>Ga0302314_10021969_pt1 | contig 10485 bp, 8 predicted proteins | sample III_Palsa_N2_3_FD_200533 | JGI IMG/M metagenome (GOLD analysis project Ga0302314, IMG submission 200533) | Peat permafrost microbial communities from Stordalen Mire near Abisko, Sweden - III_Palsa_N2_3 | ecosystem: Environmental > Terrestrial > Soil > Palsa > Peat permafrost | place: Sweden... | reverse complement strand
TAGATATGCCCGGATCTTTTGTTGGCGCCGGGCTTGGATCAGGGCGTGTCGGGCGTGTGGCGGGTGCCGTTGACCGAAGGCGAGCTGCCGTCGGCGGGGTAGACGAGGTTCCCGTCCGGGGCGACGTCGTCGGCCGCGTCGGTGCCGCCCGCCGTGCCGCCGAACCGGGCCGGGATCTTCTCCGCGGCGGCCTGCTTAGCGTTGGAGACGATCTTGGGCACCTGGACGGAGGCCGACTTGGCCGCGGCGGTCGCGTTCGTCGCGGCGCTCTTGGCGTAGTCGGGCGCCTTCGCCGCCGCCGTCTTGGTCAGGTCGGCCGCCTTCGCCTGCACGGTGCTGGTGGCCTGCTGAACCTTAGGGTGCCCGGCGATCTTGCGCCCAGAGCTGATGATCTGGTCGTAGGCACCACGGCCCGCCCGCGAGCCGGCCATGAAACCAACCGCGACCCCAGCGATGAATACTGCCTTGTACCGCATCTGGTACCCCTCTTCCAGTGCGCAGCTTTTCCGGTGCGCAGTGTTGACGCCGTTCTGCCTACCCCGTCATACGGCGCCCATACGTTCCGGCTGTGTTTCCCGCTCGCCGCCGGGCGCTCGGGACCCCTGTCTTCGCCCTCGTCGCGCGGCCGAAACCGCCGCGCTCCGCAGTCCGAGGACACGGGCGCGCCCGTTGGCTCGAGGGTATCCAACGCTACGATGCGTTGGCGTTTCCAGGGTAGCTGTCCGCCCATCGCCGCCCGGCCTGCGGCCGCGTCCGGGGTCAACGAGCGTACGCAGGCGCGGGAGAAGGGCGTGCAACGGGCACCAGGAAAGTACGCTACCCTTTATCCGCAGCACCACACCGGGCAGGGTCTCCCTCCCGCCTGCGGTGCGTGACGGTCCCGCGTAGCTCAATTGGCAGAGCAGCCGGCTGTTAACCGGCAGGTTATAGGTTCGAGTCCTATCGCGGGAGCTCAGGTATCTGGCCTCTGACTAGCGAAGATGCGTGAACTTTAGTCGTTCGCGCGGGGCTGACGAGGCGTGTGACCAGCGGAACACGGTGAGCACTCTCGCTTGAGGTTCGCGGGTGCTGCTCGTTCACAACGATCCCGGCGCGAGCCGCGCAAACCAGCTCCGCGATTGCCTGTCGGCTGAGGGGCGCGGGGTGATTCGGTGCAACGGGAGCCTGCCGAACGGACCGGCCGGCAGGTCGGCGGTCAGCGCGAGCAGCTCCCTGAAGTCACGTGACACGATGGCCAGCCCGATCCGCTGCTCGAACTCATCCATGGCGAGCCTGCCCTCGACGAAGGATGCCTGAAGGACCCTGATGGCGCGGTCCCGGTCAGCCACCGAGGCCAGCATGCGAGCCTGGCGTCCGGCTGCCATGATCACCCCCATCTGGGCATCACCCCGGCCTCCCGCGTGGGCCGACAACCTGAGCATAAGCCAGCGGCGTAACGGCGGGATGACCCGGTTCCCGGTCACCGCGACCACGGGCGAGAGCGCGGGATCTACGTCCCGGACGGCTACGCCGGCCCTTGCTCGACCCGGAGACTCGGCACAGGGGGACAACACGCCCGGTATTTAGCTCATTTGCTGGCCGAGGTCGGCAACGGCGGGAAGAGTCGGCCACTGCGCGGAAAGCTGTGCCAGCAGACGACCTAGCTGTGCGCGCAGCCGCGATGACTCGGTCTGGCGTGCGACGAGCGCGGCTTGGGCCGCGACTGAGCATGCCTGCTCCGGGTCGCCTGCGCGAGCATGAGCAGACGCCAGTCGCACCAGATACCAGGCAATCCATTCGGACTGCCCCACTTCAGACGGCATTTCCGCCAGGCCGGCCGCGAGCAACTCGACGGCGTGCGCATCTCGGCCAAGGTACGAGCACGCAAGACCACGCTGCAACTCCAGGTAGGCCGGACAGAAACAAAGGATCCACGGTGGCTCATGCTCATTCCGCGGGTGTCCTGCTGCGTGCTCTATCAGGCTGGCCGCCTCGGCTAGCTTCCGATTGGCGTCATCACCGTTACCCGTCAGAGCGTTCGCCCGCGCTTCCAGTTGCACCGCCAGCGCCCGTACCCCCGCGCTTATGGACGTGCTGCGCTGGGCGGCCTGGGACAGCCCGATCATCGGGCCGATCTTCCCCTCCATCCAGGCAAGGTTAGCCTTCTGGTTCAGCGCGGTTGCGGTCATGTCCGCATCGCCGCTTTCGGCGGCCCATCCAAGCGCCTGGTCAAAACACGCCCGAGCGTGAGCCAGCTGTCCCGTGTTGACATTGAGCCATCCCGCGAAGAGTGCGTACTGGCCTGCGATGGCGAGCATTTCGCCGCGCAGCGGCGCGCGCGCTTCCTTCGTCAGTTTGCCCACGAGGCTCAGTTGCGCGGTGCCCGCCTTCAGCATCGTCACCGAGCCAACCCGGTAGGCCTGGCGATATTGTGCGGTCAGCGCCTCCGCGAGGCACCTGATGTTCTCCCGGTCAACGCGTTCCGGGCGGCGGGCGGCCAGGATGAGGCGCTCCTCATCGTCATATGTAAAGGTTCCGTGCAGGTCCGGGGTCAACCGAAATGCCTCCAGCGCGCCGCGGGCGCCGAGCGCCTCATCAAGATGCCGCGCTAGATCCCTGGAAACGGCTCTCCGGCCGTTGACTACCTTCGATAGGTAGCCGGGATCGTAGCTGACCTCGCGCGCCAGCTCTCTCAGCCCTACCCTCCGCGCCGCCATCAGGCGGCGCATCTCCTCCCCGAAGATCGTCACCGCCGCCGCCTGTTGTCCTTAAGGCGCCCTTCCGGCCGGGCAACGGTCAGCGTCTCGACGGCATGCATCCGCTGCGGCCATCCTGAGGGGGTATCCGGAAAGCTCGAGGGACTGACCGGTGTCGGCTATCGGGCCGCCCAGTCCCGTGTCGCGGGCGGGCCCCACGGTCGCCAGCCTGCTGCTGGAGCAACATACGGCAACGATACAGGGAGAGTTATGTCCATACGGTTTCTCGGCGGCGACACCGGTAACGGTGGCTCGCCCCGGCTCTATCAGGACGGCGACGATTATCTCGTTCAGGGCTACGCGGTGACCGAACCTCGGCTGCTCGCGGAACTGGACGTTCCCGACGGGGAGGCTGTGGTGCGCGTACCACCGTCGCTCTGGAAGTACCTGGACAGCGGCACCGCTGACGAACCCGTTTGAGGACCGGCGCCGAAAGCAGATTAGACGCTGCTAGCATGATGCAGGAAACCTTCAGATGCGGGATGACCAGGGAAGACGATGGGGGAAGTTTCGCCGCCTGGCAGAGGGAGCCTGCCGATCGGCTTGACGATGACGTGGCCTGCGCGGGTCCGTCCGGTGAAAGCCACGGCTCCCGGGAGTAGCGGGCAGGGCCTGCCCGATGCCGGGGGGCGCGATCGGGCGCACGCGGCCGTCGCGCCTCGCCACCTCGGCACCGGCGCCGCCTGCGGTGCCCGCTGGATGATCTCCGCGCGCCGCTGCCGCTGCCGCCCGGGTCGGCCATGACGAACGAGGTTCAGCAGGCCCGGGAGGCTCTCGGCTGTCGGCTGGGCGACATCAGGAGGGACGCGCGGGTGTCCGGGCGGCAGCTCGCCGCCCTGTCGGGCTGGCATTTCACCAAGGTCTCCAAGATCGAGCACGGGCGCTCGACGCCGTCGGACGCGGATATCGAGCTGTGGTGCTTCCACTGCGGCGCGGAGAGCCAGATCGCGGACCTGACCGCCGCCGCCCGCGGGATTGAGAAGATGTACATCGAGCTGAGGCGGCTGCTGCGGGCGGGGACGGCGCGCTACCAGCAGGAACTGCTGGAGGAGGAGAGCAGGACGCGGCACTTCCGGATCTTCGATCCCGCCATCGTGCCCGGCGCGCTGCAGACTCCCGGCTACGCCGCGGTGCGGCTGTCGGAGTTCGCGGACATGGTCGGCATCCCGGCCGACGTCCCGGCCGCGGTGGCGGTCCGGATGGAGCGGGCCAGGCTGCTGCTGTCGGGGGAGCGCCTGTTCCACGTGGTGCTGGGCGAGCGCGCGCTGGGCGCGGGCCTGGCCGACCGGGACGTGATGGAGGGCCAGCTGCGCCACCTGCTGGAGGTATCGCGGCTGCCGCGGCTGCGGCTGGGCGTGCTGCCGGCCCGGGTCCGGCGCTACATGACGTTCGGCGGCTTCTGGATGTTCGACGACCGCGAAGCCCAGATGGAGACGTACTCGGCGGCGGTCAGGATCACCCAGCCGAGCGAGATCGCCCTGTACGCGAAGGTCTTCGAGCACTACTCCAGGCGCGCCGTGTACGGCCAGCAGGCCAGGGACCTGATCAGCCAGGCCGTCGTCGACCTCGGCAACGACTAATCTCAAGCAACATCAAGCAACATCGTTGATCCTCGCTCGCCCTGCCCCTAGCCTGAGCCCGCGGCCGCCCAGTGCAGCCCGGCCTCGGGAGTCGTGCGCGTCGAGGGCCGGCACAGTGGCCCGGGGCGCGCGGGTGATGGCCGGCGCGGTGGCAGGACGTACACCGTGGCGGGCTGGCGTGGTCAGCTGGGGTTGCTGAGAACCTCGTGGAGCTTGGCGAGGAGGGTGGTCTCGGTGAAGGGTTTCTCGATGAGCTGGACTTCGGGTTCCAGGACGCCTTGCGCGCCGAGCAGGCCCTGGGTGTAGCCGGACATGAAGAGCACCCGGGCGGAGGGCTGCAGGACGCGGACCCTGTCCGCGAGTTCTTTTCCCTGCATGCGAGGCATGATGACGTCGGTGAGGAGGACGTCAATGTGGTCTAGCTGGCGTGCCAGGACGTCCAGCGCTTCGTCGCCGCTGGCGGCGGCGACCACGCGGTAGCCCTTGCTGTCCAGGATCCGCCGGGTGACCTCGCGCAGGGCGGGTTCGTCTTCCACGACCAGGACTGTCTCGCCGTGACCGTGCCGGGGTGCTGCCGGCGCGGGGGCGACGGAGGCCGTGCCCTCCTCCTGGGTGGCGGGCAGCAGCGCGGTGAGGGAGGTGCCAACGCCGGGTTCGGAGTAGATCCGCACGTGGCCCCCGGCCTGGGTGATGATCCCGTACACGGTGGCCAGGCCCAGGCCGGTGCCCACGCCTTTGGGCTTGGTGGTGAAGAAAGGCTCGAAGACCCGGTCCAGAACGTGCTTGGGTATGCCGGTGCCGGTGTCGCTGACCTTCAGTGCCACGTACTGGCCCGGAGGCACCGCGCCCAGGCCGGCGGCGGCGTCGATGCTGGTGGCGGCCGTCTGGATGACGAGTTTGCCCCCCTGCGGCATCGCGTCGCGGGCGTTGACCGCCAGGTTGACCAGGACCTGCTCGACCTGACCAGGGTCGGCCACTACCGGGGGAAGGGCGGCGGCCAGGTCGGTGATCAGCTCGACGTGCTCGCCGAGGGTGCGGATCAGCATCTGCTCGACGCCCCGGATCACGTCGTTGAGGTTGAGCACGCGCGGCTGGATCATCTCCTGGCGGGCGAACGCCAGCAGCTGGTGGGTCAGCCCGGCGGCCCGCTCAGCAGCCCGCTGGACCTGCACGAGGTCGTCCCCGATGCCCTGCCCACGCTCGCCGGGAAGCTGCCGGGCGACTTCCGTGGCGGCGAAGGCGGCGTAGTTGGAGATGACGCCGAGCAGGTTGTTGAAGTCGTGGGCGACCCCGCCTGCTAGCTGGCCTAGGCTTTCCAGCCGCTGGGACTGGTGCAGGTGCCGTTCCAGCTTGTCCCGCTCGGCCTGGATGCGCAGCCGTTCCCGCTCGGCGGCGATCTCCAGCCGCTCGGTCACGTCCCTGACCACGGCGGTGACCAGGAGCCCGTCATCGGCGCCCATTGCGGCCAGGGACACCTCGGCGGGGAAGGTGGTGCCGTCGCGGCGCCGACCGGCCAGCTGCATATCGGCGCCCATCCAACGAGGCCGCGGATCAGCGAAATACTCGGCCCGGTGGGCCGGGTGCAGGTCGCGCGCTTGGTCCGGAACCAGGATTTCGACCGGCTGGCCGACCAGCTCGTCCCGCCCGTAGCCGAACAGCCGCTCGGTCTGCGCGTTCACCAGCACGATCCGCCCGTTCCGATCCACGCAGACCATCGCGTCGGGCGCCGCCTCCATCAGCCCGCGGAACCGGTCGTCCGCGCGCTGGCGCTCGGTCACGTCCCTGGTGATGGTTGACACCCCGACGATCGCCCCGGACCGGACGGCGATGGGCGACATCGTCAGCGACACCTGCACCGTCGTCCCGTCCTTCCGCAGCCGACGCGTCTGGTACGGCTCCACCCGCTCGCCCCGCGCGACGGCGGCCACTATCTCCCCCTCCCGCTCCCGGTCCTCCGGCGGGATGAGCACCTCGACGTGACGCCCGGTTATCTCCGCCTCGGTGTAGCCGTACAGACGCTCCGCGCCCGGGTTCCAGCTGGTGATGACCTGATCGAGGGTCTTGCCGATGACCGCGTCGTAGGAGGACTGGATGATCGACGCCAGCCGGGCGGCCGTCTCGGCCGCCAGCTGCCGCTGGGTCACGTCCCGGACGGCGGCGGAGACGAGGATGCCTTCGTCGGTGTCGATGGCCGACAGCGAGATCTCGGCCGGGAACGTGGTGCCGTCGCGGCGGCGCCCGGCCAGCTCCATCCCCGCCTCCATCGGGCGGGGCCGCGGGTCGGTCAGGTACCCGGCCCGGCGGCCGGGGTGGATGTCGCGGATCGCGTCAGGGACGAGCACTTCCACCGGCTGGCCGATCAGCTCAGCTCGCTCGTAGCCGAACAGCCGCTCAGTCTGCGCGTTGACCAGTATGATCCGGCCGTCGGCGTCGACGCACACCATCGCGTCCGGCGCCGCTTCCAGCAGCCAGGCGAAACGGTGATCTTCATGATGCTTCACGACGACCACCCCATTGCGTGGTCGACCAGTGCGACACGGGCCTGGCTTTCGTGCGCGATTCTGGCGCAGGTTGTCGGTTTCGGCTGGCCAACGGGCTCATGGTAAGACAAAGAGCCAGCGAGGATCAACGAAGTTGCTCGATGTTGCTTGAGATAAGTTCTGGGCGAGGTCTTCGAGGCTCTGGCTGATCAGGTCCCTGGCCTGCTGACCGTAGGCGGCGCGCGCGGAGTAGTGCTCGAAGACCTTCGCGTGCAGGGCGCGCCAGATTCTCGCGATCATCTCTGGACCCTCCCCATCCCGGCCAGGACGGTGCCCTACCCCGCCGGAAGCCGCTCATCCTGCATCGGGGCATAAGGCGGCTGCGAAACGAATTGCGAGCGGTCGTGACTAGACTGAATCCATCGGCTGAGTAGCGCAAATCTGCTGATTGACTCGACAATCAGGTGTCGGCTCAGCCAGCTGGTCTGTAGATTCTGAATGACGCGGAACCGGTGCCGCGGTGGGTGGAACCACGGCCCGTTCCATACTTCGCTTGGATTTTTCTTGGGCGGCGGCCGCTCGATGGAAGTCTCCGGCGGTCCGATCGCCGCCGAGTTCAGACAGGTACGGCACCCGAGGGGCGGCCCACCGCGCCCGCGTCCGCGTCGCGCGCGTCCCAGGAATAGCAGCACCCCTCCATTTTCAACTTATAGCGCAGAGGGGGGCTTGCGGCAAGCCCCCGGTCGTAGGGCAGAATCGCCGTCCGGGGCCAGAACCTGCGGAAACGGGGAGTCGGGAAATGCGTGTGTGGTTGTCAACGGCTGGATCGCACGGGGACGTCGAACCATCGGCCGGGGTCTGGGCGCCTGGCTGCGGGCAAGGGTCGCGGGCGATCGCGGATCGGAGCTGACGACGTGAACTCACCGACTGTGAGCGCGTTCAACCTGCCCGACCGCCTCGCCGCCAAGGCCGACCCGGCGCTGATCGCCGGCGACGAGGAGCAGTTCGCGGCCATCGCGGCCAGCCTCGAGCAGTCGATCGCCGACCTCTCCGACCGACTTGAGGCCGAGCTCAGGGCACCCGGCGGCATCGGCCAGAAGGCGATGGACCGGGACACGGAGATCCACCGGCTGGCTTCCCGACTGCGCGTGCTGCGCCGCTTCGGCCTCGACCTGTGCCTGGGGCGCATGGTCAGCGCGGAGAACCCCGAGCCGGTGTACGTCGGTCGGCTGGGCCTTTCCGACAGCGCGGGCCGCCGGCTGCTGGTCGACTGGCGTTCCCCCGCCGCCGAGCCGTTCTTCGGGGCGACCCACGCCAACCCGATGGGCCTGGCCAGCCGGCGCCGGTACCGCTGGACCCTCGGCCGGGTCAGTGACTACTGGGACGAGGTGTTCACGTCCGACGGGCTGGCCGGGCACGCCGCGCTCGACGACCAGTCCGCCTTCATCGCCAGCCTGGGCAGCAGCCGGTCGGCCCGGATGCGAGACGTGCTCGCCACCATCGCGGCCGACCAGGACGCCATCATCCGCGCGGGGTCGCGCGGCGCTCTCGTCGTCGACGGCGGCCCTGGTACCGGCAAGACCGTCGTCGCGCTGCACCGCGCCGCCTACCTCCTGTACTCCGACCCTCGCCTCGGCCACCGCCGCGGCGGCGTGCTCTTCGTCGGCCCGCACCAGCCCTACCTGGCCTACGTGGCCGACGTGCTGCCCAGCCTGGGCGAGGAGGGCGTGCAGACCTGCACCCTGCGGGACCTGGTCCCGGAGGGAGCCGCGGCGACGACGGAGACCGACCCCGACGTGGCCCGGCTGAAGTCGTCGGCGGACCTGGTGCAGGCGATCGAGTCGGCCGTCAGGTTCTACGAGAACGTGCCCGCTAAGGGGATGACGGTCGAGACCCCCTGGTCCACCATCTGGCTGAGCCCCGAGGATTGGGCCGAGGCGTTCGACGCGCCGGAACCCGGCACCGCGCATAACGAGGCGCGCGATCGGATCTGGGACGAACTGATCACGATTCTGACCGACAAGTTCGATGGCGACGCCCCGCCTGACCTGCTCCGCCGGTCGCTGCGGCAGAACCGGGAGCTGCGTGCCGCCCTCAACCGGGCCTGGCCGCTGATCGAGGCGACTGACCTCGTCGGGGACCTGTGGACGGTACCGGCTTATCTCCGCAAGTGCGCTCCCTGGCTCAGCGCGGCTGACGTCCGGGCGCTGCAGCGACCCGACGCCCAGGCCTGGACGGTGTCGGACCTGCCGCTGCTTGACGCGGCGAGGCAGCGTCTTGGCGACCCGGAGGCGCCACGGCGCAGGCGCCGTCAGCGGGCGGCTCTCGCCGCCGAACGCGAGCAGATGGACAAGGTCATCGACAACCTGATCGAGGCCGCCGACGACGAGTACGGCATGGGCCTGGTGACGATGCTGCGCGGCGAGGACTTCCAAGACGCCCTGGTCGACCAGGCCGCGCTGCCCGGCGCGGACCTGGACGTGCTCGCGGGGCCGTTCGCGCACATCGTGGTGGACGAGGCCCAGGAACTGACCGACGCGGAGTGGCAGATGCTGCTGCTGCGCTGTCCGCCCCGGAGCTTCACCATCGTCGGGGACCGCGCCCAGGCCAGGCACGGGTTCACCGAGTCGTGGCAGGAGCGGCTCGAGCGGATCGGGTTCGACCGGATCAAGCTGGCCTCCCTCAGCATCAACTACCGGACGCCGGCAGAGGTCATGGCGGAAGCCGAGCCGGTCATCCGGGCGGTGCTGCCGGACGCCAACGTGCCGACCTCCATCCGCAGCAGCGGTCTCCCGGTCGTGCACGGACCTGCCTCGGATCTGGACGCGATCCTCGCTGCCTGGCTCGCGGCGCACGCCGACGGGATCGGCTGCGTCATCGGCGACCCCACGTTCGCCGGGACGTCCCGCATCCGCTCGCTGACCCCGGAGCTGTCCAAGGGGCTCGAGTTCGACCTGGTCGTCCTGGTCGACCCGGAAGCGTTCGGCCAGGGCATCGAGGGAGCGGTCGATCGCTACGTCGCGATGACCCGGGCGACCCAGCAGCTCGTCATCCTGACCAGCTCCTAGGCGCTGGTTGGGCGGGGGACCAGGTCCGCGGCGCGGAGGGCGGCGGCCAGAGCGGCCGCGCGGCCGGTGCGGGCATGCACGTCAACCGCCGTGTCAGCGAACTTGATCACGTGCTCGTCACCATGGTCCACGGCGCGGGCGAAGACCTCCTCGGCCGCCAGCGGCCCGTGCGGCGCCTCGGGCAGCTCGGCGGCGGGCGCGGGGACGGTGGGCGCGTAGATCGCGGTCAGCGCGGCGGCCGCTGTCCACGCGGCGGCCGTGCTCGGCGCCCACAGGTCCTCGCGGAGGGCGGGCAGCGTGCGCAGCACCGCGGTGGGAGCGGTGGCCGAGTGCACCAACATGACCGCGTTGCCGTGCCCGTACTCCAGGTACCTGGTGGTGGCCTCATCCGCCAGCCCGGCCAGCCACGCCCTGGCCTGGTCAGGCGATGCGGGGATCGCGGCCGCGGCCACCGCCGTCGGCCAGCCCGCCAGCGCGCTCAGCCGGGGGAGGCGCTCACGGATCCCGCCGGACTGATCGGCGATCCTGGGCACCACGGCCAGTGCGGCCGCGACGGTGAGCCCGGCCGTCGGGGGGCCTGCGGCCGGCCGTGGTTCCGCCTCCGCGCCCGGCACCTGCTGCC
>Ga0302314_10021963_pt1 | contig 10487 bp, 6 predicted proteins | sample III_Palsa_N2_3_FD_200533 | JGI IMG/M metagenome (GOLD analysis project Ga0302314, IMG submission 200533) | Peat permafrost microbial communities from Stordalen Mire near Abisko, Sweden - III_Palsa_N2_3 | ecosystem: Environmental > Terrestrial > Soil > Palsa > Peat permafrost | place: Sweden... | reverse complement strand
CCCGATCGAGAGCACTTGAGCAGAGTTCTGGAAGGTGGTGTTCATCCCGGACCCTGCGCCGCGGTGCTCGGGCGGCAGGCTGTTCATCACTCCGGCCCGGTTCGGTGACCCGAACATGGACATGCAAAGCCCCGTAGCGAAGAGAAGGAGAGCGAAGGTCCAGTACGAGAAATCAGTCGGCAATATTTCCAACAACCCGAAACAGACCGCGGTGCCGATCATGCCACCCGTGGCAAATGGCCGGGCGCCGTAGCGGTCCGACAACATACCCGAGAAAGGCCCGGCTACTAGGAACCCGGCGGTCAACGGGAGCATGGCGAGCCCTGCCCACAAAGGTGTCCGGGCGAAATCGTAACCGTGCAGTGGCAACCAGATCCCCTGCAACCAGATGATGAGCATGAACATGAGCCCCCCGCGGGATAACGCAGCCAGGAAGCTGGCGAACACGCCAGCAGTGAAGGCCCGGATCTTGAACAGCTGGAGCCGGAACATCGGCTCTTCCGACCTAACCTCGACTATCCCGAAAACGACCAGCAGGGCGACCCCGAGGATGAGGCACAACACAACAAATGGGTTGGCCCATCCCATCGTGTCGTGCCCGTAGGGCTCGATCCCATAGGTGATACCTACCATGATCAAGACCAGCCCGACGGCAAAGGTGATGTTGCCGGGCCAGTCGATCTTCGCCGGTCGCCGCGCGCTCAGCTCGCGCAACCTCAGATAGCCCCAAACGGTCCCGAACAGGCCGATGGGCACTGACACCAAGAAGATGAGCCGCCAGTTGATCGGGGCGAGCACCCCGCCCAGGACCAACCCGATGAACATGCCGCCCATGGCCGCCGCCTGGTTGATGCCCATGGCCGTTCCCCGCTGCCCGCGAGGGAAGGCGTCGGTCAGGATGGCTCCGGAGTTCGCCATCAGCATTGCCGCTCCGACTCCTTGAAAGATCCGCATAACTATCAACCAGATCCCTGCGGCTTCGCCTGACATCCACGTGATGCTCAGCAAGAGCGAGAAGAACGTGAAGACCGCAAAGCCGAGGTTGTAGATGCGGACCCGGCCGTATATGTCGCCCAAGCGGCCAAGCGTGGTCACGAGCACGCTGGTGACCACGAGGAACCCCAAGATCATCCACAACAAAAAGAAACTGTTCCCGGTTTTCAAGGGGTCGATACCGATGCCCCGGAAGATGTCCGGCAACGCGATCAGCGTGATGGAGCCGTCGATTGTCGCCATCAACATGCCGAGCGTTGATATGAAAAGCGCCGTCCACTTGTAGTTGTCACTAACTGCACTTCGGCTGGGGCCGGCTAGTACCGACCGCTCCAGGTTTGTCATTGCCCTCCGATGGCCGCTCTTAACGTTAACGTCAGGGTAGCTTAACGTTCACGTTAACTGCCAGCCAATAACGGCCGCGTAGGCCATGCTGCGAGGCCGCCTCGCAGTCGCCTCGCGGCTAACAGAGCAGGTAGGCCGCACATTTAGTACTCTTCGGAGGCGAGTGTGTACCCCGGTGCCGCTCGCCGAGGTGCACCTGACTAGACACAGGTAAGGTCCGAAATGCGTCGCCTCCCGCCGTACCACGTCCCCAGGCCACGTCTCACGGAGCGCTGCGCAGACCATCAAGTCGTCGTCATCGAGGCGGCTGCGGGTTACGGCAAGAGCACCCTCGGAGCCGAGTTGGTCGGCGAGTGGCGAGCCGTGGGCATAGAAGTACCGCTGGACCATGCCGGCATCAACGCTGCCTTGCTCGTCGCACGGCTCCACGCCGCCATCATGCGTGTTGGTTTCACCGAGGCGGCCGCCACGGCAGCAGGCGAGGACGCCGCTGCAGCCGCCGATGCGATGATCAGCGCCTTAGCCGGCGAGCCCTGCGTGTTCATCATCGACGATGCCCACAACGCTGCCCCTGACGCCGGCGCGCTAATCGACCATATCGCCACCCAACTTGTGGGCGACCAACGCCTTCTCGTGCTGGCCCGCCACCTCCCAAAAGGTGCAGAACGCTTACGGCGAGCCGAGAACCTCCACCTCAGTTCGGCCGATCTCGCCCTCACGCCCGACGAGACGCTCGCTTTATGCCGCTCCGGTTTCGGGCTGAACGTCGGCCCGGACACTGCAAAAGTTCTCGGCCGGGCCACCGCCGGCTGGACTGCGGCCACAGCGTTGGCCGCGGCCCGAGCGGCGCGCACCGGCGAGGCCGTGGGGGCCGTCGCCGAAGTGGCCACAAGCCCAGACCATCCCGCTGGCGCGGTGGCCGCCATCCTGGAGGAAGCGGTCGTCACCCTCGGCACCTCTTCGCTGTCCAAACTGTCCCAGGTCGCTCGGCTCCCGCTCCTAGACGCTGAGCTGGTGGACCTGGTCGCAGCCGACGAGGGTTTCTTCGAGCGAGCCCTGGAGGCGGGACTTCCCTTCACCCCCGCCCAGGGCCAGTGGTGGGACCTCCCTGGGCCGGTGCGTGATCATCTGGCCACTTTTTCACCCCTCGACAGCGCCGCTATGCGCAGGGCAGCGGAGCAGTACCGGCAACGAGGCGAGCTGGGATGGGCTTTGCAGTTGCTGCTGGCCTCAGGGGATGCCGCTGAAGCGGCCACAGTGCTGGCCGGCACCGCCCCCGAGGTAGCCGAGGCCATGGACATCCTCGAGCTGGAGGCGGTTTTCGACCAGCTCCCAGCCGACGTCGTAGACGCCAACCCCAATGTTCTCCTCCTTGTTGCTCGCGGGCTAAGGGTGGCGACGCGGTGGGACCGGAGCCGGGCCCTCCTCGACCGTGCCCTTGAGATCGCGGAGCGAAGTCGCGATGCCGTCCTGGGGAGAGCGGTTGGTGTTGAGCTTGCCGCGGAGTTGCTGCGGGAGTTGAACCCACAGCCGGCTGAAGATGCCGTGCGCTCGGTCCTAAGAGACGCCGATCCCAGCGAAAAGCTCACTCGAGCTCGGGCGAACCACATCCTCGGCCAAGCCTTGTGTTGGCGGCTCGACGATTCCGGGCGACGCGACGACAGCGCCCTGGCCGAGGCGGAGGAGTGCTTCTCCCGGGCGTCGAACCTGTACCAAGCGTTGGGGATGCGCTCGGCAACATCCGCACTTGTCCCTTACTGGGCCGTCTCCATCGAGTTCGCCCGCGGCCAGGCTTCCGACGCCATGGCACGCCTCGAGAAGGGGCTGAACCTGGTGGCGGACCTACCCCGGCGGTGGGCGTACCTGATGTGCTTCCGCGCTTGGGTGGCGGCAGAGCTGGGCCAGGACGAAGTATGCCGTGCGAGCGCGCAGGAGGCCCTGCGTGTGGGCGAGCAGCTCGACAGCGACCTGTTCCGTGCTCACGGGCACTGGAAACTGGCCATCCTGGCCTCCTACCGCGAGGACGCGCAGGCTACGTTGCACCACCTCCGCCAGGTCGAGCTCCATAGGGGTACCTGGTGGGGGCCCGCCTCGGGCGACTTCTTGGCTGATGCTGCCGACCTGTTGGACCGGGTCGGGCACACGGCTCTGGCTTGGGAGTACCTGGCCCGGGTAAAGGCCGAGCCCAAGGACGCCGGGCACCTCGTGGCTATGGCGGAAGCCGCCTTGGAGGCCAGGCACGGAGACCCGGTGATGGCCGAGGAGCGGCTGAACGCGCCCGACCTACGGCGGATCGAGCCCCGCGAGTACTGGCGGGTCAGCCTGTTAGGAGCGTTCGCCGCCTTCCGCCGCGGCGAGGACCGCGCCGCCGGCGCATTGGCGGCACGAGCCTTCGAAGAGGCCGCCCGCTTGGGTCAGCCGCAACTTCCTCTCATCAAGGAACGCGCTATCACCGAGCAGTTGCTAGGGCTCGCAGTCGATACGGGGCAACCCGCCGCGGCCGCCCTAAGAGCAAGCGCGCTCCCGCTTGCACTAACAGTGCTCGGTCGCTTCGAGCTCACCGTGGCGGGCCGGCCCGTGGGGCTTCGTCCCGGTCAGGAAGCTCAACTTCTGAAGCTTGTCGCCGTGAGCGGCGGCCAGTTGCACGCTGAGCAGGCAATGGAGACTTTGTGGCCGGAAGGGGGGCGAGCCGAGGGCCGCAACCGGCTGCGTACGGTGCTCAACCGCTTGCGCTCCGCCGCCGGCACCGTGCTGGTCCGCCAAGGGGACTTGCTTGTCCTCGACCGTTCCGTGAGCGTGGACTTCGAAGAGATGCTTGCCGAAGCACGCCGTGCCGAAACGCTCGCCACTACGGACTTGGCCCTGGCGGCGGCGATCGCACGCGGCGCCGTTGTGCGCTACCGGGGAGAACTGCTGCCCGAAGATCGGTATGAAGATTGGGCCGAAAGACCCCGACAACGAGCCCGCGGGGCCATGCTCGACCTACTCGACCTGTGCGCTAGCGAAGCGGCTCGGCGGGGCGACCTGGACGGGGTCCGGCGCATGGTCGAGCGCACCATCGAGTTCGCCCCTTACGACGACACGCGGTACCTCCATGCGGCGACGGCTCTGCTGGAGCAAGGTCGTCGTGGGGAGGCACTTTCAGTGGTGCACCGGGCGCGCTCGGCCTTTGCCGAGATAGGCCTCGAACCTCCGAGGCCTCTGCTCGAGCTCGAGCGCTCGATCGTCGCATGACGGAGCCGAGGCCCCGGCTCGAGCTCGAGCGCCCGATCGTCGTACGTCGGCGCCCCGTCTGGTCGAAGCGCTCAGGGTGCCGACCGAATATGTTCGTCTCTCCGCCGAGGAAGGCGGCGGCAACCACTGCGAAGCCGGTGCTCGCACTCTCTACAATGCTCGGTCGTTCGGATGGCTCGACAGGGGCCCCCGCCCCCGGTCTCTAGCCGACCAAGCCGGGTGATCGTTGGCCGCGTTCCCGGGCTGCGGTAGCACGTATGCGACCGTCCAGAAGCTCACGGCGGGGCCGGTCGTTGGCTGATACCTGGCCCCTCTTCTGGCGACATCCTCAACGCGGACGGGCCCAGGGAGCCATCGACAACGGATCTGGCGACGTCTACGAGGCGCAGGTTGTGGAGGCGTGCGTAGCCGCGCAAGGCGGAGAACGCCGCCGGCATGGTGAGGCTTTCCCTCTCGGCGACCTTCCCCTTGGCTTGTTCGATCACGATGCGGCTGTTGAGGGCGTGTTGTAACTGTTGGTTCAGGACCTGAGCTTGGTACGATTTTCGTTGCTGGAGAATGGCGATTGTGGCGACATCAGCTAGGGCCTGGGCACTGTCGATGTCGACCCTTTGCATTTCGGCCGGGCCCGTGCCGAACAGGTTGAGGGCGCCGATGACGGTGCCCCGTAGCCGCATGGGCAAGGCCTGGACAGAGCGGAACCCGGCGGCGAGAGCTTCAGCGGAGAAATTTGGCCAGCGGGTACCGGTGGCGGTGAGGTCGACTTCCAGGACCGGTGTACCGCTGCGGTAACAGTCGAGGCAAGGGCCTTCCCTGCTCTGCAGCTCGAACAGTTCCAGCATGCGCATCGCCTCACTGGAAGAGGCCATCACCCTCAGTTCGCCGTCTGGCCCGGCCAACATGATCCCGGCCGCCTCGACTTCGAGTATTTCGACGCAACGGTCAGTCAGCCGGGTCAGGAGCTCGATCACGTCGAAGTCTGCGACGAGCGTGTCGGCCAGCTCCACTAGCGTCCTGGCCAGCAACGTCTCTCTCGGCACCAGCCCTCCGTTCACCCGGGCCTCGACCACGTTGACCTCTCTGGGCCGTGGTTAGAACCCTTTACTACTTGGGTAGGAGTACCGGTCACGGTCCTTTGATACATGCTACGACGCCCGCTGCGTCGCCGCTGAGCTTCCTAACGGCGCACACCCCCGCGACTGTCCGCTATTGGTGTTGTCGCAACACCATCTGGGGCGATCAGCGAGCCGAGCAGTTCGGCTATGTCCACCCGAGCGAAGCCCACAGCGCTGTCGGAAAACCCGTACGGCATCACGAGTGCGTCGCCGTGGACGAGCGCCCCGCACGAATAGAGGACATTCGGGACATACCCCTCGCGCTCTTCCTCGTTGGCTTCCAGCAAGGGGTAGGGGAGCCTCCCGATGATGCGTCGGGGGTCGTCGAGGTCGAGAAGGATGGCACCGATGCCATAGGAACGCATCGGCCCGACACCGTGGGTCAAGACGAGCCAACCCTCGGGGGTCTCGAGCGGCGAACCGCAGTTGCCTACCTGGACCAGCTCCCACGGGCGGGGGTCTAGCTGCAAGGTGGTGGCCTCGGCCCATTCGCTCAGGTCCTCGGAGGTCGCGACGGCTAGGTTTTCGCGGTCCCAACGCGAGAGCGCCACGTAGCGGCCGCCGATCTTCCTGGGGAACAGTGCCATGCCCTTGTTGGTGGCGAACGGCCCTGACAGCTGGGTGACCGCAAAGGTGGCGAAGTCCGCTGTCTTCACCAATTGGGGTGCGATGCGGACCTGGTCGAAGGCTGTATAGGTGGCGAAGTAGGTGACGGTCCCGTCCTCGTCGACGAAACGGACGAAGCGGGCATCTTCCATGCCCTGGAGCTCGGTGGGGCCGTGCGGCCACAGCACACGCTCGGCGATTTCCGTCTCCGCGGGGAACTCGACGGTGTAGTTATTAGCTGCCACCCAGCGGATCCCGCGGACCGCCTCCCTTACCGTCGCCCTGGAGAGAAGATCAGGGTGGAGAGCCTCGAGGGCCGAGTCGAGTTCTGCCGGCCCGAACACCGGCCCCAGGTGGTCCAAGACCTGGGAGGCCGCCTGGTTATCGCAGCCTCGTTCGGCCAACTTGGCGTGGAACAGCTCGCGACTGTAAGGACCGGGCGAATAGTTGCCGCACTCTGGGAACTTCCCAGGGGCATCTAGACGCACTGCACCAGCTGGGCCGACGGTGCCCGTGCGGAACTCTATGGATGAGATGTGACCCTCGCCGACCGCCCGCAAGCTCATGACATACCGGGTCTCACCCGGGCCAAGGCCGCTCTGGTCGGGGTGGGCGACCATGGAGGGGTTGAAGAGGGCCGCACCTTCGAGCGAAACCTCGCGGGTGAAATAGGCGCCAATAAGAAGTGCTTTTTCGAGCGGGATATCGCCGACCTGGGCGAGGCGCTGAGTGGCCAGGCGGAAATGGCCCGACCATGTGGCCTCGAGGTCTCGGTGGCGGTGGTCGAAGCGCAGTCTTACGTCGGCGAGCGTGGCTGCGACGTCGGCGTCGTCCATGGCGAGGATGCGTTCGACCACGAATGGGGCACGGGAGTCGCCGCCGTACATCTCCTCACCAGGGACGAAAAGGACCGTGATGACTCGCCCGGCGTCGGGGCCAAGCCGGAGCGTGCCACGGGACACGATATTTGAGACCCGCGCTGAAACGGTCAACGAAGCGACCCGGCCAGGCGGTGGCCATGTTGCAGCGTTGAGATCAACGCCAATGTCGACTCCGCTCCTTGGTTGAGGTTGGGCCCGTCGGCACGAAGCCCGTCGTAGCCCCCTCCGGTGGCGGGGTCCCACATGGGGGCCGCCGCGTCGTTGTCGCCCAGGAACCAGGCCACAGCACTGTCGATACCGCTCACCCAAAGCCCGTCGGGCACGAGGCCGGCTGCGCGGGCGCATGCATCCGCCAACGCGGCAACCTCGATCGGCTGTTGGTCGAAGGCGGGCCGGAGGTCGCGGGGGCCGCTCCCGCCCACCGGCGTCACCGACAGGTGCCCGTCGTTGGTCTCGTGGTCGAGGAGCCAGGCCAGCAGGGCGGCCCCCTGGTCGACGAGACTTTGGCGGCCCAGTGCCTCACCCGCCGCCATCATCGAATCGGGTATTACGGCGTTGGCGTAGCGAAGCCGGGGCGCGGGCCAAAACCATGATGAGCTGGCGCCGTCTACACGGCCTACGACTTGGGCGGCGGCGCCGAGCAGGTCGTGCGCGGCACGGTTATTTGGATGGGCGACTAGTACCTCGTACGCGCCCAAGGCGGCGAAGGCCATAGACCTTGACCAAGGCGAGCGCTGTTGGGCGCCTCGCTCGAAGTGGGCGAGGGCAACCTGGCGCACCGGCTCTTCGGGGCTGCGGGCGGCGGCGGTGCCTAGGCCCCACAGGCTCCGGCCCCAGCAGTCTTCCACGCTGTAATGGCCGGACCACTGCCCCTGGGAGTCCCTGCGGTTCAAACAGTCGCCCGCGGCGCCCTGAGCCTGCACCACGAACAGGAGCGCCTTAGCGGCGAGGTCTCTCACCGACTGACTGGGCTCAGGCTCACGGCTCGCCACGAGCAGGACGCGGGCCATGTCGTCGGTGCAGTAGCCGTGCTCTCTTCGCGGAGTGCTGTGGTCGGCGTGCTCGAACGTGGCGCACTGGTCGGTCATGCGTTCCAGGTGGGCAAAGCTTGGCGGGGAGGAAGTCAAACGGGCAGAGCCTGGGCGCGGGTCAGGGCCCTGTCGTCGAGGACTATATCGTCGAGGATCCGATCGGCGAGGCGTGCGTACTGGCCAGCCACTGCTGACCAACTGAAGGCGGGGCTGAGACGGGCCGCCTCACGCTCCATCGACTCGGCGAGACCGGGCTCGGTAAGGACCCGCCGCAGTGCGTCGCTGAGAGCGTCGGGGTCGCCGTGCGGGACGACCAGCCCGGCGCCGCTGGCCAGCAGTTCCACTGCGTGAGGGAACGCGGTCGCCACCACGGGCCTGCCCGCAGCGAGGGCGTCGACGAGCACACCGGAGGTCACCTGGTCGCGTGAGTCGTAAGGCAGCACTACGACGGTGGAGTCCTGTATCAAGTGCGTCAGCGAACGGACGTCCCTGTAGGTGGAGTCAAATGTCACCGACGCGGCGACCCCTTGGGCCCACGAGCGCGCGACCAGCATGTCGCGGTACACCTCGCCCTGCGAGGAAACGACCTTGGGATGCGTGCGACCGGCGACGACATACCGTGGCCGGGACGAGAGGTCCTTCAAACCCGCCATTGCGTCGATGGCCCACTCGATACCTTTGCCTGGGCCGAACAGGCCCCAGCTCAGCAACATCGGACGACCGCTACGGGCCGGGCGGTAGGCCGGGTCCGGGCTGGCCGCCCCGTGGTTGATAACGGCCACTTTCGAGGGGTCTACGTCGAAGCGGGTGCAAAGCCGCCGGGCCGCCGTCTGGGCCATGACGACCACCGCGCCCGCCGTAGCGACGATCTCTTCCAGCACTTGTCTTTGGTGGACGGTGGGTTCGACGAGCACGGTGTGGGCGACGACGATGGACGGGACTGTCAGCCCTCGCATGATCTCGAGCACCTCGTCACCATCGGGGCCGCCGTACAAGCCGTAGTCGTGCTGCACCATCGCAACGTCGCAGTTGCTCAGCTCCGCTGCCGCCTCGGCCACGGAAGCGGGGGACCCGTTGTCCAGCTCAGCCAAGATCCTCGGGTCGGGCGAACTTGTCCCGTCCGCCACCCGCACGATACCCACGGCGGCACCGTTCATTTCCAACCCCCGGGTCAGGGCGGCACTGAAAGTGGCCAGCCCGCACCGGGTGGGCGGGTAGGTGCTGAGCATGCCATAGAGCCGCGCATGGCGGCGCGGGAAAGTCAAAATGCCGGGCGTTGCGGCGACGCTCACGTACGGGGGCTCCTCGCTGTGGCTCGGTTGAGCCGAAACCAAACGGGCGGCCGCCACCACCCAGCCCAACTAGGGCCCTACCGAGGATCTAGCTATACCCTACCCGAGCAGGCGGGCAATCCTCATGGTGCTTTGGTGTGGCCCTCCGGGAGCGGTCCTACACTTCCGAGTGTGCAAGTCTCCGCCAAGGTCGATTACGGCGTACAAGCGCTCCTGGTGATGGCCGTTGCGGGCGAGCCCATGACGGCCGACGCCTTGGCTACCGACCAGGCGCTACCTGGCAAGTTCCTCGGGGTTGTTTTGAACGACTTGCGCCGGGCCGGGATCGTGGCCAGCCACCGAGGGCGCGACCCGGGTTACAGCCTGGCTCGGCCCGCTTCTCAAATCACCATCGCGGACGTGATCCGGGCCCTGGAAGGGCCCCTCGCCCAGGTGCGCGGTTTGCGCCCGGAAGCGACTACCTACCAAGGAGCCGCACAGCACCTCCAAGAGGCTTGGATCGCCGTGCGAGCTGGCTTACGTGCCGTGCTCGAGCACATCACGATCGAACAGGTGGCAACGGGGGAGTTGTCGCCCGAGATCGCACAGCTCGTTTCGAGCCCCGGTTCCTGGATCGCACGCTCGGTTTGGGAGCCGGTAACTTAGCCAGTTGAAGGGGCGGCGGTCAGCCGGCACAGAGCAGCAGCGAGCCGGTCGACCTCGCCGTAGGTGTTGTACATCGCCAGCGAAGATCGCACTGTCGCCTCGAGCCCGAAGCGACGCAGGATCGGTTGGGCGCAATGGTGCCCGGCCCGGACAGCGATCCCTTCCCGGTTGAGGGCCTTGCCCACCTGTTCGGGCGTGTAGCCGGCGAGCACGAAGGACAGGACGCTGGCTTTCGACCGAGCCGTTCCGATCAAGCGCAGTCCCGGCACGTTCAGCAGCTGGTCGGTGGCGTAGCCGAGAAGGCGGTGCTCGTAGCGGGACACATTCTCGAGCCCGATGTGCTCG
>Ga0302314_10021962_pt1 | contig 10487 bp, 10 predicted proteins | sample III_Palsa_N2_3_FD_200533 | JGI IMG/M metagenome (GOLD analysis project Ga0302314, IMG submission 200533) | Peat permafrost microbial communities from Stordalen Mire near Abisko, Sweden - III_Palsa_N2_3 | ecosystem: Environmental > Terrestrial > Soil > Palsa > Peat permafrost | place: Sweden... | reverse complement strand
CGGCGGCAACGACACCACGCGGAACACCATCTCCGGCTCCGTCTATGCCCTGAATAAGAACCCGGCCCAGTATGACAAGCTGCGCGCCAATCCCGACCTGATTCCCTCGATGGTGTCTGAGACCATCCGTTGGCAAACGCCGCTGGCGCATATGAGCCGCACCGCGACCCAGGACTTCGACTTTGGCGGCAAGACCATCCGCGAAGGCGACAAGGTGATGATGTGGTACGTCTCGGGCAACCGCGACGACGATGTCATCGAAAGCCCCAACAGCTACATCATCGACCGGGCCCGCCCGCGCACCCATATGTCCTTCGGCTTTGGCATCCACCGTTGCGTCGGCAATCGCCTCGCCGAGCTGCAGCTGACCATCATCTGGGAGGAGATGCTCAAGCGTTTCCCTGTGATCCAGGTGGTGGAGGAGCCGCTGCGGACCCATTCCATCTTCGTGAAGGGCTATGAGACCCTGCCGGTGATCATTCCGGCGCGGAACTAGCCTGACCGGATGAATGATACCGATTTCACCAGAAAGACGGTGCTGGTGGTCGGCGGCTCCAGCGGCATCGGCAATGGCATCGCCCACGCCTTTGGAGAACGCGGCGCTCGCGTGCACGTCTGGGGCACGCGGGGCGCCGCCGCGGACTATGACGGAGTCGAGGGCAGCGACCTTTCCGGCCTTGGCTATACCCAGGTCGACGTCGGCGAGCCGGACGAGATCGAGGCCGCGCCGGCGCCGTTCGAGACCCTGGACGTGCTGGTGCTCAGCCAGGGCACGGTGGTCTATCAGCGTGGCGAGTTCGAGCGAGCTGGCTGGGATCTGGTGGTGGCCGTCAACCTCGACAGCCTGATGCATTGTTGCCGAAAATTCCACGCGCCGCTGAAGGCCTCCCAGGGCTCGATCGTCATCATCAGCTCCATCTCCGGCCTCGGCGCCAACCGGGGCAATCCGGCCTATGCCGCGTCAAAGGCCGGGGCGATCAGCCTGACCCGCACCCTGGGCCAGGCCTGGGCGCGCGACGGTATTCGCGTGAACGGCGTCGCGCCGGGGCTGGTCGACACCAAGCTGACCAAGGTCACCACCGAGCATCCTCGCCGGCGCGAGGCCGCGGTCGCCGCGATACCGGCTGGCCGCATGGGCCTGCCGGCGGACATGGCCGGCGCGGTGGTCTTCCTGGCCTCGCCGCTGGCGTCCTACGTCAACGGCCAGACCCTGGTGGTGGATGGTGGTTTGTCGCTGTAGCCGGCGTCGCGCGCGGCCGACTTCATTCGCCACGCGTTTGCTCAGGCCGGTAAGCAATTTATAATAAATCGATGATTGCGGCTTAACGTCATTTCAATAGGGGGTGGTGTTTAGTTGTGACATGGGGCCTGCCAATCAAATAATGCGGACAGAAAGCGCGCCGGCGGCGGACGAGCCGCTGACCGACGTCTATATGCCTGTTGTCCGCGGCTTCCTCATCGCCCTGGGCTTCTATTACCTCATCATCGCTGGCAGCCATCCTTTCTACGAACACGGGCTGGCCTTGTTGACACTGGACGGTTTGGCGATCGTCACCAGCGCCATCTGCTTCAGCAGCTATTTCGCCCTGCCGCGCATCCGCACCCAGTTCTGGCACCTCGAGGCCGCGGCGCTGACGGTCAACGGCTTGATGCTGTTCAATGTCATCGCCTACCAGGCCTTCCATTTCGAGCAGCAGAAGCTGGTCTATTTCGTGCTGATGAGCCTGGCCTTCGCCACCTCCAGCCCCAGCCGCCGCGTCGCCTATCCCAGCATCGCCCTGTCGCTGGTGTTCCTTGTCCTGTTGGCGCAGCAGGCCGACGGCGAGACCAGGGCGCAGTACGAATTCATCGGCTTGGCCGCATCCTTCGCCGCCTTCGGCATGTCGGTTCTCATGCGCGGCGCGATCGCACGCTCTGTCGTCGCCCGGCTGACCGCCGAAGGCATGACGCGCAGGCTGGAAGACGAGCGGCAGATGAACGACTATCTGCGCGAAACGGCCGAGAACCTGGCCCGCCGCGAGGCTGGCGCCAACCGGGCGAAGACCGAATTTCTGGCCACCATCACCCATGAGCTCCGCACGCCGTTGAACGGGGTGATGGGCATGGTTCAGGCGATGTCCAACGATCCGCTTGAGGACATCCCGCGCCAACGCCTGGAGATCGTGCGCGGTTCGGGCCAAGCCTTGCTGCAGATCATCAACAACGTGCTCGACATCTCCAAGATCGAGGTCGGCCGCATCGAGCTCAGCCCGGTGGTGTTTGATCTGAAGCCGGTGGTGGAGGATCTGGGGCGCCTTTACGCCGCCCTGGCGACGGAAAAGAATCTGGCCTTCGACTTGGAGATCGATCCGAGCGCGGAGGGTTGGAGCTGCGGCGACGAGGTCCGGTTGCGCCAGGTGCTGAGCAATCTTCTATCCAACGCGTTGAAGTTCACCGATCAGGGAAGTGTGAGCGCCAGGGTGCGGCGGGACGGCGACCAACTGGTCTTCGCCGTCAGCGACACCGGCATCGGCGTTTCGCCTGAACAGGCGCCCCGGCTGTTCGAGCGATTCGTCCAGGCCGACGCTTCAACTACGCGCCGGTTCGGCGGCACGGGTCTGGGCCTGGCCATCTGCCGCGAGATCGTCAAGCTGCTGGGCGGCGAGATCAGCTTCGTCAGCACCCCCGGCGAAGGCTCATGCTTCACCTTCCATGTCCCAATGCCGATCGTGTCGGCGCCCCAGGCCGCGGCGGCGCCGACGGCCGGCGATGCCGCGGACCAGGCGCTGCGGGTGCTGGTGGTCGATGACAATGCGACCAACCGGTTGGTCCTCACCACCCTGCTTGACCAGTTCGAGATCGCCAATACGGCCGTTGACGGTGGCCAGGCGGCCATCGATGCTTGCGCGGCCGGCGGGTGGGACCTGATCCTGATGGATATTCACATGCCCGGCATGGATGGCTTGACCGCGTCCAAGCAGATCCGGGCGCGGGAGCAGGCGATGGGCCAGGCCCGCACGCCCATTATCGCCGTCACCGCCAGCGTTCTTTCCCACGAGACCGAAGCCTATTTCGCGGCCGGAATGGACGACTGTATCGCCAAGCCGATCGAGATTGGCGTTCTGCTCGAAACCATTCGGCGCGCGATGCTGCCGAACACCGACGCTCATGCCTCCGCTGGTCCGATCCGCGCCGTCGCCGGGGCATAGTTCAGACAGCTGGCCAGCGGTGGTTCGCCACGCTTGACTCTCCCCACCGCCTCGACCACGGTCCGGCCAACTCTCGCGGGAGAGGCCGGGGCATAGCCTCCGGCGCCGAAGGCGCAACCGCCCCGGAAACGCTCAGGCAAAAGGACCGCGCGAGCCACTAGACGCTGGAAAGCAGACGCTTCGATATGAGGCGGCTCGCCGACGGAGCAAGGGATAGCGGCTTGGCGCCGACATCCTGAAATCTCTCAGGCCTTAGAGACAGCGGGGGCGAGTGATCAGAGGACGGCCACGCCGTCTCTTCGCCCGCCGGAGTCTTGTCTTGTCCGAATCGTTGCTGCGCACGCCCCTCTACGACGCCCATGTGGCCGCTGGCGGCAGAATGGTGCCCTTCGCCGGTTATGAACTGCCGGTGCAGTACCGTGACGGGGTGCTGAAAGAGCATCTGTGGACGCGCGAGCACGCCGGCGCCTTCGACGTCTCCCACATGGGTCCATCCTTCTTCAGCCTGAACGAGAAGACCGGTGACGCGGACGCCGATCACGCGGCGATCGCGGCCATCGCCGAGACACTGGTCTGCGGCGACATCAAGGGTTTGAAGCCCGGCCAGCTCCGCTACACCCTGCTGCTCAACAAGGACGGCGGCCTGATCGACGACCTGATGATCGGTCGACCCGCCGCGCCTGACCGCCAGGGCATGCTCTATGTGGTGGTCAATGCCGCCACCAAGGACGGCGACTTCGCCTTGTTCGAGGCGGCCGCCAAGGGGCGCGCCACCCTGACGCGCGCTGACGATCGCGCGCTGATCGCGCTGCAGGGTCCGGAAGCCGCGGCGGTCTTGGCCGGGGTCATTCCCGAAGCGGCCGAGCTGACCTTTATGACCTTCCGCCGTGTGGATTATGCCGATGGCGTCGTGATCGCCCGTTCCGGCTATACCGGCGAGGATGGCTACGAGATTCTGATCAAACCCGACGCCGCGCCCGCCTTCTGGGCCAAGCTGTTGGAAGACGATCGGGTGCGGCCGATCGGCCTGGGCGCGCGGGATTCGCTACGTCTGGAGGCCGGCTTGCCGCTCTACGGTCACGACGCTGACGAGACCGTCTCGCCGATCGAGGCGGCGCTGGATTTCGCGGTTTCGAAGCGTCGGCTGAAAGCAGGCGACTTCCCTGGCGCCGGCAGGGTGGCGCGCGAGAAGGCTGGCGAGCTGGCGCGGGTCCGTGTCGGCCTGCGGGTGCTGGAGGGCGCTCCGGCCCGCGAAGGCGCGGAGATCACCGACGCCGCCGGCGCCGTAGTCGGCAAGGTCACCAGCGGCGGGTTCGCCCCCTCGCTCAGCGCGCCGATCGCCATGGGCTTCGTCTCCCCAGCCTTCGCCGCCGTCGGCACGGCTCTGAAAGTCATCGTCCGCGGTAAGCCTCAGGGCGCCGAGGTCGTTTCCATGCCCTTCGTTCCCCACCGCTACGTGCGTAGCCTTTGAGAGGACAGCCTATGCGTTTCACCAAGGATCATGAGTGGGTCGAGGTCCACGGGGACGTCGCCACCATCGGCATCACCGCCTATGCCGCCGACCAGCTGGGCGATGTGGTGTTCGTCGAGACGCCGGCGGTCGGCAAGGTCGTGAAGACCGGCGGCGACCTGGCCGTGGTCGAGAGCGTCAAGGCCGCCTCCGACGTCTACGCCCCGGTATCGGGCGAGGTGGTCGAGGCCAACCAAGCCCTGGGTGACAGCCCCGACGTGGTCAATGCCGAGCCCGAAGGCGCCGGTTGGTTCGCCAAGGTGAAGTTGTCGAACCCCGGCGAGGTCGACGCTCTGATGGACCGCGACGCCTACGAAGCCTTTCTCGCCACCCTCTAGACCATGGTCATCCGGCTCAGGGCCGGGATGACAGGATGATGTAACTCATGCGCTACCTGCCCCTTACGCCGACTGATCGCGCCGACATGTTGGCGGTCATCGGCGCCGCCTCGATCGATGACCTCTACATCGATGTGCCGGCGTCGGCCCGTCGCGGCGGGACGGTCGATCTGCCCAACCACCTCGGCGAGATGGAGGTCGAGCGGGCGCTATCGGCTATGGCCGGGCGCAACCGGGCGGCGGGGCAGGGGCCGTTCTTTTGCGGCGCGGGCGCCTACAAGCACCATGTGCCGGCCAGCGTTGACCACATCATCCAGCGGTCGGAATTTCTTACATCTTACACGCCCTACCAGCCCGAGATCGCCCAAGGCACGCTGCAGTATCTGTTCGAGTTTCAGACCCAGGTCGCGGCCTTGACCGGCATGGATGTGGCCAACGCCTCCATGTACGACGGATCGACCGGCGCGGCCGAGGCGGTGATGATGGCTTGCCGCGTGACCAAGCGCGCCAAGGTGATCCTGTCCGGCGGCCTGCATCCCCACTATGCCGACACCATCCGCACCCTGGCTCACGTGGCCGGCGTCGAGGTTGTCTCCCAGGCCGCGGCGATTGACGGGGAGGGCGCCGTCAGCGGCGCGGTGGACGGCGAGACGGCCTGCGTGGTCGTGCAGACGCCCAATGTGTTCGGAACCGCCAGCGATGTCACCGCCATCGCCGAGGCTGCTCACGCGGCGGGCGCTCTGCTGGTGGTCGTGACTACCGAGGTCGTCAGCTTGGGTCTGCTGAAGTCTCCTGGCGAGATGGGCGCCGATATTGTCGCGGCCGAGGGCCAATCGATCGGCAACGGCCTGAACTTCGGCGGGCCCTATGTCGGCCTGTTCGCGGCCAAGGAAAAGTTTGTCCGCCAGATGCCGGGCCGGCTCTGCGGCGAGACCCTGGACGCCGAGGGCCGGCGCGGCTTCGTGCTGACCCTGTCCACTCGTGAGCAGCATATTCGCCGGGACAAGGCGACGTCGAACATCTGCACCAATTCAGGCCTCTGCGCCCTGGCCTTCACCATCCATATGAGCCTGCTCGGTGAGGTCGGCCTGCGCAAACTGGCCAAGATCAACCACGCCCAGGCGCGCAAGGCGGCCAAGGCGGTTGGCGCGATCGCTGGCGTCGAGGTGCTGACGCCGCGTTTCTTCAACGAGTTCGCGGTTCGTCTTTCCAAGCCCGCCGCCGGCGTCGTCGAGACGCTGGCCGCGCAAGGGGTGATCGCCGGCGTGCCCTATTCGCGCTTGGCGCCCCACGCCGGCATGGACGACGTCCTGCTGATCGCCGCCACAGAGACAACCACCGATTCCGACATCGAAACCCTGGCCGGCGCGCTGAAGGGAGCCCTCTGATGAGCATGCTGAATGTTGGCCGCCCGACGCGCCCCGAGACCGATGCCCAAACGCCCGCGAACGACACCCTGAGCATCCTGGGCGGCCGCGGACTGCTACAGCCGGAGCCGCTGCTGTTCGAGCTGGGCGGCTGGGACAAGACCGGTGTCGACCTGGCCGAGCCGGCGGAAGACGGCGGCGACCTCGGCGACTTGGTTCGCAACGAGCCTATCGGCCTGGCCGGCCTGTCCGAACCGGAGACGCTTCGCCACTATGTGCGCCTGAGCCAGAAGAACCACGCCATCGACCTGGCGCTCTATCCGCTGGGGTCATGCACGATGAAGCACAACCCGCGCCTGAACGAGAAGATGGCGCGGCTGGCCGGCTTCGGTGACATCCACCCGCTGCAGCCTGTCTCCACTATCCAGGGCGCCCTGGAGCTGATGGACAGTCTGGCCCATTGGCTGAAGACCCTCACCGGCATGCCCGCCGTGGCCTTGACGCCCAAGGCCGGCGCGCATGGCGAACTCTGCGGCCTGCTGGCCATCCGCGCGGCTCACGAGGCCCGGGGGGACGCGCGCAAGCGGGTTCTGGTCCCGACTTCCGCCCACGGCACCAATCCCGCCACGGCGGCCTTCGTGGGCTATGGGGTGGAGGAGATCGCCCAGACCGCCGACGGCCGGGTGGACCTCGCGGATCTCGAGGCCAAGCTCGGCCCCGATGTGGCGGCCATCATGGTCACCAATCCCAACACCTGCGGCCTGTTCGAGCGGGACATCGTCGAGATCGCCCGACTGACGCATGCGGCGGGCGCCTACTTCTACTGCGACGGCGCCAACTTCAACGCCATCGTCGGCCGGGTGCGGCCGGCGGACCTGGGCGTCGACGCCATGCACATCAACCTGCACAAGACCTTCTCGACCCCCCACGGCGGCGGTGGGCCGGGCGCCGGCCCGGTGGTGCTGAGTGAGGCGCTCGCGCCCTTCGCGCCGGCGCCCTGGGTCGTCCATGGGAAAGATGGCTTCACACTGGCCGAACACGCCGAGGGCTCGCAGAGCTTTGGCCGCCTGTCCGCCTTCCATGGCCAGATGGGCATGTATGTGCGCGCGCTCAGCTACATGATGAGCCACGGCGCCGATGGTCTGCGGCAGGTGGCCGAGGACGCCGTCCTGAACGCCAACTACATCAAGGCTCGGCTGTCTGGCGTGATGACCGCGGCGTTCGAAGGGCCCTGCATGCACGAGGCCCTGTTCGACGACGCCTGGCTGGAAGGGACGGGGGTGACCACGCTCGATTTCGCCAAGGCGATGATCGACGAGGGCTTTCACCCGATGACCATGTATTTCCCGCTGGTGGTCCATGGCGCGATGCTGATCGAGCCGACCGAGACGGAGTCCAAGGCCGAACTCGACCGGTTCTGCGACGTACTGGCGGCGCTGGCGGCAGCCGCGACAGGCGGCGACGCCGAACGATTCAGGGCCGCGCCGGTCCAGGCGCCTCTGCGCCGTCTGGACGAGACCCTGGCCGCCCGCAAACCAAAGCTGAAGTGGACTGCCGGAGTCGCCTAGGCCCCTGGCGCGGCGAACACCACGTATCCGCGCTCCACCATGCGGCGCAGGGCGTCATAGACCTCGGTTAGCTCTTCGAAAGCCATCCGAAGGCGGGCGATCTTCTCGATATGCTCATGGCTGGGCGGTTGTCCCGCTTCGGTCGCCGAAAGCGCGGCGGACACCCAGCGAGCTCTGGCCTGGGCCGCTGCGACGCCGAGCTTTTGGAACTTCTGAGCGTCGGCCGCGCCGAGCATGGCGCCGACCACTTCGCGGTTGGCGGCATAGGCGGTGTAATCGATCTGTTCCAGCTGGCCGCGCAGGCGACGCTGGGCGTGTGGATCGAGGTCGTCGCCCGGTTCGAAATGTTCGTGCGCCGCGCGACGGTAGTTCGAGGCGATGGTCATGGGCTTGCCTTCCTCCCCTCGTGTCGGGGTTTTCGAACCCTGACTCTAGCCCTGTGGATTTAAGGATTTGTTTTCATCTCGGGTCGCTCCGGCGAGCGCCGAGGCCGTTGCCGTCGAGTCGCGCCGGTGCGACTGAATTGCCACGGTTCATCCTATTTACACCATCAAGGTTAGCGGCCCGGCAACACCCCCTTGGCTAAGGTGGGTGTCGTACGCATATGAGGCCCTATTCCGCCAGCCCCGCTGAGTCCCGAGCGTTTCGGCCTCAGCTTCGCCATTCCTGCGAGTTATGACCGAAGCCGTGTCACTGCGCCCCGAACCCTTGCTGACCGCGCCTCTGGCGGGTGCGATGGCGTTCGTGCGCCGTCTCACGCATGAGGCCGTGCGCCTGGCGATCGTTGGCACGGGCGCGGTCTTGGTGATCGGCGGCTTCGCCCTGGCCCTGCTGCCGGGGCACCTCGGCCTGCCGCTGTTGGTTGTGGGCTTGATCATGGTGCTGCGGCATTCGCCCCGCGCGCGCCGTCAGTTCGTGACGCTGCAGCATCGCCATCCGCGCTTCATCTTCCCGGTCCGTCGGCTGATCCGCCGCGAGCCGGAAGTTTTCCCGGTCGCCTGGCAACAACTGCTGCGGATCGAACGGATGATGCTGCCGCACCGCTGGCGCCGAGCCGGCCACTGGCGCCGGCAATATTTCCGCAGCCGGCGATAGGATTCATTTTTGAATCTGGATGATGCGAACGCGGGTCGCTTGACCTGGCGTGCACAGAGGCTTGAGGACCAGGCCCTCGATCCCAAATACATCGCCTCCCCCGGCCTTGTGCCGGGGGCCCATTGGGCGCGAAACCTCGCAAGTTTACCCCGGCCGATCCGTCGCTGTGTCATTCCAGCCGTTCGCGTCCAATGGATCCCCGGCACAAGGCCGGGGAAGACGCGATATTTGGGACTGGATTTCTGATCTCTCGATCCGCGAACCGAGCAAGAGCAGGGGCGATCCCTACTGGAACCGGCCAGCTAGGCCGGAGACGGCGCTGTCCACCAGCGGATCAGCCTTCAGGCCCTTGACGCGTTCGGCCAGCACCTGTTCGGCGATCTGGGCGGCGAGGTCGGCGGCGGCGGCCTTAACGTCGGCGGCGGCCTGGGCCTCGGCGATGGAGATCTTGCGTTCGGCCAGTTCCTGGCGGCGCTTGATCGACTCCGCCAGCTTGGTCTTGGCCTCGGCCCGCAGCCGTTCCGCTTCGGAATGGGCCGAAGACAGAATTTCGGCCGCCAGCTTTTCGGTTTCCAGCCGCTGAGCCTTGATCTGGTCGAGCAGGTGGGAGGCTTCTTCGCGCAGGCGCACGGCCTCGTCGAGCTCGGCCTTGATCTTGATGCCGCGGGCGTCCAGCGCCTTCATGGCCATGGCCGGGACCTTGGCGAAGAGCAGGGCGCCGATGAAGATCAGCAGGCCGACCGCGACCCAGAATTCGGCGTTCTGAAGAATATCCATCGCCGTGTCCTTAGGCTTGGCCCGAGAGGGCCGACTTCACTTCGGCCGTGCTGGCCCCACGCCCGGTCAGATGGGCGACGATGGCTTGAGCGGTCTCGCTGGCGATGTCGCGAACATGGCTCATGGCCTGATCGCGAGCAGCCCCGATGCGGGTTTCCGCCTTGGCCAGGGTCTCATTCAGCCGGGCTTCCTCGACCGCTTCTTGCGCGGCGGTGTCAGCGGCGGCCTTGGCCTTGGCGTCGATCGCCAGCTTATGCGCCGCCGAGCGTGCGGCCACCATTTCGGAGGCCGCCGTGGCGGCCTGCTGGTCGGCCTGTTCCTTCAGACGACGGGCGTCGCCGATATCGCCGGCGATCCGGTCTTCCCGTTCGGAGATGGTCCCACCCACACGGGGCACGAACACCTTGGCGAACAGAAAGAGCATGACGCCGAAGATGATCAGCATCCACACCATTTGACCCGGCCATTTGGCCAGGTCGAACTGGGGCAGGCCGCCGGAGCCGGAATCGCCGGCGCCCGAGGCGCTGGCGGCGGCTTCCGCCGCAAGAAGGACTAGGGCCGACATGAGTTGGGCTTAGACCTTCACGAACAGGATGATGAAGGCCATCACGAGGGCGAAGATGCCCATGGCTTCCGTCACGGCG
>Ga0302314_10021961_pt1 | contig 10487 bp, 9 predicted proteins | sample III_Palsa_N2_3_FD_200533 | JGI IMG/M metagenome (GOLD analysis project Ga0302314, IMG submission 200533) | Peat permafrost microbial communities from Stordalen Mire near Abisko, Sweden - III_Palsa_N2_3 | ecosystem: Environmental > Terrestrial > Soil > Palsa > Peat permafrost | place: Sweden... | reverse complement strand
CCTTGGTGAGCAGCGGTTACGACGTGGCGACGGACGCCGCCAAGCCGTTCGAAATCATCGGCCCAGCGCCGGCCGGAAGCTCCAGCGTGTCCGGCGCGGATATGGGCAAATTCATGATCGCGCATCTTCAGGATGGCGAATATAACGGCCAGCGCATCCTGCAGCCGGCGACCGCGCAGATGATGCATAGCACGGCGCTGAACAATATCCCCCCGTTGAACAGCATGTTGCTCGGCTTCTATCAAATGAACCGCAACGGGCACCGCATCATCGGCCATGGCGGCGATACGCAATGGTTCCACAGTGAACTAACCCTGTTCCCCGACGATCATACCGGCCTGTTCATTTCGCTCAATAGCCTCGGTGTGGATGGTGCCGCCGGCCCAATCCGGCAGGCGCTGCGCGAGCAGTTCACCGACAGATATTTTCCTGGATCCACGCCGGAAGGGCATATCGACGCCGCGGCAGCGCGGGCCGATGCCGCCAAACTCGCCGGAACGTACCTCACCTCACGTCGTGAGGAGACAACCTTCTTCTCGTTGCTCTATTATCTGATGGAGGCGACCCCGGTCTCGCCTGGTACCGATGGGCAAATTACCGCCGGCAGCCTGAAAGACCTCGCACGCCAGCCGCAGCGTTTCGATGCGATAGCGCCTTTTGTCTGGCGCGCTGCTGGCGGCAAGATGCGGGTCGCGGCCAAGCTTGAGAACGGCAAAATCGTTGGCTGGACTGACGACGAGTCGCCCTATGAAGTCTATCTGCCCGTGTCCTGGTTCAAGAACCCCGTCTGGCTCAAGCCGGCGCTATTCGTGGCCGTGGCGTCGCTTCTGCTGACAGCCCTGTTCTGGCCGGTCACGGCGTTGTTCCGCCGCCGCTACGGTGCCAGGCTGGAGCTGCAAGGCGCGGCCCGGGTAAGCTACAGGCTGACACGCGTTGCCGCTTTGGTCGACGGCGTGCTGATGGTCGCCTGGCCGGTAACGGTGCTTGTCATGTTCCAGACATTCGCGCTGAACGGAACATTCGACCCGCTGATCATGACTTTGCACCTTCTCACCATCGTGGTCTTCCCGCTGGCGCTGCTGGTGTTTCTCGGCAATGCATGGATCATCTGGACCACGCGCCGTGGTTTGCGGGGCGCGTTCGCCCGTATCTGGAGCCTGGTTCTCGTATTCTCGGGCGCCGTGTTGCTTTGGACAGGATCGGTGTTCCACCTGATTGGAACCGGCCTCACCTACTGAGTGTAAATCGCGCAATATTGCAGGCGCGGTAACGAAAGTTTGGCAAGTCTCATGGCCTTTCTACAACAACTGGACGTTCGAACGGGTCTCTCGCTGCCTCAGCCCTATTTGCTATTCCTGGGTGACACCACCGAGGCAAGTTTCGCGAAAACCGCTTTCGGCCTGCGTGATTGGGCGCCACATCTCTGCGTCGCCGAGTTCGCCCTGCCGGAAGCCACGGTAACGACGGGCCTTCCCAGGCTCTCACCGGCGCAAGCCTATGCGCGGGGCGCGCGTGCATTGGTGATCGGTGTGGCAAATGTGGGCGGCCAGGTCGCGCCGTCATGGCTGCAAGCGCTGGTGGAAGCCATGGCGGCCGGCCTGGATATCGTCAGCGGCATGCACACGCCGCTTTCCACCATCCCTGCGTTGCAGGAGGCGGCCCTGCGCTACGGCCGCCGCTTTTACGATGTGCGTGTGCCACCGAAGGACATCCCCATCGCCACTGGCCACAAGCGCAGCGGCAAGCGGCTCCTGACGGTCGGCACGGATTGCGCGCTGGGCAAAAAATACACCGCGCTATCGCTGGCCCGTGCCTTCGCGGCGCGCGGCGTGAATGCCGATTTCCGCGCCACCGGCCAAACCGGCATCATGATCGCCGGCGCCGGCATTCCCATGGACGCCGTGGTATCCGATTTTGAGGCGGGTGCTGCTGAAATTCTCAGCCCGGAGGCGCCGCCAGATCATTGGGATATCATCGAGGGCCAGGGATCGATCTTCCATCCGTCCTTTGCCGCGGTGTCGCTGGGATTGCTGCACGGCAGCCAGCCGGATGTGATCGTGGTCTGTCACCAGCCCGGCCGAACCAATATGGCGGGTCTCGCGCATTACGCGGTGCCGAGCATCGCGGAAACCATCGACCTGACACTGCGCCTGGGCCGGCGCACCAATCCGGCAATCCGCTGCGGCGGCATCAGCCTCAACACCGCCCATCTCGATGAGGCCGGCCGCGAGCGCGTGCTGGCGGAAACCACGCAGGCGATCGGGTTGCCCGCGGCCGATCCCATGCGGCCCGGCCGCGCCTTCGATAGCCTTGTGGATTCCTGCCTCGGCGTTCCTGCGTGAGCCGAGGCGCCTCCTGGTTCCGGCGCTTCGTGTTGCCTGCCCTCGCGTTCAAGGCGGTGGTCATCGGCGGCGGCTATGCCACCGGCCGGGAACTCGCGGAATATTTCATGCCCAGCGGGCCCCGTGGCGGCCTGCTGGGCATGGCGCTGGCTACCGCCATCTGGAGCGTCGTCTGCGTGCTGACATTTCTGTTGGCGCGGGCGACGAACAGCGCGGATTACAGCACTTTTTTCCGGCATTTGCTCGGCCGCTTCGGCGTCTCGTTCGAAGTGGCGTATTTTGCTTTCCTGGTGTTGCTGCTGGCCGTGTTTGGCGCCGCCGCTGGTGCCATCGGCGCAGCCGCGTTCGGCGTGCCGCCGATCGCCGGCACGCTTCTGCTGATGGCGCTGATTGCCATCTTCGCCACCTACGGCTCCGCCGCGGTGGAGGCTTTGTTCAAATATGTCTCCATTCTTCTTTATGCCACCTACGGTGTTTTTCTGCTGCTCTGCATCGGCAGCTTCGGCCATGGTATCGCCACGGCCTTCGCGGCTCCCGGCAATACCGGCGCAAACTGGGCCATGGGCGGTGTTACCTATGCCGGTTATAACGTCATCGGCGCAGTGATCATCCTGCCGGTGGCGCGCCATTTAACCAGCAATCGGGATGCGGTGGTCGCGGGCTTGCTGTGCGGGCCGCTGGCCATGCTGCCGGCCGCGGTGTTCTTCGTGTGCATGGCCGCGTTTTATCCCGGCATCGCGCACGCCACTCTGCCGTCGGATGTGCTGCTGCAAAAATTGCACTTCCCGCTTTTTCGGCTGGTTTTTCAAACCATGATCTTTGCGGCGCTGCTGGAATGCGGCACCGGCATGGTGCACGCCGTCAACGAACGGATCGCGAAAAGCTGGCGCGCGCGCAAAGGCGGTGCCATTCCCAACGGCGTGCGGCTCGCCGTCACGCTCTGCCTGCTGATCGTTTCTATATTTCTGGCCGGACAATTCGGATTAATAACGTTAATCGCCCGTGGCTATCGCGTGCTGGCCTGGGTTTTCCTCTGCATTTATGTGCTGCCGATCCTTACGCTCGGCATCTGGCGGCTCAGCCGGCCGGCATCGCCCGCGCTGCTGGCGGCCGCGTTATGAACCGCAAGCAGCCAGCCGCTGGTACCCGGGTGTTTGTATAAGGAGATTTGATAGATGAAATTTGAAAGATGGAACGCCGGTGCGGCCGGCCTGGGGCTTGCGGCCGTCTTTGGCCTCACGCCACCGGCGGCACACGCGCAGGTGCCGCATGATTTCACGTTGCGCCAGGTCCTGAGCGCGCCTTTTCCATCGGGCCTGACCCCCGCGCCGCAAGGCGGCCGCGTCGCCTGGGTTTATAATGATCGCGGTGTGCGCAATATCTGGGTGGCCGAAAAGCAGCCGGACGGCACGTATCGTTCGCGAGCCGTCACGCATTATACCGGGGATGACGGGCAGGATGCCGGCGATCTCAGCTGGGCGCCCGCCGGTGACGCATTATTCTACACGCGCGGCGGCAGCCTGGAAGGCGGCCCGCCCGTCAATCCTACAAGCCTCGCTGCCGGCGCGCCGCCGCAGGAAGTCTGGGCGGTCAGCGTGCAGGGCGGCCCACCGCGGGAAGTCGGCGCCGGGCATTCGCCCACGGCGTCCCCAGCAGGTGCGCAATTGGCCTTCCTCGCCGGCGGCCAAATCTGGACCGCGCCGCTGAATGGCGGCCCCGCCACCCAGTTGCTGCATGATCGCGGCGACGACAGCGCACTCATCTGGTCGCCCGATGGCACCAGGCTCGCCTTCGTCAGCACCCGCACGGACCACAGCCTGGTCGGCGTGTTCGACGTGGGCGCCCACAACATTACCTGGATGCATCCGAGCCTGGACACCGATTTCGGCCCCGAATGGTCGCCCGACGGCAAGCACCTCGCCTTCGTGCGCAGCCCCGCCGGAACCGCCGTGGATTTCCTGCCGCATCCGCAGGGCACCCCCTGGTCGATCTGGGTATGTGACCCCGCCAGCGGCGAAGGCCACGCCATCTGGACCGCCAATTCCGGCCCCGGCAGCGTGTTCCACGACGTGTTGAACGGCCGCTCGCTCATCTGGGCCGCCGGCGACCGCCTGGTCTTTCCGTGGGAGCGCACCGGCTGGGTGCATCTCTACTCCGTACCGGCCGCGGGACCGGCCGCTGGGGAGGCCGCGCAGGAACTAACCACCGGCGGTGGTTTCGAGGTGTTCAACACCGCCGTCAGTGCCGACCGCACCCGCATCGCCTACTCCGCCAATAGCGGCGATGTGGACCATTGGCATCTGTGGGAAGTGCCGGTTGCCGGCGGCGCACCGCACGCGCTGAGCCAAGGCCGCGGCAACGAGGATTATCCCGTCATCGCCAGCGATGATGCGGTGTTCGCCCTGCACGGCGGCGCTCGCGACCCGATACGGCCGGTTTTCGTCACGCAAAACGAAATGACCGATCTGGCGTCTGGCGCGATACCGGCCGATTTTCCGGCCAGCCGTCTGGTTGAGCCCGAGCCCGTTGTTTTCGCATCGCCAGACGGAATGCAAGTGCACGGGCAGCTCTTCCTGCCGCCCCCCGGCCGGCGCAAACCCGGTCCGGCGATGCTGTTCTTCCACGGCGGCCCATACCGCCAGATGCTGCTCGGCTGGCACCCGATGGATGCCTACAGCTACATGTACGGGCTCAACCAGGTTCTCGCCAACGAAGGCTACGTGGTGCTGTCGGTCAATTACCGAGGCGGCATCGGCTACGGCCTGAAATTCCGCGAACCGGCCGATTTCGGTGCCGGCGGCGCCAGCGAGTTCAAGGACATCCTCGGCGGCGCCCTGTATTTGCGCGGCCGTGCCGACGTGGACCCCAAGCGCATCGGCATCTGGGGCGGCAGCTATGGCGGGCTGATGACGGCGCTGGGCCTCGCGCGTGCCTCCAACCTGTTGGCCGCCGGCGTGGATTATGCCGGCGTACATGATTGGCGCGTGCTGGAGCCGGAATTATCGGGACCGAACGCACCGCCTGGCGCGCTCCAGCGTGCCTTCACCTCGTCGGCCATGGCTGATGTCGACAAATGGCGTTCGCCGGTGCTGCTGGTCCATTCCGACGATGACCGCGAGGTGCCCTTCGCGCAGTCGGTGGAACTCGTGCAGGCGTTGCGAAACCACAATGTAAGCGTGGAACAGCTGGTGCTGCCGAACGAAGTGCACGTCATGCTGCGCGGGCAATCCTGGCTGACATTCTTCACCGCGGCCGACGAATTTCTCACCCGCCACCTCCTCGCCCCACAGCCGCAGCCGGCCGCGAAACCATGAGGCTGCATCTCGATGTGACCGTGGAAGACTGGCCGCTCCAGCAGCCGTTCCAGATCACCGGCCATATCTTCACGTCGTCCAGGCTGGTGGTGGTACAGCTATCGGACGGCACCCATACCGGCCGCGGCGAAGCGGCCGGTATTTACTATAATGGCGACACGCCGGAACGCTTGGCCGCGGTAATCGAAACAATACGGCCGCAAGTCGAAAACGGGCTCACGCGTACGCAGCTCGCGGCCCTGCTGCCGGCCGGCGGCGCGCGCAACGCGCTCGATTGCGCGCTCTGGGATCTCGAATCGCGGCAGACGGGCCAGCCGGTCTGGCAAATGGCCGGCCTGGGCGCGCCGCGCGCGTTGCTGACCACCTGCACCGTCAGTGCCGGCGAGCCGGACGCCATGGCGCAGGGGGCCCTGGCCTATCGCGGCGCGCGCGCCATCAAGCTGAAACTCCTCGGCGACGGCCGCGACGATCAGCGCGTGCACGCCGTGCGCGCCGCCTGCCCGGACGTCTACCTGGCGGTGGACGCCAACCAGGGTTTTACGCGCGCGTCGCTGGATGCGTTATGGCCGGCCCTGCTGGCTTGCGGCGTGCAACTCGTGGAGCAGCCGTTTCCCATCGGTGCCGACCACCTGCTGGATGGTTACCCCCGCCCTATCCCGATCGCCGCGGATGAGAGCCTGCAGACCCTGCCCGATGTGGCAGGTCTGAAAGGCCGGTTCGACGTCGTGAATATCAAGCTGGACAAGAGCGGCGGCTTAACCGAAGCGCTGAACATCGCCCGTCAGGCGAAGGATCTAGGTCTGCGCGTCATGGTCGGCAACATGACCGGCACCTCGCTGGCCATGGCGCCGGCCTTCGTCCTCGGTCAGATCTGCGAAATTGTAGATCTCGATGGCCCTCTTCTCCTGGCCCAGGACCGCAGTCCCGGCCTCGCCTACGTGGACGGCACAGTCACCATCCCGGTGGCATTCTGGGGCGGCATAACGGCCTGATTATCCGCCCAGGGTTTGCGTGGGCAGGCCTGCGACGTTGAGCTGCGATCGCGAAAAGGCTGACCCATACAGCGCAGGGAAGCAGTTCTTTTTTGAAAAAAGAACCAAAAAACTTGTGCTTATAAGGCGTGCGCGTTGCCGCAGCGCGCGCACCAATGGACAAAAGTTTTTTGGTTCTTTTTTTCAAAAAAGAACTGCTTCCCTTACCTGGGCTAAACTGACCTGCGAAAGTGCCGAACCTGCAAGCCTCTGCCCAGGAATCAGCTTCCCGGACTGTCCTGCACCAGGCGCACGAAGGCGCCGATCAGCGGCAGCATTTCCTCGGCCCGCGTGGGCAGCCTGCTTGCCAGTATCGTCAAGCTGTCCAGGAACTGCCCCGCCTCCGTGTAAACGGAAAGCTCCAGAGCATCAGCGGCGATTTGGGGACGGCAAACAATCTCCTCTCCATCCGCCTTGTGACGGCACGCACTGACGAACTCCCGGATCTCCTCCAACCCGCCCGTCTGCGCGCCGGCCTCGGCCAGGAAGTCCGCAATTTCGTTCGCCACCTGAGACAGCGCCACCACGTCCAGCGGCACGCAGCCCTGGCTTTCCTGAAAGGCGCCAGCCCGCCAACGCTCGAACAGAGCGGCCCGGCGTGCCTCCTCCGGTGTCTCCGGGGCGTCTTCGCCGGGTGCCTCGGGTAGGCCGCCAGCTTCTGCGATCTCCTCCCAAACAGGGATCGCCCAATCGACGCGCAGGCCGAGCAACACCCCGAAACCGTGCCGGGCCAGGTCATCGGTATCGCCGGGCGGCAGGTCGCGCGGCGGCTTGCCGTCAACCAGATCCAGCAGCACGCGGCGGACAGCGCCGAATGACAGCGCGGCGATGGCGTCGGGCGAGCGCCAGCCGGGCAACAGGTGCCACTCCTCGCTCTCCGGCAAAGCGCCGGACGCCATCAACTCCTGGCCAAGCGCTTCACCATCCGGCGCGTCGCCGGCGGGCAGCGCCACCGGCAGGGCCACCAGCTCCGCCCAGCCCGAGGGGCCGATAGCCGCCCCTTCGGCTGCCACCAGCAACACCCAGTTCAAATCGTCGCCGGCCTCATCGCCGTCGCGTTCCCAAAGCTTGCGGATCGCCAGGTCCAGGACGTCCATCCGGCCAGCGGCCATAAGCTCCTGAACCAGAACGTCGAATTCTCCACTATCCTCGGCGCCGAACGCCTCCAGCAGCCGGTCCGCGGCTGGCCCCGGCGCCCTCTCGAACACCTGGCGCGCGGGCGTGCCCGGCGCCTTGATGCCCAGCACCTCCAATGCCGCTTCACCGCGCAGCAGGCGCTCACGATCGATCCAGCCCCGCCGGTTCGCGGGCGTATCATCGCGATGGGACATCCAGCGCCGGAAGGCCGCCCGGTCGGCGCGCTGCACCAAAACCTCCACGCCGGCATCCAGCATCTCCAAGGCGACCGCCCGGTTCACGGCGCGTGCCGTCTGCAGGTCGGTGTCACCCGGGCGGAACGTATCAAGCGTCTCGGCATCGGGGTAATGGGTGAGGAGCACCACATCGAGGTCGGGCGAAACATCCCGCGCGAGAATGGCGGCCTGGTGTACAGCGGCGTGCGGGTCGGTCGGCTTGGCCACGGGATTATCCTGAGCGGGAGGCGGCGTTATGGTGTTGGACCCAGCCATACTGCAACAGCCGGCAGGCGCTGCGATGCTCCGGTGCCACGGCGGTCGCATTCCCGCTCCATAACCGCCATATACCGCCTGAGATCGTCGGGACCAGCCAACATGCCCTCCAAACCAAACTACAACCATCAACGTGCCGAGCGGGACCGCGCCAAAAAGGCGTCGAAGGACATCAAACTGCAGGTGCGCAAGGAACAGGCCGCCCTGCGCAAGGCCAGCGAGGCGGGCGCGCCGGAACCGGACGACGGCACGGTCCCCGGCGCGGGGGAGTAGCCATTGTGGCGATGAAGAGCCGGGCTTCGACCAGCGTCGTCATGTTCGACGTCGTGTATGAGGACGGAACACGCAGTTCCAACCGCAAGGTGTCGGCCAGCGCGTTGGCCGGTCTGGATGGGGACGAACCTGCACGGGCGATCGTCGAAGCGCAGGACCGTGAGATCGCGGCCGCTTCGGGGCGTCCGCGAAGCGATGTCAAATCCATTGTCCGTTCGCCCGCCAAGGTGGCCAACGACGATGGTGGGACGGATCGCAAAATGCCCGGCGGCAAGCGAGGCTGAACAGGCGCCGGACGCGCTGTTCATTGGCCGTGGGAAGGCAAGAGTTCTTTTTGAAAAAAAGAACCAAAAAACTTTTGTTTATAGGGCGTACGCGTTGCATTTAACGCGTACCTCAATGAGCAAAAGTTTTTGCTTCTTTTTCCAAAAAGAAGTGCTTTCTTTTTGTCGCCTATAGCCGCGCCAACTGCTCGCCCATAAGCCGGTGCAGCAAATTAATCGCCTTGAGCGGGCGGACCATCACCTTGAAATGTGTGATCAGAGTTCCGTCGTCATTGAAGGTGATGATATCAACACCGTTGATCGTAATCCCCTCGATGTCAGTCTTAAACTCCAGCACCGCACCGCACTCGTTGCGCCATTCGCCAACATAGCGAAATCCGGCGCCCCCCAGCACCTTGCTCGCGCCCAGCAGGTATTTGAATGTTATCTCGCGCCCGCGTTGCGGCGTGTGCACGACGGGGCTTTCGAATACCACATCTTCATGCAGCACGTTCCATAACGCCGCAGGGTCGTGAGACCCGATGTAGTCGCGCCAGTTGTCCAGGGCTGTCATCTGCATGGAAAATCTCCGGCATGTGCGGGGCGGTCACCGGCTCCGCAGCCGGCGCAACTCAGGCGGATTTGCTATATCGCTTTTCGCGCCGTTTGGTCCAAGGTCCGCGCATGGAATTACAAAGTGTTGGGCGGCGCGCGGCGCTGCTGGGCGGGCTGGCCAGCCTGGTTGCCGCCGCCGCGCCTCGGGCCACCGCCATTCCGATCGAGGTCGCAAACGGCCGATGCCTGGTGCCCGTGCTGCTGGATGGGCGGCCGGCGCGCATGGTGCTGGATACCGGGGCGGAGTTGACGATGGTAACCCGCGCGGCCGTGGCGCGGCTTGGATTGCGGCCGGATCCCTGGGTTTCAACAACCTTGCGCGGCGCCGGCGGCCTAGTGGAGCGGCATGCCAACGTCGACATACGCGTGGCACTGGCTGGGCCCGTGGCGTTGTTCCAGAACCGCCCCGGTGGCGGGTTAAATCTCCCCGTGACCAGCTCGGATCTGGGCGGCGCGGATGGGCTGCTCGGCGGTGACATCCTGCAGCACTACACGCTTGACCTCGACATTCCCGGCGCGACGCTGGCGCTGGGCGCGATGCACCCACCGGCCGCTCCGCCGCAGGCCGTGAAGCTGCAACTGCTACGGCGCAACCTGTTGCTGGCGCCGGTACTGCTGGACGGCCATAGCCTGACTGCATTGGTGGACACCGGTGCGTCCGCATCGCTGCTCAACGCGCGCGGACTGTACCGGCTCGGCCTGGTGCCGGCGCAGGTGCGGCAAGATCCCGCTATCCCGATGCTGACCGTGGGCGGCGAATCCCCGGCCCGCTGGCACCGTTTCGCCGAGCTGCGTGTAGGCCCGCTCAGCCTGCGCGCGCCGGCCGTGCTGACGCAGACGGTACCGGAAGCCGCTTACGACTTACTGCTTGGTTTGGATGTTCTGGGGCGGCAGCGGCTGTATCTATCCTATCCGAGCCTGACGCTGGCGTTCGCCTAGGCCGGCCCCTTCGCTCCACCCACCCTTTCTGCTCGCCACGTCCCTGGGTTCGGCTCCCAGGCGGGATGTGCTTAGGTCACCG
>Ga0302314_10021960_pt1 | contig 10487 bp, 6 predicted proteins | sample III_Palsa_N2_3_FD_200533 | JGI IMG/M metagenome (GOLD analysis project Ga0302314, IMG submission 200533) | Peat permafrost microbial communities from Stordalen Mire near Abisko, Sweden - III_Palsa_N2_3 | ecosystem: Environmental > Terrestrial > Soil > Palsa > Peat permafrost | place: Sweden... | reverse complement strand
CGGTAGGGCCGGTAGGGCCGGTAGGGCCGGTAGGGCCGGTAGGGCCGGTAGGGCCGGTAGGGCCGGTAGGGCCGGTAGGGCCGGTAGGGCCGGTAGGGCCGGTAGGGCCGGTAGGGCCGAGCGAAACAGTCATTAGTCCGTGCTCCTTTACGTGTGGCGCGACCATGGCGCGTACACGTATTGCAACGCGGTGACGGGGCCGTTGGCCAATGCCTGTCCCGGCGAACGGGACAGCGCGACGCCGTCCCCGGGTCAGCAGGCGCTGTTGGCGACGGCGACCTGGAAGCTGCTCGGCAGCTGCTTCCGCTGACGGACCTTCAGTTTACGGTAAATGCGCGTCAGATGCTGCTCCACCGTGCTGACGGTGATGAACAGCTGGTCGGCGATCTCTCGATTGCTGTATCCCTGGGCGGCCAACCCGGCCACCCTGCGCTCCGACTCGGTGAGGGTAGCGATCGCCTCGTCGGAGACCTGTCCGGCCACGCCCTGCCGCTCGGTGGGCAGCGGGTCCAGCTCCCGGCACAGCGGCGCGGCCTGGCAGGCCTTCGCGCCGTGCCAGGCCTTTCGGGCCAGCACCCGGGCCCGGCTGGGCTCGGAGAGGGTGTGGTAAACCCGGCTCAGGTCGCGGTTGACCTGGGCCAACTGCAGGGCGTCACCGGCGTTGTGGAGGGTGTGCGCGGCCTCGGTGAGCGGCCGCATCCGCTGGTGCAGATCACCCGTCGAGGCCAGCACCCGCAGTGCGATGGCCCTGCTGCGGCCGCGGACCGCTCCGATCAGCTCCAGTTCCTCGCGCACCAGTCGGCGGGCCCGGTCGCGCTCACCCAGCCGCAGCCAGACCTCGGCCGAGTTGGAGCGCCAGGGCACCACAGACGGCCGGTCGATGCCCCACTCCCCCATCAGCTCCCCGCAGGTCATGAAGTCCGCCAGCGCGGCATGGTGCCGGCCGGTCGCCATGTAGTAGTGGCCGCGGGCCTGCAGGTAGCCGAGGCCGTAGCGGGTCTGGAACATTACGTCCGGCACCGGCTGGCTGAGCAGGGTCATCGCCTCCTCGTACCGGCCCATGCTGGTCAGTGCTGCCAGCAGGGTGCCCATCGGCGCGCCGATGCCGACGCCCCAGCCCTGCGGCGACAGCGCGCTGATCGCGGCCTGGGCCATCCGCCGGGCGGCCAAGAGGTCGCCCTTGCGCAGGGCGATCTCGGCCCGGATGGAGTTCAGCGCGGCGCGGGGCGTCTCAAAGGCGTGGACGCCCGGTTCGACGGCCAGCCGGTCGCCCCACTCGTCGGCTGCCTTGTTATGGTCGGAGTACACCAGTGTGAGCAGTGAACAGGAGATGGCCTCGTCGTTGCCGTCCTCGACCCGGGTGATCTGCAGCAGGTGGTCGGCCTCGGTGAGGGTGTTCTGGTCCGGGCCCAGGCTGAGCACCCGGGCGAGCCCGGCGGCGCCCTGCCGACGCGGGTCGATGTCCGTCATGGTGGCCTCCGCTCCCAGCAGTTCGCCGGCGGCGGGATGGTCCGCCACCGAGGCCAGCACCGACGGATAGGTGGCCTGGAGCCAGGGCCGCAGCAGCCGCATCTCCACGGCCGTCGCGCTGTCGGGTGACTCCAGCACCCGGCGCAGCGTGGTGGACGCGTCGTCGAACCGGCCGATCCAGAGCAGATAGCGCACGATACGTCCGGCCTCTCTGGCCGAGAGGTGCCCGTTGGCGTGCGCGATGCTCAACTCCGCCATGTGCCGCGGCAGGCTGGACGGGTTGACCCGCCAGGCCAGCGAGGCGATCCGGACCCGGAGGATCGCGCGCTCCTGGTCGTCCCCGGCGGAGCGGTAGGCCAGGTCGAGGAAGGCCGCCGCCTGGGCGGCGGCGCCCCGGGAGAGTTCGATGTCGGCCGCCTCCATCAGCACCGGCGCCGACCAGGGGCCGTGCAGGGGCGCCGCGGCCACCAGGTGCTCGGCCACGGAGACCACGTCAGCCGCTTCCTCGTGCAGCACCCGGGCGGTGTCCAGGTGCAGCCGGGCGCAGTCCTGCGCCGGGATGCCGGCCAGCACGGCCAGCGCCACGGCGGGGTCGCGCAGCCGCTCGCCGTCCAGCAGTCCGGTCTCGGCCAGGCCGGTCATGGCGCGGGTCGCGGCCTCCTCGGTGCCGAGGTAGTTGGCGATGAGCCGCAGTCCGCCCCGGTCGCCCATCACGGCCAGCACCCGGGCGGCGGTCAGGGTGTCGGCGTCGCTGCGGTGCAGGCAGCGCTCGATCGCCTGGGCGAAGAGGTGACCGGCGACCGGCATGTCGCCGCCGCCCGATCCGGCCGGCCGGGCCATGTGGTCCTCGACCAGGGCGTTGAGCAGGGCCGGGTTTCCACCGGTGAGTGAGTAGCAGGCCGGGGCCAGCCGGTAGCCTTCCTCCGGATTGCCCAGCCGGTCGACGAGGGTCTCCCGCACGCCGGACTCGTCGAGCGGGGTGAGCCGCATGCTTCGGTAGTGCGGTTCGTCGAGCAGCCCGAGTTCGGCCAGATTGCCCGGCATGCCGGACACGTTGAGGGAGTGACTCAGTACGATCATGATGCGGGCCCGGCGCGCGCGTCTCGACAGGTGCGCCAGGCACTGGAGCGAGGCGGGATCGGCGTACTGCACGTCATCGACGCAGATCAGGACCGGGATGTTCTCCGAGAACCTGAGCAGGGCGGCTGATAAATCGTCGAGGACCTCCCGGGAGACCGTTCCGTCCGGATTCTTCTGGCCCTTCGACTCGGCGATCCTCAGCGCGAGGTCCCGGGCCGCGCCCGACGCCTCCGGGCCCCGGAGCGAGGCCTCCTGGAGCAACTGCCCGAACACGCCCATGAAATGGTCCTGTTCGGGCCGTGCCGCTGCCGCGTAGAGCGAGACGAAACCAGCGGTGGAGGCCTCGTCGGCGATTTTCAGCAGCAGTTCGGTCTTACCCATCCCGGCGGCGGACGCCACCAGGGTCACAGTTCCCCGTCCATTTCTGCAGTTAATGAGCAGCGTACGGGCGAGTGAGAGTTGAGACGCGCGATCCGTCAAAGCCATGACATTCCCCCGAAGGTGCAGCCGACACACATCACTGTAACAAAGCAAGCATGTCCACGGATTTAGGTCTCCGTCACACGTGGTTCGATCGCCGGTCAGGCTATCCTAGCCATCGTCGGAATGTGTAGGAACTCCAGCCAAACACTTGCCCCGCGACGAAGACCAAAGGCCACGGGACAGAGGCGAGAATATGACACCCACGGCGGCACGGTCGTGCCCGACCGACGAAATGTGACGGACGATACAGCGGCCCGGCAGCGCTGCCGACCCCGCCCAGCCAGGTCAGGGCTCCCCCGAATTCGAGAATTCTCGCCACACGCAGGCCGGGCCTGTCAAGGATTTCCGGACATGTGGCGAGAAAGTGACAGCGGCACCCACGCGGGGGTCGTGGATGCCGCCGGACTGTGGTCCGGGCGGCGCAGCAGGCCGCCGACGGATCCGGGCCTTTGAGACCCGGTCAGCGCAGTTGCGCGAATCGCGACTCAAGGTCCGCGAGCCACTTGATTCGCTTTTCCTGCGGAACGGATTTGACGCTGTCGAGACTGATCCATTCAGTCTTCTTGATACCGATCTTGCGGAATCCGCCGGTAAAGAATGCCTTCTTCACCGCGTTTCCGAACCAGTACTTGTAGATGAAGTTCGGAATGGTCATGGTCGTGATGAGCGTGACCGTCCTGATGTTGGTCAGCTGATTGACGAAGCGCGGCGGATTGCCGGCCTCCTCGTAGGCGAAACCCTTCAGCAGGACCTTGTCCATGAAACCCTTGGTGAGCGCGGGCATCAACTCCCACCAGATCGGGAAGATGAACACCAGGTGGTCAGCAGCACTGATGCGCGCTTGGTAGTCGAGCACCTTGGGGTCAGTCGCGATCCCCCTCGCAAATCCGGCCAGTTCCTCGGTGGACATGACCGGATCGAATCCGTCCAGGTCCAGGTTGAGCACGTCCACGGTAGTCCCCCCGCGTTTCAGGCCGGAGACAACCGCGTCTCGGACCGCAGCACAGTAGCTGCCCTCGTACGGGTGATTGAAGACCACCATTGTTCTCATGACTTCACGTCACCTTCCGTCGATTCGGCCGGTCTTGATCGTGGACTGACAGGTGACCGATCAGCCACATGTGGCAGCAACGCTGCCGCCACGGGTTCCGCGAGGCGATCGGCCGTGCCATGATCGGACCGCGATTCACTGACTCAAGGTTCATTGTTAATGATTCAATGAGACTAGAGTCACCGAGTCTCTGTTCACTGAATGCAAGTTCATTGTGTTGGCCGTGAGCATCGATGTCAAGCGTGAGAAGGAGTCAGCCATGCCTGCATCTGGGCGTCCACCGGGAACGGATGCCGGTACAGGAACCCGCAAGGAGAAGGCGGCGCAGACCGAGGCAGCACTGAAGGCTGCCGCCCTGCGCCTGTTCGAACGCCACGGCTACCTCAATACGAAGATCACGGACATCACCCGCGAGGCCGGCCGTGCGGCCGGGTCGTTCTACAGCCACTTCACCAGCAAGGAACAGCTGCTGGAGGCACTGGCCGCGGACTTCATCGACGAGGGTGACGGCCAGCTCGGCGAGCACCCGCACGACCACGACCTGTCGGATCCGGCGGTGCTGCGCGAGCACATCCTGCTGGTCTTCCAGACCTACCGGCTGCACCGCACGGAGATCGTTGCCATGATGCAGGCGAGCATGGTCGACGAGGGCTTCGCCATCCGCATCCAGAAGTTCCGCGAGTACCAGACCCAGCCGCTCTGCGACCACCTTGAGCAGATGCGCCGGGACGGGTTCCACCTGCCGGGCACCCCCGACATGGTGGCACTTGCCATGATCTGCACCCTGGAGCAGTTCTGCTACACCTGGCTGGTCACCGACCCGGCGGGCCCGCCCGACGAGTCACGTGACGACGAGGCGATCGACATGCTCACCGCACTCATCCTCAGCGGCATAGCCGTGCGCCCGGCAGCGACTGTGCGCCCGGTAGCGGTGAACTGACGACCGGTCACCTCAGCCGACCGCCTCGGGCATAGGGGTTTGCCGAACGACCCCTACCCGGCTCGCCGCGCACCTCAAATCCCCTATCTATGGCTGCGCGGTGGGCCACCCCGGGGCCGAAGTCGATACGTTCGGCGCCATGGGCACAGCACACACATTTGAGGAAGCCCTCCACGGGTTCCATACTGCTACGGCAGTGCAGCGCGGTGACGAGATCCGGAAGGTCGCCGCGACCCTCTGGAGTGACGGCGAGGCACTTCCCGGCGCGGCAGCAGCAGCCACCGTGCTCATCCAGGCACTCGCCGCCGCTCCGGACGACCAGCGACCCGGCATCGTCCTGCTGCTCGGCCTGCTCGCCGACGCCGAGGGGCCGCACGCCGAGGCCGCGCACACCGCGGTCCAGGCCGGGCTCGACTCCTATCTGACGCTCCTCACCCCCGGGGCGGACAGCGCGCTCACGCAGGCGCTGCTCTTCCTCCTCAGCCACTTCGGCGAGGCCCGCAAGGCCGTTCTGGCCGTGGCCGACGAGGTCGGTGTTGACCCGGCCGACCTGAGCCGGCTCGACCGGACCCTGCAACCGCCCGACCTGGACCACCCGGTGATCGGCCGGGTGTGGCCCTCGCCGGCCCTGTGGGCCCTCGACGACGCCGAGCGCGCGGGCGACCGGCAGTGGACCGGCATGATGACCCCCGAGCAGATCACGGCGATGTGGCTGGGAGACACCCGGACCCTCAGAAGCTACTCCGGCGCCCGAGCGGTCGCCGCCGTGGACGGCGCCGCCGCACCGGGCTCAACGGGCTCACTGGGCTCAGTGGGCTCACCAGCCGATGCAGCCAACGCTGCTGTCGCTGCCGCCGAGTCGCCGAGCACCACGGCTACGGCTACGGCTCCGGACCGAGGCACCCTGGGCGGCCATGCCGCAGCCTTCGCCTGCCCGGTCTGCCACGGAGCGCTCACCGAAACGGCCTCGGGTGCGCACTGCGCCGCCTGCCCGGTGGACTATCCGGTCGTCGGCGGGCTGCTCGACCTGTCCGCCGGTGCGGGCGAGGGCATGGACACCATCGTCCTCAAGGACCCGGTGCACGTCCCGCGCTACGAATTCGTGCTGCGGCCGGCGTTCCTGGAGATCATGGGCGGAAACTGGTCCGGCGAGGTGAGCACCTCCGACGAGGACGCCTACCTCACCGACCAGCTGCGCCCGACCGAGGGCCCGGTGCTGGACCTCGCCGCCGGCTCCGGCCGTTGGACCGGACACATCGCGCACCTCGTCGGCAGCGACCGGGTGCTCGCGCTGGACCTGTCCGGCCCGATGCTGCAGAGCCTGCGGCAGGACCACCCCGATGTGCTCGCCGTCCGCGGCAGCGCGCTGACCCTGCCGTTCGACGACGCCGCGCTCGGCGCGGTGAACTGCTGGAACGCGCTGCAGGCGCTGCCCGACGCGGAGACCGTCATCGCCGAGGTCGGCCGCTGCCTCAAGCCCGGCGGGACCTTCACCCTGCTGACGTTCACCCCCGCGACCGACCCGCTCACCCGGCACTTCCAGCGCCGGCACGAAGCCCCGCTGCGGGTGAGCCTGTTCCACCTGGACGAGCTCCGCGCCTGGCTGGCCAAGGCCGGTCTGGCCGTCCAGGACGTGCGTACGCCCGGCAGTTTCCTCTTCATCACCGCAGTACGCGAAGAGTCCCCGGCCACAGCCTGACCGCTTCGCGCATCGATGCTCTCCGCGACACTTTGGACGAGGTAGCCAGCATGAAGATCATAATTCTCGGGGCCGGCGTCGGCGGCCTGGCGGCCGCCAGATATCTGACGGCCGCCGGACACGAAGTCGAACTCTACGAGCAGGCACCGGCGTTGCGCACCGAGGGGGCCGCGCTGATCCTCTGGTCCAGCGGCACCGGCATTCTGCAGGACATCGGTGTCGGCCTGGACGGTCTCGGCAGCCGCATGGACGAGATGGACACCTGTCTGGACGACGGGTCTCCGGTGCTGCGGATGCGACTGCGCAAGATCGAGGGCCGCCTCGGCGCCCCGACCGTGGTGGTCCCGCGCGGCCGCCTGGTCGAGGTCCTGGCCGGCGGGCTGGACGAGAGCGTGGTGCACTTCGGCAAGCGCTGTGTCGACGTCGTCGAGCCCGCCGAGGGGTCGAGCGATCCGGTGACCGCGGTGTTCGAGGACGGTTCCCGGGCCCAGGGCGACATCCTGATCGCCGCCGACGGCCACCGCTCCAACGTCCGCCGCAAGCTGGTCGGACCCGCTCAAGCCCGGGCGACCGGCTATGCGACCTGGCACGGTCTCACCAAGGTCCCGATCGAGCTCAGCAACGCCAACCGGATGCTGGCCATCTACGGCAAGGCCGGGTTCAGCACCCTGTTCTCGGCCGGCGACGGTCTGCTGCAGTGGGTGTTCGTCACCCCGTGGTCGGACGGCGACACCGTCCCGCCGGGCACCATGGACCCGTCCTTCCAGCAGGTCTCCGAGGGCGCGCCCTCGCCGATCCGCAATCTGCGCGAGCGCTTCGGCACCTGGATGGAGCCGATCCCGGAACTGCTCGACATCGTGACGGACCATGACATCAGCGTGTACCCGCACATCCTGCACGACGTGCCGAAGAGGTGGGGCCGCGGCCGCGTCCTGATGATGGGCGATGCCGTGCACGCGGTGCCGCCCACCCTCGCCCAGGGCGTCAACCAGACGCTGGAGGACGCCTGGGCGCTCAAGCGCGCCTTCGCCGAATCCCCGAGCCCGGATGCTGTACTCGACCACTACGAGGGGTCCCGCAGCAAGCGGATGCGCAAGCTGTCGAAGCTGGCCGCGCGCAGCGAGAACCGCCCCGCCCCGCCCCGGTTCCTGCGGTTCGCGCCGAGCCTCATCCCGCAGACCAGGATGAACCAGTGGGCCATCAAGAACTTCAGCACCTACCTGAATGACCCGGTAGCAAAACGAGCAGGATCAAGGACATGAACGAATTCCTCGTCAACGGCCCGGTCGCTGTGGACATCCGCCTGCCGGCCGGCAGTTGTGAGATCAGCGCCGAGGAGGGCGGCAGCAGGGTGCACGTCCTGACCGAGCCCTACGACGCCGGCGACTCCAGGGACCGCAAGGCCACCGGGTCCACCGAGATCTCCTTCGAGCGCGGCAGACTGCAGGTGCGCGCCCCGGCGATGAAGGGTGTCGGCCGGGTCGTCGGGCGACGCTCGGCCGCGGTGGCCCTGGTCGTCACCGTCCCCGAGGGATCCACGGTGTCCGTGGCGACCGAGTCGGCGGCGGTGGTCGTCCACGGCCGGGTCGCCGCGCTCAAGGTGAACAGCGCCGACGGCGACGTGGCCGCGGCGTATGTGACCGGCAACGTCTCCGTCAACAGCTCCGACAGCGACGTACGGATCGGCCGGGTGGACGGCAAGCTGGATGTCGACTCCGCCTCCGGAACGGTCGAGGTCGGCTATGCCGGCCAGGACGTCGCCGTGAAGTCCTCCAGCGGTTCGACCGCGATCGGCACCAGCTACGGCAACGTCAAGGTCAGCACCGCCTCGGGCGATCTGACGATCAACTCGGCCCACCAGGGCACCGTCCGCTACAACTCCTCGTCGGGCAACCTGACGGTGGGCGTGCCGCACGGCACGGACGTGACGACCAACTTCAAGTCCGGCGACGAGCACTCGGTCGCCGCCTCGGTGCTGGCGGCAGCCGCGGAGGCGCGCCGGTCCGGGGTGAAGACCTCGAACCTGTCCATCAAGGTGTCCACGGCGAGCGGTCGGGTGGCTGTGACGGAGGCGACTGCCTGAGCCCTCTTCGGCAGGACGCCGCCCGGCTGGGAACGTTCCAGCCGGGCGGCGTTCCGCATGCCTTCGCGGTTGCGCGTAAAGGGCGCTGGCACCGAGAGTTGCTCTCGGTGCCACCGCCCTCCGCATCATGGTTCACGGATCAGCCGCGTGCCAGCAGCCACTCGTGGACTGCGGCCGCCGTGGTCTCCGAGTGCGTCTCCAGCATGGAGAAGTGGTTGCCCGGCACGTCGACCAGCTCGTGCTCGAGATCCCAACGCGCCTCGGCCATCGGCGAGTACGCCTCCTGGGCCCGGACGAACAGGGTGGGAGTGGCGATCGGCTCGGCCTTCCATTCGCCGAAGATCCGGGTGTAACCACCCATCGCCGTCAGCCGGTAGTCGTCCACCACGGAGAACATCCCGTCCCGCTCCAGCATCCCCTGGGTCATCGCGTTCAGCGCCTCGCCCTCGCCCCCGTAGGGGTAGGTGTCGATGAGTACGACGGCCGAGGGATTGCTCCTCATCTCCTCCAACTGCCGCGCGACCATGTGCGCCACCCAGCCGCCGGCCGAACGGCCGACCAGGGCGAACGGCTTGCCTTCGGCCGCCTTCAGCACTGCCTCCGCCTGCATCCTGGCGAGTGCGTCCAGCGACGCCGGCAGCAACTCGCCGTCGCCGAAGCCCGGCTGGGGAAGCACCAGCACATCCCGCTGGTTGCGCAGGGAGGAGGCGAATCGCGCGTACTCATGCGGTCCGGACACCGCGCTGAACGCGGGGAAGCACACCAGCACCTCCGCGGCCGGCCCCCGTGCCAGACGCACCGGCGCCGGAATCCGCTCCAGGTCGGCGGCGTCCTGGAAGGCGGGCCGCAGCCCCGATGCCATCATGATCAGGCTGGCGCCCTCGACGATCCGGCCGGCCGCGGCGGCATCCTTGAACAGCCGGGTGATACTGCCCGGAACATCGGCCGCGGGGGCGACAGGCTGTGGCCCTGTCGCGGCTACTGACACCAGCCGCGAGACCAGCTCCTGGGCGAGGGCGTCCGCGGTCGGGTAGTCGAAGATCAGGGTGGCGGGCAGTTGCAGACCGGTGGCCGTCTTGAGTCGGTTGCGCAGGTCGACCGCCGTCAGCGAGTCGAAGCCCAGATCCTGGAACTCGCTTTCCACCGAAACGTGTTCGGCCCCCGGCAGGGCCAGGACCGAGGCGACCTCGGCCCGCAGCCAGTCGAGGATTACGGTGTGGTGCTGGGCGGCAGGGGTGTCGGCGAGGCGGCGCAGGAGGGTATCGGTCTCGGGGCTGCGGGTGGGTGTGGTCCTGCGGCGCTGCGGGCGGACCAGGGCCCGCAGGATCGGAGGCGCGGTCTCCGCGCGCAGCGCGTTGACGAGCAACCCGGCCGGTACCAGCACGGGCTCGGTGGAGCCGTCGATCGCGGCGTCCAGGAGCCGGAGGCCCTCTTCGACCCCGAGCGGCCGCATACCGGCCCGTGCCATCCGCGCCAGGTCCGCTTCGCCGACACCTGCACTGACCGTGCTGGGGCCCTCCCACAGGCCCCAGGCCAGCGAGAGGCCGGGCAAGGCCTGGGAGCGGCGACGCTGGGCCAGCGCGTCCAGGAAGGAGTTCGCGGCGGCGTAGTTGCCCTGGCCCGGATTGCCGAACACGCCCGCGGCCGAGGAGAACAGCACGAAACCGACCAGCGGCAGATC
>Ga0302314_10021959_pt1 | contig 10487 bp, 9 predicted proteins | sample III_Palsa_N2_3_FD_200533 | JGI IMG/M metagenome (GOLD analysis project Ga0302314, IMG submission 200533) | Peat permafrost microbial communities from Stordalen Mire near Abisko, Sweden - III_Palsa_N2_3 | ecosystem: Environmental > Terrestrial > Soil > Palsa > Peat permafrost | place: Sweden... | reverse complement strand
ATCGTCCCGCCGGCGATCCCGACCAGCTCACGCTGTACGGCAACGTCGACATCCGCCAGGTGTCGCTGGCGTTCAACGCCACCGAACGGATCTCCGAGATCCGCGTTCGCGAGGGCGACAAGGTGCGCGCGGGCGCCGTGCTGGCGCTGCTCGACGAGCGCACCCCTCTCGCCCGGTTGGCGCAAGGCGCGGCGCAGATCGGCGTCCAGGAGCAGGCGCTGCTCCGGTTGCGGGCGGGCAGCCGGCCCGAGGAGATCGCCCAGGCGAAGGCCAATCTCGCCGCGGCGCAGGCCGAGGCGGATCTCGCCGCGCGGCAGGTCGCGCGATTGAGGTCGACCAGCGAGGCGACGGCGGGCAAGGCGGTCAGCCAGCAGGATCTCGACGCCGCGGTGGGGCATGCCCAGGTCGCGGCGGCGCAGGCGGACAGTCTGCGCAAGACGGTACAGCTCGTCGTCGCCGGGCCGCGCAAGGAAGACATCGCGCAAGCCCGGAACCAGCTCGCATCCGCGCGGGCCGAGCAGGCCCTCATCCAGCGCCAGATCGACGAGTCCGAACTGCACGCGCCCATGGCCGCCGTCGTGCGGGCGCGGCTGCTCGAACCTGGCGACATGGCGTCGCCCCAGCGTCCGGTCTTCACGCTGGCGATCACCCAGCCGAAATGGGTGCGCGCCTACGTCACCGAGCCGCAGCTGGGCCGCATCGCGACGGGCATGGATGCGGGCGTGACGACCGACAGCGCGCCAGAGCGCGTCATTGCGGCCCGCGTCGGCTACATCTCGTCGGTGGCGGAGTTCACGCCCAAGACGGTCGAGACTCCGGAGCTGCGTACCAGCCTCGTCTACGAGGTGAGGTTCATGGTCGACGATCCGCAGGATCAACTGCGGCTGGGCATGCCGGCGACGGTCCATCTCCGGCTGCCCGCGGCACCCCAGGGTCAGAGCGCGCGGCCATGACGGCTGCCGCTGCACTGAACGGCGAGCACCTCCGGCGCAGCTTCGTGGTGAAGGAATCGAAGCAACGAGTCGTCGCGCTCGACGATGTCTCCCTCCGGGTGGCCGCCGGTTCGTTGACGGCGCTGGTCGGCCCCGACGGCGCCGGCAAGACCACGCTCCTGCGCCTGGCCGCCGGTCTCCTGGCGCCCGACGGCGGCACGCTGACGGTGCTGGGCATCGATGTCGTGCGCGACCCGCAGTCGGTCCAGGATCGCATCAGCTACATGCCGCAGCGCTTCGGCCTCTACGACGACCTGAGCGTGCAGGAGAACCTGGATCTCTACGCCGACCTGCACGGGGTGCCCCGGTCCGAGCGAACGGTGCGCTACAAGAAGCTGCTCGACATGACGGACCTTGTTCGCTTCACGTCTCGGCCTGCGGGCAAGCTGTCGGGCGGGATGAAGCAGAAACTGGGGCTCGCGTGCACGCTGGTGCGCTCGCCCGAACTGCTGCTGCTCGACGAGCCCACGGTGGGCGTCGACCCGCTGTCGCGTCGCGAGCTGTGGCAGATCGTCCAGCAACTGGTCGACGACGAGCAATTGACCGTCGTGGTCAGCACGGCCTATCTGGACGAGGCCGAGCGCTGCGCACAGGTCTACCTGATGCGCCAGGGGCAGGTGTTGGCGCAAGGCTCGCCGCAGTCGCTGCGCGCCCATGCCGAGAGCCTCTGCTACGTGGCGACGCCGCCCGCCGGACGTCCGGCGCGCTGGTTGCAGGCGCGGCTGCTGGATGACACGCACCAGGTGCTCGACGCCGTCCCGCAGGCCGGCGAGGTCCGCTTCATCGCGCGACCGGGGGCGGGGGATCCCGCATCGATAGCCGTGCTGCACGACGTGCCGGTGCGCGCCGTGGCAGCCAGGCTCGAAGACGGCTTCATGGTGCTGCTGCGCCTCAAGGAGCCCGAGGGCGTTGCGGTCGCGTCGGGTTCGAACGCCGACGCACCAGCCGAGGCGCAGGCGACCGGACCCGTGATCGAAGTGAAGAACCTGGTGCGCAAGTTCGGCGACTTCGTCGCGGTGCAGGACACCTCGTTCACCGTCCGCAAAGGCGAGGTGTTCGGGCTGCTCGGCCCCAACGGCGCGGGCAAGACAACGACCTTCCGCATGCTGTGCGGCCTGCTGCCGGCCACCAGCGGCAGCCTCAGCGTGGCGGGCGTGAACCTGCGCGATGCCCGTGCCGCCGCGCGCCGCCGCATCGGCTATGTCTCGCAGAAGTTCGCGCTCTACGGCAACCTGGACGTGGACGAGAACCTGCGCTTCTTCGCGGGCGCGTACGGCCTGCGCGGTCAACGCGCGAAAGAGCGCATCGCCGCGGTGATAGCCCAGTTCGCGCTGCAGTCGCTGCGCAGCACGCCCAGCGGCCAGCTGCCCGGGGGCTACCGCCAGCGCCTGGCCATGGCGGCGGCGCTGCTGCACGAGCCGCAGATCCTGTTCCTCGACGAGCCCACGAGCGGCGCCGACCCGCTGGCGCGCCGCGAATTCTGGCGTCGCATCACGGCGCTCTCCGAAGGCGGCACGACGATCGTCATCACCACCCACTTCATGGAAGAGGCCGAGTACTGCGACCGCATCGTCATCCAGGATGCGGGCAAGGTGCTGGCCCTGGGCACACCACGGCAAGTGCGAGAACAGGCCAGCGACGCGGCCGCCCCGTCGACCGCCCGACTCGGCATGGAGGAGGCCTTCATCCACATCGTCCAGCGATCCCGTGATGAGCAGCCGCAACGTACTGCGGCGGAGGCGACGGCATGACTGTCGCCACCACCTCGCGCCGCGGCGGGTTCTGGAGCCGGCTCGTGGCGCTCACGCGCAAGGAGGTGCGCCAGTTGCTGCGCGATCGCAGCAACCTGGCCATCGGCATCGCCTTGCCCGCGCTCCTGATCCTGCTGTTCGGCTACGGGATATCGCTCGATATCGACAACGCGCCGGTCGCGATCGTCGTCGAAGACTCGTCGCCGACGACGCTGGACGTGCTGGAAGGGCTGCGCTTGACGACCTACATCACGCCGGTCTACGTGCGCTCGATGCCGGAGGCCACGCGCCTGATGGATGCGCACGAGGTGGACGGCATCCTGCGCGTCCCCAGCAACTTCGCCAGCCAACTCGCCGCCGGCCAGGGCCGCCTGCAACTGATCGTCCATGGCGCCGACGCGTCCACCGCGCGGATCATCCAGGGCTACGTCGGCGGCGCCTTGTCGCAGTGGTCGCTTCGCACCGCCGACCGCGAGGCCGGCCGCGCGTCGACGTCTGGCGACGCTCCCTTCGGCAACGTCGTCGTCGAACAGCGCATGTGGTTCAACTCGGCCAACACCAGCACGTGGTACCTGGTGCCGGGGCTGATCGTCCTCATCATGACGCTGGTCGGCGCCTTCCTCACGTCGCTGGTGGTGGCGCGCGAATGGGAACGGGGCACGCTCGAGGCCCTCTTCGTCACGCCCGTGCGCCCGCTGGAGATCCTGCTGGCCAAGTTGATCCCGTACTTCGGGGTCGGCATGATCGGCTTCTTCATGTGCATGGTCGCCGCGCGCTTCCTGTTCCACGTGCCGATGGCCGGATCGATGTGGCTGCTCGTGCTCAGCTCGGTGCTCTACATGTTCGTCGCGCTCGGCGTGGGCTTGCTGATCTCCTCGGTGACCAAGAACCAGTTCATCGCGAGCCAGATGGCGTTGCTCACGAGCTTCCTGCCCGCGATGATGTTGTCGGGCTTCCTGTTCGACCTCAACAACGTCCCCGCCGCGGTTCGCGTCATCGGCGAGTTGCTGCCCGCCACGCACTTCCTCGACTTGATCAAGACGCTGATGCTCGCCGGCAACGTCTGGCCCATCGTCATCAAGGACTGCGCCATCCTGGCGGTGTACGCGCTGATCCTGCTCACCGCCGCGCGGCTGGTGACACGCAAGCGCATTGCCTGAGGCCGCCCCGTGATCGAATTCCTGTTTCGCCTGCTGGCCCTCATCCGCAAGGAATTGATCTCCGTCCTGAAAGATCCTTCCAGCCGCGTCATCCTGTTCGTTCCGGTGCTGCTTCAAAGCCTGATCTTCGGATACGTCGCGACCTATGATCTGTCGAACGTGCCCTACGCCGTGCTGGATCAGAGCCGCAGCCCGACCTCGGCCAGCCTGATCGCGCATCTCGACGGCACGGGCTTCTTCCGGCGCGTCGCCACCTTGCAGTCGGACTCCGGCATTGCGCCGGTCATCGAGTCGCAGCGGGCGCTGATGGTCCTGCGGATCGGGCCACGATTCGAGCAGCAACTGCTGGAAGGGCAGTCCGAGACTATCCAGTTGATCCTCGACGCCCGCAATTCGACCACCGCGAATTCGGCGGCCGCGGCGGTCGCCGAGGTCGTCGACGCCTTCAACCTGGAACAGGCGCAGCAGCGCGGCGCCGGCGCGCCTGCGCTCACGCTCGAGACCCGTGCGTGGTTCAACCCGAACCTGGAGACACGCTGGAACTTCATGCCGGCGTTGATCGCGTCATTGAGCATGTTGCAGACGCTGATGCTGACTGCCCTCTCGGTGGCGCGCGAGCGCGAACAAGGCACCTTCGACCAGTTGCTGGTGACGCCGCTGTCGCCCGGCGAGATCATGATCGGCAAGGCGATCCCGCCCATGCTGATCGGCCTGGTCCAGTCGACGCTCGTGCTGCTGATCACGCGCTTCTGGTTCCACATTCCGATGGCCGGCTCTGCCTGGCCGCTGTATGCGGGCCTCGCGGCTTTCATGCTCGCGGGCGTCGGCATCGGCCTGTCGATCAGCGCTCTCTCGGCCAACATGCAGCAGGCCATGCTCTACACCTTCGTGCTGCTGATGCCCATGATGCTGCTGTCCGGCCTGACGACGCCGGTGGCCGCGATGCCGCGCGTCCTGCAGATCGCGACGATGGTCAACCCGCTGCGCTACGGCATCGACCTCGTGCGGCGGGTCTACCTGGAGGGCGTGGGGCTGTCGGCGGTGATTCCCGACCTCGTTCCCTTGCTGCTGATCGCCGCGGTGACGCTGCCCACGGCGGCGTGGCTGTTCCGCAATCGCCTGGTCTGAAAAGGACTGTCCATGTCATCGCTTCTGCATTCCTGTTCGCGCACGAGCGCACGACCCCGCGCCGTGGCGGCGGCGATCGCGTGCGTGGCGACGCTTGCAGGCTGCGGCGCCGTCGGCCCGGACTTCGTCCGCCCCGACGTCGATGCCGCCGCGGACTGGTCGCAACGCCATGGCGGCTCGCCCGATCTTGCCGCGCCCCCCGCGTCGGCCGCGACGCTGCCGGCGGATCGCTGGGCCGTCTTCGGTGATCCTGAGCTGACGCATCTGCAAGCCATCGCGGCTACGGCCAACCAGGACATCAGGACGGCTGCCTTGCGGGTACTCCAGTCGCGCGTCGACGAAGCCACGGTCAGCGCCCAACGCGGACTGCAGGTCCAGGGAAACGGCGACGTCGCGCGCCAGCGCCAAAGCGAATCGGGCGCTTCGGCACGGCTCGTCAACCTGATCGGCGGCGCCGACAAGCAGACCCTGCTGGACGCCCTCAGCGCGCCCTTCACCCTCTACCAGGCGGGCTTCGATGCCTCCTGGGAGCCCGACCTGTGGGGTCGCGTGCTGCGCTCGGAGGAGGTCGCGAAGGCGAACACCGAGGGCCAGCGAGCGGCGTTGCGGCAGGCGCAGTCGAGCGTCGAGGCCGAACTCGCCCGTTCCTACTTCTCGCTGCGCGCCGCGCAGAGACAGCAGCAACTCCTGCACTCGGAACTCGCGGCGGCGCGGGAGACGGCACAGCTGCTGGCCGCGCAGTTTCGCGGCGGCCTGTCCGATGAGTCGGCCGTGAGCGCGCAGCGTGCCCAGGTGGCCAGCCTGGAGGCTACGCTACCTGCCGCGCAGTCGCAGGAGGCGCTGGCGATGAACCAGATCACGCTGCTTTGCGGCATGGCGCCGGGGGCACTCAACGCCGAACTGGCATCCGACGGGGCGCAACCGGACGGCCGTCCGCTGCCCGATCTGAAGCTCGGACTGCCGTCCGACCTGGCGCGCCGTCGTCCCGACGTCGAGGCGGCAGAGACCCGCCTGCACGCCGCCACGGCCAGCATCGGCATCGCCGTGGCCGACCTGTACCCGCAGATCACCTTGGGTGCCAGCTTCGGTCTCGAATCGGTCGCCAGCTCGACGTTCGCGGACTGGGGCAGCCGGCAGTGGAGCGCTGGCCCCAGCCTGAGCATCCCGGTCTTCGACCAGGGCCGACGCCGGTCCACGATCGTCCTGCGGGAGCTGCAACAGCAGGAGGCCGCGGTGGCCTACCAGCAAGTCGTCCTGAAGGCCTGGCACGAGGTCGACGATTCGATTTCCGCCTATGTGGCCGAGACGCAGCATGCCGACCGCATCGCCGAGCGCCTGCGCCTGTCGCAGAGCGACGCGGATCTGGCGCAGGCACGCTACGCCAATGGACTGACCACGTTCCTGCCGGTGCTGAGCGCGAGCACCCGGTTGCTGGATGCCCGGCGCGACCTCTCCGACAGCCGAGCACGCGCGCAGACGGCGCTCGTCGCGATCTACAAGTCGTTGGGAAGCGGCGACCCTCCCTGATTCCGGCCTTTGGTATTCAGAGCGACAATCGGCAAATGATTTCCGAAGAAAATCAACAAGTTAGCGGTGTGGTGAGTCCGTGGCGGCTGTCGGTCGCGCCGATGATGGACTGCACGCAGGGTCTTATAACCAGTTGATTCAGAACGAGTTTTCTGCGCCTTCCGACACGAGTTGCACTCTGGTGGCCTGGTCTGGCGTCCAAGACGCACTCAGTTGCACGGAAGGCCTTCAATGCGCGTTGGTGCGCGCCAGGGCTTCGATGGCACCAATCCCTGCCAGCATCTTTTGACGCGCGGAGGAATTGGCCGAATGCACGAACATTCGTGGCGGCTTGAATCCACGCAGCGCGACAGCCTCTTCAACCCACAGCACGACGTCATAGCCCGTGCCGCGTTGATCGTCTCCAAGATCATGGTCCAGACTGAGTTCATCAACTTGGCCGGTTTCCAACAAAGCTATGGCTTCATCTGGCCAAAATACCCTCACCCAGCCCGGCGGGGTAGCTCGTTCGTCGTCTAGATAGACTCGCATGGATTGGCCGCTCGCCAAGGTGCGCGTGGGCGTCGTTTCAGTTCGTTGATGAAGGCTGGTGGTGACTCAAATCGATGCGGTATGCAGCGCGTACAGCACGTCTGCAAGAGCTTGTTCGTCGAGCAGGCCCTGGGCTACATCGACCATGATCTCTTCTAGCTGAGCACTGCGCTTCATCGAGATTCCCTCAGTGTCGAGGTATGCAAGCGCGCTCACCAACGCGGTGCGCTTGTTGGCGTCGTTGAACACGTGCCCACGTGCGATGGCAACCGCGTACATCGCGGCGATCTCGAAGACATCGTCCATGCCGGCGTAGTCGATGTGATTCACAACGCGCGAGAGGGCGCCCTCCACGGCAGCCATGCCGTGGTCGCCCGACAAGCCACTCTCCTCAGCGAGGATGAGGTCGTGGATGGCCATGACGTCCTTCGCGCTCAGCATCGCTTAGCGCTTAGCGCTTCGCGAGAGCCTTGATCACGGTTCGGTGTTCCGCCATGACCTTCTTCGCAGCTGCGATGGTTTTCGCGTTGGTGCCCCCGGCGGAGATGCTGGTCTTTGGCTTCAACTTGGAAGAGCGCTTGGCGGTGGGAATCCCGTACTTTGCGTTGGGCGTATCCATACTTTGACCTTTGGTAGCAGGGCGGCGGCGCCTTGCCGCGTCGCGGTGGGGCGTCGGTGAGCGATTATCGGGCATTCAAGCCGAGGGTGAGATCTGACGCTGCGCACAGGCCGGTTCGGAGCGACAATATCCCAATGATTTCCCAAGAAAATCAACAAGTTGGCGCTGCGATCAGCCCGTGGCGGCTCTGCACGGCCCCGATGATGGACTGGACCGACCGCCACTGCCGCTACTTCCACCGCCTGATCACGCGCAACGCGCTCCTGTACACGGAGATGGTGACCACCGGCGCGCTGCTGCATGGCAACCAGCCGCGCCACCTCGACTTCAACGACGAGGAGCATCCCGTCGCGCTGCAACTGGGCGGCAGCGAGCCCGATGCGCTGGCCGCGTGCGCGAAGCTGGCGCAGCAATGGGGCTACGACGAGGTCAACCTGAACTGCGGCTGCCCGAGCGAGCGCGTGCAGCGCGGCGCGTTCGGCGCGTGCCTGATGCGCGAGGCGGAGCTGGTGCGCGACAGCGTGGCGGCGATGCGCGATGCGTGCACGTTGCCGGTGACCGTGAAGCACCGCATCGGCATCGACAAGATCGAGAGCTACGACTTCGTGCGCGACTTCGTCGGCACCGTGGCGGCGGGCGGCTGCACCGTGTTCATCGTGCACGCGCGCAACGCGTGGCTGCAGGGCCTGAGCCCGAAGGACAACCGCACGATCCCGCCGCTGCGCTACGAGTTCGTCTATCGCCTGAAGCAGGATTTCCCGGATTTCACGATCGTGCTCAACGGCGGCGTGAAGGGCGACGACGAGATCGCGCGCCACCTGGCGCACGTGGACGGCGTGATGATAGGCCGCGAGGCGTACCACGACCCGTGGTGCATGTCCGACTGGGACGCGCGCTTCCTGGGCGGGCCCGCGCTGGAGCGCACGCGCGAAAGCGTCGAGGCGCAGATGGTGGAGTACCTGGAGCGCCTGCAGGCGTCGGAACACCACTGGTCGCAGGCCTCGCGCCACATGCTGGGGCTTTGGAACAGCGTGAAGGGTGCGCGGCGTTGGCGCCAGGTGTGGTCGGACCACACGATGAAGACGCTGGCGCCAGGCGAGGTGTCGCGGCGGGCACACGCGGGCGCCGAGCGCCCCGTGGCCGTGGGTTGAGATCGTACTCGCGCCGCAGGCGTGACGGTTCGGACGCCTCCACTCGCTGGCGAGCGGACTTGATGCGGCGGTACCTTCTCAGGCGTTGGCCAGCGCTTCGTCGATCTTGTCCTTGACCCGATGCAGGCCGCGCAGCAGCGACGTCTGGTCCAGCATGGCCTGAGGCGCCAGCTTCATCGCCACTTCATCGAGCTGCGACGGTTCGTTGGTGATGGTGTGGGCGAGGGCGGAAAGCACGCAGATGTAGCGGTGCGAGACCCGCGGCAAGCGGAGCGTGCCGTGGATGCTGATGTGGTGGCGCACGCTGGCGACCGCCGCCGGGGTCAGGCCCCAGGCTTCGCACAGGTTGGCGCCGACGTCGTCGTGACCGCAGCCGAAGGCGGCGTGCTCCATTTCGACGAGCTCGGCGTCGCTGCGGGCAGCGGCCAGCATCGGGGCGTACTTCTCGGGCGAATGGCGGTACAACACGGCCTTGCCGCATTCCTCGAACAGGCCTGCGGTGTGTGCGCTCCAGGCCTCCATCGACAGCGCCTGGGCCAGTCGGCCCATCAACAGGCCGCGGATGCTGGCCCGTTCCCAGATGGCGATCAGTTGCGGCACTTGCGGGAAGGCGGCCTGCAGGCCCGTCTCGTAGGCGATGGCGGAGATCTCGCGTGCACCCAGGTAGGTGACGGCCTGTTGCACGCTCTGCACGCGGCCCTTGAGGCCATACAGCGGCGAGTTGACGGCCTTCATCACGGCCGCCGCGAACGACATGTCGCCTTCGATCAGCACGCTGATGGCGTTCAGGTTGATGTCGTCCTCGCGCAGCAGCGCGGCCAGCTTGACCAGCGATTGCGGCTGGGCAGGCAGGTCGAAATCGAGATTCACGGGTCGGGTGTCTTCCGTCATGGGCGTTCCGCAGCGGTCTTCCAGAGAGGTACAGGAAGTGTGCATGCTAGCCCGTCCAACGATCCTGGCGCGATCGAATTGGCAAGAAAAAGCACCTTTGTTCGCACGGCGACAATGGCCGGCATGACGCCTGCCTGCGGGCAAGGTCCATATCGCCTGCACGACAAGAACCGAAAACGAATGATCCATTGGCCCCCCGTCAGCGTTCCTCACGTCGCCACCTGGGCCATTGCCGCGCTGGCCACCGCCGCCGTCATCGTGCGCCCGGGCAAGCTGCCCGAGGCCGTCTGGGCCGTGGCCGGTGCGCTCGCGCTGCTCGTGTGCGGGCTGCTGTCGTTCCCGACCACGCTGCAGGCCGTCGTCGAGGGCCTGGACGTCTATCTGTTCCTCACCGGCATGATGTTGCTGTCGGAACTGGCGCGTCGCGAAGGCCTCTTCGACACCTTGGCCGGCTGGGCGGTACGCCATGCCCGCGGCTCCGCGATGCGCCTGTTCGGGCTGATCTACGGCATCGGCGTCGTCGTGACCGTGTTCATGTCCAACGACGCCACCGCCGTGGTGCTGACCCCCGCCGTCTACGCCGCCGCGAAGAAGGCCGGCGCCAGGCCCTTGCCGTACCTGTTCGCCTGCGCGTTGATCGCCAACGCCGCGAGCTTCGTGCTGCCGATCTCCAACCCGGCCAACCTGGTGGTGTTCGGCGAGCACATGCCGCCGCTGGGCGCCTGGCTGCGTGCGTT
>Ga0302314_10021958_pt1 | contig 10488 bp, 11 predicted proteins | sample III_Palsa_N2_3_FD_200533 | JGI IMG/M metagenome (GOLD analysis project Ga0302314, IMG submission 200533) | Peat permafrost microbial communities from Stordalen Mire near Abisko, Sweden - III_Palsa_N2_3 | ecosystem: Environmental > Terrestrial > Soil > Palsa > Peat permafrost | place: Sweden... | reverse complement strand
CCACTCTCATAGGCAATTGCATTGATCGTACTCGTGGCACTGACCGTGATCGCACTCGTGTACACCGTGCCGTAGGTCGACGACGGCGTGCTGCCATCGGTCGTATAGCGGATCGAGGCTCCGCCGGTCGTCGTGTTGAGCGTTACCGTCTGCGTGGCTGAATACGTTCCCCCTGCGGGAGTGAAAGTAGGCGTGGCTACCGTCCCAGTGATGGTGTAGGCGGCCGTGGCGATGCTGGAATTGGTATATCCGCTCTCGTAGGCGATGGCCTGAAGGGTGGTGGTTGTGCTGACGGTGACCGGGCTGCTGTATACGGTGCCGTTGGTCTGCGAAGGTGTGCTGCCGTCGGTCGTGTAGCGGATGGTGGCGCCGGAGGTGGTGGTGGCGATGGTGACGGTCTGCACACTGGTATAGCTTCCACCCGCAGGGGTGAAGTTCGGCGTGGCCACTGCGTTGAGGGGCGTGCTGGATGTTACTTTGACACCGGATCCACATGCGGTCATGGCGAGGCCAAGGCAGAGAACGATGGACTTCGGAAAACTGATTTTCACGTACGACCCTTAATATTTTAATTAGCTATTGACCACTGTCAGTCATCGGCATGAGTTTGAACAAGTTAATTCACGGTCAAAGGATGGCTGGCGAACGCTTCTTGTGCCATAGGAGGAAATGCTTTTGTTTTGAATTGTTTACCGTCGGTTACGTGTCACACACCCTTAACGGTAAAGGATGATTTGGAGCTTGTCCGGCGAAGAACAGCTGCCGTCTGCAATCGCTGATTGTGGAAACTCCCGAATGACGGGCAAACCGGAAGTTGCGGGCACTTCGGAACCAGCGATCTGCAACATGGCATGAACGCCCTGAATCTGGGGGCGGTAAAAAGGGCGGTATCGGCCAAGCCGCGCCGTCAGCAGATCGTAAACTAGCTGGTTTTATTGGTTGCCCCCCACGGATTCGAACCGCGATAAACAGAGTCAGAGTCTGTTGTCCTACCATTGAACGAGAGGGCAATGCGGAAGTGTGCGCCTTGCAGCCGCGCCGGAGAGATCACTCTCACGCGCCGCTCTCTTTATCGTATGCATTCGCGTGATGTGCGTCAACGTGCCGCGCAGCACTACTCTTCGCGCAGCACCGCAAGCGGCTTCTGCCCTAGAAGACGGAAGCTCGCCAGCCATCCCGCACCATTGGTGAGAACCATGGCCAGTAGGATCGTCGTCACCGCCGCGCCCCACTGCACATGGAAGTCGATGTCCATACGCGGCAGCAGCGCACGGCTCAGCAGCACCGCAGCCGTCACGCCGATGCTCCCTGCCAGCAGCCCAAGCACGACAAACTCCACGCTGAAGATGGCCGCAATGCGGCCGCGCGTCGCTCCCAGCGTCTTCAACACCACGATCTCGCGGATGCGCCGGTAGCGCGTCCCCGCCACGCTGGACGCCAGCACCACCGCGCCCGCAAAGATGGAGAAGCCGGCGAGAAACTGCACGATCTGCGTGATCTGCAGGACCAGTGTGCGGATGGTCTCCATCGCATCCGCCACATCGATCACCGTCACGCTGGGATACGCCGCATAGAGCGCGCGCTGCACCGCCGGTACTTGGTGCGGATCCACATGCACGCCGCCGAACCACATCGTGGACACTCCGGCAAGCGCGGCCTGCGGCAGAATGAACTCAATGCGGCTGTACCCGTGCTGTCCGTCCGATTTAATAATGGCCGAGACCACGGCGTCGATCTGCTGGTCCTCCGCACCGAAGACAATATGCGAACCCAGCTGCACGCCCAGCCGCTGCGACTCTCGCGGCCCAATAGCGACCTGCGCCACCTGCGTGCCCTGTGCCCACCAGCTTCCTTGCAGCACGCGCGTCCCCGGTGGCAGCGTGTCAGACCAGCTCAGTTGCACGCTCTGCAGCATGCGCCGCGGAAAGTTCTTCAGCTTCACCTGCTTCGCCGGCACGCCGTCAATGCTCACAACGTGCGCCGCAACAGCAGGAATCATCTCCACCGTGCCGCGCACGCTGGGTTGCGCTTGCAGCAGCGAGCGCACACCGTTCAGTTCATCCGGCGCGATATCGAGCAGAAAGATATTCGGCAGATTATTGGCAGAGCTCAACCGCAGGTCGCCCACGATCGCATTCTGCATGAAGAAGACCGCCGCCACCAGCATCACGCCCGTTCCCAGCGCAGCCAGCACCGCCGCCGTCTGGTTCCCCGGGCGATAGAGGTTCGCCAGCCCCTGCCGCATCGGTTGCGGCAGCCGTAGTCGAGAGCCGCGTAACAGCCTGCGCAATCCCGCAAGCAGAAGCGCCGCCACCGCGAGCAGCGTCCCAAATGTGGCCGCCAGCCCAAGCGCAAACCACTTGCCGATGATGGAAGAGTCGCTCAGCGCAGCCGCAATCGCAGCGAGCCCGGCAAAGATAAGCACGCCGGCCAGCATCTGCGTGCGATGCTGCTTCGCCCGCGCCGCCACGTTCGTGCTGCCCGCATCGTCCACAGCCCGACGGAAGATGCTCGCTGGCCGCATGCTGCGAATGTCCAGCAGTGGTGGCAGCGTAAACAGCAGTGTCGTTAGCAGCCCCGTCGCAAAGCCGATCGCGATCGCAGTAGGCTCCAGGTGAAAGATGGGCGTGATGTGCAGCAGCCGCTCCAGCAGCAGCGGCAGAGCCACCTGCACGCCCAGCCCAAGCACGATTCCCAGCAACGCCCCGGCCGTTCCCAGCAGCAGCGTCTGCAGCAGGTACACACGCATGATCTGCGACGAGCTCGCGCCCAGCGACTTCATGATCGCGATGCTGTCCATCCTCTGCTGCAAGTGCGCGCGCATCGCCATGCCCACGCCGATCGCGCCCAGCACCATCGCGACCAGGCTCATCAGGCTCAGCAGCGACGTTGCATGGTCCAGTCCCGTCGTCAGCGCCGGGCTGGTCTCGCGATAGTCCGTGATCAGCGCCTCCGGCAGCGCCGCTTCCAGCGCAGCCTTGGCCGAGGCTACGTCATCATCATTCTGCCGAGGCAGCTTGAAGAGATAGCGCCGCCCCGCCTGCCCACCCGGAGCAAGCAACCCCGTCGCCTGCAGACCGCGCTGGGTCATCATCACGCGCAGGCCGATGGCCATATTCGTGGAGAGCCTGTCCGGCTCATCCAGGATCACTGCGGCGATGCGATACTCCTTGCCGCCAACGCGCAGCATATCGCCGATGCTTGTGTGCGTACGCGACAGCAGATCGTCCGCCACGGCGACGGAATCATCCGTCAGCACCGTGCGTAGCGCACCCTCCGGCTGCAACTTTACCGTGCCGTAGAACGGATACTGCGCCGGATCGACCGCCTTGATCGACACCAGCACTGGATTGCCGTCGCGTGCGCCGGAGGCCATGGAGATCATCTCCGTCACCTGCGTCATCGCCATGCCCTGCTGCGTCATCGCATCCAGTTGCTTCTGCTCGGCGGTACTCGGCGCAGCCGCCATGCGCGCCGAAAGATCGGCCGCCATAATGGTGCGCGCCTCGGCCAGCAGCGTGCTGCGGAACGACGCGCTGAAGCTGCGGACGCCCGTAAGCGCAGCCACGCCAATCGCGACCGAGAGCAACACGAACGCAAATTTTCCGCGCGCCGCCCGCAGTTCCCGCGTCGATATCTTCCAGGCCGAACTCCAGCGCAACGCGGCCACTAGAGTGACCCCGCGCCGCTGTCGCTCAAAATGCTCCCATCACGCATCGTCACAATGCGGCTGGCATGCTGCGCAATCGCGGCGTCATGCGTCACCAGGATGAGCGTCGTTCCCTGCTCGCGGTTCAGCGCTAGCAACAACTCCAGCACGTGCTCACCATTCGCGGTGTCCAGGTTGCCGGTCGGCTCATCCGCCAGCACGATCGGCGGCCGCGCCACGAACGCCCGTGCCAGCGCCACCCTCTGCTGCTCGCCGCCGGAGAGCTGCACCGGATAGTGATGCCCGCGCTCGCTCAAACCCACTGCGGCCAGCAACTGCTGCGCTCGCTCCACGCCTTCTCGCTCGGAACCCTCCACGTTCAACTCATACGGCAGCAGAACATTCTCCAGCGCCGTCAGCGTGGGAATGAGCTGGTAGGACTGAAAGACGAAGCCGATCTGCTTCCCGCGAATCTTCGCTAATTTGTCTTCGGCAAGATAACTGATGCTCGTGCCGGAAAGCAGAACCTCGCCGCTCGTCGGCGTGTCCAGCCCCGCGAGAAGCCCCAGCAGCGTGCTCTTGCCGCTGCCTGAAGCGCCCATGATCGCCACCACCTCACCCGCGCCGATGACGAGATCGATGCCGCGCAGGATATCCACGCTGCGGTCGCCGTTCTGGATCACGCGCGTCAGTCCACGCACTTCCACGATTGCTTCGCTCAAATCCTGCCTCACCTGCATCCGGTTTGCTTTGCTAGAGTCTAAGTTGTGATGCGTTCTTTTCGTTACACCTTTAGACGTTGCGCTCTTCTCGCAGGACTCACCATCTTTTGCGGATGCCACGCCACGCCCGTTGCGCCAACCCCAGTGCCGCAGCCAGCTGCGTCAACGCCCCTTGCCGACACCCGCCCCCTTCTCGTCTGCTATGGCGACAGCCTCACCGCCGGCTACGGCACCGATCCCGGCGACAGCTACCCTGACGATCTACAGCAGGACCTGAACGCCGCCGGTTACAACTACCGCGTCGTCAACGAAGGCGTGAGCGGCAACACCACCAAGGACGGTCTCTCGCGGCTGCCACGCGTCCTCGCGCTGAAACCGGAGGTCGTCATCCTCGAACTCGGCGGCAATGACGGTCTGCGCGGCCAGTCCGTCGCACAGGCCCAGCAGAACCTGGACACGATACTCGCGGCGCTCACCGCTGCGAAGATCCACGTCGTCCTCGGCGGCATCACCCTCCCGCCCAACTATGGCACGCAGTACATCCACGGCTTCGACCACATCTATCCCGCGCTGGCGAAGAAGTACCACGTGCCGTTATTGCCGTTCGTGCTCAGCGGTGTCTACGGCGTCCCCGGCAGCATGCAGGACGACGGCATCCACGCCACCGCGCAAGGCAATGAGCAAGTGGCAAAGAATTTTCTCCCGTACGTAACGCCGCTGCTGCGCAAATAATTTTATTGTTTGTCATTCTGAGCGCAGCGAAGAATCTCTACACACATGCTGCACTGGGACAGCCGGAAGATCAGCCCAGCACAATCTCCGGATGCACCAGCGTCCCCGCAATCCGTTTGCCGATGGCCAGCAGATCGTTTGCTCCTGAAAAAATTTTCACGCGCTCCGACGCGGAGAACTCCGGCACATTCACCGCCATGCCGTTCCGGATGCGGCCCGTCGTCTCCGCATCCACCGTCACCGCAGGCATCTCCGGTAGCAACGAGCGCAGATGCGGCATGCTCTGCTGCAGCTCGCCCGCATCAGCAAGCCGCACCATCTCCTCGATTGTTACCGCATTCTCCAGCGAGAATGCACCCGCACGTGTCCGCCGCAGGCTCGCCAGGTGCGCACCGCAGCCTACGAGTTCGCCGAGCTCATGCGCCACCGAACGAACATATCCGCCCGCCGAAACACGCATCGCAAACTCGGCAATATCACCCTCCAGCGAAAGCAGCTCAAAGTGAAGGATCTCGATCCGCGCCGTCTTCACCGGGACCGGTTTGCCCGCCCGCGCCAGCTTGTACGCCGGCACGCCATTGATCTTCTTCGCCGAGTACGCCGGCGGCATCTGCTCCATCACGCCGGAAAATTTCGCAGCCAGCACGCGCAATTCATCCAAAGATTTGTCGAGCGGCTGCGGTTCGCCCACCTGCGAACCATCCGCATCGTACGTCTCCGTGGCAAAGCCGAAGCGGATCGTGCCGGTATAGCTCTTCTCCGCCTGCCCAAAGAACTGCGCCAGCCGCGTGCACTTGCCCAGCAGCAGCGGCAGCACGCCGGTCGCCATCGGGTCGAGCGTTCCAAGATGTCCAATGGACTTCTCGCCCGTCGCCCGTCGCACCACGCGCACCACATCGTGCGAGGTCATCCCCGCCGGTTTATCTAAGACTAAAAGTCCATTCACTCCCTGATTGTATGCGGAAGGATTGTATGGCGTGCTAGCGGCCGCTGCTCCGCACCAGCGACAGGAACTCGTTCCGCGTTCCCTGCTGCTCGCGGAAGACGCCCGTCATCGCCGAGGTCACCGTAGACGAATGCTGCTTCTCCACGCCGCGCATCATCATGCAAAGGTGCTGCGCCTCCATCACCACGCCCACGCCCTGCGGATGGATCGCGTCCTCGATCGCATCGGCGATCTCGCGCGTCAGCCGCTCCTGCACCTGCAGCCGCCGCGCAAACACGTCCACCAGCCGCGCCATCTTGCTCAGGCCGATCACCTTGCCGTTGGGGATGTACGCGATCTGCGCCTTGCCGAAGAACGGCAGCATATGGTGCTCGCACAGCGAGTAGAACTCCACATCGCGCACGATCACCATCTGGTCATACGTCACATCGAAGAGCGCGTCCCGCAGAATCTGCGCCGGGTCCTGCTCATAGCCGCGCGTCAGAAAGGCCATCGCCTTCTCCATCCGCTCCGGCGTGCGCAGCAGGCCGTCGCGCGTCGGGTCCTTGTCATAGCGCTTCAGCAGCTCGGCGTAGATCTCTTTCGGACTGGCGTCGCCCAGCAGCTTTGCGGATTCGTCTTTCTTTGCCATGTGGTCTTCCTACTCCCCTGCATACTCGAACGCAAAATCATTCAGCGTATTCAAACGAATTATTCGCCGTCTCTTCCACCCGCACGCGCTCCAGCTTTGCGCCGCGAAACTCTTTGAAGATGCGGTAGACCTCAATACATAGATTCTCGGTCGTAGGCACACGATGCGCAAAACTTTCCAGCGTATTCAGATTCATGTGGTCGAAGACCGCGAGGATATTCGCATTGGCGAACGCATCCAGTCCGGCGAGGTCGCAGACCATCCCCGTCCTCGCATCCACCGCCCCGCTTACCACCACTTCTACCGTGTAGTTGTGCCCATGCCCATGGGGATTATTGCACTTGCCATAGACCTCCGCATTGCGCGCCGCATCGTACGCATCGCTATGCAGCCGGTGCGAGGCGACGAAGTGGTATCTGCGGCCTAAATAAACCTTCATGCCTCACCCATATAGTCGGCAAACAGCTCCGGCATCTCGTACACGCGCACACGATGCAGCTTGGCTCCGGGAATCTTGCCCTCCAGCCGCTTCCACACCGCGATCGCGATGTTCTCCGTCGTCGGCATCGTGCTTTTAAACTCAGGCACCTCAAGATTCAGATGGCGATGGTCATACACACCCACCACCTCGCGCTCCATGATCTCCTTCAGCGCCTTCAGGTCCACCACAAAGCCGGAGACGGGATCGATCTCGCCCGCCACCGTCACCTCCAGCGTGTAGTTGTGCCCGTGGCCATTGCGATTGGCGCACTTGCCAAACGCGCGCACGTTCTCTTCCTCGCTCCACTCGTCAACCCAGTAGAAATGCGCGGCAGAAAAATCGGCTTTACGTGTCAGCAGGATCATTTACTCTTTCGCTCGCATCGGATACTCGCGTCCCTTCCAGCTTACGCGACCGCGCAGCTTGTGGTGGACCCAGCTCCGTGCCAGCAGCAGGATAAACAGCGGCAAGCCCGCGATCGACAGCACGCAATCCAGCGCCGAGAAGTGCGACTTCGCCACGCGCATAAAGTACCGCACCAGCACGCGCAGCCACAGCGCCGCGATCAGCGCCTTCTGCCACCACACCATGAGCATCAGCTTCGGCAGCGCCCACAGCAGCAGCGGAAGCCCAAGCAGGAGCCCCAGGTCCAGCGCCTTCATCAGCGCCAGTAAAAATGTCTGCGGAAACAGCAGCGCAAGGTTCTTCGTCCAACCCTCCATCATCGCGCTCAGGCTGCGGTACATCCGCGCAGACACCGCATCCGCCGCATAGCGAAACCGGATCGTCATCCCCTTGCGCTTGAACCGCCGTGCCAGCGCAACATCTTCCAGCACCGTCTCCGCAACGGCCTTATGGCCCCCAACTCTGAAGTAAGCCTCGCGCTCCACCATCAGGAACTGCCCGTTCGCAGCCGCTACGGGAGAAGACGGATCGCTCACCAGCTTTGGCGGAAACGCCACGGACAGTTCCGAGAAGATCAGCGGCATCAGCGCCCGCTGCCAGAACCCCTGCACCACCTGCCGCGGCGAGTACGAAAGCATCGCCACACCATGCTTCTCGCGCTCATGCAACGCTCGTTGCAGCCCGCCCGGCTCATGCACCGTGTCCGCATCGGTAAAGAGCAGCACCGCTCCGCGCGCCTGCTTCGCCGCAAACCACACCGCCGCGGACTTCCCCATCCATCCCTCCGCCAGCAGTGGAGCATCCAGCACCGTCACCCCCGTAAAGCTCTTTGCAATGGCCCGCGTCGCATCCATCGAGCCATCGTCCACACACAGGATCTCCCACTCACTGCCCAGCCCAAACCCCGGCCCCGCCTGCGCCGTCAGCGACCCCAGGCAATCGCCCAGGCACTCCGCCTCATTGCGCGCAGGCACGATCACACTCAGCAGAAGCGTGGGCAAAGCAGCAGTATCGGGAGCAGAATCGGGCACACTTCGTATTATAGGAAGCAGATGCTTTTATCACCCCAAATCTCCGCGCACAGCAGAAATATCCGGCTCTGCCGCATACTCATCGCCGCGTTCGCCATCGCATCCATGCTCTGCGCAACCACCGGCTGCGACCGCAGCGCCAGGCCGCAGCAGCTCGGCACACCCGCACCGCTCTTCACCGTCACCGACGGCACGCAGACCGTGGCCCTCGCCGACTACCGCGGCCGCATCGTCATCCTCAACTTCTGGGCCACCTGGTGCGCCCCCTGCGTCGAGGAACTCCCCACCCTCGTCGCCCTCGCGCATCAGGACCCGCAGATCACCGTCCTCGCCGTCAGCACCGACGATGACGCCGACGCCTACACCCGCTTCCTCGCCGACCACCCCATGCCCGGCATCGTCACCATCCGCGACGGCGCGCAGCGATCCAACACCCTCTACGGCAGCCTCCGCTTCCCCGAGAGCTATATCATCGACCGCAACGGCACCCTCCGCCGCAAGTTCATCGGCCCCCAAGTATGGACCAGCCCCGAACTCGCCGACTACCTCAGCAAGCTCTAGCCGTGCCACAAATCCGGGTTATCGAGCGAAGCTCGACCGCCTTTATCTTTCGTTAAGGGTATGGCTTTAGCCATACCGTAATCTTCCCAGTGAGAAGGAGGGCTTTAGCCCCTGAGGTACGCTTTTCTTTTTAACCTTCATCCTGCGAATTCATCGTTCAACTTGATATCATCATTTGCATGACCACTGTTGACGTGCTCTACCGCTACGGCACCGCGCCCGCCGAATTCAGCATGATCGCGCTGAACAATCTCCGCGAGGTCTACGGCATCCGCCGCATCGACTTCTCCGAAGCCGAGAAGACCGTCCGCATCGAATACGACGCCACGCGCCTCAACGAGCCCACCATCAAAGGCCTCGTCGCCCGCACTGGCATCAACGTCATAGAGACCGTCTCGACATTGCCGCCCCAGCCCACGCCGGAAGAGATTGCTGCGGCACAGGCAGCAGCGGCCGCCGCTGCCGCAGCCAAAGCCGCGCCCCCACCCGCAAAATAGTCTCTCTTTTGTTTGTCATCCTGAGCGCAGCGAAGGACCTGCTTCTGTATTTGTCTTCCTTGCTAAAATCTCCCCATGGACATCAAGCGCATCGGCTCGCAACCCTCAGGCAAAGGCCCGGCAGACTGGTTCACCGGCACCGTGCGTATCGACCCGCTCTTTCAGGCACCCGACCCTGCCCTTGTCGCCGGTGCCAGCGTCACCTTTGAACCCGGCGCGCGTACCGCCTGGCACACCCATCCCCTCGGCCAGACGTTAGTGGTCACCGCAGGCTGCGGCTGGGCGCAGCGCGAAGGCGGCACCATCGAAGAGATCCATCCCGGCGATGTCGTCTGGTTCGCTCCCGGCGAAAAACACTGGCACGGAGCCACACCCACCACCGCCATGACCCACATCGCAATTCACGAACGGTTAGACGGCAAGTTCGTGGATTGGTTGGAACACGTGACCGACGAACAATACAAACGCTAAATTCGCTTTGCACTTTTTGTTTGTCATTCTGAGCGCAGCGAAGAATCTCACACTGTTCACGCGCCACAGATTTGCCCGATGCCCGCAGACTTGGTATTCTTATCAAGTTGCTTCTCGCAACGGTGTGCACCTGTAGCTCAGCTGGATAGAGCGTCTGGCTACGAACCAGAAGGCCGGGAGTTCGAATCTCTCCGGGTGCACCATTACTTCCCCGCATAACCCTCTCCCTGACAAGAACGGCTTCGCAGCTCCGCTTGGGCATCAAGAGCCATGGCAGTTTTCATCCGGTCTATTCACGGAAATTGTCTTGCGTGTCGCCTCACTATCGACTTATAATTCGTCCCATCAACTACATATTCATT
>Ga0302314_10021955_pt1 | contig 10490 bp, 8 predicted proteins | sample III_Palsa_N2_3_FD_200533 | JGI IMG/M metagenome (GOLD analysis project Ga0302314, IMG submission 200533) | Peat permafrost microbial communities from Stordalen Mire near Abisko, Sweden - III_Palsa_N2_3 | ecosystem: Environmental > Terrestrial > Soil > Palsa > Peat permafrost | place: Sweden... | reverse complement strand
CGCTGCGCCGCCTGCTGGACTCCGACGCCACGCGGGCCGGCTGCGCCCGCGTCGCCGCGCTGGCCTCGCAGGACGTCGCGCACGATCTCGCCGGCCAGGTCGAGTCGTTGCTCGGACTGCAGCCTGGGCGCCCGCCCGCCGCGTAAGGCCGCATTTCGCGGCGTTATGCGCCGCAAGCGCGAATTGTTTGGGGAAACCGCGCCTCCGGACCGGATCGGCGGGGCTCAATCGCGCCCAGAATCCTCCGATAACGACTCCGATGCCCCAGCAAACCCTTCGCCGGAGCGGCCCGCGCCGTCTCCCGCCACCGGCCTGCCACGCCGCGCCCCGTCGCGCGTCGGGCATCGCCATGGCCGCCGCGGGCGTGCTGCTGGGCCTGCAGCTGCTGCTGGCGCCGGCCGCGCGGGCCAACGTGCCGGCGGAGTCGGTCTCGGCCCAGCCGCCCAGCGCGCTGCCGGCCGCGCTCGTCCCCAAGCCAGGCGACGAGCTGGACCGCCTGAAGTTCCTGGGCCGCGCCCAACCCGACGTCGCCACGGTGGAGCTGCTGCACTACGTCGACACGCTGCACGTGACCGACCCGCGCTACCTCGAGGCGCTGCTGGAGCTGGGCTCCGAGTACGTCGGGCTGAACCAGGCCGAGCAGGTCGAGCAGATCGCCGTCCGCATCGAGGCGCTGTCGGACCGGCTGCCGCTGGCGCGGCCCTCGGCCATGCTGCTGCGCGGCCAGTGGATGCAGGCGCACGGCGAGGTCAGCAAGGCCGAGCGCCAGATCATCGAGGCCTCGGCCCTGCTGCCGCCCAACCCGCCGGACTACCTGCGGCTGCGCATGCTGATGAGCTCGGCCTACGTGAAGAACCGCGGCGGCCACTACGACGAGGCCATGCTGCGCTACAACCAGGCGCTCAAGCTGGCCGACGAAACGGGCCCGACGTGGCTGCGCATCGACGTCCGCAAGCTGATGTCCAGCGTGCTGTTCGACGCCGGCCAGACCGACAAGGCCTTCGAGATCAACCGCGAGGAGATGCGGCTGGCCACCGAGTCGTCCGACGAATACGGGCTGTCCGCCGCGTACACGATGCGCGCGATCCTGTTCAGCCGCACGCAGGACAACGGCACCGTGCTCTCCGACTGGCGCGCCGCGCTGGAGCACGCTCGGCTGGGCGGCAACAAGCACCAGATCGTCGTCGGCATGGCCAACATCGCCGACTACTACCTGCAGCGCGGCGACTTCCAGACGGCCTACGACCTGTCGCAGAAGGCGCTGCCGCTCGCCCGCGAGACCAACGACCTGTCGGCGCAGAGCGTGGCCGTCGCCAACACCGGCCTCGCGCTGATCGGCATGAAGCGCAAGGACGAGGGCCTGCCGATGATGCGCGAGGCCGCCAGCCTGGACGAGCGTGCGGGCACGGCCGCCAACATCTCCGACGCGCAGTTCGAGATGGGAGGCTACCTGGAGCGCGCCGGCTATCTCGACGACGCGCTGGTGGCGTACCACCAGTACCGCCAGATGTCCGACGAGCTGCGCCAGCAGGATCGCCAGCGCGCGCTGATCGAGCTGCAGGAGAGCTTCGCCAATGAGAACCGCCAGCACGAGCTGGACATGCTGTCGCGCGAGGGCAAGCTCAAGGACGAGGAGATCCTGCACCACGAGCTGCAGATCAAGCAGTGGACGGCGGCCGGCTTCGCCAGCCTGCTGCTGCTGGCCGTCGTCGCCGTGCTCGCGCGGCGCCTGCGGGTGCGCAACCAGATGCTGTCGGTCAGCAACGAGCAGCTGCGCATCCAGGCCGAGATCGATCCGCTCACCGGCTTGTCCAACCGCCACCACCTGCAGGCCGTGATGGCCGAGCGGCCGGGCCGCGGGCTCGACGGCACCCTGTACCTGATCGACGTCGACCACTTCAAGCAGATCAACGACCAGTGCGGCCACGCCGGCGGCGACACCGTCCTGGTGGAGATCGCGCGCCGGCTGCGCCACACGCTGCGCGACGACGACCTGATCGTGCGCTGGGGCGGCGAGGAGTTCCTGGTGGTGGTGCGTCCGCTGCCGCAGGCCGAGGCCGAGGCGCTCGCGCAGCGGCTGCTGTGCGCGCTCGCCGACGCGCCGGTGATGCACGAGGGCAGGCCGGTGCCGGTGTCGGCGTCGATCGGCTTCGGCCTGTTCCCGATGCGCACGTCGGCGCCGCAGTCCGATCTCGAGATCAACTGGGAACGCGCGATCTCGCTGGTCGATACCGCGATGTACATGGCCAAGGCGCACGGCCGCAACGGCGCGTGCAGCATCCTGCGCGTCGATGCCGCGAACACCGCCGAGGTGGAAGAGATCATCGCGCAGCTGGAGAAGTCGGTGCGCGAAGGGCGCGTCGAGCTGCATTTCCAGCACGGGCCCGCCGTGCGCGGCGCGCTGACGACGATCACCCGCGCGCCCGAAGGCCTGCGCGCGCCGGCGCACGGCGCGGAGGTGTCGTGATGCGCGCGCGTCGCCTGCTCGTGGCTCTTGGCGCTGGCGCCGCGTTCGCCTGCGGCGGCGCGCATGCCGGCGTCGGCGACCTGCTCGAATTGATGGACAACCTCGTGCGCCAGGGCGACGAGACGCCGCAGGACGCGATCGACTCCATCAGCGAGCTGTCCACCAAGGACAACCCCGACTCGCCGCTGCTGCGTCGCACGATGATCGCCAGCATCGGCATCGTCGAGGCGCGCAACGGCCTGAACGCCGAGGCGCTGCAGCAGGTCGCCGACCTGACGGAACTCGGCAAGTCCGATCCGCTGGCCGGGGCCGACGCCCACCTGGTGCGCGCCGAGATCGAGGTCAACGGCGGCCACGGCGAGGCGTCGTACCAGCAGGCCCGCGCGGCGCTGGCCACCTTCAACGAGCTGTGCGCGCCCACCGCCCGGCAGCCGGGCGACTGCGACTACCGCGAATGGTGGCGCACGCTCGATCTCGCGCAGCGCGGCGCCGCCGACCAGGGCAATTCGGTCGTGGCCGGCGCCTATGCGCAGACCATGGTCGACGTCGCGCGGCGTGCCGGCGATCGTCCGCGCGAGGCGATCTCGCTGGGCATCGGCGCGCTGCAGGCCGAGGCCAACGCCGATTCCGTCACCGCCAACCGCCTGATCGCGCAGGCACAGCACATCGCGCGCTTCGACGGCTCGCCGTGGGTGCTCGTGCGCGTGGCCGTGCTTGACGGCCTGCTGCACTTCAAGCGCCAGCAGCCCGAGACCGTGCAGCGCGACTACGAGGCTGCGCTGGTCATGGCCAACGCCGCCAAGCTCAAGCGCCCCGCCATGCTACTGCGCGCCAACCTGAGCGACGCCTACATCCACGAAGGCCGTCCGGGCGCCGCGCTGGCCGCGATCGACCTCGCGCTGCCGGTGGCCAAGCAGCATCGCGACTTCCGCACCGAACGCCTGCTGCTGCACAACGCCACGCTGGCCAAGCTCGCGCTGGGCCGCGTCGCCGAGGCCAAGGCCGAGATGGTCCACGTGTTGCAGCTGTGGCAGAAGGACACCGGCCCCGGCCAGCGCCAGGAGGCCTTGCGCGAGTTCGGCGACGCGCTCGCCAAGGCCGGCGACACCGCCGGCGCGATCGACCTGTTCCACAAGGAAGACGCGCTGTCGCAGGAGATCCGCGCCGCCAACAAGGCCGCGGCCGAGGCCGAGCTGCGCGCGCGCTACGACCAGGAATCGCAGAAGCGCCGCATCGAGCTGCTGGGGCGCGACAACCAGCTGAAGTCGGCCGAGCTCGCCAACCAGTCGCTCGCGCGCCGCCTGTGGATGTTCGCCGGCGCCGCGCTGGTGCTGCTGGCCGTGCTGGCGGTGATGATGTACCGCCGCATGCGCGAGCTCAACCGCACGCTGGTCAAGCACGAGGCGCTGCTGCGCGCGCACAGCGAGCGCGACGCGCTGACGGGCCTGGCCAACCGGCGCCAGTTCCGCGAGGTGATGCGCGTGCGCGGCGGCGAGCGCGCGTTCAAGGGCGCGCTGCTGATGGTGGACGTCGACCACTTCAAGCGCGTCAACGACCACTACGGCCACGCCGCCGGCGACCGCGTGCTGGTGGAGGTGGCGCGCCGGCTGGGCGCCGCGATGCGCGGCGACGACCTGGTGGCGCGCTGGGGCGGCGAGGAATTCCTCGTGTTCGCGCCCAACGTCGAAGGCCCCGAGCTCGACCAGCTCGCCGAGCGCGTACGCCTCGCGATGAACCAGGCGCCGGTGGTGCTGGACAACGGCACCGCCATCGAGACGACCGTGTCGATCGGCTACGCCGCGTTCCCGCTGCCGGCCAGCCACCTGCCCGTCACGTGGGAGCAGGCGGTCAACCTGGCCGACCTGTCTCTCTACACCGCCAAGAACCAGGGCCGCAACTGCGCGGTGGGCATCGTGCGCACCACGGCGGTCACCAGCGAGGCCTTGCGCGAGGTCGAGGCCGACATCGCGCAGGCGCGCCAGGACGGCCGCGTCACGCTGCGCGTGAGCCCCGAGGCCGCGGCCGATCGCGCCGCGGCGCCCGGCAACGCGTCCCCGAGCGCGGCGGCTTCGGCAGCCTGAGCCGGCGTCGGCGGGCCGGGCCGGGCCGAAGGCAGCGGGAATAATCGCGCACCTATGTCCAATGCCGATCTCCCTTTCCAATGCGACGTCCTCGTGGTCGGCGCCGGTCCCTCCGGGGCCGCCTGCGCGCTGCGGCTCGCGCGCGCCGGCGTCGATGTCGTGCTCGTCGACCAGCATGACTTCCCGCGCGACAAGATCTGCGGCGACGCGCTCATTCCCGACGCCCACCACGCGCTGCGGCGCCTGGGCCTGTACGACGAGGTCATGGCCGCGGCGCAGCCATCGCAGCACCTGGCGTGCATCGGGCCGCGCGGCGGTCGCGTCGACGTGCCCGGCAGCGTGGCCGTGCTGCCGCGGCTGGTGCTCGACGACATCGTGCGCCGCGGCGCACAGCGCGCCGGCGCCAGGCTGCACACGCCGTGGCGCTTCGACGCGGCGCTGGAGGACGACGGCGTGGTGGTCGGCGCCCGGCTGAAGCAGCGCGACGTCGTCCGCGACGTCCGCGCGCGCTGGGTCGTACTCGCGACCGGCGCCGTGCCGCAGGCGCTGCAGGCCGCCGGCATGTGCGATCGCCGCACGCCCAGCGGCATCGCGTTGCGCGGCTACGTCAGGAACGACGCGATGGTCGGCCGCATCCGCGCGCTGGAGGTGGTCTGGAACAAGCGCCTCGCACCCGGCTACGGCTGGATCTTCCCGGCGCCGGGCGGCCGCTTCAACATCGGCGTTGGCGTGGCCAACAGCCATCCGGCGGCCCGCGGCGAGGCCGCGAAGATGAAGGACGTCAACCTTCGCCGGCTGTTCGACGCGTTCTGCGAACACTACGCGCCGGCCCGCGAGCTGATGCGCACCGGCACGCTCGAAGGCGACCTCAAGGGCGCGCCGCTGCGCTGCTCGCTGGCGGGCGCACGCCACGCGCGCGCGGGGCTGCTGGTCACCGGCGAGGCCGCGGGCAGCACCTACGCGTTCACTGGCGAGGGCATCGGCAAGGCGTTCGAGACGGGCATCCTGGCCGCCGAGGCGATGCTGGACGCTGCGAACGACGTGCCCGACGGCGCGCAGGCCGCGGTACGCACGCGCTACGAGGCCGGCCTCGCCGCGTTGAAGCCGCGCTTCGATCTCTACGAGCGCGCCAACCAGGTCAACGCGCATCCATGGCTGGCCGACCTGCTCATCTGGCGCGCCAGCAAGAGCGAACGCCTGTTGAAGCGCATGGCCGGCGTGCTGGAGGAGTCCAGCAATCCGGGCAACCTGGTCAGCGTCCGCGGCTTCTTCAAGGTGTTCTTCCCGGGATTGATGTCGCGCAAGTAAGCTGCGGCGCGAATCGCATGAACGGCGCGGCGTGCCGCGCGTATGCTTGGGGCATGTGTCAACTGCTCGGCATGAACGCCAAGACGCCGACCGACGCGATGTTCAGCTTCACCGGGCTGGCCACGCGGGCGGACGAGCACAAGGACGGCTTCGGCATCGCCTTCTTCGAGGATCGCGGCCTGCGGCTGTTCGTCGACCAGCACAGCGCGCGGCAGTCGCCGGTGGCGGAGCTGGTCAAGGGCTACCCGATCCGCAGCGACAACATCGTCGCGCACATCCGCAAGGCCACGCAGGGCCGCATCGCGCTGGAGAACACGCATCCGTTCATGCGCGAGCTGTGGGGCCGCTACTGGGTGTTCGCGCACAACGGCGACCTGAAGGCGTTCCGCCCGCGGCTGCACTCCAATTTCCGTCCGGTGGGCGAGACCGACAGCGAGCACGCGTTCTGCTGGCTGATGCAGGAACTCGCCAAGGCCCATGCCGGCATGCCGGCCATCGACGAGCTGTCCAACACGCTGTCCGAGCTGCTGCCGCAGCTGCATCGGCACGGCACCTTCAACATGCTGCTGTCCAACGGCCAGGCGCTGTGGGCGCACTGCTCCACGCAGCTGCACTACGTGGTGCGCGAGCATCCGTTCGGCGCGCCGGTGCTGGCCGACAAGGACCTGATGGTCGACTTCGCGCCCCACACCGGCCCGGCCGATCGCGTGGCCATCGTCGCCACCGAACCGCTCACGCGCAACGAGCCGTGGCGGGCGCTGGCGCCCGGCCAGCTGATGACGTTCACGTCCGGCGCCGTCGCCGCGCGCCAGTGCGCGGCGCTGCAGCGCGAGGACTGACCGCGCGGCGCCCGGCGCCCCGCATCCATCGACCGAGGACGCCGCCAGGCCAGGGCATCGAAGACGCTTGACATTGTTAGATGTTTAGCTAATGATCAATCATGTCCTCGATCTTCAAGGCGCTCGCCGATCCCACTCGCCGCCAGGTGCTGCAGATGCTGCGCGCCGGGCCGATGGGCGCGGGCGCGCTGGCTGACGCCTTCGACGTGTCCAAGCCGACCATGTCGGCGCACTTCGCCGTGCTGGTGGCCGCCGACCTGATCGAGGCCGAGAAGAGCGGGCGCACGATCATGTACCGGCTGAAGATGTCGGTGCTCGAGGAGGCGCTCATGGGTTTCGCGCAGGCGTTCGGGTTGCAGGTCACGCCCGAGACGCCGGCCACGGCCGCCCGCAGCAGGGCGAAGGAGAAATCATGATCCTCGACCATCCGATCCGGCGCGCGTTGGCGGTCGCCGCGCTCTACCTGTTGACGGCCTTGGCGCTCGACGAGCTCCGGCTGCACCAGGTCATCACCGCCGAGACCGTCCAGCGACTGACGGGCGTGCTGATGGGCACGGTGGTGATCCTCTCCGCGAACCTGATTCCCAAGCGGCTGGTGCCGCTGGCGCGCATCTCCTGCGATCCCGCCCGCGAGCAGGCGCTGCGCCGCTTCTGCGGCCGGGTGCTGGTGCTGGGCGGCCTGGGCTACACGCTCGCGTTCGTGCTGGCGCCGATCGGCATCGCGGCCATGCTCGCGATCTGCCTGCTGGCGCCGGCGGTCGTGGCGGTCGCCGGCGTCTCGCTGCGCTGCGCGTGGAATCGCCGCGGCGCCCGGTGAAGCGACATGGTCGCCTTTCCTGACGGATGGCGTCGATGACCTCGCGCTGACGTCGGCCGGCATCCCCGGCTGACGATTCGACGGCCGCGGGTCCGCGGCCGGCTCCTCGAAGCGAGCACGCGCATGGCGGCGAAGGCCGCGGTGCGCGCGGCATGCGCTCGCCCTCGCTTTTCTCAACCGCGCCGTCTCGGCGTTCCCGCTGCAAGGAGAATTTCTCTTGAAGACATCTCGCATGAACTCGTTCGTCGCCGCGCGCCTGCTGGCGCTGGCCGCGACGCTCGCCGCCGGCGGCGCGTCGGCCGAAGAAGCCGCAGGCGACTGGAACGGACTGCTGGGCGGACAATTGCACATCGTCGTGCACGTGACGAAGGACGCCGACGGCCACTACGGCGCCAGCCTGGAGAGTCCGGACCAGGGCCGCTTCGTGTTGCCGGCCGACGAGGTGGTCGCGGACGCCGGCCACTTCGGCTTCCGGATCCCCAAGATCGGCGGAAGCTACGCCGGCACCTGGAGCGCCGAGAAGCAGGCGTGGGTCGGCACATGGTCCCAAGGCGCGTCCCTGCCCCTGGCCCTGTCGCGGATGACCGGCCCGACGTCGACGCTTGCGCCGGCGAAGCGTCCGCAGGAAGACGCGATCGCCGCCGGCCCGCGTCCGTACCGGCAGGAGGAGGTGCGCTTCGCCGGTTCCGCGGCGGGCGTCACGCTCGCCGGCACGCTCAGCATCCCCGAAGGGGCCGGCCCGTTCCCGGCCGTCGTCCTGATCGGCGGCTCGGGCCCGGGAACACGCGACGAGGAAAGCTTCGGCCACAAGCCGTTCCTGGTCCTCGCCGACGCGCTCGGTCGCCGCGGCATCGCCGTGCTGCGCTACGACAAGCGCGGCATCGGCGCGTCGACCGGCGACTTCGCGACGGCCAACCTCACCGACTTCGCCGCCGACGCCGAGTCCGCGCTGGCCTTCCTGAAGTCGCGGCCCGGGATCGCGCCGGATCGCATCGGCCTCGTCGGCCATTCGGAAGGCGGCGTGCTCGCGCCGATGATCGCCGTGCGCAATCCGTCGGCGCGCTTCGTCGTGCTGATGGCCGGGCCCGGCATGCGGCTCGGCAGCCTCCTGCGCCTGCAGACCGTGAAGATCGCGCAGGCGTCCGGCGTCCCCGACGCCGACATCGCGCGCAAGATCGCGTTCTTCGACAAGCTCTACGCCGACCTGCAAGGCACCCGCAGCGACGAGCAGGCGCTGGCGATCGCCAGGACCGACGTCGCGCAGGCCGTTGCCGACCGGCTCGTCCCCGCCGCCAACGCGGACGCGTTCGCGCGCCAGGTCGTCAGCCCCTGGGCGCGGCAGCTCTACGGCTACGACCCCGTCCCGACGCTGCGCGCCCTGCAGGCGCCGGCGCTCTTTCTCATCGGCAGCCTCGACCTCTACGTGCCGCCCGCCGAGAACCTGGGCCCGATCCGGACGGCGTTGCAGGGCAACGCGAAGGCGACGATCGTCGAACTGCCGAATCTCAACCACATGTTCCAGACGGCGAAATCGGGCACGCCGGCCGAGTTCGGCGAGATCGAGGAGACCCTCGCGCCGGCGGCGCTGAAGACGATCGCCGACTGGGTGGCGGCGCAAGGCGCCCGGCCGGGCAGCGCCGGCTAGTTCACCTCGGCGACGCCGCCGCAGACGGTGGATGAGAACCGTTCGCATTATCATGGCGATCCACGTCCCGGGATTTCCATGACTTCGCACCGCTGGCTCGCCCTTCCTCTTCGCACGAACCCATTCGCGAGCGCCGCGCTGCTTGCCGCGGCCGTGCCCGCGAGCGTCTGCGCGGCCACCTACGGCACGGCCGACGACGCCGCGCATCGCGCGTTCAAGACGGCCACCGCGTTCGCCGACGTGCTGGTCGCGCCGTCGCCCGAAGAGGCGGCCGCGCTCGCCGCGCCGGGCGCCGCGCCGCACGGCGCCATCCGCACGATCGAGGCGCGCCAGGGCGACGCGGTGCTGGGCCGCGTGCTGGTCGACTCGGTGGTCGGCAAGTTCGAGCAGATCGACTACGCGGTCGCGCTCGACGCGAACGGCAAGGTGCTGGCGGTCGAGATCCTCGCCTACCGCGAGGGCCACGGCGGCGAGGTGCGGATGCCGGGCTGGCGCAACCAGTTCGTCGGCAAGACCGCGGCCGATCCGCTGCGCATCGGCTCGGACATCTCCAACATCAGCGGCGCCACGCTCAGCTGCACGCACGTGACCGACGGCGTGCACCGGCTCGTGGCCTGGGCGGCGAAGCACCCGATCGCAGCCAGGGCGGGCGCGTGACGCGCCTGCGGGCGGCCGCGCCGTGATGCGTCGGCGCGCGCAGCCGCTGCTAGGCACGCTGGTGGAAGTGCGCGCGCAAGGCGCGAGCGCCACCGCGTTCGATGTCGCCGCCGACGCCGCGTTCGACGCCATCGCGCAGGTGCACGCGTTGATGAGCTTCCACGAGGCCGGCAGCGACCTGCGCCGCATCGCGCGGGCGCACGCCGGCGAGCGCCTGCCCGTGCATCCGCACACCGCGGCCGTGCTCACGCGCGCGCAGCGCTGGGCGCGCGCCAGCGGCGGCGCGTTCGATGCCGGCTGCGCGCCCAGCGCGGTGGCCCACGGCTGGTTGCCGGAACCGGCCGACGCCGCGCCGCCGGGCACGCTGCCGTTCGAGGACGCACTCGAAGTCGACGGCCACGACGTGCTGGTGCACGCGCCGGTCTGGCTGGACTTCGGCGGCATCGCCAAGGGCTACGCCGTCGACCTCGCGGTGGCCAAGCTGCGCCGCGCCGGCGTGCACTCGGGCGCGGTCAACGCGGGCGGCGACCTGCGCGTGTTCGGCACGCTGGAGGAGACGGTGCTGGTGCGCTCGCCGTTCGACGCATCCGAGCTGTGGCCGGTGGCCGCGCTGCGCGACGGCGCGTGCGCGACGAGCGCCAGCGGCGCGGTCGCGCGGCGCGCCCCGGCCGCGCGC
>Ga0302314_10021954_pt1 | contig 10490 bp, 5 predicted proteins | sample III_Palsa_N2_3_FD_200533 | JGI IMG/M metagenome (GOLD analysis project Ga0302314, IMG submission 200533) | Peat permafrost microbial communities from Stordalen Mire near Abisko, Sweden - III_Palsa_N2_3 | ecosystem: Environmental > Terrestrial > Soil > Palsa > Peat permafrost | place: Sweden... | reverse complement strand
CCGGGCGCCAGTCCCGGCCATGACGGTAGGGTTGGGGGTGGAAGGGACGCCGGCGCTACGCGCGGCAGACCGGAAGGGAGAGGTAAATGGAGGCAATCCCTCTCCCCTGGGGGAGAGGGATGGACCCATGCGGAGCATGGCAGGGTGAGGGGGCGATGCGCCGACGGTTAGGTCCCCTCACCCGGACGCGCCGGCAGGCGCGTCTCGACCCCTCCCCGGAGGGGAGAGGTATGTTCCGAGTAAATGCACAGTTATTCGCCGCGCCCACGCCGGATCACGGGTTCGTTATACTCGGCATTCATTGACGGCGGCTGAGTTGAACGATCAAGTGCGGGGGCGCTTGTTCGGCGTGGGGGGAGATTATGGACGAATTGATCCCCGCCGTCGAAAGCTCGCCGTTCGAGCGCGCTGAGCCCAGCGAGGCCGAGCAGATCGCCGCCATCGCCGAGGTTATCGAGCAGCGGGTGCGGGCCCAGGCGGCGGCCGATCCGCCGGCGCGGCGGGATGCGCATCCGAAGATGCACGGCTGCGTCGAGGCAGAGCTCAAGGTGCTGGACGGCTTGCCGCCCGAGTTGGCCAAGGGCCTGTTCGCCCGGCCGGCCGCCTATCAGGCCTGGGTGCGGTTCTCCAATGGCGCAGCGACGCCGGCCCCGGACAAGGCGGGCGACGGGCGGGGCATGGCGATCAAGGTCATGGGCGTGGCGGCGAGCCGCAGCGGCACGCAGGACCTGGTGATGATCAATCACCCGACCTTCTTCGTCGCCAATGTCAGCGACTACGTGGCGTTCAACCGGTCGCCCAATCCGTTCAAGTTCTTCGTGCCCGATCTCAATCCGCTGCATGTGCATCTGCACGACATGCTGATCGCCCTGTCGATCGCGGCCGAGAAGGTCTCCAATCCGCTCAACAGTCGCTACTGGAGCATGACCCCGTACCTCTACGGGGATCGGCCTTGTAAATACTCGGCCCGGCCGGTGGGGCCGCCCTCGCCGTTCGAGGACCGCTCGACGCCGGATTTCCTGCGCGACAACCTGGTCAGGGCGCTCGGCGCCGGCGAGGCGACGTTCGAATTCTGCATTCAGCTGCAAGCTGATCCAGCCACCATGCCGGTCGAGGATCCGACCATCGAATGGCGCGAGGACGAGGCGCCGTTCACGCCGGTCGCCCGGCTGACCATCCTGCGCCAGGGCTTCGATACGCCCGAGCGGCGCGCGTTCGGCGAGAACCTGTCGTTCACCCCCTGGCACGGGCTGGAGGCGCATCGCCCGCTAGGCGGCGTCAATCGCGTCCGCCGCACGGTCTACGCGGCGATCTCGGGCCTGCGGCACGAGCTGAACGGCACGGTCAGCGTCGAGCCCACGCACTGCCCGCCGGAAATCCCGCCCCCTGCTCCAACACCAACGGAGGCTCCCGTGGCCGATTCCTTCTTCGATCGCTTCATGGGCCTGGCCGGCGAGGTGGTCGACGATATTCCGTGGGCGGACGACGCCGCCTCGATGACGGTGATCAACGCCCTAGTCCACACCACGATCACCCGGCCGCACCCGTGGAGCACGGCCTCGGACTACACGTCGTGGAAGGCGCTGTTCGATCGCACATACCAGGCGCGGCAACTTCCGGTCAGCAGCGGCGATCCCGCCACGCTCCCACCGGTGGACAAGGTCGTGGCGATCTTCCAGCGGCCGGCCGGCGAGCAGCTGCTGTCGGCGAAGTCGACCTGCCTGTTCCCGGCCTTCGCGCAGTATCTGACCGACGGCTTCATCCGCACCGGCGTTCCCGGCCAGCCGGAAACCGCCGCCAACCGGGCCCGCACCTCGTCGAACCACGAGATCGATCTCTGTCCGCTTTACGGCCGCCTCGAGACCCAGACCGACGCCCTGCGCCTCAACGACGAGACCGCCGGGCGGCGCGGCCGGCTAAAGAGCCAGATGATCGGCGGCGAGGAATTTCCGCCCTTCCTCTACATCGATGGCGGCACGCAGGTGGATCCGCAGTTCGAAGCGACGCTGGATCCGCCCCTGCTGAGCGATCCGCCGCCGCCGGCCGCGCAGCTCGCCAGCCTGTTCGCGGTCGGCGGCGACCGGGCCAACTCGACGCCGTTCGCGGCGATGATCAACACCCTGCTGCTGCGCGAGCACAACCGCGTAGCTGGGCAACTCGAAGCCCAGAATGACTCCTGGGACGACGAGCGGGTGTTCCAGACCGCCCGCAACATCATCATCCCGATGTTCATCAAGGTGGTGGTCGAGCAGTACATCAACCACATCACGCCGCTGCCGTTCAATCTGGTGGCCAACCCGCAGGTGGCGTGGTCGGCCGACTGGAACCGGCCCAACTGGATCACCGCCGAGTTCAGTCTGCTCTACCGCTGGCACGCCCTGATGCCCGACGCGATCGCCTGGCCGGGCGGGGCGCCGATCCCGCTGGCGCAGTTTCCGCTCGACAACCGGCCGCTGCTGGCCTCGGGGCTGGCTGCGGCGTTCGGCGGCGCGGCGGCCCAGCCGGCGGCGGAGATCGGGGCGCTCAACACCAACGCCTCGCTCTTGATCGTCGAGCAACTGGCGATCGGGCAGGGGCGCAGCAACCGCATCCAGTCGTACAACGCCTACCGGGTGCAATACGGCGTGTCGCCGGTGACGAGCTTCGGGCAGATCAGCAGCAACCCCGGCATCGTCGCGGCGCTCGAGGCCGCCTATGCGAGCGTCGACGAGGTCGAGTTCTATCCCGGCATCTTCGCCGAGGACCGGGTGGCGAAATCGCCGCTGCCGGGCCTGATGATGCGCATGGTCGGCGTCGACGCATTTTCTCAAGCTTTGACCAATCCCCTCCTTTCCCAGCATGTCTTCAACGCCCAGACCTTCACGCCATGGGGCTTCCAGCTGATCCAGGACACCCACGATCTGGGGCAGATATTGCAGCGGAATTGTCCGCCCGGGGCGGTGGAACCGGAGGATATCGTCATGACGCAGAAGGGGTGGCGGTACTAGGGGGGCGGCGCTCCACCCCACCCGTCCGGCGCTGACGCGCGGTCCACCCTATCCATAAAAGGGAGGGAGGAAAGTCCAGAAGGTTCACCACCAAGACCACCAAGTTCACCAAGAAAGAAAAAGCGCCTTGGTGGTTGAATGGATCGCCGCCGGTGAGACGCCGGCGCTACGCGAAAACCCTGAGAGATCTGTCGGTTCAGCCAGATCTCAACTTGCTCTAGGCCTTGAGTTCACCCGTCCGGGTCAACTGCTGTCTGGAGACCTCGGCTACGTGCTTCGATTGCTGCCTGAGCCAGGAGATTCTCGATGGCGGCAACGGAGTGCTGACGACATAGGATTTGGGCTTCGACTTCCGTGAGGCAGTCGATCCCGTAGCCGAACTGGCTTTGCCAGAGTTCATCGAGCGCCGATCCATGTGTGGACCATAGCACGGTCTGCGTCTCCGGTCGCAGCCGAAGCACACGCGCGTCTCGGCTTTCGGTCAGGGTCGTCACCGCGATCACCCGTCCACGCCGCTCTTCAACGTGGCCGCGAAGGTTGGCCAGCGTCCCGCCAAGACCGACGTGATCGTCAACCAGGACATAGCTGACGCCGGTCCCCACCGGTCCATCGAAGGTCGCAGGCGTCACGAAGCGTTGGAACGCCAAGGCGCGCGTGTGCCCCACCATGTTCGTCTGAATGATGACGCCGGCGTTGACCTCGAGACCAAGTCTCCACGAGATAATCTGAGCCATCGCGTCTGGAATGGCGTTGAAGCCAGACTCTTCGTCGGCGACCACCGGCAAAAGCACAGCGGGTCGATTGCCAATGAGCAATTCAAGCTGAGCCAGCGCGGCAGGCGACAAGAGATTGGAGGCAAGGGTGTACGCCGCTTGAGCGTCTCCCGCCTTGGCCTGGACATAGGCCGGATGGCTGTCACGAGCTTTGACTGTGGTGTGTATCACCACATCGGGAAAGTCTGGCGGCCAGGGAAAGCGGTCAAAGACAGGCAACCCTTGCGCCCCCTACCCCACCCAGCCGAGCGTGCGGTCGACCGCTTTTTTCCACTGCGCGTACTCGCGGGCGCGGACGTCGGCGGCCATCGCCGGGGACCAGGCCCCGCCTTCGCGCCAGTGGCTGCGTAGCGTGTCCAGATCCGGCCAGAACCCCACCGCCAGGCCGGCGGCGTAGGCGGCGCCCAGGCAGGTGGTCTCGGGGATGGCCGGGCGGGAGACGGGAACGTCCAGCACGTCGGCCTGGAACTGCATGAGCAGGTCGTTGGCGGTCATGCCGCCGTCGACTTTTAGGCGCGTCAGCGCCGACCCAGAATCCGCGGCCATGGCGTCGACCACCTCGCGGGTCTGCCAGGCCACCGCCTCCAGGGCGGCGCGGGCGATGTGGCCGGCGGTGACGTAGGCGGTGAGGCCGGCGATGACGCCGCGAGCGTCGGCCCGCCAGTGCGGCGCGAAGAGGCCGGAGAAGGCCGGCACGAAGTAGCAGCCGCCGTTGTCCGGCACGCTGGCGGCCAGGGTCTCGATCTCGGCGGCGCTCCTGATGATCCCGAGGTTGTCGCGCAGCCATTGCACCAGGGCGCCGGTGACCGCGATCGAGCCCTCCAGGGCATAGACGGCCGGGGCCTCGCCGATGCGATAGCCGACGGTGGTGAGGAGGCCGCTTTTCGAGGCCACCGGCGCCTCGCCGGTGTTGACCAGCAGGAAATTGCCGGTGCCGTAGGTGCACTTGCCCTCGCCAGGCGAAAAGCAGGTCTGGCCGAAGAGCGCGGCCTGCTGGTCGCCGAGGGCCGAGGCGACGGGCGCGCCTTCGAGCACGCCCTGGGCTTGGCCGAATATCGCCGACGAAGAAACGATGCGCGGCAGCAAGGCGCGAGGGATGTCCATGGCCGCCAGCAGGTCGTCGTCCCAGTCGAGGGTCTTGAGGTTCATCAGCATCGTGCGGCTGGCGTTGGTGACGTCGGTGACGTGCTCGCCGGTCAGCTTCCAGATCAGCCAGGAATCCATGGTGCCGAAGAGCAGCTCGCCGCGCGCGGCGGCGGCGCGGGCCCCGTCGACGTGATCGAGGAGCCATCTCAGCTTGGGGCCGGAGAAGTAGGTGGCCAGCGGCAGGCCGCAGGCGGCGCGGAAGCGATCTGGGCCCTCGTCGCCGGCCAGCTCGGTGACCAGGTCGGCGGTGCGGGTGTCCTGCCAGACGATGGCGTTGGCGATCGGCCGGCCGGTGGCCTTCTCCCAGACCAGGGTGGTCTCGCGCTGGTTGGTGACGCCGACGGCGGCGAGATCGGCCGGGGCGATGCCGAGCTTGGCCATGGCGGCGGAGACGACGCCGCTGACGTTGGCCCAGATCTCCAGTGCGTCGTGCTCGACCCAGCCGGGGCGCGGATAGTGCTGGCGGTGCTCGACCTGGGCGCTGGCGGCCACGGCCCCGGCGGCGTCGAAGATCATGCACCGCGACGAGGTCGTCCCCTGGTCGATGGCGGCGATATGGCGGGCGCTCACGTGGTGTCCTCCCCGGACGTTGTGGCGGCTTTTTCGATCCACAGATGACACAGATTTACACAGATTGGGCAGTGGCCGAGCCTGCGCCGACCGTGGCGTTGGCGGGATTTATCGCGCGCCGTCGGCGCGCAAGCCGAACCCTAGCGCCGGCGCTTCAAGGCTCGCTCGACGTCAATCTGTAAACCTGTGTAATCTGTGGATATCGAGAACGCGGACCGCTTGAGCACGATCCCGCCAGTGGCTGGGATTTGTGACAGTTCCGCAATATCCGCCCCAGCGAAATGGCGCGCGTAGCGGGTCTCGACTGATCACCAATAGTAAGAATGACCGCGGGCATTCAATCGTGGCTGTAGACGCGGCCGCGTTGTTAACTCAAGGTTATCCCGCTGTTCAGGGAGGCCATCATGATCCAGTCCATTTCGCCCCGTAGCGCCAGCGCCGGCCGCTTCATTGGGAACTGGGCAAATGCCGGCGCGGGCCGAGCCGCGCGCCGGCGGGTGATGAGCCTGCTGCGCCTGGCGCACCTCGTCCTGGGCGTGGACCGCAAACGCCTCAGCCTCGGCGCGCTCGGAGCCGGTGGCGTGACGGCTTTGCTGGTCGCGATGGGCGTCGGCGCGCCCGGCGCGGCGTTGGCGCAATATTCCGCCGGCGGGGGGGCGGCGACGGGAAGCGACTCCGTCGCCATCGGTCCTTCGGCCAACGCGTCCGGAGCGGACACCCTGGCGATCGGCTTGACCGCTTCGGCGACCAACACCGGCGACGTGGCCGAAGGACATAACGCCTACGCCGCCAGCGCGGGGGCCGGTTTGAGCGCCACGGCGATCGGCGCGGCCGCCACCGCCTCCGGTCAATCCAGCTCGGCGTTCGGCGCGGGCGCCTCGGCCTCGACCTCATTCAGCTTGGCCCTCGGCGCCGCGGCCATCGCCTCGGGCGTCGCCGACACCGCGGTCGGCGCGAACGCCGTCGCCTCAAGCGTGGACAGCGCGGCCCTTGGGACGTACGCCACCGCCTCAGGCATACAAAGCGTCGCGTTGGGCTATTTTGCCTCCGCCAGCGGCCCCTTGAGCGCCGCGTTGGGCCAGGCCGACGCTTCCGGCGACGGGAGCCTGGCGTTCGGCTATCTCGCCAACGCCTCGGGCGTCTATAGTTCGGCGCTCGGCGGCGGGGCCAAGGCGGCAGGTGAATACAGCTTGGCGCTCGGGTTCGAGGCCACCGGGTCCGCAACGAGCGCTGTGGCCATCGGCCCGAATAGCTTGGCGAGCAACCCTGACGACGTGGCGTTGGGCTATGGCTCGACCGCCATCGGGACGACGACCGGAACCACCGGCGCGGCGACGGCCATCGGTTCGGGTAATACGGCGACGGGCGCCGGCGCGGTGGCGATCGGCGATCCGTCGGTGGCCAACGGCCAGGGGGCCATCGCCGAGGGCTACAACTCGATCGCCACGGCGAACGGGACGGCCACGGGCGGGGCGGCCAACGGCGCCGTCGCGCTCGGCAACACCGCCGTCGCGACGGGGCAAGGGTCGGTCTCGATCGGCAACCTCACCAGCGTCGGCGCCGCCGGCGGGGTGGCATTAGGCGACACCGCGGTCGCGAAAGGCGCCGGCGGCGTGGCGATCGGCTCGGCCAGCACGGCGGCCTTCGCCGGCGACGTGGCCGAAGGACAGGGCGCAATCGCCGGCGGCGGCGGCGCAGGCTTCAGCGCGACGGCGACCGGCTCGGGCGCCATCGCTTCAGGTGCGGGCGCTTCGGTGTTCGGCAACAACGCCTTCGCCGCGGGGATCTACAGTTCAGCGTTCGGTTTCTACGCCTATTCCACCGGCGAATTCAGTTCAGCGCTCGGCTACAAGGCCAGCGCCACAGGCGCCGAGAGTTCGGCGCTCGGAGACAACACCCTCGCCTCCGGCTTCTTCAGCTCGGCGCTCGGCAATTACGCCACTGCGTCGGGCGACTACAGTTCCGCGCTCGGGTATGAAGCCAGCGCGACCGGAGGGAACGCGGTGGCGCTCGGTTCGAACGCCTCGGCGAGCGATGGCAACTCCGTGGCCCTGGGCGCCGGTTCGAGCACTGGCGTCGGGGCCCGAACCAACTATGCCGCCTATGGCCTCACCGGGACCTTCAGTTCCGTCGGCGAGGTCTCGGTGGGAAGCGCGGGCGCCGACCGCCAGATCACCAACGTCGCCCCCGGCGTCGTTGCGACCGACGCGGTCGACGTGCAGCAGCTGTCGACCGCGGCCAGTTCACTCGCCACCGGCGTAAGCTCGCTCTCGACGTCGACCTCGACCGGGATCGGCTCACTGTCGACAGGCGTTAGTTCGCTCTCGACTGGGCTCTCCACAGTCGACAGCAGCGTCACCTCGCTCTCGACCTCGGCCTCGACTGGCATCGGCTCCCTCTCGACCGGCGTGAGCACGGCTCAGAGCGGCGTCACCTCCCTGTCGACGGGGCTGTCCACGACCAATAGCAACGTGGCCTCGCTCTCGACCTCGACTTTGACCGGCATCAGCTCGCTGTCCACGGGGGTGAGTTCGCTCTCCACCGACCTGTCGACCACCAACAGCAACCTGACCACGCTCTCGACCTCGACCTCGACGGGCATTCGCTCGCTGTCGACCGGGGTCAGTACGGCGCAGAGCGGGGTGACGTCGCTGTCGACGGGCCTGTCGACGGCCAACAGCAACGTCGCCTCGCTGTCGACCGGCGTGACCTCGCTTTCCACCGGCTTGTCGACCGCAACCAGCGGCGTCACCTCGCTGTCGACCGGGGTCAGCACGGCCCAGAGCGGCGTCAGTTCGCTGTCGACCGGCCTGGCGAAGGGGACGATCGGCCTGGTGCAGCAGACCGGCGGCGCGCCTGGCAATGGGGCGATCACGGTCGGGGCGGCGACGGGCGGGACGTCGGTCAACGTGGCCGGAACCTCGGGACCGCGCGTGGTGAACGGGGTGGCGCCTGGCGTCGCGCCGACCGACGCGGTGGATGTCGGCCAGCTGGAGGCGGCCTTGGGGGGCGCCAACTCAGTGCAGTACGACACCCCGGCCCGCACCAGCGTCACCCTCGGCGGAGCGGGCGCGACGACACCGGTGGCGCTCAACAACGTCGCGGCCGGCGCCGTCACCGCGACCTCGACGGCGGCGGTCAACGGCAGCCAACTCTACGCCACCAACGCTCAGGTCGCGAGCATCAGCAATGGCGGGGCCGGGGCGTTCCAGGTCTATCAATCCGGGCCGATCGTCGCGCCGGTCGCCTCGGCCGCCGGGGCCACGGCGGGCGGCAACGGCGCGGTGGCCAGCGGGACGGACTCGACCGCCCTCGGGTCTGGAGCCACGGCCAGCGGGGCCAATTCGGTGGCGCTGGGGGCGGGCTCCAACGACGGCGGCCGGGCCAATACGGTCTCGGTCGGCTCGCCCAACAACCTGCGAACGATCAGCAACGTCGCGCCGGGCACGCTGGGGACCGACGCGGTCAACCTCAACCAGCTCGTCGCCGCTGAGCAGAGCTGGACCAACAACTTCAACCAGATCAACCGCCTGGCGCTGGCCGGCGTGGTCTCGGATGCGGCCCTGGCCGGCCTGCCCTCGTCGATCATCCCCGGCAAGGGCATGGTGGCGGTCGGCTTCGGGGCTCACAACGGCGACGCCGCCCTGGCCGTCGGCGTCTCGCGGGTGTTCACCGACCGGTTCAACACCATCCTGCGGGCCGGGGTGTCCGTCGATACGCAGTACGGCGACGCGACGTTCAACGCGGGGGTCGGGTTCCACTTCTAGGCGCTTTTCCATCCACAGATGACACGGATGGACACAGATTGGACCTAGGCCAAGCCCGCGCTGATGGCGGGACCGGCGGGATTTATCGCGCACATGAGGCGCGCAAAGAGAACCCTAGCTCTGGCGCTTCGAGGCTCGCCCGAGTTCAATCTGTGTCATCTGTGGATAGTCAATTCGCCAGGTGGTTCAGCACGATGCCGCTGGTCACGGCCAGATTGAGGGAGTCGAAGCCGTCGGCCATGGGGATGGAGACGGTGTGGGCGCGGGCCATCAGCGCGTCTGGCAGGCCGTGGCCCTCGGCGCCCAGGAGGACGGCGGCGCGGGTCGGCGGCGTTAGCTTTGAGAGTGGAGACGCGCCGGCGGGGCTCAGCGCCAGGGTCTCGAAACCGTGGCGGGCCAAGAGATCCAGCGGATCCTCGCCGGGTGCAAGCCGCGCGAAGGGCACGATGAGGGCCGCGCCGACCGAGACGCGGATCGCCTTGCGGTAGAGCGGATCGCAGCAGGTCGGATCGAGCAGCACGGCCGCCGCGCCGAACGCCGCGGCGTTGCGAAAGACGCCGCCGATGTTGTCGTGGTTGGCGACCCCGAACAGGGCGACGACCCGGGCCGGACCTGTGATCTGGGCGAGCAGCGTCTCGGCCGAGGGCTCCGCCGCCCGTTCACCGAACGCGAGGATGCCGCGATGGATGTGGAAGCCGGCGATGTCGTCCATCACCGCCTGGCCGGCGGCGTAGACCGGCGTGTCTTGCGGGAACTGGGCGAGGAGCGGCGCGAGGCTCTCTGCGCGCTTGGCGGCGATCAGGATGGCGCGGGTCTTATGCCGCCGGCCGCGGGCCAGCGCGCGCAGCACCACCTCGCCCTCGGCGATGAACCCGCCGAGGCGCCCAGCGACATCGCGGTCGCGGACATTGCGGAACGGCTCGACGCGCGGGTCGGCCGGGTCGTCGATGAGGGTGATGGGGGGTAGCAGCGCGGGACTCCTACTTACTTCCGCTCATCCCGGCGCAAGCCGGGACCCAGACTCTTTATCGTGAGGCCAAGTCTTTCATAATAAGCCTGGGTCCTGGGCCGTCGCGCTCCCGCGCGCCGTCCAGGATGAGCGGAGTTTTGAGGACCACTCGCTAGGCTCCAGACTCATTCATAGCCAGTATGTGAGTGCCGAAGCGAGTGCGACTGCGGAGAGGAAGTTGTCGGCGAGCTTGTCGTAGCGGGTGGCGACGCGCCGGAAGTCCTTGATTCGGCAGAAG
>Ga0302314_10021953_pt1 | contig 10491 bp, 9 predicted proteins | sample III_Palsa_N2_3_FD_200533 | JGI IMG/M metagenome (GOLD analysis project Ga0302314, IMG submission 200533) | Peat permafrost microbial communities from Stordalen Mire near Abisko, Sweden - III_Palsa_N2_3 | ecosystem: Environmental > Terrestrial > Soil > Palsa > Peat permafrost | place: Sweden... | reverse complement strand
CCCCGCCGCTGCCGCCGGTCTGGCCGTCAGTGACTGCCCGGTTGCGGTCTGGTTGCGGGTCGGCCGCCGGGGCCCTCGGGGTGGCTGCCTGGCGCATTGCCGCCGGGCAGGGCGGGGAATCCCGCGCAGCTGCCTCGTGTCTAATGGGGGGAGACCAGCCCGTACCTGGAGAGGTAGGACAGAGTGAGCTCGGTATTCGTGGTAGATGCCTGCCGGACCCCGATCGGCAAGGTGAAGGGGGCACTGGCCGACGTGCGCCCGGACCACCTGGCCGCCGACATCCTCAAGGCTCTCATCGCGCGCAGCCCGGACCTCGACGTCGCCGCCATCGACGACGTGTACTGGGGAGCCGCCAACCAGGCGGGCGAAGACAACCGGAACGTCGCCCGGATGGCGGTGCTGCTGGCCGGACTGCCGGTCGAGATCCCCGGCGCCACGGTGAACCGGCTGTGCGGCTCGGGCATGGAGGCGGTCAGCGACGCGGCCAGGGCCATCGCGGCAGGCGATCTGGACATCGCCGTCGCCGGCGGCAGCGAGTCGATGACCCGGGCGCCGTTCGTCGTGCAGCGCTCCGGGGAACCCTGGGCGCGGAAGCTGGAGACCGCGGACACCCGCCTCGGCTGGCGGCTGGTAAGCCCGCGGATGCAGGAGATGTACCCGCCGATCAGCCTGGGCGAGACGGCCGAGAACGTGGCGGACAAGTACGGCATCACCCGTGAGCGCCAGGACGAGTTCGCGCTCCGGTCGCACCAGCTGGCCGCCGCCGCCCGCGACGCGGGCCGGTTCGACGCCGAGATTGTCCCCGTCATCACCGGCAGCGGCGAGCTGACCAGCGACGAGGGCATCAAGGGGAGCATCACCCTTGAGGAGCTGGCCGGCAAGCGGCCCGCGTTCCGCAAGGGCGGCTCGGTCACCGGAGGCAACTCCTCCCCGCTCAACGACGGAGCCGCCGCGCTGCTGCTCATGTCGGAAGAGGCGGTGAACCGCGCGGGCGTGACCCCGCTTGCCCGCTACGTCGGCGCGTCGGCGGCGGGTGTTCACCCCGACTACATGGGCATCGGCCCGGTCCCGGCGATGAACCGGGTGCTCGCCCGGGCCGGCTGGCGCACCGAGGACCTGGACCTGGTCGAGCTGAACGAGGCGTTCGCCGCCCAGTCGGTCGCCTGCGTGGACGAGCTCAAGCTCGACCAGGAGAAGGTCAACGTGAACGGTGGTGCCATCGCGATCGGCCACCCGCTCGGCTGCTCCGGTGCCCGGATCGTCACCACGCTGCTGTACGAGATGCGCCGCCGGGGCGCGGCCAAAGGCGCCGCGTCGATGTGCATCGGCGTCGGCCAGGGCATCGCCACCCTCTGGGAGGCGTGCTAGCGGAAGGGCCGGCCACCGCTGCTCGGCCGGCGATGCGATTGATCGAGTGACGCAGCGTGACCATCCGGATAACTTTTGCTATCTACTCGATAACTGTTGAGTAACGGAGTTACGCTGACTTCTGCGCGACTAGCGGAGGGAGCCAGCGTGACGCTGATCGAAGGCGGCTTCGGCAACCGGGCGAGCAGTGCCAAGCGCCGGGCCAGACGCCGTCGCACGGTGCGCGCCGCGGCCCCGCTGCTGATCCCGCTGGCCCTGGCGCTGACGCTCGGCGTGATCCTTGCGGTCTCGGCCGGCGCGCCGACCTCGCGCGTTACCCAGCAGCAGTCGAGCACCGCCAACTCGCACCCGTAGCCAGGCGGCCAGCCGCGGCCGGCTAGGTCGCCAGGTAGTTGCCGTCCGGCGAGGTGCCCAGCGGGGCACTGGCGGTGTCCGCGGGCAGGTCGGCCGGGCTGACCAGCGAGCTCCCGCCCGGTCCGGCCTCGACCGCCAGGTGGGTGGCGCTGCCGGCCAGGAACTGCGACCAGGGCAGGAACCACTCGGTCCAGCCGTTGTCCCAGTTGCCCGCCTTCGAACTGCTGGTAATCGTGATCGGGTCACCGGGGATAGCCATGTCGTAGTAGGTCTTGGCGTCCTCTGGTGCCAGGTTCACGCAGCCGTGGCTGACGTTCGTGGTGCCCTGGTCGACCACCGACCACGGCGCCGAGTGGTAGTAGTCGCCGCTGAAGGTGAACCTGACCGCGTAGTTGACCAGCTCGTTGTAGTAGCCGGCGGTGCCCTTGGTGCCGCCGATCATCCGGACCGGGTTGCCTTTCTGCACCGTCAGGTAGGTGCCGTCCGGGGTGGGGGTGACGGTCTTGCCGGTCGAGATCGGCCACGTGTAGGTCAGCTTGCCGCCCACGTAGACCTGCGTCTTGTGGGTGCCGGTGTTGGCTACCGCGATCACCGACTGGCCGATGGTGAACGTCTGCGAGAGGTCGTGCACCCCGTACACGCCGGGCGCGCCCTCGACGCCGTCCAGGTGGCTGGAAAAACTGACCGTCGTGTCGGCTGGCCAGTAGTCCCTTGGCCGGAAGTCGAGCTGCTCGCTGCCGTCCCAGTACCACGCGCCGACCACCGGCTTGGAGGTGGTGACCGTGAGCGCCTGCTCGACCGCCGCCTTATTGGTGATCGGGTGGTCGAACGTCAGCATGATCGGCATGCCCACCCCGTACGTCGCGCCCGCGCCCTCGAAGATCTCGGCGTGGAACGCGCTGGCCGGCGTCAGCGTGCTGAACGAGCTGGTCGCGGTTTGCTGGTGGCCGGCGGCGTCGGTCCCGGTGGCGGTCACCGTGTAGGACTGCCCGGTGGGCAGCGCGTAGCTGCTGTGCCAACTGGTGCCGCTGGTGCTGAGCGTGCCGGTGACGGTCTGGTCGCCGGTCGTCTTGACCGTCACCCCGCTGATCTTGCCGCCGCTCAGCGCGGTGACCGCGACGCCATCGGACGGGCTGGCGTTCCGCGTGCCTGAGCCCGGGGTGATCTTGAAGTACTTGGCGGCCGCGCTCGCGCTCGCCGATGCTGCCGCCGACTTGCCCGCGACCGCGGACGGGTTGAGCTTGGTCGCCACCGGCGTGCTGGACTGGCACGCGGTGGCCAGCAGGGCCGCGGCAGCGGTGACCGCGAGGGCGGCGATGCGGCGAGCCTGGGGGGACGTCCCAAGACGGGGTGTCCCAGGGCGGCGTGTCGTGCGGGGGCGGCCGTACACGGTTAATCGGTCTCCTATCCTCCGCGGACCCGCCCTGTACCCGCAGGTGCGCGATTGATGCGAGCACCACCGCTGTCATCCGGCCCGCGGGGTCGGGGTCCGCCGGGAATGTCTAGTTTATCGGCCCGCGGCGGTGCCGTCCGGGGCGTCCGCGGATCCGGGCCCGCGCTGCCTGCGCCGCGCGCCGCCGGCCTGGGCGGCGGCCAGACCGAGCGCCAGGGCGGTCGCGGCGACGATCACCCACTCCGGCCACGCGCCTGCCCGCTCAGCCAGGGTGCTGTAGGTCAGCAGCGGGACGCGGGCCTCAAGCTCGGCCTGCTGCCAGGTTCCGCTGCTGGTGACCAGCTTCCCGTCGGGCGCGATGATCGCGCTGTAGCCGGTGGTGGACGAGACCACGACGGCGCGGTCGAACTCGATGGCGCGGATCCGCGCCATCGCCAGCTGCTGGCCGCTCTCCCCGGTGTCGCCGTCCCGTTCGTAGGTGGCGTCATTGCTCTGCACACTCAGCAGGTTGGCCCCGGCCGCGACCTCAGACCGGACGAGGTCGTCGAAGGCGACCTCGAAGCAGATGACGTCGCCGAGCCTGATCTGACCGACGTTGAAGACCACTGTCGTGTGCCCGGGAACGAAGTCAACCGGCTGCAGCGCCGTCAGCGAGGTGATCTTGCTGATCAGGCTGCGGAACGGGATGTACTCGCCAAACGGGACCAGCCGCCGCTTGACGTAGATGGTCGTCGGCCCCTTGCCGGGGAGCCACAGCACGCCCGCGTTGCGCAGCGGGTTCTGCAGCACCGCACCGACCAGGATGGGACGGTCGATGGCGCTGGCCGCGCTGGCGATCTCCTCATACAGCGGCGGGTACAGGGTGGGGTCGATGCTGGTGGAGTTCTCCGGCCAGATCACCAGATCGGGTCGCGGCACGGTTCCCGCCGCTACTTTGCCGGCCAGCTTGTCGGTGGCGAGCACGTGGTTGAGGGTGACCGTCAGGTCGTCGAGCTGCGCCTGGAGTGACCGCGCGCGGGGCACGTTCCCCTGGATCGCCGCGACCTGCGCCGTCTTCGCGTTGGCGGGCACCGGGTCGAGCGGCAGCGCGGCGGGCAGGCACGAGGCGCCCGCGACGGCCGCGAACGCGACGGCCGCGAGACCGGTGCGCCGCCAGCGCCGCGCGCGGTCGCCGGTCAGCGCGCAGATCAGCACCCAGCCGAGCGTGCTGCCGGTCAGCGCGACCACAAAGGTGAGCACGGGTGCGCCGCCGATCGCCGCCCAGCCCTGCGTGGGCAGCCCGGCCTGGCTCATCGCCAGCCTGCCCCACGGGAAGCCGCCCCAGGGCCAGCGGTCCCTGAACGCTTCGGCGGCCACCCACCAGCCCGCCACCGCGAGCGGCCACCAGCGCAGCCGCAGCAGCAGCCGCTGTGCGATGGTGAACACGGCGAAGATCAGCGCCGACGCGATGGCCAGCGCCGCCCACGCGAACCAGGCGAGGTTGACCACCCAGAACAGCAGCAGGAAGAAAAACGCGAGACCGAAGACGAGGCCGACGGCGAACGCGCCGCGCAGCGAGCGGCCCCACAGGGCAACGACGAGCAGCGCCGGACCGGCGACCGCGCACGGCCAGATACCCATCGGGGCGAACGCCGCGGCGAGCACCAGACCGCTGACCAGCGCCAGCGGCAGCGCCAGGCGCAGCCGCAGCAGTGGCCGCGGCGCCGTCGACCGGGCCGCGGGCGAGCCGCCGGAGCCGCGGGCACCGTTGCCGGCGCTGGTCGCGGCGCTGGTGCCATTGCCGGTCGCGGCACTGGTGCCCGTGCCCGCGGTGGCACTGGCCGCACCGCTGACGGCGCTGGTCTCCGTGCCGCCTGGGTCGGCGTCCGGCTGTCCGGTCATCACCTACGCAGGGTAGTCCGGGATCCGGGGCGAGCGCGAAGCGGGCAACTTAGCTATTTACCGTGAACATGGCAATCCGTTGCGTTATATTCGGTGCTGCTAATACAGCGACGGGGGGCCGGAGCTGTCAAACCTTTTCCATCCTGCCGGTGGCCTGCGGGCTGCCAGGGGCCAAATGGCGGGCTGGTAGAAGGTCAATCACCGCGTGCTTTACGCATGCGTACGGGGCTGGCATGCGCGAACGGACTTTGTTGTGATTCGCATTCGCTATAAGGACATTTCGGTTGGAACGGACCAGGTGACCTGGCTGCACGGCCGGACGGAGGCTGGTGACCGGGGGGTCACCGTCTACCTGGTGCCCGGGCTGACCAGCGGGCAGCGCCGGGCGGTGATCCGGCGGCTGCGCCAGGAGGCAAGCCGGGGCTTCGGGCCGGCCCTGCCGCAGGCGCAGCTGGCGATCGCGCTGGCACTTGACCGGGTGCGCACGGCGGCCAGGATCGCCGCCGCCATCATCCGGCTGCACCCGGCGGTGACGCTGCTGCCGAGCGCCCTTGTCGCGGGCGTGATGACACTGTTCGTGCTCGCGTCGGCCGGCGGTCCCGGGATGACGCCGGGCCTGCAGGGCAGCCTCGCGCAGGACGCCGTGGCCGGGAGCGCGCAGCCTGCGGGCCCCGGCCCCGCCCTGGCCCGGATGACCAGCCCGGCGGCCGCTGGCACGGCCGCCGGCGACGCGACGGCCCCCGGCCTCGGTCAGCCGGGTCAGCCGCAGGCAGTTCCCGCCGGGCAGGCGGCACCCGCGCCGCGCGGGTCGGCTGGCTACGTCTGCTTCGTGGGCGTAGCCGTCCCGGCCGGTGCGCCGCGCCCGGGTCAGCCGGTCCATCCCTGCTCGAGTTCACGTGCTCCGTAGACCGCCCACCTCCCCGGGCCACGTGATTTAGCCTGGTAAAGAGCGGAGTCGGCGTCGGCGATCATCGTCGCGGTCCCGTGTGAGCCGGCTGCCCGTTCGGTGATGCCGACGCACGCGGAGACGCGGACCTGACCGACGCGCAGCGGGACCGGGCGGTTCACCGCGCCGAGGATCCCGTTGGCGAGCGCGACCATCCCGGAGAGACCGGGGGAGACCTCGGCGACCACGACGAACTCGTCACCGCCGATCCGCCCGGCGATGGTGCCGCTGCAGCGGGCTGTTTCGCCGATGCGCCTGGCCACGGTCACCAGCAGCTCGTCACCGGCCTGGTGCCCGTACGTGTCGTTGATCGCCTTGAAGCCATCGAGGTCGAGGTAGCACAGCGCGGCCCTGGTATTGCGGCCGGCCGCGAGCGCGGCCGCCAGCCGGTCGAAGACCGCGGCCCGGTTCGGCAGCCCGGTCAGCGGGTCGTGCGTCGCCTGATGCCGCAGCTGATCGCTGATGATCCGTTGCGCGTCGAGCTCGGCCCGCCTGATGGACTGCTGCTCGGCCAGCGTCCGGTCGCGCAGCGCCCGCACGTAGCCGTTCGCCAGCGCCTCCGTCAGCTCCGCGACCCGCCGTTCCAGGTTGCGCGCGGCGGCTGCCCGGACCCGCGGGTCCTGGACGGCGAGCGGGTCCCGCAGCAGCAGCTCGGGAAGCCGCAGGATCAGCACCCGCAGCGACCGGCCGAGCACGTCGGCGCTCACGAAGTCCGCCCCGACCAGGGCGTGCCCGACGGCAGCGGCCTGCCGTGGCCGGAAGGGCTCGCCAAGCAGAATGGCGAGCAGCGCCGCCGACTGGGCGGTCAGAAATGCCTGGGCGCTGGCAGTGTCCATGCTGACAGCGCCCGCGTCGGCAGGCCTGTCGGCCTGGCTGACGGCAAGTTCCGTGAGCCACAAACGGCCCAGCTGTGCCGCTGATGCGGCATTTGCGGCCAATGGTGCCATAACTGCCGTCTCGGCCATGAGGGGGTGTGCTCCTGTTCGGAACGCGGGACCGGCGTGCAATTGATCTCGAGCGTCACTATAGGCGATGTGACCAATACAAGTAGTGCTTATTCCAATATTCTGTGACCGCATGCTCGCTCTGCGCGTCCGAAATGGCCGTTCTTGTGATCTCTGGGATCGCCGCTGTCGAGTAATCTGCCGTGTCCGGGTAACTATGCGTCTAGGCAGCGTCGGTCTCGGTGACCGCTGCCGCATCGACAACGGGGACGGCAGGTAGCGCAGATGTCCGGAATGGACGGCACGGGCGCGGCGGACGACGCCGCCGCGCGGCAGGCGGCGCAGGTTGCCGCCGATCTTTCTGAGAATGATGCTCCGGCGAACCCGAAGCGGACCGCGAGGGCGCTGCGGGCGATTGCCGACCGGGTGGCCGCCGCGGCCTCGAGCGCGACCTCGGCCGCCCGCCATGGCGCCGACGACGCGGCCCGGGTGAGTGTGGCGACCGCCCGGCGAGGCGCGGGCGGCGCCCGCACCGGTGCGGGGCGAGCCCGGCGCGGTGCCGGCTCGGCCGGCCGGGGCGTGACCTCGGGCATGAACTGGCTGACCGGGCAGGTGGTGGCGATGGGTCCGCGGCTGCGGATCCGCGACCAGGCTGCGCTGCGCGCGCAGTTCCCCGGCCAGTCGGACGACGACATCGCCCAGCTGCTGGTCGAGCGGGCGGCGCGGGCCGCCGCCGCGGTCGGCGGCGCGACCGGCGCGTGGGCGGTGCTCCCGGCCCTGCCGGCGTTCCCGGTGGAGGTAGCGGCCGAGACCCTCGCCGTGGTCGGGATCGAGGTCAAGCTGGTCGCCGAGCTGCACGAGATATACGGCATGGCGGCGACCGGAAGCGGCGCCGAGCGGGCGCGTTCCTACCTCGGATCGTGGGCGACCCGCAAGGGCGTGTACCAGGTAGACGGCGGTCTGCTGATCATCGCCGGGTCTCCGCTGGCCCGCCAGCTCAGCCGGCGGCTCGCCGCCCGCGTCCGGCGGTCGACGTTTTCCCTCGCCCCGCTGTTCACCGGGGCGGTGGCGGGCGTGCTGCTCAACCGCAGGGAGACACGGCGGCTCGGCCACCAGATGCGCGACGAACTGCGCCAGCGCCGCAGCACGGTCACCGCGACCGTCGTGAGCTAGCCTGGGCCCGGTCGCGGGGGAGATCGGGGACACGGTGACACGGTGACAGAAGAGACGCCCGGACTGCGGTACGCCAGCAGCGCAGGCCGCTGGGTGCTGGCCGCGGCGGTGCTCGGCTCGGGCATCGCCGCGCTCGACGCCACCGTGGTCGGTATCGCGCTGCCCGCGATCGCGAAGAACTTCCATGCCTCGGTGCAGAGCATGCAGTGGGTCGTTGACGGCTACACGCTCCCGCTGGCCGGATTGCTGCTGCTCGGCGGCGCGCTCGGCGACGTGCACGGCAGGCGCAAGATCTTCGTGATCGGCACGGTGTGGTTCGCGCTCGCCTCGCTCGGCTGCGGACTGGCCCCCAGCGCCGGGCTGCTGATCGCGGCCAGGGCGCTGCAAGGCGTGGGGGCCGCGCTGCTGACCCCGGGCAGCCTGGCGATCCTGCAGGCGTCATTCGCCCCGGGCGACCGGTCGAAGGCTATCGGCGCCTGGTCCGGACTTGGCGGGGTCGCCACGGCGGCCGGGCCGTTCATCGGCGGCTGGCTCATCGGCGCGGTGTCCTGGCGGCTGGTTTTCTTCATCAACCTGCCGGTGGCCGCCGCCGTCGTCGTCATCGCCGCGCGGCACGTCCCCGAGTCACGCTCACCGGGACCACCGCAGCCGCTCGACACGGTCGGCGCGGTGACGATCAGCCTGGCCCTGGCTGGCCTTACCTACGGGCTGATCGCCGCGGCGGCGGACGGCTGGACCGCGCCGGCCGTGCTGGCCAGCCTGCTCGGGGGCGCCGCCATGTTCGTGCTCTTCTGCGTCGTCGAGCAGCGCCGCGCGCACCCGATGCTGCCGCTGTCGGTGTTCCGGTCGCGCCAGTTCAGCGCCGCGAACGCGGTCACCTTCGTTGTCTACGCCGCTCTCGCCGGCGCGCTGTTCCTGGTGCCGGTCGTGCTGCAGGAGGTCTGCGGTTACAGTCCGCTTGAGGCCGGGATAGCGCTGCTGCCGCTGACGGTCATCATGCTGCTGTTTTCCGCCCGGTCGGCCGCACTGTCCGCCCGGATCGGGCCGCGGCTCCAGATGACCGTCGGGCCGCTGGTCATCGCCGTCGCGATGCTGCTGTTCACCCGGGTGCACGGCAACGGCGACTACCTGACCCAGGTGCTGCCCGCCGTCCTCGTCCTCGGGGTCGGCCTGGCCATCAACGTGGCCCCGCTGACCGCGACCGCACTGGCCGCCGCCCCGGCCGAGCACGCGGGCATCGCTTCAGCGGTCAATAACGACGTGGCCAGGACGGGCGGCCTTATCGCGGTCGCGGTGCTCCCGGTGCTGGCCGGCCTGACCGGCGAGGCCTACCTGAACCCGGCCATGCTCACCCACGGCTTCCACGTGGCCGTGGTGATCGCGGCGGCGGGGGCCGCCGCGGGCGGCCTGCTCGCCGCGGTGACGATCAGCAACCCGCCCGGGACGGGGTGGCGGCGAGCGCGGGATGCCCCGGACGCGCACACGCTGCGGTGCGCGAGTTGCGCCCTCGACGCGCCGCCGCTGCGCCCCCAGGCCAGCGAGCCCCCGGCCGCCAGTGCCGCGCGGCCCGGTGGCTCCGTTCCCGGAGACGCTGCCTGAGGCAGCCGCTGACCCGGTCGGCCGGCCAGCTGCCCCTCCGGCCCGCGCCCAGCAAAAGGGCGCTGGCACGAACCGCAGTCCGTGCCAGCGCCCTGCCGTGCACCGGCCGCCTCAGCGTCCGCTGGCCGGCCGCCGGGTCCTCCCTCAGGCGGCGATCCGGCCGTCATGCGCCGGCTCGCGGACTTCGAGCGAGTGAACGATCCGCTCGGTCGTCGCCTCGTGCGCCGCGAGGTCGGCCAGCGCGAGCACGCCCACCGCGATCGCGTCAGCGAAGACCAGCCAGGTCAGCGCCGTCCCGGAGAAGGTGACCGCGGCGACCAGTGACCACAGCGCGACCAGGCCGAGCAGTCCGTGGCCGATCCGGCGCGACCCCGTCCGCGCCGTCGCGGCGCTTACCGCCGCGAGCACGGTGACCCCGGCCGACACGCCGAACGCGGTCCAGCCGGCCGGGCCGGACGACCAGGCCATCGCCGCGACGGTCAGAAACGCGCCTGCCACCACGAACAGGCTGTCGAGCAGGAAACGAGAGCTGAGCTTCATGTCTGAGCACCTCCTGGGCGCTGCCGTGGCAGCGCAACCCGTGTCCTTTTTCCAGTACACAAGGCGGGTCGTTGACGGCTGCCTGCTCTCGGGGGGCGGCCGTCCGGCTCGTCTGGCGGCTCACCGTCCGCCAGTCATCTGCAGCGTATAGGCGGGAAACTATATTTCGGGGCGAAATGTCTGCTGTGTCACAGCAGCCTGACGGCCGGGGCCCCGGATCTCGCGGGATAACCTCAGCAGGGAAGGCAGCGTGCCCGGAGGGATGATCATGACAGCGGATGAGAAGCGGGCGG
>Ga0302314_10021951_pt1 | contig 10492 bp, 10 predicted proteins | sample III_Palsa_N2_3_FD_200533 | JGI IMG/M metagenome (GOLD analysis project Ga0302314, IMG submission 200533) | Peat permafrost microbial communities from Stordalen Mire near Abisko, Sweden - III_Palsa_N2_3 | ecosystem: Environmental > Terrestrial > Soil > Palsa > Peat permafrost | place: Sweden... | reverse complement strand
GGTCAGGGGCTCGAGATATCTCATCGAATGCTCGCCCGCGCCGTGAGCAAGCTGAATCACGGCCCGAGGCTTGGCCGTGCCGCTCCAGCGAACCGCGGCCAGGCCTGTCCCGTCGGCGCCGTCGTAGCGGAATCGCTCGGATGAGATGGTCATGCCGGGACCCGATCCGCTAGACGCCAGTAGTTGGTGGCGTTGGTTTCAAAAATGGCTTGCCGTTCGGCGTCGGTAATCTTCGCCTGGTTCAGGAAGTCCACGCCGCCTCGGACGTCCTCATAGGGATAGTCGCCCGCGAACTGGATTCGCTCGACGCCCAGAACATCGATCGAGAGCCGCAGCGCCGCGTCGTCCATCACGCCGCTGGTCGTGATGGCAAAATTGCCGCGGAAATATTCGCTCGGCAGCTGTTCCAGCCGCTTGTTGATGCCCGCCATGGCCTGAACCATGTATCGGTTGTCGATCCGCTTGAGCCAGAACGGCATGCCTTCGCCCATGTGGCCGAGCACGATCCGCACGCGCGGATACCGTTCGAACAGCCCCGACATGATCAGGCGCATCGCGTGCAGCGATGTCTCCGCGGCGAACCCCCATCCGGCCCAATAGAGCCCATAGTCCATATAAGGCGTCACCGATGTGGCGCCGGGTTCGCGCGGGTGAAGATACAGCGGCATGTCCAGGGCCTCGGCCGCTTCGAAGATCGGCGCGAATTTGGGCAGATCGAGGTACTCCCCGTGGGTGTGGGAGTTGATCAGGAAGCCCTTCATTCCCAGGGCCTTGGCCCGTTCGAGCTCCTTGGGGATGGTGTCGGGGGCCTGCGGCGCCACCGTGGCGAGCCCGGCGAAGCGGCGGGGATGGGTGCGGACGGCCTCGGCAAGGATGTCGTTGGCTTCCGCAGCGACGCCCACCGCGCGACTGGCCTCCAGCACCTGGACGCCCGGCGAGGTGATCGAGATCAGGGCCAGGTCGACGCCATCCGCGTCCATCTGAGCGATGCGGTTGTCTCCCAGGTCGATCAGGCGGCCATGCAGAAAGTGCGCGGGAGGGCTGTCGGCGAACATGAATTTGCCCATCACCGCGAACCCCGGCTCGACGCCGCCGGCCTCCAGCACGCGCTTGGATTCGGCGATGAGCGCCGGCGTCGCAAAGGCCTCCTCCGTCGCGATCCTGCGGTAAGTCGCGGCGGCGACCTTGCTCTGTCCCGCCGCCGCCTGGGCGCTCACCGCCGGAGGCGAGTCGCCGTGGGGCGCCGGACTAAGGTCTGACATGATAGGAGCTTTCCTTCAAAAGGACCCGCGCGCATTTTTGCCGGGTTCGTTGTTCCGACTGGAAATGATTTTCGAGGGCGCGGAGGCCCTCGATCTGGGCGGCGTCCCGAGGCGGCGAATGGATCGTGGCGAGGCGCATGAGCCCTTCCCTTGCTTCATTGCCTTAGATCAGCCCGTGGTAGGAGCCGCCGTCCAGTTGCAGGTTCTGGCCGGAGATGAACCCGGCCTGGGCGCTGCACAGGAAGGCGCAGGCGTCTCCGAACTCCTCCGGGCGCCCGAACCGCTTGGCGGCGATGGACTCGATGATCTCGTCGCGGGCCTCTTCGTAGGTGATCTTCTTCATGGCCATGGCCAGCCGGGCCATCTGCTGCTGGCGGCCGGTGTCGAAGCGCTCGGGCAAAAGGTTGTTGAGGGTGACGTTGTCCGCCGCGACATCCGGCGCCAGGGCCTTGCAGGCCGCCGTCAAAGCGGTGCGCGCGGCGGTCGACAGGCCCATCGCCCCGAGAGGCGACTTCACCATCGCGCTGGTGATGTTGACGATGCGGCCGAACTTGCGGGCGCGCATGCCCGGCAACAACCCGCGGATCAGCATCAGCGCCGGCAGCATGTTGGCGCCGATGGCGCCGAGCCACGCCGCCTCGTCCCAGGCCTCGAACCGCCCCGGGGGCGGGCCGGCGTTGTTGTTCACCAGGATGTCGGCGTCCGGGCAGGCGGCGAGCAGCGCCGCGCGGCCGTCCGGCGCGCACAGATCCGCGACTACGGCGTCGACCTGGCGTCCGGTGGCGGCGGCGATGGCGACCCTGGCGGCTTCCAGTCGCTCGGCGTTGCGGCCATTGAGCGTGACCGCAACGCCTTCGCGCGCCAGGGCCGAGGCGCAGGCGAAACCCAGACCCTGGGATGACGCACAGACCAGCGCCTTGCGCCCATCGAGGCCCAGGTCCATCTCAACCCGCCTTTCGTGGCAGGACGACAGCGATCGGCAGTCGCGCGCGAAGCCCGCCAACGATCGAGACGGTGGTTTCGATGTCTGTCACGACGGCCTCAGGCCTGGTCGGGCGCGACGGTGCGGCCGAAGGTGGCCGGCACGTCGGGACCCCATTGGGTCAGGCCGGTGCTGATCGGGTGGTCTGCGGCCGGAACGCTGGCGTCCATCTGGTCGCCGTCCGTCCAGTGCTCGTGGATATGGCCCCAGGGGTCGCGCCAATAGTCGAACACCTGACTTCCCAGAAGATGGCGGCCGATACCCCATTCGTGGGCGCGCTGCTTCGCGGCCAGGTATTCACCGCCCGCGTGGACATCGTCGATGTCGCAGACTTCCCAGGCGAGATGGTTGAGCGCCGAAACGCCGCCGGACGCCATGTTGCTGGCGAACAGGATCGTGTGGTGGTCCGCGGGTTCGGCTCCTTTGTCGCAGCGGCTGAACACCGCCAGCGGCAGGCCGGGGGACAGCATGATCCGGTCCGACGCAATCAGTCCGAAACGCGCACCGTACCAGGCCAGCGACGTGGCCACGTCGCCGACATTGAGGCCCAGGTGGCCGAAGCGCTTGATCCGGCTCGGCCCGGTCTTGATGCGCTGCGGGACGCCGATGCGCTGAAAGTCATCGCCCATGTTCAGCGGTCGCGGCGTCAGATCGCCCAGGGCGTCGACCGGCTGGAGTCCGAACACGACCTCGACGTCGAAGCCGTCCGGGTCGCGCGTGCCGGTTCGCCAACCGCCTCCCGGGCCCTCCAGCGGCGTTACCGGACTGAAGCCGTCGCTGGCAGCCAGTCGATCGAGATCCTCGCGGCTGGATGCGGCGAAGGCGAACCCGAGAAACGCCGGGTCGCCCTTGTGAATCACGTGGACATAGGGCGAGCCGCCCGCGCCACGCATGTAGAGCACGTCGGCGCCGCGGTCGGCGCGGACCAGGCCGAAGTCCACCAGGTATGCCTCCATGGCGTCCAGATCGGGGACCCGCAGGCGGGGATAGGCCGCATCGCGGACCTTGATGATCGGTTGCACGCTCATTTCGACTCCCATTTGTTCAGCGCGTTCTCGTCCTGGTTATCCACGTTGCTTTTCGCAAAGACCGGTTGTTTTCACGGCGTCCTCAGTCCGGAAGCCGCACGAGCAATTTTCCGGTGTTGGCGCCGGCGAACAGCGACGCGAAAGCCGCCGGCGCCGCGTCGAGCCCATCGACGACGGTCTCCTCCCAAACCAGCGCCCCGGTCTTGAGCAGCCTTGAAAGGACAGCCAGAATCTCCGGCGTTCGATCATGCGCCAGGCCGGCGTTGAACCCGGTGACGGTCAGCCCCTTCTCAATGATGGCAAAATATTCCGAGGGTCCGGCGCGATAATTGTCGTCGTTGTATTGGGCGATGGCGCCGCACAGTCCAATCCGGCCAAAGACGCGTATCGTCCGCAGGACCGCATCCATGGTCGATCCACCGACGTTGTCGAAATAGGCGTCCAGGCCGTCGGGCGCGGTCCGCCGCAGGAAGGCGTCGATGTCTTCGGACCGGTAATTGACGGCGTCGTCCACGCCGAGCCTGTCCTTGAGCCACTGCACCTTTGCATCGGAACCCGCGCTGCCCAGCACCCGGGCGCCTCTCGCCTTGGCCAGCTGGCAGGCGACCATGCCCACCGCGCCCGCGGCGCCGGAGACGAACAGGGTCTCGCCCGCGTTGGGTTGCAGGACGAGTTCCACCCCGGCAAAAGCGGTGATTCCGGTTAGACCCAAGACGCCAAGCCGCCACTGTGGCGGGCCGAGTGCGGCGTCAATCGTCAGCAGTTCTCCTGAACGGGCGACGAAGGCGTCGCGCCAGCCGCGTTGGCTGAGCACCGGCGTTCCTTCGGGTAGATCCGCCGCCCGCGAGGCCGCCACCACGCCCACCGCGCCGCCGTCCATGGTCGCGCCGGGTTTGAGGCTGCCGTGAACCCCTCGCCGCCCAGTCAGGGGAAGGCGCATGTATGGGTCGAGGCTGAACCAAGTGTTGCGCACCAACACCTCACCCTCCGCCAGATCCGGCAGAGCGGTTTCGACAATCTCGAAGTTCGCCGCGCTCACCTCATGGGCGGGAAAGCTCGCGATTCGGATCTCCCGGGCGATGACGTTCATGCTCAGATGTCCCAGGCGACAGGAAGCTCGGCGATACCCTGCAGCACCGGCATGCTCAGCTCGGGCTTCACCTCTCCGTCGATCCGCAGGTTGGGCAATCGCCGCAGGACCGTTTCGAGAAAAAGCCTCGCCTCTAGGCGAGCCAGAGGGGCGCCGCGGCAGATGTGGATTCCATAGCCGAAGGCCAGGTGCTTACGGACCGAGTCCATGTCGCGATCGAGGCTGTAACGCAACGGATCGTCGAAGACGGTCGGGTCCAGATTGGCGCCGGCCCAAAGCATCATCACCTTGGTGTCTTTTTCCAGCTCGATGGGACCCAGGGTCGTCGGCTCGTCGTTGGTGCGGAAGAGGCCCTGCACGGGCGCATCGATGCGCAGCGCCTCTTCGATCGCCAACGGGATCAGGCTCGGGTCGGCCTTCAATTTCGCCAAGGCTACAGGCTCCGAAAGAAGCCTGTAGATCAGGTTTGAAAGCAGGATCGTGGTCGTGGCGCTGCCGGCGGCGAGCAGGAAGTTGCAGAAACCGAGGATCTTCTCGTCCGAAAGGCGCTGGCCATCGTCACCGGTGGTGGTGAGAAAGCGCGTGACGAGGTTCTCGCCCGAGCTGAACTCGCCCGAGGCCAGCTTTTCCTTGCAGAGTTCAATATGTTCACGGAACATCGCCGCGCTGGGTGGTTGCGGCATTGACTCGACCGCATATGCGCGCAGATCGGCGGGATAAAGCATCATGCCGACGCCGGTCTTGATGACCTGGCGGAAGGCCTGAAGACGGTCGCCGAGCGGTATGCCGAACATCTCGAAGATGACGAACATCGGCAACGGTTCGGAAAGGGCCGCGTGCAGGTCCACCCGTCCATCAGCATGGAAGGAATCGATTCGCCGCTCGATGAAGTCCTGGATGGCCGGAACGAACGAGTCGAAATAGGCCTTGGAAAAGGCTTTGGACGCAACCTTGGCCTCAAAGGTGTGCTCGGGCGGATCGACGCTCACCAGCACGCCGGGCGTGTCCTCGGGCTGATAGGCCAGCGCGGGCCCGAATTTGCTGCGCCAGAGGGCGGGTCGAACCAATGCCTCGGTGATCGCGGCGTGCGAGGCCACGGCGTAGTGATCGCCCGACGCGGAATGACCGAATGGGCAGCCCGCCGCGTGCATATCCGCATATATCTGTTTGAAATTCTTCTGGAATTCTGGAGAATTGAAGTCAACCTCCGCAACGCCCGGGGCTGAATGTGTCTTCGGAACGGTCATGATTTTCTCCCAGGATAAACCGCGCGGCGCGATGATGGGCGATGTCGGAGTGGGTGCGGATGAAACAATTGGCCTTCCCGGGGCTCATTGTATGGGTCTGACGCCCGCGACTTGTTTCGCACAATATAGACCAGATGGAATATTTAAAGATATATTTTTATCCGTATGTCTGATTTATTGGCTCGTGCCGCCGGTCACGCGGGCGAGCGACTTCACCTCGCCAATCCGGAAGGCGCCGCGCCAATCATTCCGAATGATCACCTATCAGGCCCCCTGGGCGGCCCGGCGCGCGATGATCCGGCGCATGAGTAGTCCCGCGCGGTCTCCCGCGACGCTGATCTCCTGGAAGTCGTCGTCTTCCCGGGTCCAGATCGCCTCGATGCGTTCCAGCGCTTCCACGTCTTCGAGGAATACACTCACAGTTCGCTTCCGACCGGCCTCTGAAAACGCTTGGTCATCGATCTTCACATCGCGCGCGCTGGCCCAGAAATAGTGCGTGGTAGTGGCGGACTCGGGCGTGAACATGTGCAGGATCTTGAAGTGGAAATCGGTGCGTCCCTCGACGCCGCCCTCCAGGTCTTCGACGGTCGCGTGCGCTACGTGGAAAGCTGGGGTCTTGAACCAGGATTCCGAGGTGCGGTTCACCCGGTGTCCCAAGTTTCCGATCGCCGCGCCGTAGCCGGCGTTGACCGGATGATCTTCAAGCCGCCGGGTGATGCGCACGGAATTCCCCTCCGCGGCCACCTCGAACGGCGCCTGGGCATAGGCCACGTCACCGAGAGCTTCGCCATGCAGGAAGGGGAAATGTGTCAGGTACAGCACATTTTCATGAAGACGGACATAGTTGCATTTGACGTGCTGATAGCCACCGACGTGGGTGTAATCAGGCATGTCCAGCCAGGGATGCTCGGGGATCGTCGTGGGGTCGGCCAGGGCGGGATCGCCCATCCAGATCCAGATCAGCGGAGCCTGTTCCACCACCGGGAAGCTGCGCGTGCGGACCACGTCGGGGACGACTTCCTGCGAGGGAATGCGGGTGCAGGCGCCGTCGGGCCCGAAGGTCAGACCATGATAGCCGCAGGTAACCTCGTCGCCGTCGAGTGTTCCGCGCGACAGCGGAAAGGAACGGTGCGGACAGCGGTTTTTCAGCGCCGCCGGGGACCCGTCGCTCTTGCGGTAGAGCAGCACGCCGACCCCGAGCAACCAGCGATCGCGTAGCGTCCGGTCAATCTCCTCGCTGAGCGCGGCGACGTACCACTCATTGCGAACGAAGGGCGTCGTGTGGTCGGCGAGCCGGCCCGATGATGGCGAGAACGCTTGAACCTCGGCTATCGACATTTCCATTCTCCCTGCCAGTCCGCTCTTCAGACGACTTCGATCCGCACTCGAAAGGGCGACCGCGCCAATCAGCCGCTGCTAGCCGCCGACGTCCCAGGCGACGGGAAGCTTGCGGATGCCCTGCAGGACCGGCGCGCGCAGTTCGGGGACAATTTCGCCGTCCAGTCTCAGTCCCGGAAGACGGTCGAGGATCGCCTCCAGGAAGAGTTGCGCCTCGATGCGCGAGAGCGGCGCGCCGCGGCAGATGTGGATGCCGTAGCCGAACGCCAGGTGCTTGCGCACCTGGTCCATGTCGCGATCGAGGTCGAAGCGGGTGGGATCGGGGAACACGGTGGGATCCAGGCTGCCGGCCGCCCAGAGCATCATCACCTTGGTGTCCGGCTCCAGCTCGAGGGGGCCAATTTGCGTGGGCTGGTTGTTGGTGCGGAACAGCCCATGCACCGGGGCGTCGACCCGCAGGCATTCCTCGATCGCCAAAGGGACGAGGCTCCTGTCCGCCTTGACCCGCGCGAACTGATCCGGAGACATCAGCAGCCGACGGATGAGGTTGCTGAGCAGAATCGTCGTGGTCGCGCTGCCGGCGGTGAGCAGGAAGCTGCAGAAGCCGAGGATCTTTTCGTCGGTGAGCCGGCGCCCACCGATCTCCGAGCTTATGAACCGGGTGAGAAGGTTGTCGTCCGGATCGGCCTCCCCCGTCGACAGGCGCCGCTTGGTCTCGGCGAGGTGATCGGCCAGAAAATGGGTGGCGGTATTCTGATCCAAGGCCCTGTCGCCCGGCCGCAACATCTGGCCGACACCATAGAGCAGGCCTTCGCGGAAAGCCTGCATCTCGGCGGGATTGGTCTCCCGGCCGAACATCTTGAAGATCACCCAGAGCGGGAGCGGTTCCGACAGTGTCTCGTGCAGATCACAGCGGCCGTTCGCGAACACCGCGTCGATTTTCTCGTTCACGAACGCGCGAATCCCGGGAATGAAGGAATCGAAATAGGTCTTGGAGAAAGCCTTCCCCACCAGGCGCGCCTCGAAGGTGTGCTCGGGGGGGTCGACGCTGACCAGTACGCCCGGCGTTTCGGGGGGCTGGTAGGCCAGTCCCGGTCCGAACTTGCTGCTCCACTGGTCGGCGCGCACACAGGACTCGACGATGTCCTTGTGGGCGGCCACGGCATAAAAATCGCCGTCGCTGGAGTGCGCGAACGGACAGCCGCTCTCGTGCAGGTCCATGTAGACCTGTTTGTAGTTCAGCAGGAAATCCTCTGAGTTGAAGTCGATCTCCGCCACTCCGGGGACCGAATGCGTCTTCGTCTCGTACATTGCTTCCTCCTGGAATCCTGGCCCCGAAGGGCCGCCAAGCAATCTCAGAAAATTAGCACGCGTGTCAATGATCGCTTGCCAAACGGCGGCGCATCGGCCAAGAATTCCCACCATAACCGGTTCGAAGTCGAAGCCTGGGAGGACGCAGATGGCGCTGACGCTGGAGACGCTGATCGCGCGCGCGGAAATCAGCGACGTGGTCAATCGCTACGCCACCGGCATCGACCGGCGCGACTGGACGCTCTATCGCTCCATCTTCGCGGACGAGGTGGATTTCGATTTCACCACCTGGAGCGGCGGTGAGCCGCGCCGGCTGCGGGGCGACGACTGGGTCGCCGGCGTGCGCGACGCGCTCTCGGGTTTCGATGCGACGCAGCACCTCAGCATGAACCATGCCCACACGATCGAGGGCGATGACGCGACCTGCGTCTCCTATATGATCGCCCTGCACTATCTCGTCATCGACGGCGATCGTCAGATGCAGGGACTAGGCGGCCACTACACCAACCAGCTTCGGCATGGCCCGGACGGGTGGAAGATCCACGCCTGCATGCTGACCGTCACCTGGGAAATGGGTGATCGGGGCCTGTTCCAGATCGCCGGCCAGCGCTGGGCCGAACACAAGACCGGCGCCTAGAAAAGGGCCGCAGCCAGCCAGGAGCGCCGGCGAGACGCCCGCGCTCCTACAAAGCAAATTCAGGGAGGCGCGTTTGGACATCTCAGGTCGTACTGCACTCATATCGGGCGCCGCCGCGGGCATTGGCCGGGCGACAGCCGTGGCGTTGGCGCGGAAGGGGGCGCGTCGGATCGTGTTGGTCGACATCGATCAGGCGGGACTGACGGAAACAGAGCGGCAAGTGACCGAAGCCGGCGCCGCCGCCGAAACCAGGGTGGTCGACGTCACCGACGGCGATGCTTTACAGGCGCTGTTCGACGACGCGTTTGCCGAGGGCGCGCTGGACATTGTGTTCAACAACGCAGGCATCCTGTCGGGGCCGCCGGCTTTCCCCGAGACGCCGCTGGCGCGCATCCGGCAGGTCGTGGCGATCAACTTCACTGCGGTCATCGAAGCGACCTGGCACGCCATCCGATTGATGCGCGCCGCCAGGCGAGGCGGCGTGATCATCAACACCTCGTCCACCGGCGGGTTGACCCCGTATCTCTCGGACGCGCCCTACGCCGCCACCAAGGCCGGCGTGCTGATGTACAGCCGCTCGTGCGGCCCGCTGAAGGAGACCGACGGGATCCGCGTCAACGCCGTCTGCCCCGGAGTGACCAACACGCCGATCCTGGCCAAGACCGGCGGCGACAAGGTCGCCGACTGGCTGGTCCCTCTTCTCGACCAGATCCAGATCCTCGAGCCGGAGGACATTGCCAAGGCGGTCCTGGATCTGATCGAGAATGACGAGGCGTCCGGCGAATTCGTGGTCGTCGGAAATCCGCCCAAGGGCGGCTGAGGTGATGTCATGAACCTGACCCATGTCCACACGCCGCTGAAGATCGGCGGCGCGACGCTGAAGAACCGCGTGGCGCGCACTGCTCATGCCACCAATATCGGCGGCGGCGCGGGGATGACCGACGACCTGATCGCCTATCACGAGACCCGAGCCCGCGGCGGGTGCGGCCTGTTGATCGTCGAGATCATGGGCGTCCATCCCACTTCGCCCTCTGGGCTGAACGCCTTCGATCCCAACATCGGCAAGGGCTACGCGAAGCTGGTCGAGGCGATCCGGCCGACCGGCGCGAAGGTCTTCCAGCAACTCTGGCATGCCGGCCATAACGCCCACCCGCTCACCGGCAGTCCACCCTGGTCGGCGTCGGATGTACCCAGCCCGGTCGTCGGCCTGGCGCCGCTGCCGATGGACAGATCGATGATCGCCGAAATCGTTGAGGCCTACGCCGACGCCGCGCGCCTGTGCGAAAGCTTCGGCCTGGACGGCGTGGAGGTTCACTGCGCTCACGGCTATCTGCCGGCCCAGTTCCTTTCACCCAACGCCAACAAGCGCGACGACGAATACGGCGGGTCGTTCGAGAATCGGGCCAGGTTCATGGTCGAGGTCGTCGCGGCGGTGCGAGCGGCCGTGTCCAGGGACTTCGCCGTCGGCGTGCGCGTGGCGCCGGACTTCACGATCGGCGGCCTTGGTCCGCAGGAGAACCTGCTGGCCATGCAGGCGGTCGAACATCTGATCGACTACGTCAACGTCTCGGCCGGCAACTACCAGAGCTTTCCCAAG
>Ga0302314_10021950_pt1 | contig 10493 bp, 10 predicted proteins | sample III_Palsa_N2_3_FD_200533 | JGI IMG/M metagenome (GOLD analysis project Ga0302314, IMG submission 200533) | Peat permafrost microbial communities from Stordalen Mire near Abisko, Sweden - III_Palsa_N2_3 | ecosystem: Environmental > Terrestrial > Soil > Palsa > Peat permafrost | place: Sweden... | reverse complement strand
CCCTCGTAACTATGCTTCAGGCGCCTCTGCCCCGCCTTCGGAACTTCGACGCCCCTTTTCGGATGGTATTATGAGATTTCTCGCGCTTCTGCACAGCCCGGTCGCCAGTGGGAACGACACCACCATCAGACGCATCGCGACACATTTGTCGGATGCCGGCCACCCGGTTCTCCTGCTGCTGGAACCCGCGCACGAGGAAGATCTGGCCGCCGCCGCCCGGCAGCACAGGGTTGACGCGCTGATCGGAACCCACGCGTTGCTCAGTGGTCGTGCGTTCGCGAAGGTCGGCCTGCCCTACTTTCTGATCCTCGCCGGCACCGATGTCAATGAATTCGCCCTCGACCGCGAATACCTGGATCAGATGACGCACGCTGTCGAGGGCGCGGCCGGCCTGGTGGCCTTCAACGAGGATTTCGTGCAGCGTGGCAGAGCGCTGTGGCCACAGGCGACCGAGCGGCTCTACCACATTCCTCAGAGTACGTATACAGCGCCCTCGGACTTCTCGCTGCGCGCCCACCTGGGCCTCGAGCCTGAGGCGCGGATCTTCCTGCTGCCCTCCGGGCTGCGCCCGGTCAAGGACCCGCTGTTCCTGGTCGACTGCTTCCGCCGGTGGCACGCCGAGGACCCCCGCATCCACCTGGTAATCAGTGGCCTGTCATATGAGGAGGGCTATGAAGCCATCGTGCTACGGCGTATCGGTTCCGGCCAGGGCATGCACTTCACCGGTCCGCTGGAGCGCTGCGACCTGCACGCCGCGATGCTCGACTCCGTCGCCGTGCTCAACACCTCAGTGAGCGAATGCAGCCCGAACGCCGTGCTGGAGGCCATGGACCTGGGCCGACCGGTGCTGGTGCGCGACATCCCCGGCAACACATGTCTGATACGCCACGGCAACACCGGCCTGACCTTCCGGGACCCGGACGGTTTCCGGGTGATGGCCGAGCGGCTGCTGGACGACGAGCCGTATGGCGAACTGCTCGGGCTGCGCGCCCGTGAGGCGGTGCGCCGCTTTCACAACCCCGCGGCGGAGCGGTCCGCGTACGTGGGCATGGTGCGCGACCTGCTCGACACGCTGCCCGCCGCGGCCGGCCGGCAGTCCGGCGAACAGGTCGTGCGGCGCGGGTCGGTCGACCTGTGCGTGCAGACCTTCGGCGACCCGCAGGACCCTGCGGTTCTGCTCATCGCCGGGTCCGGCGCATCGATGCTGGCCTGGGACGCGGCGCTGTGCGAGCGGGTCGCGGCCGGCGGGCGGTTCGTGGTGCGCTTCGACCACCGCGACACCGGGCGCTCGACGGCGTACCCGTCCGGCGAACCTCCCTACACCTTGCGCGACCTGGCCGATGACGCGATCGGTGTGCTCGACGGACTGGGACTGGCCGAGGCGCACCTGGTCGGCGCCTCGCTGGGCGGCATGATCGCTCAGCTCGTCGCGCTGGAGCACCCGGAACGGACCACGTCCCTCACGCTGGTATCCACCAGCCCGGGCGGTGCCGCGCCGGACGGTGCGGACCATACGCAGCTTCCGCCGACGCCGCTCAGCGTCCTGCTGGCGTTCGACGCGCTGCTGGCGCCGGACTGGACGGACCGCGATTCGGCGATCGAGTACCTGACCGCCTCGGCGCGAGTGCTGGCCGGCCGCTCGCGGCCGTTCGACGAAGGAGAGGCCCAGCGGCTGGCCGGCCGGGTCTACGACCGGTCCGGCGCCGCGCTGCCTTCCGCGGCCAACCACCTGTACCTCGACTATGGCGAGCCGTGGCGAGGGCGGCTCGGCGCGCTGCGCGCGCCGACTCTGGTGATACACGGCTCCGAAGACCCGATTTACCCCCTGGCGCACGCGTATGCGCTGGCGGCCGAGATTCCACACGCGGCCCTGCGCGTGCTGGAGCAGGCCGGGCACGAACTGTCGCACGCCGACCGAGACCAGGTGACCGAGGCGCTGCTGCAGCACACGGCTACGGCCACCGCTGACGAGGGGAGGATCCGTGCAACCGCGAAAGTGTGATTGCAGCCCGATGTGCTCGCTGCGCGCGGCCAATCCGATGCGGGTGCGGCCCGTGCGCACCGGCGGCGCGACCTTCGCGTCGCAGTCCGCGTACCTGCGCTTCGCGCCGGACCACGGCGACCTGGCCGCGAGGGCCGCCGGGTACGCCGTGCTCGCGCACGACCCCGCCGTACCGGCCGTCGCCGCGGACTACTGGATGCACAGCGAGCGGTTCTACCAGGCTGCGTTGGCGCCGCTCAAGCGGGATCTGGACGGCGACCCGGCCTTCGAGCGGCTTCGCGCGAATCCGGCCGACGCGACGGCCGAGCGTCTGCTCGCGGAGCGTATCGGAGCCCTGCTGGAGCAGGACCCGGCCCTGGCGCGGACCCTGTGTCGAGTGGTCGACGCGGCCGACGACGAGGTCTACATCAACTACTTCCGCGGCGTGGACTACCGGCCTGACGCGTCCCCGGTCGGTCCGGAGCGGCTGGAGCGGATCACCGAAGGGCGTCGGCACGGGCGCACGGGCACCGGCCGGGACGTGCTGGTGGTGATTCCGCTCTCGGACCGGGACGGCGCCGGGCGCATCCGCAATCTCACGGCCTGCCTGCTCGCTCTGAACGACCAGACGTTCCCGGCCGACCGCTACTGCGTCACCGTGGTCGAGTTCGACGATCGCCCGCGTTGGCAGTCGGTCATCGAACCCTGGGTCGACCGCTACCTGCACCTGCCCGGCAGTGGACTGTTCAACAAGTCGTGGACCTTGAACGCGGGGGTGCGCGCGACGCCGGGCGAGTTCCGGACCCTGTGCCTTCTCGACGCCGACATCATCGTCGACCGGGAGTTCATCGAGCGCAACCACGCCCGGTTCGCCGATCCCGGGCACGACGCCCACCTGCCGCACACCGAGATGCTCTCGCTGGACGCCGCGTCGAGCGACCGGGCGATCGAGGAGCGCTGCGGAACGGGAGCGCCGCAGGCGCCGCTGGAGGGTATGCGCGGACTGCTGCTGCGCGACGTTCCCGGCGCCTGCCTGTGGACTCGGCCGGAGCTGTTCCACCGCGTCGGCGGGTTCGACGAGCGCTATCGCGGCTGGGGGGGTGAGGATGAGGACATGCTCTACCGCGTCGCCGCCGCCGGAGCGGTGACGCAATTCGATGACGTCTTCCTGCACCTGGCGCACCGGCGGCCCCCGATGCGCACCGCAGAAGGCAAGCCCTTCAACGCCCATGTGCCGCTGGGCACCTGGACCGGACGAGACGGCTACGGGGACCTGGCCGGCCCGGTGGCCGTCGAGGACCGGACGGCCACCGGTGCGTGAGGGCGCCGTGGCGCGGGCCGAGCGTTTCGATCCGCGGCGCGCGGCGGTGGCCGCGGTCTTCTTCGCGGTCGGGGTGATGCTCGGGACCTGGTTGGCCTGCGTGCCGCAGTGGCGCGCCGCGCTCGGGATCGACTACGCGCAGCTCGGCCTGGTGCTGCTGGCCCAGACCGTCGGGGTGATCGCCGCGATGCCGCTGGCCGGGCGGCTGGCCGGGCGAGTGGGGCACCGCGCCGTGGTGTGGACGACCGCGGTGGCCGTGCCGTGGTTCCCGCTGCTGGCCGCCGTCGCGCCCGGCGCCGCCGCGGCGGCCGGCGGCATGCTGGCCTGGGGCCTGGTCGCCGGGCTGCTCGACGTGGCGATGAACACCCAGGGCGTGCAGTTGGAACGCGCCCTGGGTCGACCGGTGCTCAACGGCCTGCACGCGGCCTGGGGCCTGGGCGCGCTGATCGGCTCGCTCGGCAGCGTGCTGGCCGGTGCGTACGGCTGGTCGCTCAGGACGCACCTCCTGATCATCGCACTGGTTCTCAGCGTGCTCATGCTGGCGGTCGGTCGGGCACTGCCGCGGGACCCGGACCGGGCTGCCCCGGGCCCTGGGCCCCGGCCCGCTCCGGTGGGGTTGACCGGCGGCTGGACTCGTGTGATCGCGGTGCTCGGCATCCTGGGCGCCTCGGTCGCCTTGTGCGAGGGCGCGGCGTCGAGCTGGTGCGGGGTGTTCCTCCAGGGCGCTCGGGGGGCGGCGCCGGACGTCGCCTCGCTCGGCTACTTCGCGTTCGTGGTCGGCGAAACCGGCGTGCGCACGGTCGGCGACCGGCTGCACCGCAAGTACGGTGCGAAAGCGCTGGTGCGCCGCAGCATGATGGTGAGCGCCGTGGCGGTGCTGGCGGCGGTCACCGTGCCGTACGCGTGGGCGGGCGTAGCCGCCTTCGCCCTTCAGGGTTGCGGGCTCGCGGTGGCGCTGCCGATCATCTCCAGCGCGGTCGGGCACAGCGTGCCGGGCGACCCCGGCCCGGCGATCGCGCGTTACAGCACTCTGTACTACATCGGCGTACTGACCGGCCCGGCGCTGTTCGGCTGGGCGGCGCAGAGCCTCGGCATCGGCGTCGCGTTCGGCCTGCTCGCGCTCCCGCTCGGGGTGATCACCCTGCTCGCGGGGGCGGTCGCGCCGGCCGCCGCGGCACTGCGAGCGGCCCCTGCGGCCCGGCCCGCGACGGACCGGATACGCGAGGATCGCACGGCGCCCCAAGTCACGGACCATATATCAGGAGACGATATCGTAGTGGCTCCCCGGGGCCTATGACACGTACGCTAGGATTCGCGACTGTGAGCCTGGACGCCACACCGTTCGCCCTTCTCGACCTCGACGACACCCTGGTCGATTCCGCACCGCCGATGCGTGCTTGGGCGCTTGATCTGTGCGCCCGCTACGGACTGCCCGAGTCGGGTGCGCAGCGGTTCTTGAGTGCGCGCAAGGACTATCCGACCTGGCGCGCGTTCGTGGCCGAGGTCGCGCGATCCTTCGGCCTCGCGGCCGAAGCCGACGCCTGGAGCGCCGACCTGCTGGCCGACTACCCGCGCCGCTTCGTCCTGGAGCCCGAGGTCGCGCGACGGCTGGGATCGCTGCGCGCGGCAGGCTGGCGGCTGGGGATCGTGACCAACGGCGAGACGGATCTACAGAGCGCGAAGATCCACCACACCGCTCTGGTCTCGTACGTGGATGCGGTGTGCATCTCCGAGGCCGTCGGCGCGCGCAAGCCGGACCGGGCCGTCTTCGAGAGCGCCGCTCGTGCCCTGGGCGTCGGCCTGGGCCCACACGGCTGGATGGTCGGCGACACCCTGGACACCGATGTGGTCGGCGGGAACGGCGCAGGGTTGCGTACAGCCTGGCTTAGCGCAGCGGCCTGTGGCGACCTGCCCGAGACCGCAGCCGAGACCTTCGGCAGGGCGCGGCACGCGTGGCCCGACTATGTGTGCAGCTCCATCGTCGACGCTCTGGACATGCTTCTCGGCGCTTCCTGAGCCGGGCATAGAAGCCGCCGCTTTGACCGACCCGCTCATCGGGCTGCTGCCTGACTGTGCGGTGGCCTCGTGTAGTGGACTGCCCTGCGAATTTTGGACCCTGGTCCCACGGTGTGATCACGCGGTGAGCGTCAAGTTCGCCTGCTTCTCTCGGTAGACTTCCAGCGGTGTGGCGTAGTCGAGCCCCGAGTGAAGATATTGACAACTGTAGAACAGTTCGATGTACGCCGCAATGTCACGCTCCGCGTACTTCCTCGTCTGATATGACGCAGCGTAAGCCGTTTGGCGGCGTAGCCGATGGTTGTGCTCGGTGAGCTGGGCGGTTCTGGTTACCTTGACGATGGGGCGATGGCGGCCGACGGGCACGTCAAGATTTCTTCCCAGGATCATGTGGGCGTCGGGTCATCCGGTCGGAGGACCCGGCGAGAGGAAGATGGATCGTGTGGATGATTTGCCGAGCCTGCTTGATCCGTAGGGTTGTTCCTACGTGCGAACAACGGAGAAGGCATGATTGAAGCTCGAGGTTTGACGAAGCGTTATGGTGACAAGCTCGCGGTGGACGGTTTGACGTTCACTGTCCGGCCCGGTGCGGTGACGGGTTTCCTGGGGCCGAACGGGGCCGGGAAGTCGACGACGATGCGCATGATTTTGGGCTTGGACGCTCCCACGTCGGGCTCGGTCACGGTGAACGGCAAAGCGTATGCCGAGCACGCTCGGCCGCTGGGCGAGGTCGGTGCGTTGCTCGAGGCCCAGGCGGTGCACTCAGGGCGTTCGGCGCGTAACCATCTGTTGGCCATGGCGGCGACCGCGGGTATCGGCCGCGCCCGGGTCGAGGAGGTCATCGACATGGTCGGTCTGGCCGCGGTGGCGGACCGGCGTGTGGGTTCGTTCTCGCTGGGGATGGGGCAGCGGGTGGGCGTCGCGTCGGCGCTGCTGGCCGATCCCGAGACGCTCATCCTGGACGAGCCGGTCAACGGGCTCGATCCCGACGGTGTGCGCTGGATCCGCACCTTGCTGCGCGGTTTGGCGGACGAAGGGCGCACGGTGTTCCTCTCCTCGCACCTGATGAGCGAGATGGCGTTGACGGCCGATTACGTGATCGTGGTGGGAAGAGGACGGCTGTTGCGCGAGCAGTCCATGGCCGAGTTCATCGCCGCCGCCTCCACCGGGGTGGTCCGGGTCCGATCGCCGCACTCCGCGCGGCTGGCCGCGCTGCTGACCGGTGAGGGTGTCACGGTGCGCAACGCGGCCGAAGGTGTTTTGGAGGTGGAGGGATTGTCCTGCGAGCAGATCGGCATCGCTGCGGCGCGGGCCCAGATCACGCTGTACGGGCTGGCGGACCAAGGGGCATCGTTGGAGGAGGCGTACATGTCGTTGACCCGGGATTCGGTCGACTACCGCTCGTCGAGCGATCGGGTGGAGACGTCGGTCAGGGAGAAGGTGGCGGCATGAGTGTCCCCGTTCTCGACTCGGGTGTCCCGGTGCGCGCAAGGGTGCGTACCGTGTCGCAGCCGATAACCCTTCGGAGGGCGGTCGCGTCGGAGTGGATCAAGTTCCGTACGCTGCGCTCGACGTGGGCGGTGCTGGGCGTCGCCATGGTCGCCATGGTCGTGCTGGGCCTCGTCGTGGCCTATAACACTCGCCATCTCACCAGCAATCTCCAGGCCAATGACATAGCGCCGTCCTCCACTCTGCAGGGCTACTACCTCGGGCAACTGCTGATCGGTGCGCTGGGTGTGCTTTTCGTGTCCGGCGAGTACAGCACCGGGATGATCCGGGCGACTCTGGCCGCGGTCCCCAAACGCGTCCCGGTGCTGTGGGCCAAGCTGGCTGTGTTCGTCGCCGTCACCGCCACAACCATGATCGTCATCTCGTTCGTGGCGTTCCTGTCTGCCCAGGGATTGCTCTCGCACTACCGTCCGGGCTACTCCCTCGGCGACCCCGGGGTTCTGCGGGTGGTGTTCGGCACTGGCATCTACCTGACGTTGATCGGTGTGATCGGCGGCATCCTGGCCTGGATCGTGCGCAGCACCCCGGGAGCACTGGTGGCCTATGTCGGGGTCGTGCTCATCCTTCCAGTGCTCTTCGGGGAGCTGCTGGGCAACTGGGGCAAGAACGTGGGCAAGTTCCTGCCCAGCGCCGCGGGTGGGAGATTCGCGCAGAGTATTCCCGACGGGTACACCCTGACCCCGTGGTGGGGCCTGGCCGTCATGGTGGGCTGGGTGCTGCTCGGCCTAGCGGTGGTGGTGGTACTGCTGCGCCGGCGGGACGCGTGATGGCGATGGTGTGTCCGTGACCGTCGGCCGGACCCCGCTACTGCCGGCGCGGCCGGGCCGCGCATGGCGCAGTCCGGCATGGCCCTCGCCGGGCGCGGCGGGCGGTGCGGGTTGTCTGGGGCGCGACTGGTTCGCCCGTCGCCCCGTGGCCCTCGACGTGCTGTTGGCACTGTTCGCGGCGACCGTGTGCGGGCTCATCGACGCGCTCGGCAGCGCCCGCCCGTCGAGCGCGCCGATGTGGGATGTGCTGCTGGCGCTGCCCCTTGTGGCGCGTCGCAGCCGCCCCGCCAGTGCGGGCGTCCTGATCGCCGGTGTCTGCCTGGCGCAGTGGCGGGCGGGTTTTCCGGTGCCCGGCGACGCCGCCGTCCTGGTGGTCCTCTATAGCGTCGGGGCGTACGAACGGCGGCGGGGGGTCCTGCTGGCAGCCATCGCGATCGCCGAACTGGGGGTGGTCATGGCGGTGAGCCGGTGGGGGGCGTCGACGAACCAGCTGCTCAGCTGTGCCACGGCGACCGGGACGGTCACGGCGTCGTGGGTCGCGGGCATCTACGCGAGTATGCGGCGCGCCTATGTCGCCTCGATGCAGGAACGAGCGGAGACGGCGGAGCGTGATCGCGACAGCCGGGCGCAGGTGGCCGTGGCGGCGGAGCGGGCCCGGCTGGCCCGGGAGATGCACGATGTCATCGCTCACAGCCTGTCGGTGATGATCACTCTCAATGACGCCGCGGCGGCGGTCGAGCCCTCGCCCCGAGCCCGCGACACGATCTCCCAGGCTTCCGAGGTCGGTCGCCAGGCCTTGAGCGAGATGCATCGTATGCTCGGCGTCCTGCGCGACGGCGAGGCCACCACTTACGACCCGCAGCCCGGTCTGGGAGACCTTCCCGCGCTGGTGTCGATGGTGCGCTCGGCCGGTCTGACCGTCGAGCTCGTCGTCACCGGAGACCTGGCAAGCGTCGCGCACACCGCCCAGTTGGCGCTCTACCGGATCGTGCAGGAGAGCTTGACGAATGTGCTCAAACACGCCCGGAACGTCGAGCGGGTCGTCGTGGAAGTGGCCCGTTATGGTCATCGGATGGACCTGCGCATCGACAACGACGGCGCGCACGTGGCCGAACTCGTCGAGTCGCCCCCGGGCCACGGCTTGAGCGGCATGAACGAGCGGGTCAAGCTCTTCGACGGCGAGATTTCTGCCAAGCCCCGCGCCGACGGAGGCTGGTCGGTGCGGGCGTGGCTGGAGCTGGAGCACGCGGTGATCCAACCATGACGGCGGTGCGTGTGCTGCTGGCCGATGACCAGGAACTCCTGCGCTACGGCTTCGCCATGATCCTCGGAGCCCAAGACGACATCGAGGTCGTCGGGCAGGCGGCGGACGGCGGCGAGGCCGTCCGCCTGGCCACGGCCTTGCGGCCCGACGTGGTGCTGATGGACGTGCGGATGCCCGGGTTGGACGGTATCGCGGCGACCCGGCAGATCACCGCACTCGCCCTGCCGAGCAGAGTCCTCATCCTCACGACCTTCGACCTCGACGAATACGCCTTCGAAGGCCTGCGCGCCGGAGCCAGCGGATTCCTGCTGAAAAACGTCCGCCCCGACGAGTTGGTGGCCGGCATCCGCTCGGTCGCCGCCGGGGACGCCGTGCTCGCCCCCACCACCACCAGACGCCTGCTCGACACCTACGCCAGCCAGTTCGGCACCCAGGCACAAACACCTCCCGCGGAGCCCGGCACACTCGACACCCTGACCCTCAGAGAACGTGACGTCTTCGCCGAAATGGCCGCCGGCCTGACCAACAAAGAGATCGCACAGCGCCTGTTCCTCTCCGAGACCACCGTCAAAACCCACGTCGTGCGGATCCTGGCCAAACTCGGCCTGCGTGACCGGGTCCAAGCAGTGATCTTCGCCTACGAGACCGGCATCGCACGGCCGAACATCTGAGCTGTGCCGCGGTTCGACCCAGCGCACTGCGCGGACCGTCAGGGCCCCGTGTCAGGCTATTGTGAAGCGGGCACGGGCTGTTGAGTCCGACGATGGCGGCGGGGTGGTGCCGCCTTCGGCGTCGATGGCTTTCAGGACGCGGTCCGCGATGGTCCGCAGTTGGCGTACCTGGGCGGTGGTGAGTGGATCGAAGACAAGGCGGTTGACGGCCTCGACGTGGCCTGGTGCCGCCCGGGCGAGGGCGGCTTTGCCTGCGTCGGTCAGGACGGCCAGGGTGTAGCGGCCGTCGGTCGGGTCCGGGGCGCGTGTCACCCAGTCGCGGCGTTCCAGGCGCGTGACCGCGCGTGACAGGCCCGATAGCGAGCCGTTCGCGTAGACCGCCAGTTCGCTCATCCGGAGGGCTTCTCCGTCGGCTTGCGACAGTGCGGCGAGGATGCCGTACTCGAAGTGGCTCAGGTCGCAGTCGCGTTTGAGTTGGTTGTCGAGGGCTGTCGGCAGCCGGATCAGCATGCGGGCGAAGGTGCCCCAGGTCTCGCGGTCGTCCTCATTGAGCCAGCGCGGCTCGGGGCCGGGTGTCGTCATGACCCCATATTACGTGACCAGGAAAGTCATACTCAGCCGGATTCGCTTGACTGGGAAAGTGATCTACTCGTCATGTTAACTTGCTCAGGCAAGTATTTTGTAGCCTTCCAGTGCTGCTGAGAGCGTTGATCGCGGATGTTCGCGGCGCGAGGTGGGAGACGGGTTGACTCTCCTGCTAGGGGAGGGTCGAGAGTCATGGCATCGGTTGGAGAACGTTGAATTCACAGAAGGAGCCAGCATGCGCCAGCCCACCCGCCGCGCCGTCGTCCTGGGGGAGCGGGGGTCGTCGCCGCCGCCACGTTCGTGGCCGGCACGACGCCGGCCCTCGCCTCGGTCACGAGCGCGCCGCCCGTCCCCCTCCCGGACCCGCTGCAGCACTTCG
>Ga0302314_10021944_pt1 | contig 10494 bp, 7 predicted proteins | sample III_Palsa_N2_3_FD_200533 | JGI IMG/M metagenome (GOLD analysis project Ga0302314, IMG submission 200533) | Peat permafrost microbial communities from Stordalen Mire near Abisko, Sweden - III_Palsa_N2_3 | ecosystem: Environmental > Terrestrial > Soil > Palsa > Peat permafrost | place: Sweden... | reverse complement strand
ATGCCGGCCCACTCGACGACGTCCCGCCGCCACTGCCGCCCATTCCACTCCATCTGCAGGTCGGCCATGGCCTTGACGGCGACGCGGTTGGCGTCCATGCCGCGGGACCGAATGACGGACGCCTCGGGAAGGATGCCCGCCGCAATGAGGTCGTCGAGTCCCCGCGGCACGTGGTACTTGAGTAACGCGACGCGCTGGTTGACGCCCAGCGCCTCGTACACGCGGTACGCCTCCAGCACGATGAGGCGGCGGTCCCACGCCTCCTTTGAGACCTTGATGATCGCGAGCGCGTCCTTGCCCAGCGTCGTCGAGCGGTGCAGCCCGACCTTACGGACTGCATCGACCACGACGGGATGGCCTCGCGCGCCGGGATCGTGCGACAGATAGAACGCGCGGGTGGCTGCAGTGTAGTCGACGTGCTTGAATGCCTCGCACACCGCGCGCCACGCGCGCTTGGACCACGGGAACGCCGCCGAGCGCGCGCGGCCGTCGCACGGCGCCAGACACACGAGCACGTCCAGCGTTGGTGCCGCCTCGTCCGCCATTTCTTTTCGACCGTCGTGCTTGGCCAATGCAGGCGTGCACGCCACAAGTCGTAGCGGTGTCGCGCACGCGACTGCCATGCAGCGATCGCAAAAAGCCCACGGCGCGTACCAAAAATATGGATCGGCTCGACGACGTGCTGTGGATCATAGAAGACACTGCCGCAATCCTGGGGTGGCTCGGCGCGCTGGTATTTATGCTGACGTCCATCGTGTCGTCGCTGGCAAATTCGAGGCGGACGGACGTGTTTCACGCCAATCCAAAGTGGACCCAGCCCTGCCTGAACATGCTGTGGTGGGGCATGCTCGTGCAGCTGGCGTGCAAGGTACTGAGCTTTGCCAACTATGTGTTCGTGCGCGCATGAGCCCTGTCTGTTCAAGCACCGCGCTTTCAGACTTACGCCGACCTCCCCAGCGCCGCCAGCAAGTCACGGTGCGCGCCATTGACATAGTCGGCGGCAGTGTGAAACACGGCGGCATTGGCGGCGTACGCGTCCGTGTCGGCCACCGTCGTCGTGACGACGAGGTGCACCGTGTCGGCGTCCCTGTCCAGGATGTCCGTGGACAGCACCAGCGCCGGCACGCCGCCCGTCGTCTTCACCCGCGCAACTCCCGGAAAGTCGCCCGACACCGTGGCCGCGGTGATCTCGACGACAGACAGGGTCCAGCTGCCGCCCTCCTCCGGCACCTCGACCCGCAACGACATTTTCGAGTCCTCCACCTCCTCTAGCCGCCGGATGTCCATGAAGAACACGGCGCCGCCCCGTGTGTCCTGCTCGTAGTGGTGCGTGACGTTGGCGGCGGCGCCCGTCTCGAGAAAGTCGCTGAACGCCTGGCCAATGTCGGGCGGCAGCATCAGCTCCACGCCGTCGGGACTCCGCAGGCGCCAGTCCCGCTTCTGCTTTTGCAGCGACAGCACGCGCTCGCTGTCGGGCTCGCGAGAGTAGGTGCGCCGGCCGTGCACGCGCAGCGTGGGGCGCCCGCCGTGTGCGCGACCCTCCACGTGGATCTCCCGTGCCGAGTGGAACTGCAGCGCGTACTTGAAGAACGTGCCGCGCGGGCCGCTGATCCACAGCGTGCACGCGGCGTCCGTGGACAGGAACGTCATCGTCATGCGGAAGCGCGGCTCCGTCGCCGTGTTTGCGCCGTACGGCACGGCGGGCGCGTCGGCGATGGCGGCGCGCGCGTCGCACACCGCCTTGAACGTCGCCATCGCGCCCCGCGCGCGGTTGGTGTTGGCGTGCAGGTGCAGCACGCACGAGCCCCGCTCACCGCGGCGAGGCGCGGCGGAGTGCGTGCCCCATGGCACCTCGGCGCGCATGCCGTCGTCCGTCAGTGTCACGGTGGGGAGCGTGCGCCCCGGCTCGTGTGTGCCCGCGACGAGGCCCAGCACGCGCTGCTGCTGCCCCGCCCTGTACCCATTGGAAAGCTTGACCGCGAGGGTGAGAATGGCCTCGACGGAGCTCTCGTCGTCGTCCAACTCTAACTCGAGCGTGTGCCACTTGACGCGCGCCACCGCCGTAGCCGATGTCGTCACCGAGGCGCGCAGCCACTTGTACACCGCCTTGCCCACGTCGGGTGGCAGCGGCAGCAGCACCACCGACGGCGCCGTGACAATGAGCTTGTACGTGGTGTCGCCCTCGTCGTCCTTGTCTAGGCGCAGGGACATGACGACGCGCTCCTCCTGCTTGCCCCGCTGGGACACCGTGGCGTACACATGCAGCCCCGGCGTCTCGCCCTCGCGCTCCACCTTGACGACGTGCCCCGCCAGCGTCGTGTCGAGCGTGCACACGGGCGTGAGCGCGTCGCCCACCTGCAGCGCCACGTACAGCCGCCCCCGCGCGCCCTCGGACGCAAACTTGAAGTGCACCATGTTTGGCCCATCCCCGCCGCGCTGCGGTGGCGGCGGCACGTACAGTGGCGCGTCCACCTCGGTGCCGGCGCGCGGCACGAGCGTGAACAGGCGCTTGTCGGTGCCCTCCTGGCAGTGGTCGCCGCTCATGTGCTCTGCCCTGTCGATTGTGGCCTTGCCGCCTGTGCGCTGCAGCACCTCGTCGGTGCTGTGGATGTCAAAGATGGCGGAGCGCGTGCGGAGCGCGTCGCCCAGCTCCGTGGCCTCCACGACGACGTTCTGCTTGGTGCTCTGCAGCCGCACGTACAGCCGCTCCTTGTTGGGCTCGCCGGCGATATCCGACACCGCCCTGCACTCGTAAAACAGCAGCTCCGGGTCGTCCAGCGCGGCGTACAGGCGCTCGCGGGTGGAGCACACGGCCGAGTTTGAAAACACGAGCACGACGTTGTTGCCCGGGTCCTCGTCGACGTACTCGGACGCCGCCACGTCGTCGTACATTGTAAAGTCAAAGCACGAGCCGGCGACGCCCGTGGCGCCGCCCGCAATGGCGAGCTTGGAAAAGGCGCGTGACGGCGACGCCGGCGATCGGCTGCGCGGGGAGCGCCGGGGTGATACTCGCGCAGACCGCCGCGGTGACTCTCGCGCAGACCGCCGCGGCGCAGGGCGAGACTTGGACCGCGTGACGGGCGGCATTTTATTTAAAAGCAAAGGGAATGAGCGCGACGCCGGCTTCGTCGACGGCGACGGCCGCCGCCGCCACGCCGGGCGCCTCAAAGGGCTCTTCTTCGTCGGACGGGTTTCCGCTTGGGTGGGTCGCGCTCGGCGTCGTGGTGTTGGTGCTGGTGGTGGCGCTGCTGGCGTTCCTCGCGTGCGCGCCCGTCGAGGACGCCAAGGACGCGTCGCCGGAGCAGATCGCGGCGCTTTTTGACGGCAAGGGCAGCCACCGCGCGTTGCTGATGGGGTGCAACTACACGGGGTCGCCGTACGCGCTGCACGGTTGCGTCAGCGACGTGGACTCGGTGCGGTCGCTGCTCGTATCGCTGGGGTGGGCCGAGTCCGACATTGCGATCATGACGGACGCCACGGACGTCAAGCCGACGGCGCGCAACATGCGCGAGGCCATTGCCGCATTCGCGGCGTCGCTGGACGCCGACGCCGTGGCGTTTGTGTGGTACAGCGGGCACGGCGCCATCGACCTGGACGCGTCCGGCGTGCCGTGCGAGTCGTGGTGCCCGCTTGACTTTGAGCGCGCGGGCATGCTGCACGGCACCGACATTCGGCGGTGGCTCGAGGCGACGCAGTGCGCCGTGTTTGTGGGCGCCGACGCGTGCCACTCGGGCAACCTGCTACAGCTGCGGTACTCGACGCGGGACGACGTGGCGTGGCGGTCGGGACCCGCGGCAGTTCCGGCAGGCGCGGGCGCGGGCAAGGGCGTGGCGTCGATCGAGTCGCCCGACTGGCACGGGTGGGACTCGTTTCCGTACGACTCGCCCGGATCCGTCGCGCCGTCGCCCGCGCAGTCGACGCCGGGGTCCGGTTCAGCATCCGCGTCCGTGTCTGCATGCACCTCTCCCGACGACCTGGCCAAGCGCGCAGAGCAGGCGCGGCACTCGCACCACCACGACCACCACTCCGTCAAGCTGTCACAGGCGCACCGCGACATTGGGCACTCGCTGGCGGCCGAGGCCATGTCTGCGCCGCCCGTCGCCATCACGACGGACCCGTCCAAGAACGAAATGGGGGGCAAGCTCGTGTACTTTGGTGGGTGCGCCGACGCGGGCACGAGCGCCGACACGTCGTTCGGTGGCCGCGCGTCGGGCGCGGCGACGTACGCATTCACTACGGCCATGAAATCGCTGCCGCTCAACGCCACCGTCAACTCGACGCTCTACTACGTGCGCGCGCTGCTGCGCTCTGCCGGCTTTCCCCAGGTGCCGCAGGTGGCGCTGGGCTCGGCGGGCGTGGGCACTGACCTGCCCCTGCTGCAAATGCTCAAGAAGTGAGCGGCGCATCGAGCGTCGACTCGAGCGTCGGGTCGAGCGTCGCGTCGAGCGTCGCCTCGTCCACGCGCAGAGCCAGACGGCGCAGGTCGGTCTTGGTCGACACGCCGCGAGCCTCGGCCATCGCGAGCATCTTGGCGACGAGCACTTTGAGCGGCGGGCCGCCGCCTGCCTGGATGAACGTCGAAAACAGTGCGTCGTCCAGTTCGCTCACCCACTGCGCCACCCATATGTGGTCTGGGCAAAACACGTGGTCGGCGCGCAGGTTGGGCTTGAGAAAGGACGCCGCCTGCTTCACGGCCTTTGCGTCGGGCGTCGCGCCGGCGTTCTGCCGATCCATCCAACGACGCAGGCTCAAGGAATCCATCATCAACTCCATCTCCGCGTCAACCATGTGAACCAAATCAAAGACGTGCGTCATTTTTCTGATGCGATTGAGTCGGTGCCCGTCGCTTGACGACGGCGTGCACGCCGACGGAACGCCTACTGCACCCAACTCGCGACCGGATTCGGGAACCGTACGTCATGGACCACGTGTTGCAGATTGGCGACAAGGTCACGTTTCGAGAGGGCGGTGTGTTTGACCCGTCCGTAGAAGCCGAGGTGGTTGGCACGTACGAGGGCCACGAAGTCGTCGACTTGGTGGTGAACCTTGGCTTTCTCACCGCGATGCAGAGCTCGGGGATCGAGTTGCTGATGATTTACGCGTCGTGCCTGCGACGGGTGCGCGCATCTAGCGATGACGTGTATAGCGCCGACGAGTCTTGAACGTGCGCGTTTGCACATGCGATTGCGGGAGGATTGACGGACGGTCTGAATACACCGCGGAACATTCGCAGGCGCTAAAAGTAAATGGACGCGGTCAGCATTTCTCTGATCGTCGTGCTGGTCGTGGTGTTGATCGGGCTTGCGGGTGTCGGGGCGTGGACAGCGACCGTCAGCACATCCGTGTCACAGGAGACGACGCGCGCAGAGGGCGCCGAGACAGCGAACGCGGGACAGATTTCATCGAACTCCACGTCGATTGCCAACGAGTCGGCTCGCGCACAGACGGCCGAACGTCTAAACTACAAGCGCCTTGCGGATCATCGGGTGCCTTCAATACGACTGCGACGTTCGTGTGGACGGGGAGCGCGTGGATCGCGCAGTGCGGTAGCGAGTCAAGAAGCGTTCAACTGTGCATGTCACGCGCCCCTATACGTGTGCGGCTCATGCTGCCGCAGCTTCCAGCACCTCTTGCACAGACGCAAACGACGACGGCAGGGCGTCGATGCGAAACACGCGAGCGTCCGCGCAAAACGGCGTCTTGCGCGTGCCGTCGGCGTCCTTGGGAAGCGTCGAGTGCACGTAGCGCACGGCGTTGCCCACGCGCTCCGCATCGTCGATCGACACGTCGTACACGTACAGCCCGGCGCAGACGCGGGACGGCTGTTCGCGGATCGTGTCCAGCGTGCAGTGCTTGAACGCCTTGACCGCATCAAACATTGGTCGCTTCGGGTCCGGTGCAGCCGGATGAAAGGGCAGGCACCACTCGTTGCCCCGCTTAAACAGCAGCACGTGCGCGTCGTCCACCAGCACCACGACGCGCGCCATGCCGAAACGGGTGTGCACCGCGTCGAGTATCGGTCGGCGTGCACGCCGCGCTACCGCCGCGTTTACCGCGAAATCATGAACGGCCGAGAAAAGGAAAGAACGAGGCGATGGAGGAGGAGGTGGCCCCGGACGATGGGCATGGAAAGTCTATTTTTTCGCACGAACTGGGCGTGGCCGCGTCGCCCGCACTCGCGTCGCACGAAAACACGGACTCTCCCGGCGACGTCGGCGTGCCCGCCCTTGGCCGTTCGTCGCCTGCCTCGGTGCGCGCGTCCAATCCGCGCAGTGGCAGACTGTCGAAACATGCACGGGAGCGCGCCGACTCGACCACCTCTGGCGGCTCTAGTTGTGACTCCGATTCGGACTCTGACTCGGGGTCAGACTCGTCCAACTCGTGCGACGACCCGTCTGGCGCTGCTGCCTCACCGCCCGCGCCCGTCGCTGATGCTGTGCGTGACGGCGGCGGCATGCCCGACGACGCCAACGTCCCAGAAATTGTGCCAGACGATGAGGACGCGGAACTGGGCGGCGTGGCGCAGCCGGCTGCCGCGCCGTCTCCACGTCCCGCCGCAGTTGGCGACGAGGGTAGCGACGTAGAGCAGGACGAGGACGACGAGCGGCCACGAAAGAAGCGGCGGAGGGCGGCGCTGCTGACGCCGTCGCGCAAGCCCAAAAAGACGGAGGGCGCGACGCCGCGCAAGTCGCCGCGCAACGTGGCGCGCACGGGGTCGACGGCCGCGCCCACGCCGTCCGAGCCCGTCGCGAAGCGCATGCGCGAGACAAAGTCCAAGAAGCAGCAGCAGCCGCGCGAGAGCGCGCCCGACCCGCCGGTGCGCAACCTGGCGACGCGGCAGGAGATTGACGACGAGCTCGCGGCCAACACGTCCAAGTACGACGACCTGGTGGGCGACGAGGAGCCCGACGCGGAGCGGCCGTCGCGCCTCCTGCCGCTGGACGAGATGCAGACGTCGCTGGGCGCCGACATTTGCCGGCGCCTGCACGGCCCGCCCGACAGCTCAGAGGTCACTGTGCCCACCGACGTGCTCAAGTGCGGCTTCTCGTACTTCTCCAACTACTGGCGCACGCCTTGGCCCGCGGGCGCGGACGTGCACCTCATGGCGGCCAAGGACCTGGGGCTGGAGGACGAGTACCGCCGCGGCGGGCTGTCGAGCGAGAAGGTGGTGGCGGCACGCGCGGCGGCGCACTTTGCCAACCTGCGCTTCCGCACGGCGCTCACCAACCGGTCGCTCATGAACGCGTCGACGCACGGCAACGAGTCGGAGGCCGCCAACGGCTACGTGGCGGCGCTGGCCGAGATCCAGCTGCGCGTCAACAACGTGGCGGACGTGCTGCTGGCCATGCTGCGCGTCACGCACGAGCCGGGGTCGGCGGCGCTCAACGCCGACCCCCGCGCGCTGGTGGACAAGGACGCCGACGAGAAGCCGCAGAAGCCCATCGTGCGCGCCATCCTGTACATGCTGGCGGACGCGGCGCGCAACGGGTACCGCCGCCACGGCGACAGCGTGTGGGAGCAGGTCCGCCTCAGCCCCGACTCCAACCACCGCAGCACGCGCAACACGCGGGCGTGGCGGCGCCTGTGCACCATCCGACAGTGGGTGCAGCACGCCATCTCGCGCGCGCCGTCCGCGGGCGCCGAGTCGCAGGCGCTGTGGAATGCGGCGTTCGAGAAGGGCGTGTACACGCCCGACAGCGTGGCGGCGTACCTGCTGGTGTGCGAGGACCCCGAGTTCCAGCCGCTGGAGATGTCGCGGTACTGGCACTCGTTCGAGAACGGCATCTGGAACGTCAAGACGATGGAGTTCTTTGCGTACGACTCGCCCGCCATCCCGCCGTCCGTCGTGGCGTGCTGCTACCACGACTTTGACTTTGACGTCGTCGTCAGCCTGCGCGACGCCGAGGCGCGGCGGCTGCGGGGCGACGACATGTTTGGCGCGCTGCGGCCGGAGGGCGGGCAGGCGCGGCCGCTGCAGCCGTCCGACACCGTGGCGCACGACGAGGGCGACGCGGCCGCGGACGGGCGGGGAGGCGACGACACCGCGGGCGCCGACACTCCAATGTCGAACGCGCCGGCGTCGCGCGTGGGGCGCGGTGCCGGCTCGCGGCGCAAGGGCGCCGGCCACAAGCCCATCCAGCTCAACTTCCAGCACATCCCCACGCCGTCCATGGACCGCATCATCGAGGGGCAGCTGCAGAAGGAGGACCCCGCGGAGCGCGAGGCGGTCATCGTGTGGTTCTACGTCATGCTGGGCCGCCTGCTGTTTGAGGTGGGCGAGCTGGACGACTGGCAGATCCTGCCCTTCCTGCTGGGCCGCGCCGGCACCGGCAAGTCCGTCATCCTGCAGACGCTGCAGAAGTTCTACCGGCCCGAGGACGTCGCCGACATCTCCAACGAGACGCAGAAGCAGTTCGGGCTGGAGACGATCCACGACAAGTACATTTGGCGGTGCATGGAGGCCAAGAACGACTTCAACCTGTCGCAGACGGACCTGCAGAGCATGGTGTCGGGCGAGCCCATCGTGGTGATGCGCAAGTTCAAGACGGCGCTGGCGCTGACGTGGCGCGTCCCCGGCATCATGGCGGGCAACGAGCTGCCGCGGTGGACCAACAACTCCGGCTCCATCTCGCGCCGCATCATCATCATCAAGTTCAACGCCGTGGTGGACGAGAACCAGAAGGACTCGCAGCTGAAGCAGAAGATCGAGAAGGAGGTGGCGCGCATCATGTACAAGGCGGCGGCGGCGTACCACGCCGCGGTGCGCGAGTTCGGGCACACGTCGCTGTGGGCGTCGCGCAGCGTGCCGGGGCAGGCGGGCAAGGTGCCCATCCTGCCCGACTTTTTCCACCGCGGCAAGCGCGAGCTGCAAGTGACGACCAACGAGGTGGCGTCGTTCCTGACGCAGTGCACCGCCATCAAGCCGCTGGGCAAGGAGCGCGGCGCGGAGGACGAGCGCGGCATGCCGTTCCAGCGGTTCAAGGACCTGTCCAAGCAGTTCGCCGCCGACAACAGCCGCAAGCCCTTTGCGTGGCGCAACCCCGACCGCTACCTGACGGCGTTCGAGGAGCACGGCATCCGCGAGACGAAGCTGTCGCGCGACATCATCGCGGCGCACGGCGGCGTGGGCGACACGCTGCAGATCGGGGAGTTCACGTACCCCCTGGGCACGCCGTGGCTGCTGGGCGTGCAGGAGTCGGACATGGCGGTGGAGCGCGCGCAGGTGGACGCCATGACGGATCGCGACCGCACGTCCATGCACAAGCGCGCGCCCGCGTACGGCGGGCAGGGCGCGCCGTCGGCTTCGTCGCCGGGCATGAAGCGGCGGGCGGCGTGCTACGACTGAGCGGTGGGGCTTGAATGCGCGGGTAAAGCGCCATGTTCAACTACGTTACACACGTGCGATCTCCCCAAGCGCGTGTCTTTGGCGTGCACGCCAGTCGCGCGCTCGCACGCATGAGGCCACACTTTATTGAGTTTGTGTTTGTGCGCGCACTTCACTGTGGCGCGCGCAGCCAGAGCATCATGGCTGCGCCTGCGCGGCGGCGGCACCGGCGGCTTCCACAATCCGACACACTGGTGGCGCTAGCGTGCGTGTCGCGCACGTTTCCGTCGCGACGCCTTGTGATGCTGTGCAAGGGGCTGTGGGACGACAAAGACGTGTGGCGCGGCTTGGCGCCGCAGTGGGGCGCCATTGCCGAGTCGGTCGTCCACGCCAAGACGACGCTGACGCTCCAGAAGCTCGAGGCAGCGGGATGGCGGGACGGCCCCAACTCGCGTCGCGACTACATTCTGCACGTTGCGCTGTGGCGAGACGGCGGGAGCCGCGAGAAAAAACAGGCGTCCTTCGAGGCGCTGCGGTGGCTGAAGGACTTTTCGGTACGATGCGGCACGTACGCCCTCCCAGGCGTGGCGCCATTTTCGGCGTTTGGCGCGTCCTGTGTGCGCGGCGACGCCGTCGTGTCCGAGTTGTTTCTGGACGACGCGGTGGACGCCAAGGGCCGCGTGCCGCTGCACTACGCCCTGGCAGTCGGGGCTCCGTACGACGACATTGTGCGGCGCCTGATTGAGAAGCAAGCCGGGCCGCCGCACGCCGACGTCCTTGGCAGAACGTGCCTCATGGTGTGCGCCATGCACTACCCGAGCACGGAACGGCTGGACCTGCTTATCGACATGGGCGACCACGTGGAAGCAGTGGACGTCGACACTCGGACAGCGATGCACTACTACGCAACTGGAACCACCGGCGTGACGTCCACCTGCCCGTTTCCACTCCAGCTCGCCGGTCAACTCAACGACGTGACCATGTGGGGCATGACGCCGTTGACGTGCGCGATGCACAACCGAGACGTGACGGCAGCCCACCTCACCGAGTTCATGGACGCGGGCGCCGACCCGCTCGACGGCGCGCCGGACATGTTCGCCTTGCCTCAGTGGCCGTCCACGACCTTCCTGGAAAAGCTGGCTGCCCTCGCTCGGAGGTTCCCCGCGGCC
>Ga0302314_10021943_pt1 | contig 10494 bp, 9 predicted proteins | sample III_Palsa_N2_3_FD_200533 | JGI IMG/M metagenome (GOLD analysis project Ga0302314, IMG submission 200533) | Peat permafrost microbial communities from Stordalen Mire near Abisko, Sweden - III_Palsa_N2_3 | ecosystem: Environmental > Terrestrial > Soil > Palsa > Peat permafrost | place: Sweden... | reverse complement strand
CACCTGTCCACTTGGCGCGAGATCGACGAGCGGCTGAAAGAGTCGCGCACCGTCATCGTGCCGATCGGCTCCAATGAGCAACACGGGCCGATGGGCTTGCTCGGCACGGACTGGTTGTGCCCGGAGATCATCGCCCACGCCGCCCATGTCGAAGGCGATTTTCTGATCGCACCGACCTTCAATATCGGCATGGCCCAGCATCATTTGGGCTTTTCCGGCACGATTTCGCTGCGCCCATCGACCTTCATGGCGGCGATTTCCGACTGGGTGAATTCCCTGGCCCGGCACGGCTTCGACCGCATCTATTTCCTCAACGGCCACGGCGGCAATATCGCCACCATCGAAGCGACCTTTTCGGAAATCTACGCCGACTATTCCTATGCCGCCGAGCCCTGCCCGTTCATTCTCAAGCTGCGCAACTGGTGGGACCTGCCGGGGATTTCGCGCCTGTGCGCCAAGCTTTACCCGAACGGCCACGGCAGCCACGCCACGCCGTCGGAACTGGCCGTGACCTTTGCCGCCTATCCCGACCACGTCAAATCGGCGGCCATGGAGCCACAGATCGCGCCGACCGGGCCGATCCGCGACGCGCTCGACTACCGCGCGCGCTTCCCCGACGGCCGCATCGGCTCGGATTCGTCCCTGGCCACGGCCGAGCAGGGGCGGGAAATCATCGCTGCCGCCGTTAAAGGCCTGATCGACGACATCGCCAAGTTCGACGCGGAGTAAGACCATGCGCAACCTTCTCATTCCATTGGCCCTCGCCTCCCTGTTGACCGCCCTTCCGGGCTGGGCTTGGGCACAGACGGACGACGACACGACGCCGCAACCGGGCCAGGTCGGCGTCTTCCAGATCCCGGACGGCCGCATTCACTTCACCTTGATCACGCCGAACGGCCATGTCGGCTTCGCCACCGGCCAATGGCAATTGGTCAACGTCCACGGCGGCATGCCGGCGGCCGGCTTTGATTTCCAGGTCCCCGACACCGCCGATCGCCAGACGGAAGAGTCGACCGATATCAGCATCAACGTCTACCAGCCCGACACGCGCACGGGCCGCGATGCCGAAACCCAATTCGGCAAGTCGCTGGAACCGGCCGGCCGGCCGGTCAAGGAAAGCTATAACGGCTGGACGATCTACAGCCAGAGCCTCGTCGCCAAGGGCGTGCCTTACAGCATCATGGACGCCGAGAGCCGTCAGGCTGACGTCGACGTCATCGTCAAGCTCAACTGGCCGCACCTGACCGGCCAGCCCGGCACGCACAATGCCGATATGCGCGCCCTGCTGCTGAAGACGCTCGATTCGGTCACAGCGGGCATGGGCACCTATACCGTCCAGCCCGGCGAAGTCGTGCGCAAGACAGCCAATCCCTGATGACCGGGTAGTCTCTCTTCTATTGCGTCAGCCGTGGATATAGTCGCGTGGCGATCGCCACCATGACGGCGAAGACCACGACCAGCACCCCGACATCGAGCCCCAGGCCGAAGTGGCTGGCCTGGCCGTTGATCATCAGGGCGCGGACGGCGTCGACCTCGTAGCTCAAGGGGTTGGCGCGCGACACGACCTGCAGCCATTTCGGCATGATCTCGATCGGATAGATGGCGTTGCTGGCGAAGAAGATCGGCATGGTCAGCCCCTGGCCGACGCCCATGAAGCGCTCGCGCGTCTTCACGAGGCAGGCGATGATCAGCGAGAAGGTCGAGAACAGGCCCGCGCCCAACGCGATCAGCAATATCACGCCCAGCAGGTTGAGCGGATTGAGGTTCAGAGAAATGCCGAGCAGGGCCGACAGGATATAGACCACCACCGCCTGGACCAGGCCGCGCACCGCGGAGGACACAGCCCTGCCCAGCACCAGGGCGCTGCGCGGCGCCGGGCTGACCATATAGCGGTGCAGGACGCCGAGATCGCGCTCCCAGATGGCGCCGATGCCGTAGAAGATGGCGGCGAACAGCACGCTTTGCGCCAATATGCCGGGCGCCAGGAAATCGAGATAATGCCCGCTGGTCGACAAGCCTCGCACCTGGGCCATCACCTCGCCGAACAACACCAGCCACAATGCCGGCTGGATGGCCCGGGTGAAGATCTCGTTGGGATCGTGGCGCAGCTTGGTCAGTTCGGCGCTGGTTACCGCCCAGATCTCGGTCAGGTAATTGCCCACCCATTGCGCCGGCGTGCGCGCCTCGGCTGCAAAAGGCGGTTGGACCGCGCTAACCAAGGGCCATTGTCCGTCCATGCGATTGCGGCGCCTTGCCGGGTGATGACAGCACCTCACCGGCGACATGGGCGAAGACGTCGTCCAGCGTCGCTTTCGGCCCCAGTTCGTGGCGCAGATCCTCCGGCGTGCCGACGCGCTCGAGCTTGCCGTTGTGCATGACGCCGATGCGGCCGGCCAGGGCCTGGGCTTCGTCCATGAGGTGGGTGGTGATCAGGATCGAGGTGCCGTAACGGTCGCGCAGGTCGCGGATATGCCGCCACACCGCATCTCGGGCCACGGGATCGAGGCCTGTCGTCGGCTCGTCCATGATCAGCAGCGCCGGATGGTGCAGGGTCGAACAGGCGATTTCCAGGTTGCGCATCATGCCGCCGGACAGGGTCTGGGCCGGGCGGTCGGCATGATCGGCGAGTCGTGTGCGCGCCAGGGCATCGTCGATACGGTCGGCGCGCTCGGCCGGGGGAATGAGGTAGAGCCGCGCCGACAGCGTAAGGTTTTCGCGCCCCGTCAGCGCCCCGTCGGCCGACGGCAGTTGCGGCACATAGCCGATGCGCTGGCGCACCTTGCCGGGATCGTGGCGAAGATCGGCGCCGGCTATGGAGGCGTCGCCCGAGGTCGGCTTCAACAGGGTGGTCAGCATCTTGATGAGGGTCGACTTGCCGGCGCCGTTCGGTCCGATCAGAGCAAAAATTTCGCCTCGGTGGACGCGCAGATTGACGTGGTCGACGACGGTCCGCCGGTCGAACACCCGGGTCAGCCCCTTGGTGGCGATCAGCAGCGTTTTGTCAGGCGGAGCGTGATCTCGGGGCATGGCGTTCCCGCACCTTCAGGAGCTCAAACTCCCCGTGCAAGCCACGGTGCACCGCGTGAAATAAAAATACAGCGCGATTCGTTAACCATGCCGCGCGCGCCTCCGCCCGCCTATAACCTTCGCGCGCTACACTTTTTCGCTTTTTAGGGGCCGCGACATCAGGCTGCCAACGGCTTCGTCGACGCTGATCTTTCCCGACAGCACAGCCGCGACGGCATTGCACAGCGGCAGCTCGACATCGAAGCGCTTGCCGAGCTCGACCACGGCCGGTGCCGATTCGACGCCTTCGGCCACTGAAACCTTGCCTTCGAGGGCCTGGGCCAGGGTCAGCCCACGGCCCATGGCCAGGCCGACGCTCATATTGCGCGATTGCGGCGACGAACAGGTCAGGACCAGGTCGCCCATGCCGCAGAGCCCGGTCATCGTCTCCAGCCGCGCCCCCATGGCCATGGCCAGCCGCGACACCTCGGCAAACCCGCGGGTGATCAGGGCAGCGTGGGCGTTGCGGCCCAACCCCTTGCCTTCGGCGATGCCGCAGGCGATGGCGATGACGTTCTTGATCGCCCCGCCCGATTCGGCGCCGATCAGGTCGGTCGTCAGATAGGGTCGAAAGCTCGGTCCGGCCAGCGTAGCGGCGATGCGCGTGCCGATGGCTTCGTCGGCGCAGGCAATGGTCACGGCACTGGGCAGGCCTTGCGCCACTTCACGGGCGAAGTTCGGCCCAGCCAGCACCGCTGCCGTGGCGTGCGGCAAGGTATCGGCCAGAACCTCGGTCATCAGGGCATCGGAGCCACGCTCGACCCCTTTGGAACACAGCACGATCGGCAGGCCCTCGCGCGCAAACGGCGCGAAGGCCATAAGCGTGGCGCGCATATGCTGAGCCGGCGGCACGGCCAGGACCAGGTCGCAGTGCGCCAGGTCGGCCAGGTCGGAGGTCGCGGTGATGGCACCCGACAGGGCCACCCCGTTGAGATAGAGGGTGTTCTGATGATCGGCATTGATCGCCGCGACGACCTCCGGCTCACGCGCCTGCAGCCGCGCGGGTCGACCGGCGAAGGTGACGACCTGGGCCAGGGCCGTGCCCCAAGCACCCGCGCCGATAATGCCGACTGTTGAGAATGTCTCCGCCATCACGTCCCCTGTTTACCGAACTCTTAGGCTTTCGCCCCCTTGCGTCCCGCGGTCTTGTGCACGGGTTCGGCCTCGGCCCGCCCGGGATCGAGCGGCCAACGCGGCCGGGCCAATGTGGCCATGCTTTCCGCCAGCGTCAAGCGCCCCGCCTGGCCTGTCGCGTGAAGCTGTTGATAGTGTTCGAGCCCAGCCAGCGCGATCATGGCGCCATTGTCGGTGCAGTACTGCAGCGGCGGGGCGTGGAAAACGAAGCCATTGCGCGCGCTTAGGGCCGTCAGCGCCTCACGGATCGCCGTGTTGGCGGCGACCCCGCCGGCGACGACGAAGGCCGGCTCTGTCACGCTATTTTGAGACTTGACCGAGCGATCGGAGAAGTCGACCATCGCGCGCTGCGTGCGCTCGACCAGTTGTCGGGTGATCGCCGCCTGGACGCTGGCGCAGAGATCGGCGCGGTCCTGTTCGGTCTTGACCTGCTCGTGCGCGACCTTGGCGGCGGCGGTTTTCAGGCCGGAGAACGAGAAGTCGCAATCCTTGCGGCCCAGCAGGGCGCGCGGCAGGGTAAAGCGCGTGGCGTCGCCGGTGCGGGCGCAGGCTTCCAGCGCCGGGCCGCCGGGATAGCCGAGGCCCAGCACCTTGGCGATCTTGTCGAAGGCTTCGCCGGCGGCATCGTCGATCGTCGTGCCCAGGCGCTCATAGTCGCCGACGCCTTTGACGGCCAGAAGCTGGCAATGGCCGCCTGAGACCAGCAGCAGCAAGAAGGGAAAAGGGATGTCCGCCGTCAATCGCGCCGACAGGGCGTGGCCTTCCAGATGGTTGACGCCGATCAGCGGCAGACCGCGCGCCAGGGCATAGCCCTTGGCAAACGACAAGCCCACCATCACGCCGCCGATCAGGCCGGGCCCGGCGGTCGCCGCCACCGCGTCGAGATCGTCGGGTGTGAATTCGCCGGAGGCTTGCGCCTGCTGCAAGGCCAGGGCGCACAGGCTGTCTATGGTTTCGACGTGGGCGCGCGCGGCGATTTCCGGTACGACGCCGCCATAGACGGCGTGCTTGACGACTTGGGAATGGATCAGGTTCGACAGCACATGCGTGCCGGCCGCGTCGCGACGGACGACGGCGACGGCGGTTTCGTCGCAGGAGGATTCGATGCCGAGGACTGTGATGGCCTTCATCGTCTTTCCAAAGACCGCCAAAACGTCCCCGTCAACCCCTTTCGCCGTTCCTTTTGCATTGCCCCCTTACCGCGCATATCCTAGGAAACCCCGATCTAGAGGTAACGAATGACGCCAAAACTGAGAATCGGCACGCGCGGCTCAAAGCTGGCCCTGGCGCAATGCGGCATGGTGCAGAGGCAGATCGTCGCCGCCCTGGGCTTCGATCCGGCGGAGGCCGACGCCATCGCGCCCTTGACCGTCATCACCACGACCGGCGACCGCATCCAGGACCGCCGCCTGATCGAGGCCGGCGGCAAGCAGCTGTTCACCAAGGAAATCGAGGACGCCCTGCTGCGCGGCGATATCGACGTGGCCGTGCACTCACTCAAGGACGTGCCGGCCGACGACGTGCCGGGCCTTGTCCTCTGCGCGCACCCCCTGCGTGAGGATCCACGCGACGCCTTTATCAGCTCTTATGCCACGATCGACGACCTGCCCCAGGGCGCGAAGCTCGGCACGGCCAGCCTGCGCCGCCAAGCCCAGGCGCTGAGCCGCCGTCCCGATCTCGATATCGTCATGGTCCGCGGCAATGTCGACACCCGCCTGCGCAAGCTCGACGCGGGCGAGATCGATGCCCTGCTACTGGCAGCGGCCGGCCTGAACCGGCTGGGCCTCAAGCCGCGTATCGGCAGCTATATCGACCCGGACATCCATGCCTGCGCACCGGGCCAGGGCGCCCTGGCCATCCAGTGCCGCACCGGCGATGCCGGCCAGGACTGGATGACGACCGTGCACCACGAAGCCACGGGGCTCTGCATCGCCGCCGAAAGGGGCGCGCTGACGGCGCTGGAAGCGTCGTGCCGTACGGCCGTCGGCGCCTATGCCACGCTGAGCGACGGCGTCATGTCCCTGTTCGTCGAGGCGCTGAGCAGCGACGGCGCCACACGCTGGCAAAGGCGCGCCACACTGTTTGCGCCGATGGCTGAGACCGCGCGGCATCTGGGATTGAGTTTGGGCGAAGAGATCAAGGCGGAAGCGGGACCGGCGTTAATTCAAATCTGACCATAGGTGCCACAATGGATCATGAAACCCTGCCCTTGCCGCCCGAGCGGCCGCATGATGCGGCGCCGGTCAAGCCGGTCGTCTGGATCACCCGCACACGCGACGGCGCCGAGCGCACGGCCAAGGCGATCCGCGAGATGGGCTTCGACGCCCTGATCGCGCCGGTCATGGAGGCCGTACCGATCCGCGACCACATTGCCCCCGACAGTTTCGACGCCCTCATCGTCACCTCCGGCAATGCGGTGGGTGCCTTTTGCGAGATGTGCGAGCGCCGCGACATGACCGTCTATTGCGTCGGCGACCGCACCTGTCAGGTCGCCGCCGACAACGGTCTCACGCATGCCCATAGTGCCAGTGGCGACGTCTCGGCCCTGTTCGATTTCATCTGCGCCCATGCGCCCAAATCGACCCGCCTGCTCTACGCCGCCCCGCACGATCCGGCCGCGCCCCTGGCCGATTGGCTGAAGGACGAAGGCTATACGGTGCGGCAGATCACGGCCTACGAAACCCGGCTGGTCGACCCGGAGATCAGCGACGACGATTTTCGCCGCATCACCCACGTCATGATCCATTCGCCGCGCGCCGGAGCAGCGTCCGCCCAGGTCTTGCTACGCCGCGCCGACGGTATCCGTTTCGACAACCTGACCTTCATCAGCATCTCCGAAGCCGCCTCGCACGCCGCGCAGGATGAAATCGAAAAGGCCGGCGGGGAAAAATCGCTTGCCGAACGTCTTTTCCGGCGTATTTCCGCCTTCCCTGACGAAGCTTCCATGCTAAACTTGGTGGGGTGACGGCCGCCGGTGGGCGGCCGCATGGGACGAGACGTTTATGGCCGATCCAAGCTTCGCTAACGATATTCCCGAGGCCGCGCCCTTGGTGGCCGAACCCGAAGACTGGGCCGGCGACAATACCCGCAAGACCTTCCGCCTGCTGGCCCTGTTCATCCTGCCGTCGATCTTCCTTCTGCTGTGTGCGATAGCCCTTGTGCTGTTCCTCATGCCGCGCATCAAGGCCGGCCATTTGACGGCGGCTGCCCCCGTCGCGACCGTCGCCACTTCAGCACCCGCCGACAAGGATGCCGAGATCAACGCGCTGCAAGGCCAGATCGCCAATTTGCAAAATCAACTATTGACACACCAGTCCGCACCGGCCACCGCGGCCCTGCCCGGCGGTGCCGCCGTCACTGGCCCGATCCTGGCCGCCGATTCCGCCGCCCTGACGCAATTGTCGGCGCGTCTCGACCGCGTCGAGGCGAACCAACGCGCCTTAGTCCACGCCGCATCGGCCGCCGCCGCCGCCGATGCATTGCAAGGCGCCGCCGATTCGGGCGCGCCCTTCTCGACCGAACTAGCCCTGGTGCAATCGCAACTGGCCAATCCGCACCTGCTCGACCCCGTGCGGCCGTTCGCCGAGCACGGCCTCCCGTCGCGCGTCGCGCTGGCGACGCAGTTCCCGCACGTCGCCGCCACGGCCAATATCGCCGCCAAGGCGGCAAACGGCGACAAGGGCCCGCTGGCCCAGCTTCGCCATTCGCTGGGCGCCTTCATCTCCGTGCGCCGCACCGACACGTCGGCCAACGGTGTCGGGGTCGAAGCCACCCTAGCCCATGCCGAAGCCCATATCGACGCGGGCGACCTGGCGGGCGCTGTCGGTTACCTCAACGGCCTGCCCCTGCCGGCCCAGACGGCCATCAAACCCTGGCTCGACCAGGCGCGCGCGCGCGTGGCGCTCGATGCCGCCACCCGCCGCATCAGCGAACAGGCCCTGGGGTCGCTGGGGCAGTCCAGTACAGATTCGGCCGCGGGAGGCGCGCTATGATCCGCACCCTGCTCATCCTGCTGGTCATCGTCGCGGTCATAGCCGCCGGCATCGGCGTACTGCATGATCCCGGCGTCGCCAGCATCACCTGGCTGCACTACCGCGTCGACACCTCGGCCTCGGCCATGGTCATCATCCTGGGCGTGCTGGCCTTCCTCGCCGTCGCCTTCTGGAACCTGGCGCTGTGGATCTCGCGCGCGCCGCAACGCACCGAACGCGCCCGCGCCGCCGCCCGCCGCAAGCATGGCGAGGAAGCCGTGACGCGCGGCTTCATGGCCATCGCCACAGGCGACGGCACCGAGGCGCGGCGCCAGTCGGTCAAGGCGCTCGACCTTTCCGACAATATCGTCCTGGTGCGCATCCTCAGCGCCCTGTCGGCGGAAGAGACGGGCGACGCCACCGCCGCCCGCGCGGCCTATTCGGCGATGCTCAGCGTGCCTGACCTGCGTCTGGCCGGCCTGAAGGGCCTGGTGCAACTGGCGGACAAGGCCGGCGACAAGGCCGAGACGGTGCGGCTGGCGAACGAGGCCTATAACCTGCCGCGCCCGACCATGTGGGCGTTCGAGACCCTGTTCGAGGCCAGGCTGGCCGCCGGCGAATGGGGCGAGGCGCTCGACCTGATCGACGGCGCATTGAACCGCAAGCTGATCTCGCCGATCTTCAGCGAACGCGCCAAGGCGTCGCTGATGGCGGCGACGGCCGCGCAACTGGAAAGTGCGCCCGATGCGCAAACGCAAGATCAGGCTATGGACTATGCCCTGCGCGCGGCAAAGCTTCAGCCGCAGTTCACCCCGGCCCCCGTCATCGCTTCGCGGCACCTGCTGGCCGCCGGCAAGCTGGGCCGCGCCGAGGACGTGCTCGAGGCCGGCTGGGGCGCCCAGCCGCACCCGGCGCTGTGGCTGGCCTATCGCGACCTGGTGGGGGGCGAGACGCCGCGCGAACGCGCCCGCCGGCTGCAGGGCTTGATCGACCGTAACCCCAAGCACCGCGAATCGCGCCTGCTGCAATTGGAACGCGCCCTGCTGCTCAATGCCCGGCCGGATATCGCGGCGGCGGCCGATGCCGTGTCGACGGACACACCGGACGAGGAGCTGACCAAGCGCGTCTGCGGCATGCTGGCCCGCGCCGCCCTGGCGATCGGCGACGGCGACGGCGCCCGCACCTGGACGGCGCGCGCGGCCCAGGCCAAGTCGGAGCCCGAATGGTCGGACATCGACGCCGAGGGTCGCGCCTTCAACTACGGCGCTTCGGACTGGTCGAGCCTGATCCTGACCTATGCCCGCACGGCGACGCTGATCCACCCACGTTTCGAGCGCGGCGAGAAGGGGTTGCCTGAGCTGCCCGAACTGCCGGCGCGCTACGTGCCGTCGATGCCGTTCATCAAGGCGGCGAGCAAGCGCGCCGGCGCCCTGCCCCAGCCGGACGATCCCGGCATCTATGACGACGCCGTCACCGGCCAGGACCTCGACGAGGTCGAGGTCAAGGTGAAGCCTATGCGCAAGGTCCGCGCGTCACCGAAAGCGAAGTGAGCCTCGGTTTAGGCCTTGGCAATCGGGACAGAGATATGTATACGAACCGCCTCGCCTTCGGGCGCTGATGTTCCGGGCCGCTTTAGCTCAGCCGGTAGAGCACCGCATTCGTAATGCGGGGGTCAGGTGTTCGAGTCACCTAAGCGGCACCATCACCTTGTTCGCCAGCGTGCGCTAAAGGTTGAAAACTCCAACAAAATCTGTTAGTTTAGACGCTAGTTGACCGCTAGCGTCCGTCCCCGTTCGCCCGCAATCGGACGATTTTGGGGGCCACGGTGGGGGCCACTTGAATCCCTCAAAAAGACGTGGCCCCCAAATGCCAATCGTGATCACCCAAATCCGAAATGCCAAGCCTGGGCCCAAGCCCTATAAAATTACCGACGAAAAGGGTTTGTTCCTTTTGGTTCAGCCGTCGGGCGGTATGCTTTGGCGCATGAAATACCGTATCGACGGTCACGATGACGAGGGGCGCTCCAAACGGATAGAAAAGAAGCTTGGGCTTGGCACATATCCCGAAGTCAGCCTGAAGCAAGCGCGGGAACGCCGTGACGAGGCGCGACGTATGCTGGCGAACGGCATCGATCCAGCCGAACAGAAGCAGCGGGACAAACACACCGCCAAAGTGGCCGCGGCCAATACTTTCAGTGTCGTGGCGAAGGCGTACATTGCCAAGAACCAACGCGATGGCTTGGCGGAGGCCACGGTGCAGAAACGGGAGTGGTTTACGCGCCTTGTCGAGAAATCCCTCGGCCATCGGCCTATTGCCGAAATCC
>Ga0302314_10021941_pt1 | contig 10495 bp, 8 predicted proteins | sample III_Palsa_N2_3_FD_200533 | JGI IMG/M metagenome (GOLD analysis project Ga0302314, IMG submission 200533) | Peat permafrost microbial communities from Stordalen Mire near Abisko, Sweden - III_Palsa_N2_3 | ecosystem: Environmental > Terrestrial > Soil > Palsa > Peat permafrost | place: Sweden... | reverse complement strand
AGTTTCTAGGCCCATTCGTGGCGGTGCTGCTTTGCGCTTATATCGCGCTGCTGTTTGGGCGGCTCGTTTGAGCACAGTGGAGGCATCCACCCCGCACCGTAGCGAAGTTCGAGAGCAAAGTGGCTGGGGTAGTTGAGCCGAGCTTCACTGCTCGTCTGGAAAGTGGAATTGACATTGGATAGTTGTTAATCAACAATAGTTGTATGAACACAACTATAAGCAACACCGGACGGGCCGAGACCCATCCGAACCTTATCCTGGGCATTTGCTGCCTCAGCCTGCTGATGGTCGCGATGGATGCCACCATCGTCAACGTCGCGCTACCTTCGATCAGGCACGATCTGGCCGCGTCGATATCAGGGCTGCAATGGGTGATCGATGCCTACACCATGGTGGTGGCCAGCCTGTTGATGCTGGCCGGGTCGATGGCCGACCGCTTCGGGCGTCGTCGCGTATTCCAGTCGGGCATGGCGTTGTTCATGCTGGGCTCGCTGCTGTGCAGCGTTGCCCCGGACATTCATAGCCTTATTACGTTTCGCATTCTGCAGGCGCTGGGGGCGACGATGCTGAATCCGGTCGCCATGTCGATCATTGCCAACACTTTCCACGAGCCAAAAGCGCGCGCGCGCGCCATCGGTGTCTGGGGTGCTGTCGCCGGCGTAGCCATGGCGCTAGGTCCGGTGATCGGCGGCGCGCTCACCGAGAGCATCGGCTGGCGCTCCATCTTCTGGGTGAATTTACCCATTGGTGCGGCGGCGATGCTGTTGGCTGCACGCTACGTTCCAGAGTCCAAGGCAGCGCATCCGCGACGCGTCGATCCGGTCGGGCAACTGCTGGTGTTTGTCATTCTGGCCACGGTGACTTATGCGGTAATCGAAGGTCCTTATGCAGGGTGGGGCTCGACGACGATCATCGGCCTGTTCGCCGCAGCCGCGCTTGCGTTGATCGGGTTGCTTGTCTACGAACCCCGGCGTCACGAACCGTTGATCGATGTGCGGTTCTTCCGCAGCGCACCCTTCAGCAGCGCGACCCTGATCGCCGTGTGCAGCTTCTCCGCGTTCTCCGGCTTCCTGTTCCTCAATGCACTGTACTTGCAGGAAGTGCGCGGCCTGTCGGCCTTCCATACCGGCTTGTGCACGTTGCCGCTCGCACTGGCAACGATTCTTTGCTCGCCCTTGTCCGGGCGACTGGTCGGCACGTATGGGACACGACCGTCGTTGCTGGCCTCCGGCACAGCCACAGTCGTCAGCGCGCTGATCATGACGCAGCTGACGGCCACGACGCCGCTGCCCGTGCTGTTGTTGACGTATGTCATCTTTGGTATCGGCTTCGGCATGGTCAATGCGCCCATTACGAACACGGCGGTATCGGGTATGCCGAAGGCGCAGGCGGGTCTCGCTGCGGCAGTCGCCTCCACCAGCAGACAGATCGGTGCGTCACTCGGCGTAGCCTTGGCAGGCACCATTCTGGGTGCGCACATACATGACGGTTTCGCCGAGGCCACTCATCCGTTCTGGTGGCTGATCGCGGGAGGCGGCGTCACCGTATTGTTGCTGGCCTGGTTGTCCAATACGCGCTGGGCGCATGAAACAACCCGTCACGCGGCACACTTGCTGGAAGAAGTACCTGCGGGAGCGACAGCATGACGGGGCATGCCAACAGTGGCAGCGAGGCCGATCGCATCTGGCAGATGATGGTCGGCCTGGTGTGGGAAACCCGCAGTGAGTGGCGCCGGAAAGTCAGCGAAGCCACCGGATTGCCGTTCAGTCGTGCTCGCATACTGTGGCGGCTGCTGGATACGTCGATGACCTTGAAGCAGATAGCCGATGAGACCGGCAGCGATGCACCCGCCACCACCGTAGCCATGAACGATCTCGAAGATCGCGGCTTGGTCGAACGTAATCCTCACCCGGAAAACCGGCGTGCGAAACTCGTGTCGCTCACGCCGGCGGGTCAGCGGCTGGTCACCTTGATACGCCGCACCGTGCACGACGATGCGCCGCCGTCCATGCAGCAACTTTCCAAGACCGACCTTGCACACCTCCGCCGCATTCTCGAGCGGATAGATGGCGGCGAGCGCTAGGAACCCGTCTGCCGAAAGAATGCGGCCTCAGTATTCTCATGCAGGCATATGGCAGAAACGTTCCCGATACACCGTGGGGCTGACCCCGACCTTCCGGCGAAAATGGTGTCGCATCGTGATGGCGCTGCCGAAGCCGCATTGCGCGGCAACCTCTTCGATGGGTGCGGACGATCGCTCGAGTAGCGCCCGCGCCTGATCGATGCGGGCCATCGCGAGCCAGTCCGTAGGCGTCGTCCCGGTCGTCTCCCTGAAGCGGCGGATAAAGGTGCGCTCGCTCATGGCCACCATCTTCGCCATATCGTGGACGGTGAAGGCCTCGCTCAAGTGCTGGCGCATGCGATCGAGCAAGGGCGACAACGCGTTGCGCTCGCGGCTCTGCACCGGACGCTCGACGAACTGCGCTTGGCCACCATCGCGATGCGGCTGGATCACCAGACGGCGCGCCACCTGGTTGGCGACATCCGTGCCCCAGTCGCGCCGTACCAAATGCAGGCATAAGTCGAGGCCAGACGCACTGCCGGCCGAGGTCAGCAGTCCGCCCTCATCGATGTAGAGGACGTCGGGGTTTACATCGATCAATGGATACTTGCGGCGCAATGCATCCACGTATCGCCAATGCGTCGTGGCGCGCTTCCCGTCGAGCAATCCGGTTGCAGCGAGCACAAACGCGCCCGAACAAATCGAAAGCAGCCTTGCGCCGCGTCGATGCGCCTCGCGCAATGCTTTTATCAGCGGTGCCGGCACGGGCGTGTCGATGCCGCGCCAACCTGGCACGATAATCGTGCCAGCCTGCATCAACCGATCCATTCCGCCATCGGCCTGGATACGCATGCCATATTGACCGCGTACCGAGCGCCGTTCGAGCGCGCACGTTTCGAATCGATACCAACCGGGTTCCAGCTCGGGGCGCGACAGTCCGAATACTTCGGCGGCGCACGCGAACTCAAACGCACATAAACCCTCGTAGACGAGCGCAACGACCAACCCGTTGCGCATCCGCGGACGGCTAGCTGCAATTGGCGTGATCTGATCGGAGTGTGGCATTTACGCCAATTGTGGCAGCACCAGTTGGGTCGGACAATATCTTCGTCTTCTCCACCGAGCACTCGCCATGACGAACGCTGTTGCCCAGATTCCTGCTGCGCCCGCCGAGGTCGCCATTCGCCATTTTGAAGCCGAATTTACTTTTGAAACGGACTGCTGGGACACGCACGGCGCTTTGTCGAAGGGTAATCCAGGCTTTGTGCTCGTCGACGCCCGCAGTCCAGAGATGTTCGTCAAAGGCCACATAGACGGCGCCGTCAATATTCCCCATGGCAAGATCATCGGTTCGCGAATGTCCGCCTATCCGACGTCGACGCTCTTCGTGACCTATTGCGCCGGTCCACATTGCAACGGTGCGGCACGCGCGGCGTTGAAGTTGGCGCGGCTGGGCTTTCCCGTAAAGATCATGAGTGGCGGAATCACTGGCTGGTTGGATGAAGGGTTCACGCTAAACGTCAGCACGTGAGCCGCGCCAGTCACAGGGAAGACTTGTTGGCGTCGCCCAGTTCGCGCGAAACAGTGGCGCCCTGGAGGTTCAGTGGCAGACGCCGATATGGAATCTCAATGCCGCTCGGTTCTATAAACGCGCCGGCGCTTCAAGTTCAGAGAAGTTGAGGTTTACCTTGGTAGTCACGAACCCGGGGGAGTCACCGGAATTGTCTTGAGCAAATTTGATCAGGCTGCATCGTCTTTGCGCCGGCAAAGGGGCGCGAGTTAAGTCGAGCGCTGAGCTCAGCGCTCGTTCCCCGCGGTTGTCTCGTGTCGGCCTCCGCTGCTTATACCGTTGGTTTAACCGTCTCCGTTTCCTCTGTCCTGCATTGATCGCTTTGCGCCTGCCGTCGGCATCTCTCCGTTCCTGAACTTGCAGCCCGACAGGTGCTTCTTCATGAGGCCGTACCTTGCACACTGGATCGAAGAGCGGAGTTCGCCTGAGCGGCTTGACGCAGTCTGTGCAGAATCAGCAGGCGGAACGCGGCAGGGACGACCAGCATGGACAGCAACGGCGCCGTGAGCATGCCGCCGATCATCGGTGCGGCGATGCGCTGCATGACTTCCGAGCCGGCGCCGTGTCCGAGCAGGATCGGGAACAGGCCGGCGAGGATTACGGCAACGGTCATTGCCTTGGGTCGGACTCGTTGCACCGCACCTTCGCGGATTGCCGCATCAAGTTCGTCGATGCCGGCGCGCGGATTCAACGCGACTTGGAGATCCCATGCCTGGCGCAGATACAACAACATCACCACCCCAAACTCGGCGGCGACACCGGCCAACGCGATGAAGCCGATGATTGTGGCTACCGACACCGCGTGACCGAGCGACCAGATCAGCCACAGGCCTCCGACAAGTGCCAGCGGCACACTGGCCATGATCAGCGCGGCTTCGCTCACCCGCCGAAATACGGCGTAGATCAGGAGAAAGATGATCGCCAACGCAATCGGCACCACCAGCTTGAGTCGTTCCGCAGCGCTGGCCAGATACTCAAACTGGCCCGACCAGGCCACCGTGACTCCCGCGGGCAGGGCCACCTGCTGCGCCACTGCGCGTTGCAGGTCGGCGACTACCGAAGCGAGATCGCGGCCGGCAGTATCGACATAGACGTAGGTGGCCAGCTGTCCGTTCTCGCTTTTCAGCATCGACGGTCCTGCATCAAGCTGGATGTCGGCAACCTGACTCAGAGCGAGCTGCGCGCCGTTCGCGGCGATGATGGGCAATTGCTTCAAAGATTCAACCGAGTCGCGGTCGGCGCGCGGGTAACGCACGACGATCGGATAGCGCTCGCGGCCTTCAACCGTCTGGCCGATCGGATCGCCGCCCACCACGGTGGCGATCAGTTGCTGGATGCGCTCCTGGGTCAGTCCGTAACGCGCCGCATCGTCGCGACGGATAGTCACATCCACGTAGCGGCCGCTGGTTGGACGCTCCGCAATCGCAGAGCCTACGCCGAGCACGCTCTTGGCGACCGTCTCGATTCGATCGGCCACGATCTGCAACGTGGCCAGATCAGTACCCATGACCTTGATGCCGATCGGACTCTTGATACCGGTGGAGAGCATGTCGATACGGTTGCGGATCGGTGGCACGAAAAGGTTGGTCAGTCCCGGCACCTGTACAGCCTTGTCCAGTTCCATCTTGATCTTGTCCATCGTCATGCCGGGCCGCCACTGCTGCTTCGGCTTGAAGGTGATGGTGGTCTCGAACATTTCCAGCGGCGCGGGATCGGTAGCCGTATCGGCGCGACCCGCTTTGCCAAGCACGTGATCGACCTCTGGCACGGTTTTGATCATGTGGTCGGTGAGTTGCAGCAACTGGGATGCCTTCCCCGCGGACAATCCCGGCAATGCGGTGGGCATGTAAAGCAGCGTGCCTTCATCCATCGGCGGCATGAACTCGCTGCCCAGACGACTCAGGGGAATGAGCGCGCTGAGTAGCATGATGGCGGCCAACACCAGTGTCGCTTTCGGGTAACGCAAGACCGCTTCGAGAATAGGCCGATAGCCACGAATCAGCCCCCGGTTAAGCGGGTTATCGCGCTCGGCGCGAATGCGTCCGCGTACCAGATACCCCGTCAGCACCGGCACCAGAGTCACGGCGAGACCGGCGGCGGCCGCCATCGCATAAGTCTTGGTAAAGGCAAGCGGCTTGAACAGCTTGCCTTCCTGACCTTGCAACGCAAATACCGGCACAAACGACAGCGCGATAATCAACAAGCTCACGAATAACGCGGGTCCCACCTCGGCGGCGGACTCGGCGATCAGCGACCACCTTTGCGTGCCCAGTGGCTCACGTCCGTCGTTCGCCTCGCGCCAATGTTCCAGATGCTTGTGGGTATTCTCGATCATCACGATGGCTGCATCGACCATCGCACCAATGGCGATCGCGATGCCACCGAGCGACATCAGATTCGCCGAAACACCTTGCAGGTTCATCAGGATGAAAGCCGTCAGCACGCCCAGCGGCAAGGTGATCACGGCCACCAGTGCAGAACGCAGATGACCGAGAAACAGCACGCAGACCAGGGCAACGATCAAGAACTCCTCCAGCAATTTACCCCACAGATTTTCCACGGCGGCATCGATCAGCCGTGAGCGATCGTAAGTGGGGACAATCTCGACACCGGTCGGCAGGCTACGCTGAAGCACGGCCAGGCGTGCCTTCACCGCCGCGATGGTGGTCTTCGCGTTCTTGCCTGAGCGCATGACGATGATGCCGCCAACCACCTCGCCCTGTCCGTCCAGTTCGGCGATGCCACGGCGAAACGTTGGTCCACGTCGCACCGTTGCCACGTCACGCAGCAAGACGGGCACGCTGCCTGCGTTGGTAATGATCGGCACGGTTTCGAAGTCCGTCTGGCTTTTCAGATAGCCTTCGCTGCGCACCATGAACTCGGCTTCGCCTTGCTCGATCACCGAGCCGCCGTTCGCACCGTTGGCGGAACGGATCGCCTCGACCAGCTGCTCTGCGGTGATACCGCGCGCTGCCAGCGCCTGCATATCGGGCACGATCTGCCACGCTCGTTCCATCCCACCCAGGGTGGCTACTTCGGCAACGTCCGGCACCGTCTTCAGCTGATAGCGCAGGAACCAGTCCTGCAACGCGCGCAGCTGGCCGAGATCGTGTTGGCCGGTGCGATCGATCAGCGCGTACTCGTAGATCCAGCCGAGCCCCGTCGCATCCGGGCCCAATGCAGGCGTGACGCCTGCGGGCAGGCGGTCGCGCACCTGACTCAAGTACTCCAGCACACGCGAGCGCGCCCAATACAGGTCAGTACTGTCGTCGAACAGTACATCGACGTAAGAGTCGCCGAAGAACGAGTACGCGCGCACGCTGGTAGCGCCGGGCACGGACAGCATCGTGGTGGCCAGCGGATAGGTGATCTGATCCTCGACCACCTGCGGTGACTGGCCCGGGTAGCTGGTGCGGATGATCACCTGAGTGTCGGACAGGTCGGGAAGCGCATCGATCGATGTATGCAGTGCCGAGAACACACCGATCACCGCCAGCACCAAGGCAGCCAGCAGCACGAACACGCGATGCGCGATCGCGGTGCGGATCAGTGCGCCGATCATTGCCCCTCTCCCATGTGCATGCCCGACATGGGAGTACTGGTCGAAGCGAGCAGGGCGGTGTGGTCGTTGAGCCGATCCAGGGCGCCCGAAAGATTCGCTTCGGAGTCGATCAGGAACTGACCGGAGACCACGACCTTTTCGCGGCCCGTGAGGCCGCCAAGTATTTCGGTGTAACCGCCGGCCGAACGCCCGCTGCGCACCGCGACCGCCCGGAAGTGTCCACCATCCTCGGCGACGATCACTCGCGTCTGGTTGCCGGTGGCGATCAGTGCATCGTCGGGCACCACCGCCACGGCTTCGCCCTGCACCGGATTGAGCTGCACGGCGGCAAACATGCCTGGGCTCAAGGCACCATCGGGATTGTCGAGCACGATGCGCGCATGCTGCGTGCGCGTCGTCGCATCGATATCGGGTAGCAAAGTCTCAACGGTGCCGTGGAATTGCCGCCCCGGAAACGCATCGACCACGACGTTGACCGGCGTGCCGCTTCGCACCGTGCCGGCCGCTGCTTGCGGTAGCGCCGCCTCAACCCACACCGTGGACAGTCCATTCAAAGTCATCAGCGTCTGGCCAGCACTGACCCGCTGACCTTCGCGCACTTCCAGCGTAGTAACGACGCCGGTTTGCGGCGCGTGCAGCGTGATCGTGGCGCCCGCATCATGACGCAACCCCTGGATATCCGCCGGGGTCAGGCCAAGCACCTGCAGGCGCTCGCGCGCAGCAGCGCGCAAGTTTTTCGCATCGGCCGACTGCGCGTATTGAAGCGCAGCGTACTCGGCCAGCGCACTGTTCCATTGCGGAGCAAGCAGCTCGGCCAGTGGCGCACCCGCAACAACGCTCGTGTACGGTGCGCGCACATCGAGTTTGGCAATCACCGCATCGACCCGCGCACTGATCGTGGCTGCCTTCCGCAGATCCCACGTGATCGTGCCCGGCACCTTGATAGCCGATGCCAGTACGCGATGCTCGACCGATACGGTTCGTATACCCAGGTTCTGCACCGTTGCCGGATCGATCCGCACGACATCATTGGCAGCTCCGTCGTCGGTCGGCCGCTCATCAACGTATCTGGGCACCATCGGCATGCCCATCGGCGACAGCCCCGGTTTGTTGAAATGTTCCTGAGGCACCATGGTGTCGTACCAGTACAGAACTTTCTTGCCGCCGTCCCCCGGTGCGGATGCGGCGCTGCTGGTTTGCGGTGGAGACGACGGCAAATGATGGCGGCCGTCGAGGTAGCCGATCAGGAGCAGCGCTGCGGCAAGCAAGGCTGCGGTGAGCATCATCAGTGCGCGCTTCATGGCGTCGTCTCCGAAGTGGGTAACAGAAAGGCCAGTGCCGCCCAGGCACGGCCGTAATCGGCTTGCATGCGCGCGTAATCGGTGTGGTGGGCAATCTCATCGCGACGGGCTTCGAGCAATGGCTGGATGTCGCCGCCGCCGCGATACGCGGCGAGCGCCAGGGCCACGCGGTCATTGGCCAGTGGAAGCAACTCATCACGGTGTCGACGTACTTGCTCGCCGAGTGATCGCCACTGCGCCCAAGCGGACTGGATGGCCTCCGTTTGCAGACGACGTGCGTCGTCATGCTCTGCTTGAACCGCATCAAGGTCAGCCGCACGGGCGGAAATACCCCGGTCCTGTCGGTTACGGGTGAACAGCGGCAGGCTCACGCCGACCTGCAACGACACCATGTCGGACAGTCCCTGCACTCGGGAGCCGTAGGTCAAGCCCACGCTCCATTCGGGATGCTTGTCGGTGCGTGCGGCGGCAAGAGCCGCCTCGGCGGCCTGTTCTCGAGCTGGCCATCCCAGCAGGCTGCCCTGACGATCGATGCTTCCCAGCAGGGACGCCTCGTCATGGGGCAGTACGGCGAAGTCCGGTGCATCCGCCAACGGTTGCTCGGCTAGCGAACCCAGCCAGCGCGCAAGACTCGCTCGAGCCTGAGCCTCGCGTGCGCCGGCCTCATCGATGCGGTTTTCCAGGTCGAGAGCTTCCATGCGAACGGCGAGCACCTGCGCCGCACTGCCGGTGCCGCCGCGCAGTCGCGCTTTCGCAACAGCGGCGTCTTGTGCCCATGCCTGACGCATCAACTGCAGCATCATCGCCTCGTCGTGCGCGCCCCGGGCGGTGATCCACGCATCTGCCACTTCTTGCTGGATCGACAAGGCGGTCGTCATTGCCGACGACGCCGCCAAATCCGCATTGGCGTTGCCCACGGCCCGCTCGGCCTGACGCTTGCTGGGAGAGGGCAGGATTTGAGTTATCCCGACGATGCGCATGGTCATGCTGTCACCGCCCGCCTGAAACGCGCCTGGCCCCTGGACGTCCAGATTGTCGATTCCAGTGGTGAGTTGGGGATCGGGCAAGGCACCCGCGCGCGCAGCTTCCTGCTGCGCAGAATCCAATTGGGCGCGACGAGCATCCAGCATCGGTGCGTGTTCGATGGCCTGGCGTATGGACGCATCGAGCGTCAGCATGGCACGGTCATCCGCCTGTGCCGGCGAAACGAAAAGAAGTGCGGCAGCCAAAGGCAGCCAACGCGCATATCGCGCCGAATGGGCGCGAATACAAACGAGACGGGAAAACATGTTGAGCTCCGATCGAAAACCAGGACAGCCGTGCATGCACGGCCGATAGACGGCTAACGATCCGGGGTTAAATCAACAGAGAACAGAACCGCAACGTGGGCGGTGGGTCAGGGCGATGCAGAGCGGTGTCTGGCAACGCAGCCTGATCAGCTTCTTGCGCGATGGTTCCGAGCAACGTGGGTGATACGGAGGTGAGCAGGAGCGGTGGAACCGTCGGCAAGCTTGCGTCGTGTGCCGACGCGGTATTGCCGGCGCAGTGTTCGGTACAGCGGGGGTCTGTACCTATGTGATGCGAGGTTGGCGCTTTGGCCGTGGAGCCCATCCCCATGGACGCACAATCGCCCGTCATGCCGATGTTGGTCGGCACAGCGGGCAGCGTGCAGGCATAGGCCGCCATGGCCAGCTGCTGAAACAACAGGCAAAACAGCACGATCTCCGTCCACAGGACGCGGCGGCGACGGCTGATGTGAAATCGCTTACGCATGGCGGGGACATCTTAGCGCAGCTGGAGGTGGGTCCGGTCAAGTAGGCAACGCGAACTTTCAATCAAAGGAATAAGAGACTTGATACAACGCAGGCTGACGTGGCTTCCTGACATGCAGAAATTGCTCTGGACCCAAGCCCCGAAAGAAATAATTCGCAACGGTGTCCATTCTGCGCTTCGCCATTCGTCTAGTTATCAGCAACCAACCTTAAGACTGAAAGGAAAGA
>Ga0302314_10021940_pt1 | contig 10495 bp, 9 predicted proteins | sample III_Palsa_N2_3_FD_200533 | JGI IMG/M metagenome (GOLD analysis project Ga0302314, IMG submission 200533) | Peat permafrost microbial communities from Stordalen Mire near Abisko, Sweden - III_Palsa_N2_3 | ecosystem: Environmental > Terrestrial > Soil > Palsa > Peat permafrost | place: Sweden... | reverse complement strand
GCCACCTGTGCCGCCGGCGCGGGTGCCGTGGCTTGCGGCGCTGCTGAACCACTGGAAGGTGGCTGCGAAGCGGCGGCCGCGCCGGGGGCCGGGCCTGTCGCGGCCAGCGCTGAAAGCCCATCCGCGGCGGGCGCGGCCGGGATCGAATTGCCGGCGCTGGCCTCGGCCTGGGGTACAGCCGGCGGTGGGGCTTCGTGGCCCGCTGGCGCCGCCGTTGCGATGGCGGCTGTGTCGGGTGCTGCGGCCTTATTGTCCGCGGCGCCTGCCTTTGGGGGGGCCGCGGAGGCCGAACTTGCGGCTTCCGCCTCAACCCCGCCTGTGTCGGCGCTGTCGCCGGGCGCACCCCCAAAGCCGAGCGCACCTAGCGGCGGTGCTGCGACAACAGGCGGTGTCTCCAGATTGACCGTCGGCGCCATTGCATCCGGGGAGGCGGCTTGCGCCGTTGCGCGGCGCGCTTTCGCGGCTGCCGAAAGGCCGGATGCGGCACCGCCGGCAGGTGCCGGTGGTGCCGGTTTACCGGCGATTTGTGGCAATGCGGCTGGCCGCGTAGGCGTGGCCATGTTGACCGGCACATCAGCCGTACCCGGCCGCCGGCCGGGAACAGATCCGGGGATTGGCCCCCCAATTCCCGTTTGCTGGGCACCTGCCGCCAATGCCAGCAATGCCTGGAACCGCTGCGCCGGCGTGGAAGGGGCCGCGGTTCCCGGTATGCGGCCGCCCGTGGCCGGCGCTGCCGTGCCGCCCGTGGGCGATTTGGCGCTGCTTTGAGCTGGCGCCGGAGGGGGCGCACCCATACGCGCCAAGGGGGAGTTTTGCGCTTGCATGGCTCCCACCGTTGCAAAACGCGGGCCACACCCGCGCCCCGCCCTAAGGCGCCATGCGCGGCGCCGCAATTGACGTCGTGATGCGGCAAACCCGGCATAACCGGCCCGGCAGGATGTGCCGGTCTTGCGCAAACATTCATGCCCGCGCTGGCCTTTTTCGGCCTTGGACGGTGCTTTGCGGGTTGGCACGCTTCCTGCCTTGCACTTCGCACACACGCTTCGGCGATCAGGAGTTGCAGATGTCTCTATTCGGCGCGATGAGCACGGCGATCAGCGGCCTGAACGCGCAGGCCGCCGCCTTCACCAATATCAGTGACGACACCGCCAACAGCCAAACCATCGGCTACAAAGGCGTCGATACCAATTTCATCGACTATTTGAGCTCCAGTTCGGCTACGGAAAACCAATCCGGCAGCGTTGTCACGACACCTTCTTACCAAAATGAAGTGCAAGGCACGATTCAGCAAAGCAGCGATCCGCTGGCGATGGCCATTGATGGCCAGGGTTTCTTTCAGGTTTCGGAAGAAGCCGGCGCCACCAGCACCGGCACCCCCACCTTCAGCACGCAGCCCTACTATTCCCGCGCCGGTGATTTTCAGCTTAATAGTACCGGCTATCTGGTGAACAGCGCCGGTGGATACCTGAACGGCTGGGCTGTTGATCCAACAACGGGTGTGCTGAATACCAGCACGATGGCACCGATCCAGGTGCAACAGACCCAGTTCCAGCCGGTCGCCACCGCAAATGTTTCACTTCTGGCCAATGTGCCGACAACGCCTGGCGCAACCAGTACCCTGTCGTCCAATGTGGAAGTGTACGATGCGACCGGTACTGGCCACCAGCTGTCCTTGGGCTGGACTCAAAACGCCGGCACCGCCAATGACTGGACGCTGACCTTGAGTTCGCCGGATAATCAGAGCGGTGCGACCATTGGTTCGGTGAACGTTCAGTTCAATTCCAACGGCACGCTTGGCAGCCTTTCCAACGCCACCGGCAGTCTGGCGGTGGCCGGCAGCAGTACGGACGCCGCGGTATCGCTGACGCCTACGTTCAATGGCAATACGCAAAGCATCAATCTGAACCTTGGGTCCTTTGGCGGTTCGAACGGCGTCACCCAATTCGCCGGCACCGATTTCGATTTGCATAGCATCAGCCAGGATGGCGCCGCCCCGGGGGCTTTTACGGGCATCTCCACCAGCAATACCGGTGCCATCAATGCCAATTACGACAATGGCCGCTCCGTGCAGATCGCGCAGGTGCCGATTATTACGTTCGAAAACGCTGATGCGCTGCAGAGGCAGAATGGCCAGGCCTTCACCACCACGGCGGCTTCCGGCGTGCCGATCGCGCAAAACCAAAACGAGAACGGCGCCGGCACACTTGTTACAGGTTCAGTGGAAAGCAGCAACGTGGATATCGCGACGCAACTCTCCAGCTTGATCGTGGCGCAACAGGCCTATGGGGCGAACGCAAAGGTGATCGCCACGGCCAACCAGATGTTGCAGACAACCCTGGATATCAAACAGTGAACAGGCGCCGGCGTCACAACATGAAATATGATCGGACGCGGGCGGGCCGGCCGCTCCCATGAGCCTCGACTCCTCGATCGGCATCGCGTCGCAAAGCCTGGCCAATATCAGCCTCGGCTTCAGCATCATTTCACAAAATATCGCCAATGCCGCCACACCCGGCTACGCCACCGAGCAAGCCACACAGCAGAGCCTGGATGCCGGTGGCCAGGGCATTGGTGCTGCCAGTGGCCCGACCCAATTGGCCACCGACGCGGCGCTGCAATCCCAGCTCTATGGTGAAAATGCCGCGGCCGCCGGAGCCACCACCACTGGGAACGCGCTGACCAACCTGCAACCGGCGCTCGGCACGGTGGGCGCCGGCAACGATCTCGGCAGTTTGCTCGGCGCGCTGCAAAGCGGCTTTTCGGCATTGCTAACCGATCCCAGCAATCAGGCGCAGCAAGGCGCGGTGGTGAGTGCCGCGCAGGCGGTGACGCAACAAATCAATACCATCAGCACCGCCTATACCGGGGCCGCGCAGTCGGCCCAGAATGGGCTCCAGGCGAATGTGACGGCATTGAACACGGCGTTGTCGCAGGTCGGGGCTTTAAGCAATCAGATTATCGCCTTGCAGGCGCAGGGCGGCAGCACGGCGGATTTGCAAAATCAGCGCAACCAGGCGTTGACCACGATTTCCGGCCTGGTCGGCGCGAATTTCGTGCAGCAGCCGAACGGCGACGTGTTGATCTACACCACCGGCGGCGCCGAGTTGCCCACCCGTTCGCAGGGTGGCGGCCTTCTGCAACCGGGCACCCCGCTATCGATCGCCAATGCCACGGCCACGCCGCAAACCTACTATCCAGGTGGCGGATTGCCCGGTGTCGAACTCGATGGATCCGATATCACCGATGAACTGACCGGTGGCGCCATTGGCGCGAATGTGACGTTGCGTGATCAAACGGTGCCGACCTATCAGGGCGAGCTCGACGAATTTTCAGAAACCCTGACAAGCCGCTTCGCCGGCCAGGGCCTTTCCCTGTTCACCGATCCCGCGGGCAACATTCCCCCCGCCAACGGCACGCCCACGCAAGCCGGGTATGTGGGCTATTCCGCCAATATCACGGTGAACCCGCAAGTGGTGGCCACACCGTCTCTGGTGCGTGATGGCAACCTGACTATCACGGCCAGTGCCACCGGCGGCGCTGCATTCACGCCGAATCCGAATAATCTTTCGGGCTTCACAGGCCTGATCGACAATGTGCTGAATTATGCGCTGGGCTCAGACGTGCAGCAGGGCGTGACACAGCCGCCACCCGCCATCACCGGGCTTGGCCCCACCGGCACCCTGGCCGCACCCTTCGCGGCACCCGCTTCATTGAGCGATTTTGCCACCGATATCACCGCGTCACAATCCGCCGACAGTGCCGCGGCCAGCACCACAGCCACGGACGCCACCGGCACGCAAACCGCACTTTCGGGGACATTGCAATCAGAAACCGGCGTTGACGTGGACAGCCAGCTGTCGCTGTTGGTGCAATTGCAGAATGCCTACGGCGCCAACGCAAAAATAATGGATGCTGTTCAGGATATGTACACGCAATTGCTGCAAGCGGTGCAGTAGAATGAGCCTTTCGATCTCCACCCCGCTGAACGCCACGGATTTCGGCACGCTGAACCAGGCCGTGGCGGGCACGTCGCTGATCGAGCGGAATATCGCCAACCTGACCGCGGAAACCTCCAGCGGCTATGTGTCCAGCAATTTCGCGGGGCTGGGCGACAATGCCGGTGCGGCGCTGGATCTGTCCACGCAGATCGCCGGCAACGCGGCACTACAATCCAGCACCAACGCGGCCGCCAATATTCAGCAAGTGGCGCAAACCGCACTTGGTCAGATCGAAAGCATCGCGTCTGATTTTGCCACTCAAGCCCGCACGCTGATCAGCACGCCCGGCAGCGCGCCTACCGTCGCCGCCAGCGCCAACGACGCGCTGCAACAGGTGGCGAGCCTGCTCGATACGCAGGTGGGAGATGTGTATGTCTTCGCCGGTCAGGACAGCATCACGGCCCCGGTGCCGAACCCCGCCGATATCACCCAATCCTCGTTCTATTCCGCCATTCAGACGGCGATCGGTAACCTGGTCACCAACGGCGCCGCGGCCACCAGTGCCGCCACGTTGGCCATCGCGGCACCGGGTGGCACATCGCCGTTTTCGGCCTCGCTGGAAGCGGCGGGCGTGCAGAGCGAGGCGGATTTGGGCGGTGGCACGCGGATTGCCCTGGCACCCCTGGCCAACGCCAATAGCAACGCTTTGTCATCGGGTACCGGCACCACCAGCACCGGCTCCTACACGCGGGATTTGCTGCTGGGGCTGGCCACGCTCGGCTCGCTGGGCAACGCCAATACCAGCGATCCCAGCTTTCAAACCCTCGTGCAAAGCACCGTCACCACGCTGAATGGCGCGGTGAGTGCCGCCAACACCGATATCGGCGCCTTGGGCGACCGGCAAAAGCAAGTGACCGAAACGCAAGCAGAGCTTTCCGGCACCGTGACGGCTCTGCAAACCCAGCTCTCCAATGTCCAGGACGCGGATCTGACACAGGTGGCGACGCAGCTGGCGCAAGCGCAGACGCAGCTGCAGGCGTCGTTTCAAGTCATTTCGAGCCTAAGTCAGCTCAGCCTGACGAAATTCCTGCCGGAATAAAATGCCGCGCCAAGAGCTAGAGCGGCCCGGCCGGTTTCCCCACGTTTCCATTTATACCAACCCACATTGAGGCTGACCCATAGGAAGGAAGTGCTTCTTTTTGGAAAAAGAAGCAAAAACTTTTGCTCATTGGGGCGCGCGTTGGATCCACCGCGCGCCCCATGTATCAAAAGTTTTTTGGTTCTTTTTTTCAAAAAAGAACTGCTTGCCTTAGCCTTACCTGAGTCACTCTCAATGCAGGTTGTTATTAGGTTGAAGCCGCTCTAGCGCGGCGGAGGCGCGCCCGCGTTGGCGGCATTTGCATCAGCCGCACCGGTGGCCGCGTCGGCCGCATGTGTCGCGGCGGCGGCTTTGCGGTAATGCCCGTGGCGCGCGGCGCGCTTGGCCACCACGCGGTCATGATGGGCTGCCGCGGCGTCGCTCTGCGCGGCCTGCTCGGAGGCGACCGGACCGGCCGAGGGCGGTACTACCGGCTGGGCGAACGCTGGCAGTGCAACGGAAAATGCGGCGACGGTGGCAAGAATGGTGAATCGCATGGCGAGGCTCCTTGGCCTGTGGGTGTGAAGGCAAACATGGCCGGGCCGCGCGGCGAATTCGTGGCACCAACGTGACGGAACGTGTCTGCGCCCCGGCACACGGTGAGACGAATCCCAAGCGAGGGGGGCCCGCGCTGATAGCGCATATGTGGCGTTGCAGTCCCAACACAAAAACGAATGAAGCTGCGGCAGGCAGTCGCAGCACCGCCATGTTGGGCTTGCCCGGCGCCAGAGCGGCGTTTTTCTTTCACCCGCGCCCGGGTTCTGATACGCAAACGCATGCTCATCGTCCGCGGCCTCAGAAAATCCTTCGACCGCGTGGCGGTCGACAATCTGGATCTCACGATCGAAGCGGGTGAGATCTACGCCCTGCTCGGCCCGAACGGCGCCGGCAAAACGACAACGCTGCGCATGGTGTGCGGCCTGCTGGCCCCCGATGCCGGCCGTATCGAAATCGACGGCATCGATGCGCTGGCCGAGCCGCTGGCCGCCAAGCGCGTGATTGCGTGGTTGCCCGATGAACCGTTGCTGTACGATCGCCTGACGCCGATCGAATATCTGGAATTCGTGGCCGGCCTGTGGAGCGTGGAACCCGATCTGGCCCGAGCGCGCGCGCAATCACTGCTGACCGAGCTTGGTCTATGGGCGCATCGCGGCGAACTATGCGAGGGCTTTTCCCGTGGCATGCGTCAAAAAACGGCGCTCGCCGGCGCCCTGCTGCATGACCCGCAATTGCTCATCATGGACGAGCCGCTGAGCGGCCTGGATGCCGCGGCATCGCGCCAGGTGAAGGACCTGCTGCGCGCCCGCGCCCGCACCGGCCGCACCGTGGTGCTGACCACGCATGTGCTGGAGGTGGCAGAGCGCCTGGCGGACCGGATCGGCATTATCGCCTCCGGCCGTATGGTGGCGCAGGGCAGTTTCGCCGAATTGCGCGACCGGGCAGGGCAGGGGCTCTCCACGCTGGAAGACATCTTCCTGCACGTCACGGCTGAACCAGCCGGGGAACCAGCCGGTGAAGCGGCTTTCGGCGAGCCCGCCGCCGTATGATCGCCACATGCTAGCGACTCCGGGCTCCACGTTGTGGCTGCTGAAGCATGATTTGCGCCTGGCCGGCCGGGATATGCGCGCTGCCGGCCGTGGCCGTAGCCGGGTGGTCGCCACCATCCTGCTGATCACGGTAGTGCTGATGCATGTGATTGGTTTCACCGCGGCCCCGGCGCTGACGCATCTGCACGATACGTACCGCGAGGGCGCGCTGGTAACGCTATCGTTGGCGGTGGTCGGTGCCTTCGCGCTGTTCCTGTCCAAGGCCATTACGGAGGCCACGGAAGCGCTGCATCAGCGTGGTGATCTCGATCTGCTGCTGTCCTCGCCGATCCCCATGCGGCGGGTGCTGACAACGCGGTTGCTGGCCATTGCGGTGATCGCGGGTTTTTTGCCGATCCTGATGGTGTTGCCGCTGGTGAACGGCATGATGTTGCGTGGGTATTTCAAATGGGCGGGCGCCTACCCGGTGCTGGTTTCGCTGGCGCTGACCGCCTCGGCGGCAGGGGCGGCCCTCACCTTCGGGCTGCTGGCCTGGGTCGGCCCACGCTACACCCGCCTGTCCGCCCGCGCCCTGGCGACGCTGTTCGGCGCGCTCTCATTCTTGTCCACGCAAGCGCGCTACCTGATACCCGAGGCGTGGCGTAACTGGTTTTGGCTGGCCGTCACACCGCTGCCCGGCGTGGTGCCGCATGGCCCGCAATGGTATCCGGCGCGTGCCACTTTGGGCGAACCGCTGCCCATGCTGGCGCTGGCGCTGTTCGGGGCGGGGGCCGTGATGCTCGCCAGCCGCGGCTTGGGGCAGGTGTATGGCGCGGGTGTGTTGAACACGCTGTCGCAAGGTGCCGGGGTGCGTGCCGGTGGCGTGGCGCGGCGCTTCCGCGGCGGCGTGGATGCCGCGTTGTTGCGCAAGGAATGGCTGCTGCTGTGGCGCCATCCGGGCCTCGGCGCGCATGTGTTTTACCAGTTCATCTTCCTGGTGCCGGGTGCCATCGCGCTGGTGCGCGTCGGCCAAAGTGCCGGCAGCAACAGCCCCGCCGGGCTGGTGTTCCTCACCGCGCTGATGACCGGGCGGATCGCCAAAATCCTGTCCAATCCCGCGTTTGAAGCAGACCAGGCGCAGGCGCTGACGCAGACGGCGCCAGTGGCGGCGGGGCGTTTGCTGCGCGCCAAGATCGCGGTCACGGTCGGGGCGCTGCTGGTGGTTGGTGGGTTGCCGCTCGTGGGCATTGCGTGGCGGGTGCCGGCAGCGCTTCCGGCGGCGTGTTTGTCCTGCGTCGGCGCGAGTACGACGCGGCTTTGGCTGGCGGCGGCACGGCCAAAGGCTTTGCGCAAACCCGGGCTTCAGGGGCGCATGCCGTTGAATGGGGATGGATTGTTGGGGGTTATGATCGATATTGGTTGGGGGCTGGGTGGCGCGGTATTGACGATTTTCGTTTAGGTAAGGAAGCGCTTCTTTTTGAAAAAAGAAGCAAAAACTTTTGAAAATTGGGGTGCGCGTTGCATGCAACGCGCGCGCCAACGAGCAAAAGTTTTTTGGTTCTTTTTTTCAAAAAAGAACTGCTTGCCTTTGCCTTGCATGAGCCCCCCTCCTTCGAGGAACCACTATGACCACAATCTGCGGCCCCATCTCACGCAGCTACATCAGCCAGCGCCTCCGCCTGAACTACGTGGACTGGGGCAACGAAAAGGCGCCGCCGCTGATCCTGCTGCATGGTGGCCGCGATCACTGCCGCAACTGGGATTGGGTGGCGCAGCGCCTGCGCGACGACTGGCACATTATCGCGCCCGATCTGCGCGGCCATGGCGACAGCCAGTGGGCGGATGCCGGCGGCTATGGCATCGACGGCTTTATCTACGACCTGTCGCAGTTGATCCATCAGCAGAGTTTGGCGCCCGTCACGATCATTGCCCATTCTTTGGGCGGCAACATCGCGCTGCGCTATACGGGTGTGTTCCCCGAAACGGTGCGCCGGTTGGTGGCGATCGAGGGGCTGGGCCCGTCACCGTCGATGGAGGCCGAGATGGCCAAAAAATCCATCGCCGAGCGGATGCACGGCTGGGTGGATGCGTCACGCAAGCTGGCGGGCCGCATGCCGCGGCGCTACGCCTCGCTGGAAGATGCCTATGCCCGCATGCGCGAGGAGAACGCCCATCTTTCGGCCGAGCAGGCGCTGCATCTGACGCAGCACGGCGTGCGGCAGAACGAGGACGGCACCTATAGCTGGAAGTTCGACAATTACATCCGCGCCTGGCCGCCTTACGACATGACGCGCGACGACATCCGCTCACTCTGGGCGCGCATCACGTGCCCGACCTTGCTGGTGTACGGGAGTGAAAGCTGGGCCAGTAATCCGGAGACGGACGGCCGGGCGGCGCATTTCAGCAATGCCAAGGTGGCCGTCATCCAGGGCGCGGGGCACTGGGTGCACCACGACAAATTAGAGGATTTCATGGGCGCGTTGCTGCCGTTCCTGGCGTAACGGCAACACCGGTTCTCGCGAAGGGGCGCGAGCGCGCCCCTTGCGGATCAGACGGCGGCTGGAGCCGCCTCTTTTTTCAGGGCGGCGCGGGCGATGCGGCGCTTCAGGGCCTGCGCCACTTCCGGCAGCTTGCGATTCGCGGTGGTGCTCAGGAACGCGTCCAAGCCGCCATTATGCTCGATCGTGCGCAGGGCGCGGGTCGAGACGCGTACGCGCACGGTGGTGCCCAGCACGTCGGACAGCAGGGAGGTTTCCTGCAAATTGGGCAAATAGCGGCGGCGGGTCTTGTTGTTGGCGTGGCTGACGTTGTTACCCGTCAGAACACCCTTGCCCGTCATCTGGCAGCGGCGCGACATAGTTGCGGTCCTTGAAGGTCGTACGAAAACGGGCGGGTGGTGCCCGCCGGAAGGGCGGGGTATGGTGAAAACCTAGCGCCGCGTCAAGCGGGGCCTTGCCGACGGGAAGGCCAGGGGCTCTGCCCCTGGACCCCGCTAAGGACAAGTCCTTAGAACCTGTTTGTTAGGCAGGCCATCTTGTCCCCACCCAAGTAAGGGGTCTGGGGACTTGTCCCCAGCGGGGTCTAGGGGCAGAGCCCCTGGCCTTCTTCCCTCGGAGGCCGCCAGCTCATGACCATAGCGCGAAGCTCCAAGGGCCGATTCTCCCCCGACCGCCTGTTCGCCCCGCGCAGCATTGCCGTGTTTGGCGCGGATACGCCGGAAGGCGTCCGCCTGATGGGCAACCTGCTGGAGGGCGGATATTCCGGCCAACTGATGGTGGTGGGTAACGGCGGCCAGGCCAACTCCGCGCAATCCTACGCCAGCATCGCGGCGCTGCCCGAAGCGCCCGACCTGGCGCTGCTGGCATGCAGCGCGGCTGATGCGGGCCCGATTCTCATGGCACTGGCCCGCCGCGGCACGCGCGCCGCCGTGGCTTTGACGCATATTCCAGACCTCGCCGCCCTGGCCAGTGCTGCCGGCGTGCGCACGCTGGGGCCCATGAGCTTTGGTGTGGGCGTGCCACGCTTGGGCCTGAACGCCACCGCCAGCCACCTGCGTCTGCCGCCCGGCCGGGTCGCATTACTGACCCAATCCGCCTCGCTGGCCCGCGCCGTGGTGGATTGGGCCGCCCCAAACGGCGTCGGCTTCAGTTACATCATCGGCCTGGGCAGCAGTGCCGATCTCGGCTTCGCCATGGGGCTGGATTGGTTGTCGCGCGATACCGATACCAGCCTTATTCTGATGGACATCCGCCGCGTGCGCGGGCGACGTGCCTTCATCAGCGCCGCGCGTGCCGCGTCCCGCTTGCGCCCCGTGGTCGCCATCCGCCCTGGCGGCCGGCTGCTGGACCCATCGGGCCGCGCTGATGACGTATTCTGCGCGGCGCTGAACCGCG
>Ga0302314_10021939_pt1 | contig 10495 bp, 4 predicted proteins | sample III_Palsa_N2_3_FD_200533 | JGI IMG/M metagenome (GOLD analysis project Ga0302314, IMG submission 200533) | Peat permafrost microbial communities from Stordalen Mire near Abisko, Sweden - III_Palsa_N2_3 | ecosystem: Environmental > Terrestrial > Soil > Palsa > Peat permafrost | place: Sweden... | reverse complement strand
AAGGCGGCGGAAGTCACGCTGCAGCCCATGCGACGGTTTCCGTTCGATGCGGCCATCGTCTTCGCCGATATCCTCCTCTTGCCGCGGGCCCTCGGTCAGGAGGTGTGGTTCGAGGCCGGCGAGGGACCCCGACTCGGCCCCCTGCCTGAACTGGCGGCGCTAGAGGGCGAGATCGAAGCTTCGACCGACCGCTTGGCGTCGATTGGCGAAACCCTGCGCCAGGTACGGGCGGCTCTCGAGCCTGAGCGCGCGCTGATCGGCTTCGCCGGCGGGCCGTGGACCGTGGCGACCTACATGCTGCAGGGCCGCGGGGGCGAGCGTGACGAGGCCAGAGCGTGCGCCTTCGCCGATCCGGCCGGCGTCACAGCGCTGGTGGACGTGCTGGCGCGGGCGACGGCGCGCTACCTGGCGATGCAGGCGCGGGCCGGCGCCCAGGTGCTCAAGATCTTCGAATCCTGGGCCGACCAGCTCCCTGAGGATCTCTTCGAAGTTCTCGTAACGCGCCCGCATCGGCGGATCGTCGACGACTTGCGGGCAGAGGGGATCGAAACCCCGGTCATCGGCTTCCCACGCGGCGCCGGGGCGCTCGTCGAGGCCTATGCGGAAGAGGCGCGTGTACAGGCGGTCGCTCTGGACGTGCAGGCTCCAGCGGCGCTCGGCCGCAGGCTGCAGGCCAAGGTCGCCATCCAAGGGGCGCTGGATCCGATGTTGCTGCGGGCGGGTGGCGAGGCTTTGGACCGTCGCGTGGACACCTTGATCGAGCAGTGGGGCGCTGGGCCCTATATCTTCAACCTGGGTCACGGGGTGCTGCCCGACACCCCGATCGAGCATATCGCCCGGGTGGCGGCGCGGGTCAGCGGTCGATGACCGAGCGCCGGCTCGCCGTGGTGCTGTTCAACCTGGGCGGCCCCGACGGTCAGGAAGACGTGCGGCCGTTCCTGCGCAACCTCTTCGCCGATCCGGCGATCATCGACCTGCCAGCGGCGGCGCGCGTGCCCCTGGCCGAACTGATCTCACGGACCCGAACGCGGAGCGCGAAATCCAACTACGCTGCAATGGGCGGCGGCTCGCCGCTCCTGGCCGGCACCCGGGCCCAAGCCGAAGCGCTGCAGCGAGCCCTGTCGGAGGCAGGCGAGGCTGTGCGCGTCTTCATCGCCATGCGCTACTGGCGGCCGACCAGCGAGGAGACCGCACGCGAGGTGAAGGCGTTCGACCCGACCGACATCGTCCTGGCGCCGCTCTATCCGCAGTTCTCGACCACCACCACGGCCTCGTCGCTGGCTGCGTGGCGGGAAGCTTACGACGGGCCGGGACAAACCCATGGGCTGTGCTGCTGGCCGGCCAACGCGGGGCTTGCCCGGGCGCATGCCGAAGCCATCCTGGAAACCTGGGAGCAGGCCGGCCGGCCAAAAGTGCGGCTGCTGTTCTCCGCCCACGGCATCCCGCTGCGGATAGCCACCAAGGGTGACCCCTACGCCTGGCAGGTCGAAGTCACCTGTCGTGAGGTGGCCGAGCGGCTCGGCGAGGGCTGGGACTGGCGGATCTGCTACCAGAGCCGCGTGGGTCCGATGAAGTGGCTGGGGCCATCGACCCCGGAAGCGATCGCCGCGGCGGCCGCCGAAGGGCTGGGCGTGCTGGTCGACCCGGTAGCGTTCGTCTCCGAGCACGTTGAGACCCTGATCGAGCTCGATCGTGACTATGCGACTCTGGCCAAGGCGGTTGGCGCGCCGTGCTATCTGCGCGCGCCTGCCGCAGGCGTGCGGCCGGCGTTCATCGATGGCCTGGCCCAGGCGGTGCGCGGCGCCCTCTCGCGAGGCGGTGTCGGGCCGGACGGGCCCACCTGCCCGGCAAGCTTCGCCAGGTGCGGGCGCACGAGGCAGGCGGCATGATCCACAACCTGCTGATCGGGCTTCATATCCTGGCGGTCATCGCCTGGATGGCCGGTCTGCTCTACCTGCCGCGGCTCTTCGCCTATCACACCCGCGCCGACGCCGGCTCGCAGATGGACGAGACCTTCAAGGTCATGGAAGCCAAGCTGATGGCCATGATCATCAATCCTTCCGGTTTCGCGGTGGTCGTCTTCGGCGGGGCGCTGATCTGGAATGACGTCGGGTCGTTCGGCTGGGATTATTTTGCCCGGCCCTGGGCGTTCGCCAAGCTGGCGGGCGTCATCTTCCTGTTTGGCTGGCATGGGTTTCTGTCGAGCGAGCGCAAGAAGATCGCGGTCGGGTCCAGTGTACGCACCGAGCGGTTCTGGCGGATGGTCAACGAGCTGCCGTTCCTGGCGGCAATCGTCATTGTGCTGTCAGCCACGCTGAAGTGGTGACCTCAGTCTAGAACTTGGCGTGTACGCCGAGCGTATAGTACCGCCCCATGTAGTCGTAATAGCCCACCGGATAGGTGCCGACTGGATAGGGCGGCGCCGCGTTGGTGATATTGTTGATGTTGAGCGTCAGAGTCAGCCGCGGAATGATATCGTAAGCCAGCGACAGGTCGTGAGTATAGTACTGGTGAACCTTGAGCGGTTCTTGGTTGTCGTCGGTGAATGTGAGGTCGAAGTAGGTGACGCCCACGTAGTGGGTGGTCCAGCCGAAGCGGAACGGTCCCTTCTTGTAAGTCAGCTGGGCCATCCAGCGCCAGCGGGGCATGCCTTCCGAGGTGCTGCCGGCGAAGGCGCCGGCCGTGTTGATGGCGTCGAAACCCAGGCCTGACACGGAGGTGACGTAGCGGCGGTTGTTGACGGCGTCGACGTTGAAGTCGAACTGACCGAGGTCATTGTCCGTATGTACGAACGGCAGGCGATTGATGGCGCGATAATAGTCGAGTTTGTATTCGGCCCCGGCGTAGTGAGCGTAGCCGGCGTTGATGAAACCCTCGTTGGCGCTGAGCAGCTGGCCGATGTTGGGCCCGGCGCCGGCCCGGGTGAAGTCCGCACACGTGGCGCTGGGATAGTTGGGTGTGTCGTAGCACTGCTCGAGCAGCACGCCGACGGTGGCCGACTCGATCTCGTTACTGATGTTGATCTCGATGTAGTCGCCGGAAAGCGTCAATCCGGGGACCCACCGCGGTTGCAGGAGCAGGCCGTAAGTCCAGGAGTTGCCGACCTCGTTCTTGAGGTTCGGATTGCCGCTGACCGTGACCGGGATGGTGTCGACTTCCACGAGTGAGTTGTTGAACGCGGCCAGAGCCGCGGCGCCCGCCGCCGCGTTACCGCCCTCGAGAGCGGTGAAAGCGGCCAGACAGTTGGCTTGCCGCACCTTGGGGTTGGGGCCGGTGTCGATGTTGCTCGTCTGGCAGGGGTCCTCGCCGGTGTCATAGGCGGACGTGCTCGAGGCGAAGAGATCGGTCAGGGGCGGCGCCATGAAGGTCTTGCTGCGGCTGCCGCGCAGGGTGATGTCGGGAATGGGCGAGAATTCGCCGCCGTAGTTCCAGGCCTCGTTATTGCCGGCGAGGGAATTGCTCACATGGCGGTAGGCGCCGTTGAGCGTGAGCTTGTAGGCCCCCCAGGGGAAGTTGAAGCCTGGGCCGAGGATCGGCAGCGTGCCCTCGACGTAGTATTCGTCGGAGACCTCGGAGCCTTTCTGGCCGTTGATCGGGATGCTGTAGCCGGTGCCCTCGGCCGAGGCGAGATCAGGCGTGAAACTGGCCGCATCGCGGTGGTATTCGAAGCCCAGCGAGAGCCGGGCGTCGCCGGCCGGGAGTTTGAAGACGTTGGTCCAGACGTTGATCTGGCCATCGTCCAGGCGGTTGAAGGAATGATCGCCGAAGTTGGCGGTGAAATACTTTACCGACGCGGCGTTGCTCGCGGGGCTGCCGAAGGGATCGAAGGGGACGCAGCCCGAAATATACGGGTTGGTCGAGCCGGGGTTTTCCGCCGTCACCCGGCACATGGGTTGGCCGTTGGGGCCGATGATCGAATCAAGTGCGTAGCCATAGAGGTCGGGTACGGACCCGCCGCTGGCGGCATTGCCGTAGACGATGTTCGGGCTGTTGAACTGCGACCAGTTTTCGCCGCGCGCCCAATCCGCCGTCCAGTTGAAGGTGTGGCGGAAGACGCTGAAGTCGCCGGACAGCTCGAAATTGACGTTGAAGGTCTGGCTGGCCTGGCTGAACGGGGCCTGGGCGACATCCGAGTTGGACCGCGACAGGTAGAAGCCGTTGGCGTCGACGCCGTTCGCAGCGAGAACGGACTGGGCCTGGGGCGTGAGGTAGGCGTTCTGCGGCGAGATCTGCACCGCCAAGCCGGCCACCGGTGCGTTGAAACCCGGCGACTCGCCGAAGGCGATCGCGGCGAAATTCGGCTCGTCGAGACTGGCGGCGTAAACGTCTGCATAGTTGAAGGTGGCGTGGAAGTGCAGGTGATCGCTGAAATCATAGGTCGCCATGGCGTTGACGATTTTGCGGTCGACGCCGGTCTGCAACATCGTCAGGGGGCCCAGATTCAGGGCGTCGCCGCCCGACTCGGCGCAACCGACAATCTGGTTGAAGCAGGCGCCGTAGAGCGCCCCCGGATTGAACGCCACGAGACTGCCGCCCGGGGCGAACTGCGCAAGTTGGCCGTTGGGCAGGGTGAGCGGATTGCCGGTGTAGAAATTGTAGGGAACGCCCCATTCGGTCACGCCCGCGAACCGGTTGTTGGGGATGACGATTTGCGACGGTATCCCATTGGCGCCGGCCGCGGGGTTAGGGTTGGGCGCGAACGCTAATTGCTGGGCGGTCCACGGCCGATCGGAATTGAGGACGTTGCTGGTCTGATCCCACAGGAAGTCGACCGCGACGTTGAGCTTGTCGTTGAGGAAGTTATGGCCGATCGCGGCTTCAACCGTATAGTGGGGCGCGTCGCCGTAGGTGGACCAGCCGCCCTGGACGTTGATCTCCTCGCCGACGTATCGCCGCTTCATGATGACGTTGACCACGCCGGCGATCGCGTCGGTGCCGTAGACCGCCGCTCCAGTCGCCGGCACAATTTCCGTCCGGTCCAGGAACAGGGTCGGCAGGTCGTTGATATCGACCTGGGAGCCGCCGGTATTGGCGAAGATGTTGGTCGGATTGTCGGTGACCGCACGGTAGCCGCTGATCAGCGTCAAGGTGTGCTGGCTGCCGAGGCTGAACAGGTCGATGTAGTTGACCCCGACCCCGAAGGAGGCCTGCGCGCCGGTCGGGATGACGCCCGCGCCGGTGATCGGCAGCTGGTTGATGGCGTCGGCGATGTTGGTGATGCCGCGCTGCTGGATGTCGACGCCGCTGAGCGTCGTGACCGGCTGGACCGACGTCAGGTTCGCGACGGGTATGCGCGAGCCGGTGACCACGATTTCTGAAACCGAGACGGACGAGGACTGGCCGGCCTGGCAGTTGGGTTTGGTCGGCGGGCAGTTCGGGGCCGCGGTCTGGGCAGCCGCGGCGCCGGCCATGGCCAGGGCCGCGAGCGCGGAAGACGCGAACAGAATTTGGTGCCTCGTCGCCAAGGTGTTCTCCTCATTGGGAAAACGCTCCTCACCGGCGCTTGGCCAAGTGGAACCGGACCCTCAGCAAAAGGCTACCAGCGGGCGCCAACGCAACAAGCTGAGCCGAGCGACACAGGGGGCGTTATCGCGAGCGGTGTGGCGTCGTGGCGACGGTTCAAACGAACGCCCCCGGAACTCGAGGCGTAACAGTCAGTACAACCTGAGGATTCCGCAGCCGATCATTTGACGCCTTCGATCGCCAATTGTGAACACAGATGGAAAAAAATTGACGCGCCGGGGTGAGGCCTGCGCTCAGAGCTTCGCGTGCGGGCCGCTCGTGGACAGGCCGTGGGGTCGTCGGGCTTGGAACGAATTCGCCTAACAGACGCTCGGCGGCGGCTGATGTTACCTTTTCGCGGAATCTTGTGATCGCGACGCCGTCCAAGGTCCTGCGATGCCGCCGGGCGCTGAGGCGCCGTCGCTGGGGGCGGCAAATCCGGCCGAGATGTGGCGGAAATCAGCAAATTTGGGCCCTTGCGCGGCATTTTCGTAATGATAGCGTGACACCCATGGGCCGCGGGTAACGGACGCGAAAGAGAGCGCCGTCCTGCGGGGTTGATCAGGGGAGTCGCCGTGCTGAGCGTCAAACGCGCCGTCCTTGCGACGGCGTCCATCGCCGTTATTGTCTTCGCAACCGCCGCCGTGGCTCAGACGGAGACCACGCCGCCGCCGCCTTCGAACGCGGCCCCGCCGCCGCCTGCCAAGTCAAAGGCGAAGGATCAGTCGACCGGCGTGTCGGAGCTGGTCATCACTGGCTCGCGCATCAAGACGTCGGAGTTCACCTCCGCCTCTCCGGTCACGGTGCTGACGCCGGAGCAAGCGCAACTCGAGGGCAAGGCCGACATCGCCGAGCTGCTGCAATCGCTGCCGGTGGCCGAGAACAACACCCAGATCAACAACTTCTTCACTGGCTTCGTGGTCACCGGCGGCCCCGGGGTCAACACGCTCTCGCTGCGCGGCCTTGGCGCCCAGCGCACCCTGTTCCTGGTCAACGGTCAGCGTCTCGGCCCGGCGGGCGTCGGCGGCACGGTCGGCCCCGTCGACCTCAATACGCTGAATTTCCCGCAGGCCGAGATCGAGGACATCCAGATCCTCACCGACGGCGCGTCGTCGATCTATGGCTCCGACGCCATCGGCGGGGTGGTCAACATCATCACCAAGACCAACTACAATGGCGGCGATATTCGGGTGTACTACGGCCCTTCTCAGGAGGGCGGCGCCAACCAGTACCAGGTCGACGCCAGCTTCGGTAAGACTTGGTCACGTGGTTACGTGAACGCCGGTTTCAGCTGGTACAAGCAGAACGCTCTGACGGTCGGCCAACGGCCCTATCTTTCCTGCGCCAGCGACGACGCCGTCTTCACCGGCACCAACCAGGTCGCCGACGTCATCGACCCGTCGACCAACAAGCCCAAGTGCTGGAACCTCGAGGGACCCGACGTCATCGATTTTGGCTACGGTCCGGCGCTTTTCTACCGGCCGAACGCCAGCTCGGTTCCGGGCGGCGGCGTCACCGGTCTGGATATCGCCGGCTGGCAGGCCGTGGGTCAGGTGGTCTGCAACAACCCGGCCATACTCTACTCATTCAACAACAACAGCTGCGGGACCGCGGGCGTAAACGTGCCGGCCAGCCGCACCAACTTCGGGATATTTCCCTACAATACCCCCACCTACGGCTCCTCCGACGCCATCTCGCCGGACGAGCGCTACATGTTCAACCTCTACGGTGGCTTTGATCTCACGCCGCACGCCCAGCTGTACGGCAGCATCATCCTGACCGAACGGCGTTCCAGCCAATTCAGCGTCTCCCAGCTGTTTACGCCGGTTTATCCCACCAACCCGTACAATCCGGGCTTCGGATTCCCCGAGCCGGTGATTCCACAAAACTCGCTGTCGACGCAGAAGGTCGACTACGGCCGAATCACGCTGGGCGTGAAAGGCGACTTTCCCGACTGGAACATTTTCAAGAAGTGGACCTACGACCTCTACGGCGAGTTCAGCCAGTCGCACGGCTACTACACGGAGAACTTCGCTCTCGCCGACCGGGTGAACGCTACCGCTGGCGCGCTTGACGGCACGGGTTGCGACGTCAACGGCAATATCAATGGCGGGCCAACCATGGCCGAGCTCGAGCCGGGTGTCCCGTGCAGTGTCCCCGTCAACTATTTCGCTGGGGTCCAGAACGGGGCCCTGACCCCGGCCGAGCAGTCATTCCTCTATCGCAATGAGACGGGCTGGACGATCTACAATCACTACTACGTGGAAGGGTCTGCCAGCGGCGACCTCTGGAACCTGCCTGGGGGCCCGCTCGCCGCCTCGCTTGGCTTCCAGCTGCGCCGCGAAGAGATCGACGACAATCCGCCGACCGACGTGCAGGACGGCAATGACTACAACCTCCTCACGGTCGGTCGAACGCACGGCTCCGACACCATCGAAGAGGTATTCGGCGAGCTGCGGGCCCCCATTGTCAAAGACCTGCCGCTGATCGACAGCCTGGTGTTCACGGCCTCTGGCCGCTTCTCCAACTACAAGAGTTACGGCTCGACCGTCACCTACAAGATCGGCCTCGATTGGGCGCTCACCGACTGGTTCTCGGTGCGGGCGACACAAGGCACCGGCTTCCGAGCCCCGGCCCTTTACGAGCTCTTCCTGGCCGACCAATCGAGCTACCTCGGTCAGCTCTCGATTGACCCCTGCATCAACTATTCGATCAGCGGGGTGTCGGCCAATGTACAGAAGAACTGCGCCTCTCAGGGCATCCCGGGCAATTATGCCGGCAATGGGGGAAGCGCGGAGATTCTGACAGGTGGCGGCATCGGGCATCTGAAGGCCGAGACGTCGCTGTCGCAGACGATAGGCGTCGTTTTCCAACCGAAATGGTTCGGTATCAACCTGAAGATATCGGCCGACTACTATTCGTTCGACATCAAGAATCAGATCCAGGAGTTCGGCGCCGCGAACATCCTTTACGAATGCTACAACGCCCCAAATTTCCCGGCCAATCCGTTCTGCAGCCTGTTTACGCGTGACCTGACGCCCGGCTCGCCGAACTATCAGTCGATCACCCTGGTGGAAGACAACTACGTCAACGTGGCCGAGCAGCGCGACCAGGGTCTGGACGTCATTATCAACTATACCCAGGCGCTGCCCTGGGACGTCAAGATGAGTGTCGATTCTCGTCTTTCGTGGACCTTCTATACGACAACGGACCTGCTCAACGGCGCCGTCAATAACTACCTGGGTCAGGTGGGCCAACCGACGTTTGTGGGCAATCTGAACTTCCGGTTCGACAAGGGCCCGTGGACGTTCAACTGGTTCATCAACATGATTGGCCACTCCGACGACAACAAATTTGTCGCCGACGTCGACAACAACTACTTTGGTTTCGGCCAATCGGTCTATTTGAACCACGTGGCGCCGTTCTATACCGTTTCCAACGTCTCCATTCGACGCAAGCTCAAGACCTGGACCTTCGAGGCGGGCATGAACAACGTGTTCAACACCAGCCCGCCGCTCTATTCGTCGGAAGGGTTCCAGGACCGGATCGGGCAGGTGCCGCTGACGTCGCAGTATGACCTGATCGGTCGGGTGTTCTTCGTCGACATCGAAAAGAAGTTCTAGCTCCACCGCCAAATCGCTTGACGACGGGCCGCCCCTGGGGTTTGTTCCCGCTCGAAGTGCGCCTATCTATAGGAGCGGCGTGGCTTCCCCCGCCTCTGACAGGACCGCGCCTTTTGCCCGAGAACGGGCGCACGGTCCAAACCCGCCAGCCCTGTTCCTCCGAGCTCCCATCGGAGAGGTTCGAGCCGCCCGAAATCCCCCAACGAAATCCCATACGATCAAGATAAAACGAGCAAATTCAAAGATATGACCGATACCCTCGATTTCCCGGCGACTGAGAGCGCCGAGGAGGCTCCCCGCGAAGCGGAGCCGACCGAAGCCAGCAAGGCGGTCGCCGCGCTTGGTCTCTCGCGCATGACCCTGCAGGAGCTGAAGGAGAAGTCGCCGGCCGACCTGCTCGCTTTCGCCGAGCAGTTCGACATCGAGAACGCGAACGCCATGCGCAAGCAGGACATGATGTTCGCCATCCTCAAGACCCTGGCCGAGGAAGGCGTGGAGATTTCCGCCTCCGGCACCCTGGAAGTGGTGCAGGACGGTTTCGGCTTCCTGCGCAGCCCGGAGGCCAACTACCTCCCCGGTCCCGACGACATCTACGTCAGCCCCTCGCAGATCCGCCGCTTCGGGCTCCGCACCGGCGACACGGTCGATGGCGGCATCCGCTCGCCGCGCGATGGCGAGCGCTACTTTGCCCTGGTCAAGGTCGACCAGATCAATTTCGAAAATCCGGAGAACGTCCGGCACAAGGTCCACTTCGACAACCTGACGCCGCTCTACCCCGATGAGCGGCTGAACATGGAGATCGATGATCCGACCCTGAAGGACCGCACCGGCCGGGTGATCGACATCGTCGCCCCGCTCGGCAAGGGCCAGCGATGCCTGATCGTCGCCCCGCCGCGGGTCGGCAAGACGATCATGATGCAGAACATCGCCAGGTCGATCGCCGCCAACCACCCCGAGTGCTACCTGATCGTGCTCCTGGTCGACGAGCGGCCTGAGGAAGTCACCGATATGCAGCGCACCGTGAAGGGCGAGGTCATCTCCTCGACTTTCGACGAGCCGGCGGCGCGGCACGTGCAGGTGGCCGAGATGGTGATCGAGAAGGCCAAGCGGCTCGTCGAGCACAAGCGCGACGTCATCATCCTGCTGGACAACATCACCCGCCTCGGCCGGGCCTACAACACCGTGGTGCCGTCCTCCGGCAAGGTGCTCACCGGCGGTGTTGACGCCAACGCCCTGCAGCGGCCCAAGCGCTTCTTCGGCGCGGCCCGCAATGTCGAGGAAGGCGGTTCACTGACGATCATCTCCACCGCTCTGATCGACACCGGCAGCCGCATGGACGAGGTGATCTTCGAAGAGTTCAAGGGCACCGG
>Ga0302314_10021936_pt1 | contig 10496 bp, 9 predicted proteins | sample III_Palsa_N2_3_FD_200533 | JGI IMG/M metagenome (GOLD analysis project Ga0302314, IMG submission 200533) | Peat permafrost microbial communities from Stordalen Mire near Abisko, Sweden - III_Palsa_N2_3 | ecosystem: Environmental > Terrestrial > Soil > Palsa > Peat permafrost | place: Sweden... | reverse complement strand
AGGCGAACCAGACCGGCGGGTCGACCCGGCGGAGCCACAGCGCCAGGCCGATGGCGGCGGGCAGCAGGAGGAGGAGGTTGACGAACAACATCACCCCAAGCACCCGACCGATCGCCAGGTAGTTGTTATTGGAACTGCTGAACAGTCCCAGGAGGAGGGTCATGGGCTTTTCCGGGATAAGCCCGAAGGCGTGTACGCCGCGGGCTAGAGGTCGGTGTATTCCAGCGGCTCGGCATCTTGACCGTCCAGCTTGGCGTTGGCGCGGACCAGGCTTGCCCGCCTTCCAATCGATTCAGAAAATTTAACCAGCGCCCGACCCCGACCCGCTGGCATCGAGGCCACCTGCTCTACCGCAGTCGGTAATTCGGCAAGCAGGCGGGTGGTCAGGGCGTCAATGCGGCGGAGCACTCCCGGCTTGGAGAGCCCGCAGGCGTCCGCCATCCGCCGCCAATGCCGGCCGTAGATGTGTCGTCCCCGCCGCTGATCATCGACAGCCTGGGCGTGGTTCTGGGTGATGTTCGGCCAATCGAGCCCCGACATCAGGTCGTAGAGCGGCGCGAGTTCAATCTGTCTTGGCCCAAGCAGGATCGAATAGTTCTTGGCGTGCGAATCCACATTGCCGACGGCGATGTTGAAGATGACTGCATCGAGCAGGCCGGTGATATCGCGCGCCGTCATGTGGGCGCGGACCAGCGCGAACATCTCCGGCAGGGATGGGCCACGAACGCCCGAACCGTTGTACTCGTACTTTGCGGCCGGGGGTCGGCCCAGGGCCTGGCAGAAGTCTTCCTGGTGAAGGCGGCGAACCGCCTCCCCCTCGCCTGCCCGATCATAGCGTTCCACCAGAAGGTAGCTGCGCTCGCCCGCCGTGCCCGTCGTCGCGGAAGCGACCTTGAGACCGCACCGCCGGCCAAGAACCATGCACAAGGCCTCGTTCTGGACGCTGCCGATCAGACGCGGGTTGTCCGGCTTCAGGATGTGGGTCGAGGACGCCCCGTTCACGGGAATGGCGACGACGCCATCGACCAAGGCGACGGGCAGCTTCTCCTGCGCCCCGGCAAGGCTCATCGAAACGCCCTCGTCTCCCATCAGGAAGGGCTTGGACGGCAGCTCCGCGAGGATCTGCTCGAGATCGCGACTATGGTCGATCTTGCGATAGGCCGGCTTGTCGGCCGTTCTTCGGGCGCCGATCGTCAAGGCGCCCGCCAGGTCGCGGCCGGTCTCCGCGATCAGGCCAAGGACGTCGTCCCGAGCGACACCCAAGGCGCGGGTCATCGCCCTGAGCGGCTCTCCCTCCGGCAGGAGGTTCATCAGCCAGGGCACGGCGACTTCGGGTCCGTACCGGGGTGCTCCGAGCGGCATGCTCAGAGAAATGGGAAAGCTGTTCCCGTCCCTTCGCCAGGCCTCATCATATTGCAGATGGGGTCCGTCCAGGTCCGTATCGATCGTCGCAACAGGACGCCCGCCTGAGTAGATGGGCAGGGTCACTTGGGTCGCGCCGGCGCCGGTTCGATGACGTGGTCGGCGGTGTCGGCCACCTGCATGCCGGCGGCCTTGGCGGCGGCCAGGGCCTTGCCGAGTTGCGCGGTCGGCTTGCCCGCTTCGAGATCCACGATGAAGCGCTCACCGACCCCGATAGAGAGAGCCAGCTCCCGTTGCGTTACGCCCAGGCCCTTTCGCGCCCGGGTGAGGGCGGCTCCGAAGTCGGCGGCTGTGGCGAGGGGAGTAGACATCTTACCGAGCGGGAAGATAGTCCCTCATATCGCGGCTTTGCAAGCCAAAACTTCCCGGTCAGGAAGTTTTGTTTGAAACGGAGGCTTTTCAGCTCCGCACTTCCCGAACGGGAAGATTTGTCGGCGCCGCCCTCACCGCCCCTCGATTCGCCGAGGGAACAGCAGCCGCTGGCTCCAGGCGACGATGGGGCGTTCGGCGAGGTAGTGCAGGACGAGGCCGCCGGCCGTGGCGAACAGGAAGGTGGCGATGATGATCGCCAGGTCAGGGACGCCATGGGCGCGGTGGCTGACCAGGCCCAGGACGGCGGACACGAAGGCGGTGTGGGTCAGGTAGATGCAGTAGGAGGCGTCGCCCAGGCGGCGGCCCAGGCCGCCGATAAAGCCGGTGGGCGGCCGGACCGCGCAGGCCACGGCCAGGGTGGCGCAGCTGACCAGGCCTACGACGATCACCTGCCAGGGGGTATCCCGCTGGTAGTTCAGGGCCAGCGCCAGGACGAAGACCAGGGCCGCCCCCGCCGCCGTCGCGGGCGCGGCCCAGTCGATGCGGGTCAGGGCGGCCGAGGGCCACTGGTCGCGGCGGCGCACATAGAGGAGGCCAAGGGCGGCGCCGAGGCCGAACAGCAGGTCGATGGGGTTGAACAGAAAGATAGCGATGTCGGGCCCCAGGCCGACATAGGGTCCGAACAGGCGCTGGACCGCGACCAGAACCAACGGCGACGCCACCCAGGCCAGGAGCAGCCAGCGCCGGCCGGCCAGGACCGTCAGGGCAAAGACGCCATAGAACAGAAACTCGTGGCGAAGCGTCCACACCGGGCTGGGCGCCACTGTCCCGAACGGCCAGACCACGGCGGCGCGGACGTAGTCCATGACCGGAAAAGACCCCCGGCCGCCGACGCGCAGCAGCGCATAGCCGATGATCACCACCCACAGGAAGGGCACGATCCGGGCGAACCGCCGCTTGAAGAAGACCCACGCCCCCATGGTCGGCGCCCAGGCCGCGTCGAGGGCAATGTAGACGATGATAAAGCCTGAGAGACAGAAGAACAGATCGACCCCGACGGCGCCGGCTTCGAGCACGGCGCCGAAGGGGTGGCGGCCATAGTATTTCGGCTCCGCCGTCATGGACGAGACGTGGTCAGCCACCACCATGAGGGCGGCCAGGCCACGGACGTACTGGACGCCGGCAAGCTCATGCCGGCTGGCGGGCTTGAGGGCGAAGACGGCCTGGATGCGACCTGCGAGGTTCAATTTAGCGCCGGAAGATGATGGGCGATGAAGGCCGCAAGCTCACGGTTTCCGGCGGGGCTGGGATGGAACTCGTTGTGATAGAGCCCGGCGTTCCAAGTCGGATCATCTGCGACGCGGATTACGTAGAGATTCGCCCTGCCCTCAACTTTCAACTCGTCGTTCAACGGTGCGAATCCGTCGCGGTGGTTGATCACGTCGCTCTCAATCGGCAGTTCGATAAACACCACCTGGCCTTGGTAGCTGGTCAGGAACCGATGGAGCGCGTCATGCCAACTCCTGGTGGATTCGGGGGAAGGCGGCGGATCGTCAGTTGTGGGATCGGGCTTGTAAAACGCCTTTCGGACCAAGTAGGCCGTCGCCAGGAGCGGTCGATGGGTCGGGTGGGCGATCTCATCATCCCACGCATGAGCCGGTCCGAAATCACCACGGTTCGACAAGATCATTATACGCTTGAGTGCGAAGACTTCGGAGTGAGCGTTCAGCCAACCGAGTTCGTTCGCCAACCCCCAGCCCTTGGCTCCCAGCGGCCAGACCTCATCGCCGGTATCTTTCTGCAGCAAGGGCCCGATCTTATCGGCCTGCTTCATGAAACTGACGCTGCCCTCCGTCTCACTGTCACCGATCACAAGACTTCCGATAGGCTGAAAGGGCGGGCCCACGCCCATGCCACGGTCGTTATATACCCAATCATTGCGCCGCCAGAGCGCCCCGTGCTGGTTGGCGGCCGGCCGATATTGATCGACGGAATCCTTCACATAAAGCGGAACGCTTGTTGCACCGGACAGCCTGGCAGCGCCCTCGGCCAATACGCACCCGGTGATCAGGATGGCCGCTCCGGCTCCGATCCAAGTTTTCAGCATCTCCGCACCCCCACAGCCTCACGCTAGGCGAGGACAGGGGGCGACGCTAGTAGGGGAACCACTCTGTGACGCCCTGCATGCAGATCACGGCGGTGTTGCGAGCAACAGTCCCCGGGCTCGCGTTGGAGGCGACGCTTCCTGAGGCAGTGGTGAAGGTAAGAGCGGTGATCGTGCCCGTCGTGCTGAGATGGAATATCCAGTTGCCATTGAAGGCGTTGGAATAGCATCCGGGAAGTTGAACTGTCAGCGCGGCGAGCGCGCCAGCGTTCAGGACGAGGCAGGCGGTCCCAGCCGGGATGACAACGGTCGACCCGCTGGTCGCGGTGGTGTTGGGCGTCGCGCCGCATGACGCGTCGGCGAAGCCTCCTTTGGAGCTGAAGAACCCCGCCTGCATCGCCGATGCTTGGCAACCTGTCGGCGCGCCACCAACGTTGAAGCAAATACCGGTGTTATAGGCACCGCCCAGAGTGATGACGCCAGTGCCCCCGTTGTAGCAGAGCAGGTTGTTTTCCGGCCCGGAGATGCCGGAGTTGAAGGTGTGCAGGCATCCCGTGAGATAGAGGGTGTTGCCTACGAAGACTTCCTTGTTGAACTGGATCATCGCGTTGATCTGTTGCGGGACCGTGAAGGCCGCACCGGTGGCCGCGCCGGTTACGTGGCCGACCTGGGTCTGGCCAAAAAGCGCGGCAATCGCGGTGGGCGAGGCCTTGATAGCGGCGGCAACGATAGCGTCGGCCGCGCCGCTGACATGCAGATTGTCCTTGATGACATAGTCCGCGCCGCTCAGGTGGGTCGCAGCGACACCGCCAGTTCCATAGCCCCTCGTGCAGCCCGTCAGGCTGTTGCCGCTGACGCCGGTACAGCTGATGTATTCGCTATCTACCTTCATCACTCCTGCAGAAACGCCGGCATAGAGCGGCGTCAGTGGGATCGTGGTTGCGGTGCTGTTGAGCGCGCCGTTTAGCGTGCCGGTGTTGATCGCAGCCCGCATACTCCAAGGCGGAATGCCGTTGGTGTGATCGTAGGCGTCCGCCGGGTCGCTCAGATTAGCCTGGGCGATAAGGATCGATCGCCAGTCCAGGAAGTGATTGCCGTAGATGGCCGCGAGCGCGGTGTTGTCGGCGATGATGGTGTTGTAAGCGCTGGAGCCGGCCGGCTCCGTCTCACCATTGATGATGCTGAATACTAGATTGTTCGGTGAGACGGCGGTCATGGCCGCGATATCACTCTCAACCTGGGCAAGCTGGCCGTTGTTGTTGCGGCCCGCGACGATGATGGTTGGCTGAGAATTGTTCGCCGCCGTGTCGGGGACAAAGTTCGACTGGGCAGCGCACGCGATGGGGTATTGCCCCGCAACGTCGGGCAGGAACTGATACTGAATCGCGGTCGACGGAGGACCGCCCGTACCCGCGCCGTTCAACTGGCCGTGCACGCCGCAGACCGTTCCCCATTGGTAGAGATTGCCGTCGCTGCCGAGGAAATTCAGGAACCGGTAGTCGGGATCTTGATTGGTCGACATGCCGCCCATCGACGCCAGGCTGACGCCGTTGATCGCGGTAATGGTGTTGTAGGTCGAGGTGATCTGGTTACCGGTGAAAGTCAGCAGGACCGGCACGCCGCCTTGGCGCATGGCGATCTGGGTGGACTTCTGCGAGCTGATACCGTCATCGACGAACAAGAAGCCAAAATCGGCCTGCATCGCGGTGGCCAAGTCGACCGAGCCGCCGTCTTGAAAGCCGATCGCTAGGCTGTCGCCCTTGATCTGGGCTGCCCAAGCAGAGACACCGGTCAATGTCGGCGCGGGCGCGGGCGACGACGCCGCGAGGGCCGCCGACGCCAGGAGGGCCAGAAGCATTCCAAGGGGCGATGCTATCGCCCAGCGCGTGATCGTCGACATGTTCAATCCTCCATCACAGTCACAAAAGCCCCGCCGGTAAGGGCTGCGGGGGCATAGACTTGGATCCGGCCTTTGAAGGTTTCGCTGCTCCAGGCGCCGCCTTGGGCGCCGGGGGTGGGGCCGCCGCCGAGGGCGAAGACCGAGGCGTTGGCGGGGGCGGCGCCGCTGGCGGCGGTTCCGTCGTCGCGGACCACCACGATGGGGCCGCCGCTGCAGTTCTCGACGTCGATATTGGCGCGGGTCGGGTTGGCGGCTCGGGTGGCGACGGCGACGTAGCCGGCGTAGACGCCTGACCCGAAGGCGGCGCCGATGTCGGGCAGGCTGGGCGCGCCGGCGCTGTAGTCGCGGCCGGTGGATCCGGCGCTGGGAGCGAGGACGGCGGCGATCAGGGCGGCGCGCTGGACGGCGTCCTCCACATGATAGGGGGTCAGCGAGCCGCCGGTATTGGCTTGGGCGGCGAGGGTCTGGCTGGACCCGCCGCCGTCCTTCACCAGAAGGGTCGTGTCGGTCATCTGAAAAACCTCATGGGGGCGTCAAACTCCAAGGGCCAGGAGGCCGCTCTGGTTGGGGTTGGTGAAATCGAGCTGGGCGGCCCTGAGCGCGGCGACGATGAGCGCCAGGGCGACGATCGCCTGCTGGACAGTGGTCGCGCCGAGGCCGGTGGTGCTGTCGTCATAGGTGACCGTGGCCGCCACGCCCGGACCGACCGGACCTGGCGGGCCGATGGGTCCGCGCGGGCCGCTGGGGGCGCGGATGACGGTCGCGGGACCCGCCTCCCCGATCAGCCAGGTCATGCCAGGCCCTGGACGATGCGGGCCTGGCCGTAGAGGACGGTCTGGATGTCGCCCGCGGCATAGGTGATGGCGAGATCCCAGTCATAGAGGCCGGGCGCCAGGGGGCCGACCACGGCCTGGGGCGCGGTGATGGCGATCTCGTTGGGCAGGGTCAGGGCCAGCATCCCGTTGTCGGTGGTGAATTCGGTGGCGTTGGCGCCCTGGCCGGCGAGGCGCAGGCCCAGGCGGGCGCTGGCGCCGGTGAAGTCCTCCGGCTGGCCAGGGCCGCCGGCGAAGAAGCGGAACGGCTCCTCGTTCCAGTCTGCGTTGGTGTAGGCGACCAGCACGCGCGGCAGGGTGGCGGCTTCGGGCATGGTTGGGCTCCGGGGGTTGGAGGGCGGAGGTCGCGGGCGTGCGCGCGGGGCCGTTTTGATTTTTCACCACGAAGGGCACGAAGGGGTCGGTGCTTTCGTAAGGTTCGACGCTAAGGCGCAAAGACGCCAAGGAGGCGCGAAGCGCGCTCAATAGGTGCGGCCTGCAGCAGGTTTATCGCGGGCTATGCCCGCCTTCGCGTCCTTCGCGCCTTGGCGTCTAACCTCTTCCTTCGTGCCCTTCGTGTGCTTCGTGGCGCCATTCTTGAGGACGCCTAGGTTCTCGCGATGATGACGATGGAGGCGCTGCGTTCGGGGTCCATGGCGCCGCCGGTTGCTCCGGTGGTGTTGGTTGTTCCGCCGGTGGCTGTCCCGCCGGCGCCGGGGGCGCCGAGGGTGGCGTTGGCGCCGGCGCTGGCGGTCAGGGCCGGGCTGGTGACGACGGCGTTTCCGTCGCCGGGGCCAACCAGAGTTCCGGCTATGGTGGTTGAGCCGGGGGTGACGGCGAGGCCGGTATAGGTTGCGACGCCGCCGGCGCCGCCGCTTTGGGCCAGCTGTTCCATGCCCTCGGCGTGGGTGTAGCGGTTGTCGCCGTCGGCGCCGGTGAGGACGATCTCCAGGTGGGCCAGGGGGTAGCCGGCGGGAACGGTGTAGGTGAAGGCGCCGCGCGTGGACGAGGAATAGAGGATGGTTCCGTCCGCCACGCCGGTGCTGGGCGCCCCCACCGCGATCCCTGTGGCGATGGCGCCGATGGCTGTGATCACGCCGCCCACCAGATAGGCCACGCCGACGTCGTAGTCAGAACTGGCGGCCACCGAGGTGATGTTGAAGACGGTGGTGTTGATCGGGTGCTGGCCGGCGCTGATCCAGGGGCTCGTTCCGGTGATGCGATAGTAGAAGATCACCGCCGTGGCCGAAGGATTGTCGCTGGCGCCGGCGATCTGCAATGCGGGGGTCGAGACGCCGGCGTTGGCCAGGGTTATGGCGCTGGCGGTCCAGGCCGACCCGGGCGCGGCGCCGGCGGCGGGGAACGGGACGACCGGATAGGCGATGCAGTCGGCCAGGGAGACCTCGGCCTGGGCGAACGGGTTGAAGGACTGGAACTTGACCCAGATGGTCTGGCCGACGTTGGCGGCCAGGTAGGGGAACTGGAACACCGAGGAATCCAGCCGCACGAAAGGTGCGCCAGCGGGATGGTCGGCGATCGGAGTATTGAGGTAGCCGCGGCGGATATAGGTCCCCAGGCCATAGCGGCTGGGGTTGGTGAGGGCGGCGGCCTGGTAGGTGATCAGTTCGCTGTCGACCAGGCACAGGGTGGCGCCATTGTCAGCGGCGCTGGACGAGGCGCCGGTGAGGACGCCTTCGCTGGCGCCCAGATCGACGGACAGGGTGTTGGTGGTGTCCGGGTCCGCATGGATGGGGAAGTCAGCCGTGACGACGCCGAACCTCGCGGGGCCGTCCACCGTACCGACCTGCAGGTAGCTGTCGCCATCGACGGAGACCCAGACGGTGGCGCCGCCCCAGTTGGGGCCGCCGGCGACGGCGGCCCAGACCTCGCCCTGCTGGGCCAGGACCGAGGGCGGGTTGAACAGGTATGGGCCAGCGGCGGCGGTTGTGGTCTGGGCGTAGGTCCCGATGGCGATCCCCTGGCGCAGCTGGGCCTGGGAGACGTTGAGCGCGTGGGAGGCGTCGCCGGTCCAGGCGAGGGCGCCGCTGTCGTCGCAGGCGTTGACCTGGGCCGTGAGCGTCGTCGCTGTCCCGAAGGCGGCGGTGAGGACCACCTGCCATATGCCGGCGACCAGGGTCGCGTTCAGGGCCGAGCCGATCAGGATCGCATTGCCGTTGGCCGAGGCCGGGACTGTAATGGCGCCGGCGCTGAGGTCGACCGTGATCTGGACGCTGTTGCCCGCGCCGTCGCCGAGCGAGACCTGGACGATCTTGTGGGCGCTGGCCTGGAGGCAGACGGCGAAGCTGTAACTGAGGCCTTCGAAGACGCTGACGGTCTGGGCGACGGCGTGGTCGCCGGAGGTAGCGGACGGGATGAGGGCGCAGGCGGTGGTGAGGCCATAGGCGTCGCTGGCGACCGCGCCGGCGACGGTGGCGTTGGTCGTGGTCCAGACGGCGTTGGTCTGGTCGCCGCTCCACACCAGCAGATTGGCCTCAGGTCCGCCGGGGTCGATGTTCTGGTTGGCGACAAAGCCGTCGCCCGCCTGACTGTCATAGAGCGGGGTGTGGGCGATGCCGACGGGATAGTCTTCGCAGGTGAAGCTGAGGCCGTATTTTTCGTCCTGGTCGATCTGGGTGACGCGGACGGGATAGTCGACGAGCCCGAGCCCTAGGTCAGTAAGTTCAACAATGTCGCCGGGCTCCAGCAGGGCGAACATCCAGCCGAGTTTGAACTTGTACTGGGCGCGAACGTAGAGGGTGCGCTGGAGATAGAGCTGGGCGCAGATGGCCGCGACGGAGGGGTCGCAGATCACATGCACGGTGGTCGGATCCTGCCGCCGGGCGCCATACTGGGCGATGTTGGCGGCGTCGGAGGCCAGGGCGATGGCCATGTTGTACTGGTTGGTGCGGTCCAGATATTCCAGCTGGACCACATTGTAGGCGTCGGACTGGTCTTCGATATCCACCGTGAGCGGCGGATCGCCGGGGTTGTCGACGATGAAGTCGTCGTCGTTCAGGGCGTAGATGGGCGCGGACGGGGGCGTGTAGGTCTTGCCGTTGCCGGTCAGGGCGGTGTCGCCATAGGGGATCAGCTTCAGCACCCCCTCCGACCATAGGCAGGTCGAATTGGTGCCGAGCAAAACCTCCTTCAGGAAGTCGGAGGCCGAACGCTCCTGGTCGATGATCGGCGACAGCACCAGGCCGGCGGCCAGGCAGTAGTCCTGATAGGCGGTGAGGTCTCCGAGTAGGCCGGACGCCGGCCACAGGGGCACGCCGGAGCGCGGGTTCTGGAAGAAGTCGGCGACCACCAGGGAGGGGTCGACATCCTTGCCGGTGGTGGTGGTCACGGCGCCGAAGCCGGTGGTGCGGGCGACCTCGAACGAATGGTTGGGGGGCGTCGCGCCGGAATCCAGGGCGTAGTTGGCGGCATAGACGATGGCGATGCCCGAATAGCCGATGGCGTGGGCCGGGTGGTTGCTGGTGAGGTAGCTCCATGGCGCCTGGCCGATGGCGCCGGACGACATGCCAAGGCCCGCCTGTTGCAGGGCGGTTTTGGCGCCGTTGGAATAGGTCTTGCCGTCGACATAGACGATGTTGATGGCGTCGATCGGGCCTTCGCAGAGGCCGAGGATGATGGTGGCCGAATAGCTGTAGCCGGTAACCGGCGCGCCGCCCTTCCCGCCCCCCTTGGCGGTCTGGGCCTTCGACTTGAAGTCCAGGTAGTCGAGCATGTTGCAGTTGACGCGGAACTGGCCCCAGCCGAGGGGAATCTGCAGCCCCATGGCCGAGGTCTGGACCTGGATCCCGGCATAGCGGGTGATGACGTTGGAGGCGGAACGGCCGGCCATGGGGCGCCTCCGTTTGGAGTTTGGGGGGGGGCGGGCAAATTGCTCCCCCGTTGGGGGAGCTGTCCCGAAGGGACTGAGGGGGACTAATCCGCTACGCCG
>Ga0302314_10021934_pt1 | contig 10497 bp, 9 predicted proteins | sample III_Palsa_N2_3_FD_200533 | JGI IMG/M metagenome (GOLD analysis project Ga0302314, IMG submission 200533) | Peat permafrost microbial communities from Stordalen Mire near Abisko, Sweden - III_Palsa_N2_3 | ecosystem: Environmental > Terrestrial > Soil > Palsa > Peat permafrost | place: Sweden... | reverse complement strand
AAGGGGTCGGCGCGCTCGCCGGCCGCCTCGGCTACACCGAGCGCCACGTCCATCGTCTGCTGGTGGCCGTGGTGGGCGCGGGACCGCTCGTGCTCGCACGCGCGCAGCGCGCGCAGACCGCTCGCATCCTGCTCGAGACGACCACCATGCCGATGACCGACGTGACGTTCGCAGCGGGGTTTCACAGCGTGCGGCAGTTCAACTCCACTGTCCAGCAGGTGTTCGCCATGACCCCCAGCGCCCTGCGGGCGCGAGCGCGCAGGTGCGGTCGCCAGGCGGACAGCGGAGCGCTGGCACTGCGCCTGCCCTACCGGGCGCCACTGGACGCAGCGGGTCTGGTCGTGTTCCTCGGCCGTCGGGCCGTGCCGGGCGTCGAGGAGGTCCTTGACGGCGCCTATCGGCGAAGCCTACGCCTGCCGCACGGAAGCGGCACCGTCGAGCTGCGGCCCGCCGATGGCTACGTTCAGGCCCGCTATTGGCTTGCCGATCTGCGTGACCTCGGCGCCGCCATGCAGCGCTCGCGTGCGCTGCTCGACCTCGATTCCGACCCGCGCAGCGTGGCAGAGGCGCTCGGCAGCGAGCCGATGCTCGGACCGCTGGTGGCAAGCGCGCCGGGGCGACGCGTCGCCGGCACCGTCGACGGCCATGAGCTCGCCGTGCGCGCCGTGTTGGGACAGCAGGTCTCCCTGCGAGGCGCCGCGACCCTCGCGGGCCGTCTGGTTGCCCGCCACGGGGAGCAGCTCGAGTGCCCGCTCGGCACGGTCACACACGTGTTTCCCTCCGTACACGCATTGGCTGACGCGGGTGTCTCGAGCATGTCGATGCCGGCGGCTCGCCGGCGCGGCCTGCTCGCGCTCGTCACCGCGCTCGCCCGCGGCGAGCTCGTGATCGACGCCGGAGCCGATCGTGTCGACGCGCGCCGGCGCCTGCTGGCGCTGCCGGGCGTCGGGCCGTGGACGGCCGAGTACATAGCGATGCGCGCGCTGCGCGACCCCGACGCTTTTCCGGCGAGCGATCTCGGGGTCCGCCACGCGCTCGAGCGGCTCGGCCAGGACGGCCGGCCGGCGAGCGCCGAGATGCTGGCGGAGCGTTGGCGGCCGTATCGCGCCTATGCGGTGCAGCATCTGTGGGCCTCGCTGACTCCGCCCGCGCCGGCTCGGCGGACACGACGGCTCAGCAGCGACACCAACCGTCTTGCGGCCTAGCTGGATCGGTCCCGCATGCACCTGGCCGGGTGCCGGTGCGGCACGGCGAGAAGGCCTCCGGCATGGGTGTCCGCTCAGCCGGCGCACCACTCAACCAGCGGCCGAGCGCGCCGATACAGGCGTATGGCTACCCAATCGGAGTCCTCCGGCTTCACACGGGCGACGATGGGCCCCGTTGCGGGGCTCATGTTTCTCGTGGGATCGGCGATCACGGTGGCTGCGATCATCTTTCCGCACTCGCCGAAGGCCGAAATCGCAGGCTTCTGGGCGATAGCAGCAGGCGCTGCGGTGGTCGCCGCGGTGCTGCTCTGCCTGCATAACCGCCTCCCGGCCTGGGTCTATCGGGGGGTCATGGTCCTCGGCACGCTGACGATCTCGCTCACGCTCTACTTCAACGGTGAGCGCCATGGCGGCCCGGCGGCCGACAACGAGGTGCTGTACGTGTGGATTGCCCTGTACTCGGGCTACTTCTTCACGCGTGCGCAGGTGGCTGTGCAGCTGGCGATCGTCGCTGCCGCCTACGCAGTGACGCTGCTCGCCGTTCATCCCGGCCAGATCGGCTTCACGCGCTGGTTCATAACCATCGGCATGGTCGCGCTGGCGGGTAGCCTCGTGCACGTTCTGCGGCGACGCAACGACCAGCTCCTTGCGCGGCTGTTCGAGGCGGTGCGAACCGATCTGCTGACCGGACTGGTCAATCGTCAGGGCTTTGACGAGCGCTTTGAGATCGAGCTCGAGCGGGGTCGCCGGACGGCGCAGCCCGTCGCGCTGGTGCTCGCCGACATCGACGGCTTCAAGGAGCTCAACGACCGCTTCGGCCATCCGGCCGGTGATCTCGCGCTGACCGCCGTCGGCCGTCTTGCCAGAAACGCGGTGCGTGGGATCGACACCATGGCGCGGATCGGCGGGGATGAGTTTGCCGCGATTCTCCCGGCCACGGGCGCCGACGGCGCGTATGCACTGGCGGAGAGGCTGCGCGACGGCGTCCCGCACCTGCGAAACGGCTACGGCGAGCCGCTGACGATGAGCTTCGGGATCGTCGAGTTCCCGCTGCACGGTGATACGCGCGAAGCCCTCGTTCGGGCCGCCGACAGGGCGCTCTATCAGGCCAAGGGGCTCGGCCGCAACCGCAGCGTCGTTCACCTGCAGGAGCTCGATGACGCGGCGCTTCGCTCCGTCGCCGTCAGCTGATCTGCTCGAACAGGTTCGCGCCGAGCTCGCGCGCGTGGCGGATGGCGGTGATGTGCGTAGCCGCCGATCTCCGATCGGGGCGTATCATCGGTGTTGGAGAACTTGAACATGACCGCGCTCGGCTTTGCGCTCTTGCTGACAGGTGCCATCCTGGTGGTTGCCGAGGCCCACGTGCCCGGTGCGGTGCTCGGCGTGTCCGGCGGTGTGGCGCTGATTGCCGGCGGGATCATCGTCATCGCTGCGCTCGGAGGCGGGGCGGCCCTCGCGGTGCCGGTCGGCGTGGGGCTCGGTGCGGCGGCCGGGGGATGGGCGGTTGTGGCGACGCGCAAGGCGGCCGGCTCGCAGCACGGACGCGCGCAGGCGGGTACAGAGGCGCTGTGCGGGCGGGTTGGAGTGGTGCGCCGCTGGAGTGACTCCGCCGGGCAGGTGTTCGTCGAGGGGGCGCTGTGGCGCGCCCGCCATCAGTGGGCTGAGGAGGATGGGGAGAAACTCTCGGAGGGTGACTCGGTCGTGGTCGAGCGGGTCAGCGGCCTGACCCTGTCGGTGCGACGCGCCGAGGAGTGGGAGCTGATCGCGTGATCCTCGCCCTCGCCCTCGTTCTCATCTTCCTGGCCGTGACGGCACTCGTGATCGCCGGCACGTCGGTGCGCGTCCTGCGGGAGTACGAGCGCGGCGTCGTCTTCCGTCTCGGCCGGGTGACGAGTCAGCGCGGGCCCGGGCTCATCTTTCTCATGCCCGCGATCGATCGGATGGTCCGCGTCAGCCTTCGCACGGTCACACTCGAGATCCCGGCCCAGGAGATCATCACCCGAGACAACGTCCCTGCACGCGTTACCGCCGTGGCCTATTACCGGGTGATCGATTCCACCAAGTCGGTGCTGGAGATCGAGAACGTGCTGGCGGCCACCTCGCAGATCGCCCAGACGACCCTGCGCTCGGTTCTGGGCAAGGCCGAGCTCGACTCGCTGCTAGCCGAGCGCGAGCGGCTGAACGAGCATCTCCAACACATCATCGACGATCAGACCGAGCCCTGGGGCGTGAAGGTCACGGCCGTGGAGATCAAGGACGTGGAGATCCCCGAGAGGATGCAGCACGCGATGGCGCGCCAGGCCGAGGCCGAGCGCGAGCGGCGCGCGAAGATCATCAACGCCGAGGGTGAATTCCAGGCCGCCGCGCGGCTGAACGACGCCGCCGACGTGATAAGCCGAAACCCCGTGACAATCCAGCTGCGCTACCTGCAGACGCTGATCGAGGTGAGCAACAACCAGAGCTCGACGATCGTGTTCCCGCTGCCGATGGACGTGCTGCAACCGCTCATCGCCGCTGCGCAGGGTCGCCGCTCGTCCGTGACGGACGGTTCGCAGCGCTCCTCCCTCGATGAGGCGCTTGCCGCCGCCCGCGAGGCGCTCGACGGAGCACCGGATCAGCCGGCGCCCGTCGAGGCGGGGGTGCGGCCGACCCTCACCGCACAGCCTGCACAGGCGCCGCCTCCCGGCGAAATGGATGAGTGAGCTGGGTGCGTGACCGCGCAGCCGCCGGATTTCGCTCTCACCGCTTCTGACTACGCTCGCCACCGCGCCGGCTTTCCGGCCGAGCTGCTCGACCGTCTCACGGCGCGTGGCATCGCGCGGCCGGGTGCACGCGTCGTCGATCTCGGCACCGGCACGGGGAGCCTCGCGCGCTTGTTCGCCCAGTACGGATGCGATGTCACGGGAGTCGACATCGCCGGGGCCCTCATCGAGCAGGCCAGGCGGCTTGATCGCGAGGCGGGCGTGCGTGTCGACTACGTCGAGCGGCCCGCCGAGGCCACCGGCCTGCCGGATCATGCCTTTGACGTGGTGAGCGCGGGGCAGTGCTGGCATTGGTTCGACCGCCCCGCGGCAGCACGGGAGGTCGCGCGTCTGCTCCGCAGCGGCGGCGTCGTCGTGATCGCCCACTTCGACTGGCTGCCCATTCCTCACAACGTGGTCGCCGCGACCGAGCAGGTCATCCTGCGCCACAACCCGGCCTGGCCGTTCGCCGACCGCGCGGGCCTTTACCCGCGCTGGCTGACCGATCTTCAGACGGCCGGGTTCCTCGACATAGAGACGTTCTCCTTCGACGTGATGGTGTCCTACTCGCATGAGGCCTGGGTCGGGCGCGTGCGGGCGAGCGCCCCGATCGCCGGCACGCTCGGCGAGGAGGCCGTGCGGGCCGCCTCTGAGGAGCTGAACGCGGTGCTCCGGGAGAGCTTTGCCGAGGATCCGCTGTCGGTGCCGCATCGCGTCTGGGCGGTGACCGCGAAGTCGGCGTGAGCGGCAGCGAGCTCGACGCCGCGGCTACGCTCGCGTACGCGCCTCGCCACGGCTGGGAGTTCATGCCGGCGAGCTGACCACGCCTCGGCAGGCGAGCGGCCTTCCCCGGTAGGGTTCACGGCCTGCCAGCCCACGGCGCGCTCAGCGCCGCGCGGCCGATCCAAGGGAGACGCAGATGAGTGATTTCAAGGTCCTGGCGGCAGGAGCCCTCAACCTCGCGGGGGTGCCGTTCGACGAGAGCGACCTCGATGTTCTGCAGGTGGTGGCGCAGGTGTTCGAGCCCGCGATGAGCGCGCTCGACGACGCACCTCTCAAGGAGCTGCCGTTCGAGGCCGCGGTCGATCCGGGCAGCGCGCCGGCGACGCGGGCCGGCTCGTGACTCACCCTCAGGACCTGCCGCTGCGCGAGCAGGCTCTGCTGATCGCGCGAGGCGAGCTCGACCCCGGCGAGCTGCTCGACGCGACCCTCGCGCGGATCGAGGAGCGCAACGGCCCGCTGCACGCCGTCGTGGCCACGTTCCCGCAGGAGTCGCGCGCGATGCTCGCCGCGGCGCCGGCGGGGCCTTTGCACGGCGTGCCGCTGACGCTCAAGGACATGTTCTCCCTGCCGTGGCGCGGCTACCACAACGGAACGCGTCATGAGCTGGGCGCGCGCAGCGCCTCAGGCGTCTACCGCCGGCTGCGCGACGCCGGCGCGGTGATCGTGGGCGTCGACAATCAGCACGAGCTCGGTATGGGTACGACCGGCGTGGCATCTCCCCACGGCGCCGCCCGCAACCCGTGGAACATCGAGCACTGCACCGGCGGCTCTTCGAGCGGTTCAGCCGCTGCGGTTGCGGCCCGCATGATCGCCGGCGCCGTGGGCAGCGACAGCGGGGGGTCCACCCGGCTTCCCGGAGGGTGGTGCGGGGTGGTGGGGCTCAAGGTCACCTACGGCGCGCTGCCCTACGACGGCTACACGGGGTCGAACTCATCGTTCTCGGGGCCCGGTGCCTTGGCCCGCGACGCGGCCGATGCGCGCCTGCTGCTGGAGGCGCTGCTGGCACGGCCCTTGCCGGCAGGCGACGCGGGCTCGCTGCGCGTCGGCGTCGTGCGCCGCCCGTACTGGGAAGACATCGACGGCGGTGTGGAGGCTGCCTGCCGCGACGCGCTCGCAGAGGCGGGGTTCCGGCAGGCCGACGTCGAGCTGCCCTTCGCCGAGCTCGCCGCGCCCGCCGGCGCGGTGCGCCTGGGCGCCGAGCTGGGCGCGGCCGTGCCCGGCTTCGTGATGGGGGAGCTCGATCCGGTCACCCGCGGCCTACTGCTGTACGGGGCGCTGCAGCCGGCGCAACGGCTGGTGCGAGCCGACCGCGTGCGCGCCCGGCTGCGGCGTGTGGTCGCTGACGCGTTCGCAACCTGCGATCTGCTCGCCTGGCCTACCAACAGCGCCCCTGCCCCGCCGGTCGAGGCGCCGCTGCTCGAGCTCCCCTCGGGCCCGGCGCTACCCGACGCGCCCAACGTGCGCCAGTCGATTCTCGCGAACATCACGGGTATCCCGGGCGTGTCGGTGCCCGTCGGCTTTCACTCGAGCGGCCTGCCGATCGGGCTTCAGCTGCTCGCGCCCTGGGGTGAGGAGTCGCGGCTGCTCGACGCCGCCGGGCGGATCGAGCTCGCCTCCTCCGAGCGCTGGATCGCCGCCGCGCCTGCGCTTGCGGGCTGAGCGCAGCGACCGAACCCTTCCGGGCGCCGGCGCAGTGGCCGGCGCGGGTGTGTTTACTGAGCCGTCGATGAGGCGCCGCGATGCATCGACGGCAAGCGCGCGAAACGGTGTCGCGGTCGCCCTGCGCGCGGCGCTCTGTGCGACGCTTGTTGTTGCGCTGGCACCGGCCGCGGTGAGCCAGGGCGCAAAGCCCTTCGCGATGCCGGTGACGGTCTCGATCGATGAGACGCGCCCCGGCACGGCGGTGCGCCAGGAATTTCTGGGGCTGTCCTTCGAGCTGTCCAGCCTCGCCCAGATCGCGAGCTACGGCGAAGGCGGCGACCTGGTCACCTTGCTGCGGTCGCTCGGCCGCGGCGTGCTTCGCTTCGGAGGCGTGTCCGCCGACACGCGGGTTGCGTGGACGGATGCGGCAACACCGCGTCCAGCCTGGGCGTCGAGCGTCATTGAAGCGAGCGAGCTTCGTCAGCTCGGCACGCTCGCGGCGAGGAGCGGATGGCACGTCCTGCTGACGATCGGCCTCGGCCACTTCGAACCCGAGGCGGCCGCGCGTGAGGCCGCGGCGGCGAAGGCGGCGCTGGGGCCCTGGCTCGAGGGGATCGAGTTGGGCAACGAGCCGAACGCCTACGCGCTGCACGGCCTGCGCTCGGAACCGTGGACGTTCGTGCAGTACGACGAACAGGTGGCGGCCTATCGCAGCGCGATCGAAACGGCCGCGCCGGGCATCGCGCTGGCCGGGCCTGACGTGTCCGGGTCAAGCGCATTTGACAGCTGGGGGGTGGGCGAGGTCGTCGATCAGACGCCGGCACTGCTGACCGGGCACCACTATCCGCTCGGCTGCGAACAGACCCCCGCGCCGACGATCGCCCGGCTGCTCAGCCCGCAGATCCGCCGGCTCGAGGTTTCCTCGCTCGAGCGTTACATGTCGGTGGCGAACGCGAGCGAACTGCCGTTTCGCCTCGACGAGACGAACACGGTCTCCTGCGGCGGGCTCGAGGGCATCAGCGACACGTTCGCCTCAGCGCTGTGGGCGACCGGCTATGAGACCGAGAACATGAGCCTGGGCGTCAGCGGCATCAACCTGCAGGGGAATCCCGCCAACTGCGGCGGCTACACGCCCGTTTGTGCGCCGACGGCGCAAGCGCTGGCGGCCGGCGCTCTGCAGGCGCAGCCGGAGTGGTACGCGCTGCTGCTCGCCAAGGCGCTGATCGGCGACCGCCCGCTCCCTTCCAGCACGAGCTCGCCGGGCAAACCCAACCTCGAGGTGACCGCCCTGCGCGCCGGCGACGGGGCGCTTCAGTTCGTGATCGTCGACGACGATCCGCTCGGAGCGCGCGGTGTGGCGGTGCGCCTGCGAGTGGGTCGCGGCTTTCAGGGCGCGAGCATCCTGTCGCTCACCGCACCGTCGCCCGAAGCGCTCTCGGGCGTCGAGCTCGGAGGTCGAACGGTCACCTCCGCCGGTTCATGGAGCGAGCCGCCGCGGCTGCCCCACGCCGCGAACAGAGACGGTGTGATCACCGTGCAGATCGCGCCGAGCAGCGCGGCGCTCCTGACCGTCTCGGAGGTGGCTGGGTGACGAATGCCGACAGACCCCTGCGAGCGCGAGAGAGCATAATCGGGCAAGCCCCGAGCGGAAGGAGCAGCATGCAGGTTGAGTGGTATGGCCAGTCCGCGTTTCGCCTCTCCTCAGCGGAGGCGACCGTGGTCATCGACCCGTTCGGGGATCTCCCGGGATTGAAAGACCGCGGACTGCAGTTCGACTACCCCGCGATCAGAGGGGTGACAGCCGATCTGCTGCTCGTGACACACGAGCACGCGGACCACAACGGCGTGGAGGTTGTCGGCGGAGACCCGGTGATCCTGCGCTCGACCGCGGGCCACCTGTCCTCGCCGATGGGCGACGTCACCGCCATCGCCTCCGAGCACGACGAGGTTGCCGGTACCGAACGCGGACCGAACACGATCTTCGCGTTCGAGCTCGACGGCCTGCGCGTGTGTCATTTCGGCGACTTCGGTCAGCGCATGCTGCGCGAGGAGCAGGCTGAGGCGATCGGTCCCGTCGAGCTCCTGTTCCTGCCCGTGGGGGGTGGCCCGACCGCCGGGGCCCAGCAGGCCGCCGCGATCGTGGATCGCCTGTCGCCGCGGTGGGTGGTCCCGATGCACTACCGCACGCCGCGTATCGGGTTTCTCGAGCCCGCAGACGCGTTCCTCGAGCTGAGCGCGCGTGTGGAGCGGCCTGCAGGCGCCATATTCGACACTCAAGCGCTGCCCGTCGAGGACCGGCCGGTCGCCGTGGTGCCGGCGGCGCCGTAGCGCGCCGCCCGCAACCCGATGATCTCCATCATGTCGCTCGCGCATCGCGCTGCCGCGAACATCCGCGCCGGCCTCAGCTGATTTCTGAAACAACCGCCCTGGGTGCGGCGCGGGGGCCGAGCAGGCCCTCGATCAGCCCCGGCGGGCTGGGCTTTGCGATGAGGAAGCCCTGAGCCATCCCGCAGCCCATTTCTTCGAGCATCGTCATCTGGCTCTGCTGCTCGATGCCCTCGGCGACCACGGCCAGCGACAGGGCCTGTCCGACGCCCAGGATGGCCTCGAGCAGCTCGCGGCTCTGGCCGCCCTGGTTCAGCGCCGCGACGAAGCTCTTGTCGATCTTGAGGATGTCAACGGGCATGCGCTGCAGGTTCGACAGGGACGCGTAGCCCGTGCCGAAATCGTCGATCGCGATGCGCACGCCGAGCGCCTTGATCTCCCGGAGCTGCTCCAACGCGTCGGGGACGTTGCCCATCAGCGTCGTCTCGGTGATCTCGAGCGTCAGCGACGACGGCTCGATACCGGACTCGGCCAGTGCGCGGCGAACATCCTCGGCGAACTCCCTGCGGCCGAGCTGATAGGCCGACACGTTCACCGAGACCCCGATTCCAATCCCTTCGGCAGCCCACGCGGACGCCTGCCGGCAGGCCTCGTCGAGGACCCAGCGGCCGATCGGCACGATCAAGCCGCTTTCCTCGGCCAGCGGGATGAAGTTGTCGGGTGCCACCATGCCTCGCTGCGGATGCTGCCAGCGGATGAGCGCCTCGACTCCGACCACCTCTCGGCTCGGCAGGTCGAAGATCGGCTGATACAGCAGGAAGAACTGCTTGCCCGCGACAGCGGCGCCCAGCTCGCCCGCGAGCTCCATGCGACCCTCCACGCCCTCGTACATGCTTGCCTCGAACAGCGCGTAGCGGTCCTTTCCGGCAGCCTTCGCGGCGTACAGTGCCAGGTCGGCGTCGCGCAGCAGGGCGTCGGGGGTCGCATGCTGGCCGACCGCCACTCCGATGCTCGCCGTCACCGACAGGATCTTGCGGCCGTCGTCGAGCTCGACCGGCTGGCGGAGGACCTCGGTGAGACGGTCGGCGAGCGAATCGAACGAGCCCTCCTCGGCCGTCGCCTCGACCAGCATCACGAACTCGTCACCGCCGAGACGACCCACCGTGTCCTGTTCGCGGACCGCACCCTGCAGGCGCTTGCCGACGGCCCTCAGGAGCTGATCTCCGGCCGCATGGCCGAGGTTGTCGTTGACGTGCTTGAAGCCGTCGATGTCTATGTACAGCGCGCCTGCCACGATGCCGGGCTGGCGGGCCACCCGCGCGAGCAGCTGCTCGGCGCGGTCCAGCACGAGCGCGCGGTTTGGAAGGCCGGTCAGCGTGTCGTGCAGAGCCTGGTGGGAGAGCTCGCGGGTCTTCTCGCGCACGAGCGACAGCGCCCGCCTGCGTCCCGTTCCCAGCACCAGCATCAACAGGCCGATCACCACGCTCAGCAGCGTCCCTCCGATCAGCAGCGCGAGCGAGTTCCAGTTGCCGAACACACCGCCCGCGACCCGGGCCGCGAAGGTCTGCACGGTCCACCCTTCGGGGAGTGTGATCATCGTGCTCTGTGCTCCGGCCGGCGCCGAGCCCGCCGTGAAGCCGACGTGCGCGTTGTCCGAGCGGTAGCGGAACTTCACGGCCATGTTCGGGTGACCCTCGAGCGCCGTCGCAAGAACGACGTCGGGCACGAGCAGCTCGCCGAGCCACCCAACGAAGGCGCGCTTGCGCGCCGCGACCGTCGACGGCGCGACCCCTCCGCGGTAC
>Ga0302314_10021931_pt1 | contig 10498 bp, 8 predicted proteins | sample III_Palsa_N2_3_FD_200533 | JGI IMG/M metagenome (GOLD analysis project Ga0302314, IMG submission 200533) | Peat permafrost microbial communities from Stordalen Mire near Abisko, Sweden - III_Palsa_N2_3 | ecosystem: Environmental > Terrestrial > Soil > Palsa > Peat permafrost | place: Sweden... | reverse complement strand
GCAACGCTGCCGGAAGTGGCATGGCGGTTGCTGTCTTGTTTTGGTTGGCTGACGCGCATTGCGGGAGATCGGCGGGCTGACCGGCGCCCGCAAGCGCGACCCATCAATCGCCGCCCGATCGCCCCGCACCGAAAGGACCGAGCCATGCCTGCCGCGCCGTTCCACCTCGCCTGGTTTCTGCAAGGCTCCAGCGTCCAGGCGTGGGGCGAGAAGTGGACCGGCAACATCAGCGAGGATTGGATGTCGTGCGACATGTTCCTCGACCTGGCGCGCGGCTGCGAGCGGGCGTGCTTCGACTACATGCTGCTGGAGGACTCGATCTACGTGGGCGAGACCTGGCAGAACGCGCGCGACATCTACCTGAAGAACGGCATGTCGATCCCGCGCCAGGAACCGACGGTGGTCGCCACACTGATGGCGGCGGCCACCACGCGGCTGGGGATCGTGCCGACGCTGTCGACGTTTGCCTATGCGCCCTACCTGACGGCGCGCATCATCGGCACGCTGGACCAGATCTCGGGCGGGCGGGCTGGGTGGAACATGGTGACAGGCAGTTCCGATCTGTCGGCGAAGAATTTCGGCATGGAGCAGTTGCCGCCGCACGACCAGCGCTACGACATGGCCGATGAATACATCGATATCTGCAAGCAGCTCTGGGGATCGTGGGAGCCGGGTGCCATCGTTGCCGACCGCGAAAGCGGCGTGCTGATCGACCCGGCAAAAGTCCGTACGATCGACTACACCGGCCGCTACTACAGCAGTCGGGGACCGCTGAATTCCGGTCCGTGCCCGCAAGGCCAGCCGGTGATCGCCCAGGCCGGCGGATCGGACCGCGGGCGGCGCTTCGCGGCGACGCACGCGGACACGATCGTGGCGCACGTCAAAGGCGTCGAATATATGAAAGACTATCGCAACGACGTGCGTGCGAAGATCGCGGCGCTCGGGCGTGACCCGGACAGTTGCAAGGTGCTGTTCCTGATCTCGCCGATCCTGGCGGAGACCGACGAAGAGGCACAGGCCAAGGCGGCGCAGCGTGAGGCTAGCGCGGCGCAGAACATCGACCGGCGGCTGGCGCAGATCGGCTGGACCTCGAACATCGATTTTTCCACCTTCGACCTCGATCAGCCGGTTGGGGAACTGACGACCAACGGACATCAGCAGAGCCTGGCGCAGTTCCTGCGCAAGGCCGGCAAGCGGACATTGCGCGAGGCGGTGATCAGCTACACCAGTGGTGGCGCCTCGCTCGATCTGGTGGGTTCGCCCGATACGGTCGCCGCGCAGATGGCCGAGGCAATGGAGGAGGTCGGTGGCGACGGGTTTCTGTTCTCGATGCCGAACGTCACCCGGCGCACGACGGCGGAGATCGCCGATGGCCTGGCGCCGGCGCTGCAGCAGCGCGGGCTGACGCGGAAGGCCTACGCGCACAAGCAATTGCGGGACAATCTGTTGGAGTTCTGAGGTGCGGCGCGGTGCCGCGATGCATGCGAAATCGGGACGGTCCGGTATGATAACGATTGATTGTCGGGTGAACCGACCGCTGCCAGGCTTACCGCGTTAGTGCCGCTGGGAGCGGCAATCGGGGCGTTCCCCGGCAGCATTCAGGAGAGGCAAGAACATGCGACGACGCACATTCCTGGCGGCCTCGGCCGCCGCACTGGCCACCCCATTGGGGGCACCCTCGATCGGCCGTGCCGCCGGCGCCCGAGTGCTGAAATTCATTCCGCAATCCGACGTCACGATCCTGGATCCGATCTGGACCACGGCCTACGTCACCCGCAACCACGGCTTCATGCTGTTCGACACGCTGTATGGTGTCGACGCCAGCTTCGCGGCCCAGCCGCAGATGGTGGCAGGCCACACCACGGAAAATGACGGCAAGCTGTGGAAACTTACCCTGCGCGAAGGGCTGAAATTCCATGACGGCCAGCCCGTGCTGGCGCGCGATTGCGTCGCCAGCATCAAGCGCTGGGGTGCGCGCGATCCGTTCGGCCAGACGCTGCTGGCGTTCACCGATGAGCTCTCGGCGGGCGACGACAAAACGATCGTGTTCCGCCTGAAGCAACCGTTCCCGCTGCTGCCGGACGCGCTGGGTAAGCCGGGCAGCAATTTCTGCGCGATCATGCCGGAGCGGCTGGCAAATACCGACCCGTTCAAGGCGATCACGGAGATGGTCGGCAGCGGGCCGTTCACGTTCAAGGCCGACGAACGCGTGGTCGGCTCGCGCGCGGTCTACGAACGCAATGCCGCCTATGTGCCGCGCGCCGGCGGCACGCCCGATTGGACAGCCGGGCCGAAGATCGTCAATTTCGACCGCGTCGAGTGGCACGTGATCCCGGACTACAGCACCGCGGCGGGCGCGATGCAGTCGGGCGAGATGGACTGGTGGGAGAACCCGACGATTGATCTGCTGCCGGTGCTGCGCAGCGCCAAAGTGACTGTGGTGACCACCGATCCCACCGGGCTGATCGGCTGCATGCGGCTCAATGAACTGTGGCCGCCATTCGACAATCCGGCGATCCGCCGCGCGCTGCTGAAGGCGGTCAGCCAGCAGGACTACATGATCGCCGTCTCGGGCACCAATCCGGCAAATTGGCATGTGCCGACTGGTATCTTCTGTCCCGGCACGCCGATGGCCAGCGACGTCGGGCTCGATGTGTTTACCGGCCCGCGCGACGACGCGGCGGTGCAGCAGGAGATCGTCGCGGCCGGCTACAAGGGTGAGAAGGTTGTGGTGCTGGCGCCGACCGACCTGCCGATCCTGAAGGCGACAGCCGATGTCGGCGCCGACGTACTGCGCAAGGCGGGCTTCAACGTCGATTACCAGGCGATGGACTGGGGCACCGTGGTGCAGCGCCGCGCCAAGATGGACGCGCCGGACAAGGGTGGCTGGAATGTGTTCCACACCTTCTGGTCGGGGCTGGATCAATCGAATCCGATCGGCCACGTCTTCCTGCGCGGCAATGGCAAGCAGGGCATGATGGGTTGGCCGAGCAGCCCTAAGATCGAGGCACTGCGCAGCGAGTGGATCGCCGCGCCGGATCTGGCGGCACAGCAAAAGCTGGCACAGGACCTGCAACGTCAGGCATTGATCGATGTGCCCTACGTGCCGCTCGGACAGACGTTTGCACCAACCGCTTATCAGAAGGACATCGCCGGCGTGCTGCATGGCTTCGTCATCTTCTGGAATGTTCAGCGCACCGCATGACAGCGGCGGGTCGGCGACCGGCGGCGGCGCACCTGGCCCGTATCAGGAGACATCGCCGGCCGGCATGTTGCAGGGTGCTGCGTTGAGGCTGGCGGTGTCCGAATGCGCCTGCACTCGATCCCGCTGGCGCCCGATGGCGTTTGCAGCCGCCGGCGTTGCGGGTAGGATGCCGCCGTTATCGAGCCGGTTGGTGCCACTGGCCCGTTGTCGACAAAAGGCACCGTGGAATGCGCTGCTCGCCGGCAAGTCGATCGTGGTGTTGTACCGAACCGGAACAACCACAGACCATTTTGAACAGGGACTGAACAGGCGATGCAACGTCGGGACTTTCTGAAGGCCGCCACCGCGGGGTCTCTTGCGGCGGCGGGTGGACTCGCCATGCCAAGGCTGGCGCGCGCGGCGGACAACAAGGTGCTGCGCTTCGTGCCGCAGGCCAACCTGGCCAACCTCGATCCGATCTGGACCACGCAGTACGTCGTGCGCAACGGCTCCCTGCTGATCTGGGATACCCTGTACGGCGTCAACGACCAGCTTGATCCGCAGCCGCAGATGGTCGAGGGGCATGATGCCAGTCCCGACCTGAAGACCTGGACCTTCAAGCTGCGCGAGGGGTTGAAGTTCCATGACGGCACGCCGGTGCTGGCACGCGATGTCGTGGCCAGCATCAACCGCTGGATGGTGCGTGATGCCACCATGGGCCTGGTAATCAAGAAGCAGCTCGATGCGCTGGAGGCGGTGGACGACAGGACATTCCGTTTTCGGCTCAATAAGCCGTATCCGAAGATGCTGTTCGCGCTGGGCAAGAGCAGCACGCCGGTGCTGTTCATCATGCCGGAGCGCATCGCGCAGACCGATCCGTACAAGCAGATCAGCGAGTATGTCGGCTCCGGCCCGATGCGCTTCAAGAAGGACGAGTGGGTGCCGGGCTCGGCGGCGGCGTTCGAGAACTTCGCCGACTATGTCCCGCGCGCGGAGCCGGCGAGCTGGCTGGCTGGCGGCAAGCGGATCACGTTCGATCGCATCGAATGGCATATCCTGCCGGACCCTGGTACCGCCTCGGCGGCGCTGCAAAACGGCGAGGTCGATTGGTGGGAAACGCCGCTGCCCGACCTGGTGCCGCTGTTGAAGCAATCGCCGGGGCTGGTGCTGGATATCGCCGATCCGCTGGGCAATATCGGCTCGTTCCGGATGAACCATCTGTATCCGCCGTTCAACGATGTGCGTGCCCGCCGCGCGGTGCAGATCGCGCTCAGCCAGGCCGACTACATGCACGCCGTGGTCGGCGACGACGAGACGTTGTGGAAGTCCCTGCCCGGCTTCTTCACGCCCGGGACGCCGCTGTATACCGAGGCCGGGGGCGAGCCGTTGCAAGGCAAGCGCGACTATGCGGCCGCCAAGGAGTTGCTGGCCGCGGCCGGCTACAAGGGCGAGCCGATCGTTCTTCTGGTGGCGACCGATGTTGCCATCACCAAGGCGCAGGGTGATGTCACTGCGGACCTGCTGAAGCAGATCGGCATGAACGTGCAGTACACCGCGCTGGACTGGGGCACGGTGGGCCAGCGGCGCACGAAGAAGGACCCGCCGGCGCAGGGCGGCTGGAACATCTTCCACACCTGGCACGCGGGCGCGGATTGCGTGAACCCGGCCCCTTATATCGCGCTGGATGCGAGCGGCCCCACCGCATGGTTCGGCTGGCCACAGTCCGATATGGTGCAGCAGCAGATCGCCGCCTGGTTCGCCGCACCCGATCCTGTCGCAGCAAAAGCGGCGATCGACAAACTGAACAAGGCGGCGATGGACGATGTGGTCTATATTCCCACCGGGTTCTTCAAGGCCTACCAGGCTTGGCGGGAGAATCTGACGGGTGTCGTCAAAGCGCCTTTCCCGGTGTTCTGGGATGTGAAGAAGGTCTGAGATGTTCGCATATGCCGTGCGACGGGTGCTGGCCACCATTCCTGTCATGCTGGTGGTGGCGTTGTTCGTATTCAGCCTGCTGTATATCGCGCCGGGCGATCCGGCCGCGATCATCGCCGGCGATCAGGCAACGCCCGCGGATGTCGAACGCATCCGTGAATCACTCGGGTTGGACCGGCCATATCTGGTCCGCTTCGGCGACTGGCTGTGGCAGATCGTGCACGGCGACCTGGGGACCTCGATCTTCACCAACCTGCCGGTCACCCACATGATCGCGCAGCGTATCGAACCGACGTTGTCGCTGATGGTGCTGACGATCGTGTTCTCGATCGTCATTGCGGTGCCGCTCGGCGTGCTCGCGGCGTGGAAGCATGGGACGTGGATCGACCGCGTGGTGATGGTGGTGGGCGTGCTGGGCTTCTCCGTCCCGGTCTTCGTGTTCGGCTACCTGCTGGCCTATGTTTTCGCGCTGCAGCTGAACTGGCTGCCGGTGCAGGGCTTTACCCCGATCAGCGAGGGGTTCTGGCCGTTCCTGCAAGGTCTGATCCTGCCCACCGTGGTGCTGGGGTTGGCTTACGTCGCGCTGCTGGCGCGCATCACACGGGCGACCATGCTGGATGTGCTCAGTCAGGACTATGTGCGCACCGCGCGGGCGAAAGGCGTCGGCCAGCGCGCCGTGCTGTTCGTGCATGCACTGAAGAATGCGGCCGTGCCGATCGTTACGGTAATCGGCAACGGTGTTGCGCTGCTGATCGGCGGCGCGGTGGTGACGGAAAGCGTGTTCGCCATACCGGGGCTTGGCCGGCTGACGGTGGATGCGATCCTGCGGCGCGACTATCCGGTCATCCAGGGCGTCGTGCTGCTGTTCAGCGTGACCTACGTGCTGGTCAACCTGGCCGTCGACCTGCTCTACACCGTGTTCGATCCGAGGATCCGCTATTGAGCGCAACGTCCCTGCCTTCCGGTCTGCCAATAGGCGCCGCCGCGCCGCTGCCGGACGTTCTGCCACCGGTCCGCCAGCGCGGCCATGTGATGACCTTCGTCGTGCGACATCCCACCATCGTCGCCGGCGGCGCACTGGTCGGTGTCATGGTGTTCATTGCGATCTTCGCGCCCTGGCTCGGGACGGTCGATCCGACCGCGCTGGCCCCGGCCAAGCGACTGCGCCCGCCATCCGAGATCTATTGGTTCGGCACCGACATGCTCGGGCGCGACATCTATTCGCGCGTACTGTACGGCGCGCGGGTATCGCTGTTTGTCGGCTTCTCGGTCGCCCTCTGTACCTCGGTGATCGGCGCATTCATCGGCTGCATCTCGGGCTTCGTCCGTGTGCTTGATGCGGTGATGATGCGGATCAACGACGGCCTGATGTCGATCCCGCCGCTGCTGCTGGCGATCGCGCTGATGGCACTGACCCGGGCATCGGTGCAGAACGTCGTTGTTGCCATCACGGTCGCCGAATTCCCCCGTGTCGCGCGCCTGGTGCGCGGCATCGTGCTGAGCCTGCGCGAGCAGCCGTATGTGGAGGCGGCGATCGCCTCGGGCACGCGGCTGCCGATGATCATCTGGCGCCACATCCTGCCGAACACGCTGGCGCCGCTGATGGTGAACGCGACGTTCATCTGTGCCTCGGCCATGATCACCGAGGCGATCCTGTCGTTCATCGGCGCGGGCACGCCGCCGATCATCCCGAGCTGGGGCAATATCATGGCCGAAGGCCGCGCGTTGTGGCAGGTGAAGTTCTATATTGTGCTGTTCCCGGCTATCTTCCTGTCGATCACCGTGCTGGCGGTGAACATGCTGGGCGACGGGCTGCGCGACGCGCTCGACCCGCGCCTGGCAAAGCGGCTCTAGTCGCGCATGGCCCTGCTTGAGGTCGAGCGTCTGCAGACGCATTTCGGCACGCCCGATGGCGTGGTGCGCGCCGTCGAGGGCGTGTCGTTTAAGATCGACGCCGGCGAAACGGTGGCGATCGTGGGCGAGTCCGGCTGCGGCAAGTCGGTCACCTCGATGTCGATCCTGCGGCTGATCCAGGAACCGCCCGGCAAGATCGCCGGCTCGATCCGTTTCGAGGGGCGTGAGCTGCTAGAACTGCCGGAAACCGAGATGCGGACCATCCGCGGCAACGCGATCTCGATGATTTTCCAGGAGCCGATGACCAGCCTGAACCCGGTGCTGACCGTCGGGCGGCAGATCGGCGAGACGCTGCGGCTGCACCAGGGCATGAGCGCCAACCAGGCGGAGCAGAAGGCGATCGAGATGCTGATCCTGGTCGGCATTCCGGCGCCGGAACGGCGTGTGCGCGAGTATCCGCACCAGCTTTCGGGCGGCATGCGGCAACGCGTGATGATCGCTATGGCCCTTGCGTGCAATCCACGGCTGCTGATCGCCGACGAGCCCACGACGGCGCTGGACGTCACCATCCAGGCGCAGATTCTTGACCTGATGCGCGACCTGCAGAAGCGGCTGGGCTCGGCGATCATGCTGATCACGCACGATCTGGGCGTGGTCGCCGAAATGGCCGAGCGCGTCGTGGTGATGTACGCCGGGCGCAAGGTCGAGGAAGCGGCGGTCGGCGAGATCTTTGCCCGCCCGATGCATCCCTACACGCAGGGGCTGCTCGGCGCGGTGCCCAAGCTGGGGTCGTCGCTGCATGAGGGCGGGCGCTCGCGGCTGGCGGAAATTCCCGGGCTGGTGCCGTCGCTGCGCAAGCCAATCGTTGGCTGTGCGTTCGCCGGGCGGTGCGATTACGCCACCGACTTATGCCGTCAGGTCGCGCCGGCAATCGAGGCAAAAGCCAGTGCGCATCTGGTGGCGTGCCACTACGCCAAGCAGCGGGTCGCGGCATGAGCGGCAATCGTCCGCTGCTGGAGGTCAACGGCCTCAAGAAGCATTTTCCCATCCATGGCGGCCTGTTGGGCATGGAAACCGCTCGGGTCTACGCGGTTGATGGCGTTTCGTTCGACATCGCGCGGGGCGAGACATTGGCGCTGGTCGGTGAGTCCGGCTGTGGCAAGTCCACTGTCGGCAAGACCATCCTGCGGCTGTTGGCGCCGACCGCGGGCGAGGTCTATTTGGCCGGCGAACGCATCGACAACCTGCCGGCGGCGCAGTTGCGTCCGTTGCGTAAGCGGATGCAAGTGGTGTTCCAGGATCCGTTCTCCAGCCTCAATCCGCGCATGACGGTGCGCGACATTTTGGCCGAGCCGATCCGGAATTTCGGGCTGGCGAAGGGCCGTGCGGCGCTCGATCGACGGTTGGCGGAGTTGATGGACAAGGTGCGTCTGCCGCACGATGCGATCGGGCGGTTTCCGCACGAGTTCTCTGGCGGGCAGCGCCAGCGCATCGGTATTGCCCGCGCGCTGGCACCGGGGTCCGACCTGATCATCTGCGATGAGGCGGTGTCCGCGCTGGACGTTTCGGTGAAGGCACAGATCATCAACTTGCTGGCCGATCTGCAGGCCGAGCTGGGGCTGACCTTGCTGTTCATCAGCCACGATCTGGCGATCGTCGAGCATCTGACGCACCGCGTGGCGGTGATGTACCTGGGTAAGATCGTCGAGCTGACGGACCGGCGCACGCTGTTTGCCAGCTCGCACCATCCCTACACCCGCGCGCTGCTTTCGGCGGTGCCGGTGCCCGATCCGACGGCGAAACGCCAGCGGATCATTCTGACCGGTGACGTGCCGAGCCCGATCAACCCGCCGAGCGGCTGCCGTTTCCACACCCGCTGCCCGTTCGTGTTCGATCGGTGCCGGAAGGAAGAGCCGCTGTTGCGCCCGGTGGGTGCCGGCCATCTGTCGGCGTGCCATCTGGAACACGTACCGGGTGGCCAGGTGGTGCCGGCCTGACACGGCGGTCGGACGTTTCTTGGCCGATACAGACGGCCACGACGGCCGCCGCGGCAAGGTGATCCGCTTGGATCGCCGGCCGGAACGAGACTGGCGCCGGGGCCGCGGTCTTGGGGGCCGTGACCTTGCCGATCGCCGGCTGACGGATACAATCGATCAACACCACCGTCCAAGGATTTGCCAGCATGTCATCCGAAGTCGTCGCTGAGCTTGCGCCGCACGGCGTTCTGCGCGCCGGGATCAATATGTCCAACTTCCTGCTGGTCACCGGACGCTCCGCGTCGGGTGATCCCGAGGGCGTGTCACCCAGCATGGCGCGTGCGATCGCCGATCGTCTGGGTGTGGCGGTCAAATACGTACCGTTTCCGAAACCAGGTGAACTTGCCGATGCGGTCGGCGACGATAAGTGGGACATCGGCCTGATCGGTGCGGAACCGGCTCGGGCGGAGAAGATCGCGTTCACTGCTGCGTATGTGGAGATCGAGGCGACCTACCTGGTGCCCGCCGGGTCGCCTATTACCTCGATCGCCGAGGTGGATCGGCCGGGCGTCCGCATCGCCGTATCGGCCCGGAGCGCCTATGACCTTTGGCTGGAGCGCAATATCAAGCACGCGACGCTGGTGCGCTCTGACGGGCTGGCCGGCGCGGTGGAAAAATTTGTCGATGGGAAGTTGGATGCGCTGGCCGGGCTGCGCCCGGGGCTGCTGGGCGATGTGCAGAAGATCCCTGGTGCGCGGATTTTGGATGGGCAGTTTACGGCCGTGCAGCAGGCGATCGGGACGCCGCGTGGGAATACCGCCGGGGCCGCGTTCCTGCGCGCGTTCGTGGAGGAGGCGAAGGCGTCCGGATTGGTCGGCAGTTTTATCGCGCTGCATAAGGTGAAGGGGTTGTCGGTGGCGCCGGCGGGGTAAGGTGGGGTGAACGGAAATCGCGTGCGCTTGGACGGCTCGTTGCGGGGTTGCGCCAGGGCGTAGTGGCGAGGCTGGTGAGTGGAGCACGACCGGTGAGAGCGGTGCCGCTTGCACCTCCCTCACCCGTCTCGCTTCGCTTGCCGACCTCTCCCGCGAGAGCGGGAGAGGTGTACGCGTTTAGTGAAACATGCGGCCGGAGTCTATGACGATGGTCTGGCCGGTCATGGTTTCGGTGCGGCACATGGTGGCGACCATGTCGGCGCAGTCGTCCTTGTCGGCGGCCTTTTTCAGCAGCGCGCCGGCAGCGGATCGCTCGACCTGCTCGGCGCGGAGATTGGCGGTCGCTCGGGTACCCTCTAGCAGGCCTGGTGCGACGCAGTTGACCAGCGTCTCGGGCGCCAGTGCCACCGCCATGCAGCGCGTCAGGTGGATCAGGCCGGCCTTTGAGACCGCATAGGCAATGGACGAGCCGGTCGGCCCGAGCCCTGCCACGGATGATATGTTGACGATGCGGCCGCGGCCTTGCGCCTTCATGACGGGCGCCACCGCCTTGATGAGGCGCATCGGCCCGGTCAGGTTGACCGCCATGATCTTGTCCCACACCTCCTGCGTCAGGT
>Ga0302314_10021930_pt1 | contig 10498 bp, 7 predicted proteins | sample III_Palsa_N2_3_FD_200533 | JGI IMG/M metagenome (GOLD analysis project Ga0302314, IMG submission 200533) | Peat permafrost microbial communities from Stordalen Mire near Abisko, Sweden - III_Palsa_N2_3 | ecosystem: Environmental > Terrestrial > Soil > Palsa > Peat permafrost | place: Sweden... | reverse complement strand
GGTTGCGGCGGGGCGTCGGCGTCGGCGTCGGCGTCGGCGTCGGCGTCGGCGTCGGCGTCGGGCACCGGCGGTTGGGCGGGCTGCGGCGAGATCGGCGCGACGAAGCGATAGCCGCGGCCGCTGACATTGACGATGTAGCGCGCGCCCGCCTGGCCGTCGCCGAGCACCTTGCGCAGGGCCGCGACATGGACCCGCAGGTTGGCCTCATCGACCACGGTGTCCGGCCAAGCGACCGCGATCAGCTCCTGCTTGCTGACCAGATCGCCGGCACGCTGCACAAGCGCGATGAGGACATCGAGCGCGCGGCCCCCCATGCGAACCGGCCTGCCCGCCTCGAACAGCGCCTTTTGCGCCGCCACGAGCTCGAAGGGCCCGAATGTCAGGCGGCGCCCGCCGGCAGGGTCGGTCGGATCAGCCATGCGCGCCCCGCTTTACGAAACCTTGCAGCTTTTCACACCTCGTCGATTTCTGCGTTTTACGAGCGCTGCCACGCTCGCGCCCCGGCGCCGGGTTGGGCCGCTATCGCAGCGTCGTCCCAGGATGAAGTGACATGGGCAACTCTGCGTTCGCGCCGCCCGAATGTCCAGCGCAGGCGCCGGTACGGCCAGGCACGCCGCCATCGGCAGCGGTGACATGGTTGGGGAAGTTGATGATGTGCACTTGTGTTGTGGCCGGGCTCCGGCGGAAAAATGCAGCATCCGGAGCGCCTTAGGCGCCGGGACGGCCGGACGGCGGCGGCGGACTGGTGTCATGACTCTTCCAGACACCGGCGCCGCGCACGGCGCGGGGCGGCCCGCGCCTGCCGCAAGGCGCGGCCGCCGACGCGCCGTGTCGCCGGCGGAACGCGCAGGGTCGCGACACCTCGCCGCACATGGTCGCTCACACGGCGTAAGCGGGCGGAGCGTCGCTACAGGTAATTTTACACCTATTCACGCACGCATCGGCGTGCCGCTGCGTATGATCGGGATAACGAAACACACCGCCTCCCTACCAACACCGCTTTTGAGGGAAGGACATGACCATGACAGCCGTTTCCTTATCGAACGCCATCGGCAACCGAGGCGTCCCGACGTCGCATATCGTCGCCCAGGCGGCGCACGATGCACTTGGCAACAGCGGCCAGCTCACCGCAATTGTAGTGAAACTACTGGATGACGCAGGCACCGCGCTCGGAACGGACCGGGAGACGGCCAAGGCCTGCATCGTCCGGGCGTCCGCCCTGCTGCTGGCCGAAGACGACCGCCGCAAACTGGGCCCGGACGCAGCGCCGGCGACGATCGCGCGCGGCGGGCTGGCGCCCGGCCGCGTGCGCCGGGTGATCGCGCATATCGAAGCCCACCTGATGTCGTCGATCCGGCTGAAGGAACTCGCCGAAATCGCGCGGCTCAGCACGAGCCATTTCGCCCGCGCGTTCAAGGTCAGCATCGGCGAGTCGGTGCACGCGCACATCGTCCGCCGGCGGATCGAGCGGGCGCAGGAGATGATGCTGACGACCAACGAGTCGCTCTGCCAGATCGCGCTGGCGTGCGGCCTGTCCGACCAGGCGCATTTCTCGCGGCTGTTCCGCCGGGTCGTCGGCATCAGCCCCAACGCCTGGCGCCGCCAGTGGCTCGGCGACGGCTCGCGGACATTGTCGGCGATGGCCGGACGGATCGACGGCTGAATGCCGCCGCGCCGATCCGGCGGCGTCGCCGCGCCGTCCCGGATTGGCGCCGCCGGCCGCAAGAATGTGCAAGACGCTGCGCCGGCGGCCTTTAACATGTTGCAGTGGTGACCCGCCGCGTTGGCGTTGGCCGCTTGTCCCCGACAGGCGCCGCCGCCGCGCGGTCACGAGGGAGCGCGGGCTTGACGGGCGGTGGAGGACGACGACGGCACGCATTGTTCACGGCAGCGCCAGGACGACCCGGCGGATCCGCGCCGAGTTGCAGGAGTCGAGCGACAGCACGAGCGCGCTGGCCAGACGCTACGGGCTCAGCCGCACCACGGTCGCCAAGTGGCGCAAGCGCACCACCACCGACGATGCGCCGATGGGGCCGCACGAACCGCGCAGCACCGCGCTCACGCCCCTGGAAGAGGTTCTCGTCGTCGCCTTCCGTTGGCTGACGCTGCTGTCGCTCGACGACGTGCTGGATTGCCTGCGCGACAGCATCCCGCGGTTGACGCGCTCGAACCTGCATCGCTGCCTCAGCCGCCACGGGCTTTCCCGCCTGCCGAAGCCCGACGATGCGACGGCACGCCGCCGCCGCCGGGCGGCCGGTTCGACCGGGTGCGTGCATCTGCACCTGCGCGTGCTGCCGCTGGCCGACGGACGGCGCAGCGTTGCCCTGGCCATCGATCACGTGTCGAAGTTCATCCACGTCGCCGTCCATGCCGGCCCCAGGCCGCCCGCCGGCCGCGAGGTGCTGCGCACGCTGGTCCAGGCCTTCCCCTCCGCCATCCACACGATCGTCACCGAGACGCCGATGCCGATCGCACGCGCCTGCGCGGAGCATGGCGTCGCGCATCGGCAGGACGGACGCACCCTGCCCTGGCCGGCGCGCCAGGCCGAGCGGCTGGACCGGACGATCGAGGAAGCCCTTGCCGGCATCGACGCAGACACCGTGAAGACGCATGTGCTGGCATTCGTCGCGCGCCACAATGCCGAACGGCGCCTCAAGGCACTCGGCGCAAAGGCGCCGGTGGAGGCCGCACGGTCGCGCGGCTGAACCGGCCCGGTCGCGGCCGAGTGCATCTGTACCACCATAACGCGCGCAGAATGGCCAAGCCCGGTCTCCCGATCCGCCAATTTGCCGCCAGATGCGAATCAATCTTGACGTATCTCGCCACGCCGGCAGAATGATCCGCGAGATAAAAGGGTCAGTTTCCGCTTTGGTGCGGCCAGATATCGTCCTACCGGAACGATCCATCATCGTGCTGTTGCATCGGCCATCTGCCCGACGCCGACGTTTGGCTATGCGGGTCGTAAACTTTTTGTCGGATAGAAACGTCGATACTGGATTGACGACCGGGGAGGACGATGCCCTTCGAGCCCGACGCAAGCCCGACCCTCGTGCGCGCGCAGCCTCAGCAGCCCGCGTCCGCTACCGACGACTATGCCTTCGAAGGACACGTTGATTTCTACGGATACCACGCCGCCTCGCAGGGCTGGTTTTTCGGCGGCTGGCTGGCGCATCCCTGGCCCGCCGGCAACCGGCCGCAGGGCGTCGTGGCGCATTTCGCGCAGGCCACCATCGTCGAGCACGGGCTTTCGGCCTTCTACTATCGCGCCGATGTCGAACGCCGCGGCATAGGCTTCGCCTTCTATCTGCGCGCGGCGTCGGCCGGAACCGGCCAGTTCCTGCGTCTCGGCATCGAATTCACCAGGAGCCGGTACGACGTGCTGCCGACGCAAAGCGTGCTCGTGCTGCCGGAGCAGGAACTGCTCGCCGAACTGCAGCCCGTGCTTGCCGGCGGCGAGGAAGGCTCGCAGCGCCGCAAGATGCTCGACCTGCTGATCCGCGGCCGCAGCGCCGAGGCGATCAGCGGCTTCATCGACTATTACGGCTACCATGCGGTCGCCGGCGGCTGGCTGTTCGGCGGCTGGGTGACGCAGGGCTGGGCGGACGGGCAGCCGCCGACCCACATCCTCGCCTCGTTCGAGCAAGGCGACATCGCCGGCGAAGCCGTGGCAGCGCTGTACCCGCGGCACGACCTGAAGGACGGCGGCGAGGGCACGCTGTTTTTCCTGCACGGCTCGGCGGCCTCGCTCGGCAGCCTGTGCTCGGTCAGCTACGAAGTCGGCGGCCTGCGCTGCACGCTGTTCCCGGGTGCGGCGGTGCAGCGCCAGCGCGAAGCCGATCTGGTCGCCCGGCTGCGCCCGTTGCTGGCACAGGCGCCAGCCGATCTGGCGCGCGACAGAGTGCTCGCGCTGCTGGAGCGGCTGCCGTACACCGGGCAGGACACGATCGGCGGGCTCGGCGACCCGGCATTCCTGGAGATCGACGAGGCGATCGTCTGCGAGCCCGACGGTCTGGTGCTGCTCGGCTGGTGCCTCGCCAAGCCGGGCACGATCCGCGAGATTCGCGTCCGTTGCGGCACCCGCGTCTCCACGCTCGATCTGCGCCAGGCGGTCGGCATCGAGCGCCCGGACGTGCTCGCGGCGCTGGCGGCCGAACATGGGTTCGACGATACGCGCTGTGGCTTCGTCGCCTTCCTGCCGCAGGCGGTGATGGCCGGCCACCGCATCTACCTCGAGTTCGAGACATTCCGCCGCGAAATCGGCTTTCGCAACCTGCCGCAGCCGCGGCTGACCGGCATGCCGGCGATCCGCCGCATCCTCGAAAGCGTCGATGCGCGCTTCGCCGACCTGCCGGACGCGTTGGACCATGTGCTCGGGCCGGCCCTGCAGATGCTCAACCGCGCCCGGCTGCTGCGCCGCCCCGGCATGGTCGTCGCCGACTACGGCAAGCCGCCGACGAACCCCGCCTATTCGGTGATCGTGCCGCTGTACGGCCGCCTGGACTTCGTCGAGTACCAGCTCGCGCTGTTCTCGGCACATCCCGGCGCGCGCGACGTCGAGTTCATCTACGTGCTGGACGATCCGCCGAAGCGGCGGGCCGCGCAGGCGCTGTTCGTCTCTTGCTACGAACGCTTCGGCGTGCCGTTCCGGGCGCTGCTGCTGGACCGCAATGTCGGCTTCGCGCCGGCCAACAATATCGGCCTTGAGCAGGCGCGCGGAGAGACCGTCGCCTTCCTCAATTCGGACGTGTTTCCGGGCACGCCGGATTGGCTGGAACGGCTGGCGGCGCGGCTCGACAGCGACGCGAGCCTCGGCGTGGTCGGGCCGATGCTGTTGTTCGAGGACGGGTCGGTGCAGCACCAGGGCATGGATTTCGTGCGGCTGCGCGAGTTCGGCGACTGGTTCTTCCCGATGCATGGCGGCAAGGCCATGCGCACGGCGCAGGGCGGCGGGCTGGAGCGGTGCATCAGCATCACCGGCGCCTGCATGGTGATGCGGCGCGACCTCGCCCGGACGGTCGGCGGCTTCGACGAGACCTACGTGATCGGCGATTTCGAGGATTCCGACCTGTGCATGAAGTTGCAGGCGCTGGGCCACGACTGCGCCGTCGATCGCGACGTGCAATTGTACCATCTGGAGCGCAAGTCGCAGGCCAGTTCGGCGATCGGCTGGCGCCTGAACCTGACGCTGTACAACGCCTGGCAGCACGAACGCCGCTGGGGCACGACGATTGCGGCGCACCAGGCGGGACATGGCCCGGGCGCGTAGCCAGGCATCGTCGGCAGGCCGGTCGGCCGGCCCCGGGGCGGCGCCGCTCGCCGTGCCGGACGCACCGGCTGCGCAGGCCGGCAGTCCGGTGCCGCACGCCCGCAAGCTGCGCGTCCTGATTGCCGCGCACAGCCATCCGGAACTGTCCAACGGCGGCGGCGAGATCGCCGCATTCGAACTGTTCCGCGGCTTGCAGGCGCGTGACGACTGCGAAGCGTGGTTCCTGGGCTGCGACCGTTCGGCGGGCGGCGACCGGCCCGGCGCGGTGCTGAGCCAGCCGTACTCAGACCGCGAATACCTCTACTGCACCGGCGAGTTCGACTGGTTCAAGTTCGCCAACCGCGATCCGCGCTTTCCCGCCGAGATCAAATCGCTGTTCCGGACCATCGCGCCGGACGTCGTGCATTTCCACCACTACATCAACTTCGGCGTCGAGGTGTTCCAGCATCTCCGCACCGCCGCCCCGTCCTGCCGCATCCTGCTGACGCTGCACGAGTATCTGGCCATCTGCCACCATTACGGCCAGATGGTGACGAAGGACCACCGCAACCCGTGCTACCAGTCGAGCCCGTCGCGCTGCCAGCGCTGCTTCCCGGAATTCGGCAAATCCGACTTCTTCCTGCGCCAGCACTACATCGAACGATATTTCGATCTGGTGGACGGCTTCATCGCGCCAAGCCGCTTCCTCGCCGAGCGCTACGTCGCCTGGGGGATTCCGGCCGGCAAGATCGCCGTGCTGGAGAACGTGATGCCGCAGGCGCTGGCCGGCCCCCCTGCCCCGTCGCCCGCCGAGGATGGGCCGTTGCGCGTCGGCTTCTTCGGCCAGATCTCCGCGCTGAAGGGCATCAACGTGCTGTTCGACGCCGCCGAGGCGCTCGCCGCGCAGGGCTTCGACGCCGTCAGCTTCGAGATCTTCGGCGACTACCGCGGCCAGCCGCCGGAGTTCCAGGCCGCCTTCCTCGAACGCCTGGGCCGGGCCGGCAGCAACGTGCATTTCCATGGCCCCTACGACCGGGTCCGCGTCGATCAGGTGATGCAATCGGTGCACGCGGTGCTGGTGCCGTCGATCTGGTGGGAGAATTCGCCGGTGGTGATCCAGGAGGCGCTGCGCAATCGCCGCCCGGTAATCTGCTCGGACATCGGCGGCATGGCGGAGAAAGTGCGCGGCGGCATCGACGGCTTCCACTTCCCGGTCGGCAGTGCGATGGCGCTGACCAGCATGTTGCGGCAGCTGGCGACGCACCGGGAGAAACTGGCGGCGCTCGCCGCCCGGATGCCAGGGCGCGCGGACCTCGTCTCGACACTCGATGACTACGTCGCGATGTACCGGGCGCGCCCGCCGGCGCTGGTTGGCGCGGCATGAGCGCCCGCCGCCGCCGCAATGCGTTCGTGCGGGGAACGATACGGCGTTGCAGCGCCGCAGGGCAGATGCTACGTGTTTCGCGTGAGATGAGTGAAGCGTTGGGCCAATGACGGTAGCCTCGTTTGCAACACTCATTAACCAGAAAGTCCTGATGCCCTCGCCGCGGACACAATATGTCGCCGTGGAGAAAGACCATCTCGTGCATTTCCTGAAGCCGACGCTGCAACTGATATTTGTCGATTCCGAGTGGTATCTTCGGGCCAATCCAGACATCGCCCAGGCCATTGACAGCGGCGCCGTCGCAAATGCCGCCGATCACTACGTCACCTACGGTTACTACGAACATCGCATGCCGTACGAGATCAAGGTCGACGAAGCCTGGTACCTGGGGCAATACCCGGACGTGAGCGAGGCCGTGGCCAAGGGCGTATTCGGCTCGGCCCGCGAACATTACTATTCTGTCGGATTCCGCGAAGGCCGCCTGCCGCACGCAAATTTCGCGCTCCGCACCGCCGACGAGGCGCGGTGACACGCTGATGCCGGATCTCGGTCATCCCGACATCTCCCCGGCACCGCGCAACGGCGTCGCGCCCGACCAGGCATCGCGGCACACCCGCGCCCTGGAGTTCGACGAGGAGGCGTATCTCTCCGTCTACGCCGACGTCACCGTCTCCCTCGATCTCGGCGAGTTCGCCACCGCCCGCGAGCATTTCGACTGCCACGGCCGGCGCGAAGGCCGGCTGACCGACGAGACCTACATCCGCGCCCTCGGCCTTGCCGGCACGGGCCCGCTCGCCGTCGCCGGCATCACCGTCAGCGTCGACACCATCGTCGGCTGCCGCAGCGGCACAGTGCTGGTGGTTGGCTGGGCCGACGACCGCGGCAGCCCGCTCGCCAGCCTGTCGCTGTTCGCCGGCCACGACCGCGCCTGGAACACCACCGCCTTCGGCCGCGTCCGCCGCCCGGACGTCGAAGCCGCGCTGCAGGCCGCATCCGGCCATCTGTTCGGCTTCTGGGCGGTGGCCACCCTGGGCGGCGAGGTCGCCGCGAGCGACACCTGGACCGTGCGCGGCCGCCTCGCCGACGGGCGCTTCGGCCAGGCCGAGGCCAGGCTGCGGCTGGTCGGCGAACCCGACCTGCGCACCACCATCCTCGGCTACTTCGCCACCACCGAGTGCTACGGCAACCGCGACATCGAAAGCTTCCTGTCGCTGGAAGCCGGCGTCGGCGCCGGGCTGGTCGAACTGAACCGCAAAATCACCGCCGCCGTCGTCGCCGGCGCCTGGGTGTCGTACTACGGCCCGGCGCGCCCGCGCTACCGCGGCTCCGTCATCGTCTGCCTCTACGGCAAGCCCGAGTTCCTGTTCCTGCAGGCGGCCCTGTTCTCCCGCGCCGCCGGCGCCGCCGAGTACGAGTTCGTCTACGTCTGCAACAGCCCCGAACTGACCGAGATCCTGGCCAAGGAAGCGCGCATCGCCGCGCGCATCTACGGCCTCAGCATCGTCCTCGTCTGCCTGCCCGACAATGCCGGCTTCGGCGCCGCCAACAACCTCGCCGCCCGCTTCGCCCGCAGCGACCGCCTGCTGATCACCAATCCGGACGTGTTTCCGCGCGACGACGACTGGGCGCAGCGCCACGCCCGCATCCTGGCCGCCGCCCCCGCCGCGCAGACGCGGATGTTCGGCGCGCCGCTCTACTACGACGACGGCTCGCTGATGCATCAGGGCATGTATTTCGAGGTCGATGCCGGCGTCTCCGTCCGCCCGGACGGCATTTTCGCAACCCCCATGATCCGCACCGAGCACTACGCCAAGGGTGCACCCGCCTGGTCGCCGCAATTCGCCGCCGCCCGCCCCGTCCCCGCCATCACCGGCGCCTTCATCTCCGCCGACCGCGCCTGGTTCGAACGCCTCGGCGGCTTCAACGAGGATTACCTGTTCGGCCACTACGAGGACGCCGACCTCAGCCTGAAAAGCCTCGCCGCCGGCAGCCCCGTCTGGATGCACGACTTCCCGCTCTGGCACATGGAGGGCAAAGGCTCCGTCCGCCGCCCGGCGCACGAGGGTGGCATCCTGGTCAACCGCTGGCTGTTCACCCGGCAATGGGGCACGCTGATCGCCGCCGAGCTGCGCGGCCCGGCGCCCGCCTGCGCCGCCCTGCAACCGCCGCCGCCCGCCGTCGCCGCGCCGCGCCCCGTACCGCCGCCGCCGCGCCCGCGCGCGCGCACCGAGCCCGCCCATGCAACTCGCCGCAGCCGCTAGCCCGCGCGCGACCGCCCCCGCCGGCGCGCCGCTGCGCGTGCTGCTGGTCAGCCTGTTCCACCCGGAACTGGTGCGCGGCGGCGCCCAGCAGATCTGCTACGAGCTGTTCGAGGAACTGAAGGCCCAACCCGGCGTCGCCGCCACCCTGCTCGCCTCCATCGACAGCTCCTACCCCACGCTCTTCAAGTCCGGGGCCTGCATCACCGGCTTCGACGGCCGCGACGACGAGTTCCTGTTCCTGATGCAGGACTACGACTACTGGTGGCATAAAACCTCGTCGCCGCGCATGATCGAGGCCTTCGCCGACTTCCTGCACACCGTCCGGCCGGACGTCGTGCACTTCCACCACTTCTTCACCTTCGGCGTCGACCTGCTGACCCTGACCCGCGCCGAACTGCCCGACGCCCGCATCGTCTTCACCTTCCACGAGTTCATGAGCATCTGCGCCGCCGACGGCCACATGGTGCGCAAGACCGACCGCTCGCTCTGCACCCGCGCCAGCGGCGTGCGCTGCCACCAGTGCTTTCCGGAGCGTTCGCCCGAGCAGTTTTTGATGCGTCGCCTGTGGATGCTGCGCCACCTCGCCGCCGTCGACGCGTTCACCTGCCCGAGTCGCTTCATGCTCGACGTCTATGAGCAATGGGGCCTGCCGCCTGCGCGGCTGCACCACGTCACCAACGGCCAGCGCCGCTACGGCACAAAGCTGTCGCCGCCCGTCGGCCCGAAGAACCGCTTCGGCTTCTTCGGCCAGATGGTGGACACCAAGGGCGTGCAGGTCATCCTGCGCGCCGTCGGCCTGCTGCGCGCCCAGGGTTTTTCCGACTTCGTCGTCGAGATCAACGGCGAGAACATCCGCTGGGCCTCGCCGGCCGTGCGCGAGGAAGTGGAAAGCTTCCTCGCCGCCGAGCGCGCGCTGCCGCCGGAGGCGCAGATCGTGTTCCATAACGGCGGCTACCACATCGACGACCTCGCCGGCCGCATGGCGCGCGTGGACTGGTGCATCGTGCCGTCGATCTGGTGGGAGATTTTTGGGCTGGTGATCTCGGAGGCATGGATGTTCGGCAAGCCGGTGATCTGCTCCAACCGCGGCGGCCCGGGCGAGCGGGTGCGCCACGACATCGACGGCCTGCACTTCCAACTCGGCGACGCCCGCGCACTCGCCGAAACCCTGCGCCGCGCCGCCACCGAGGCCGGCCTGTGGGACCGCCTGCGCGAGAATTTGCCGGAGCCGCCGTCGCGGCCGGCGATGGCGGAGGGGTTTTTGGGGTTGTATCGGGGTGGCGCTGACACCTCGAACGCCCGGCCGCAGAACGCAACAACAGGAACTTGAAGACGTGACAGAATCGACTGAGCGCCTGACCGACACGCTGAGCAATCAGGTCAAAGGCGTCATCACGTCTGCCCTGCGCGCCAAGTACGTCAGCGTCTCCTCGCACATGAACTACCCAACCGGCAACGCCTACCAGACATTGTCGCTCGGGGAGGACGTGGTTGGCGGCTATCGCGAGGACCGCTCGAAATTGTTCGGCCTGTTCAATTTCACCGGGCGGCACGTGCTCGACTGCGGCTGCAACCTCGGGGAACTGAGCCGCCTCGCGCGCGAGCGTG
>Ga0302314_10021927_pt1 | contig 10498 bp, 10 predicted proteins | sample III_Palsa_N2_3_FD_200533 | JGI IMG/M metagenome (GOLD analysis project Ga0302314, IMG submission 200533) | Peat permafrost microbial communities from Stordalen Mire near Abisko, Sweden - III_Palsa_N2_3 | ecosystem: Environmental > Terrestrial > Soil > Palsa > Peat permafrost | place: Sweden... | reverse complement strand
CGCCGGTAGTGCTCCAGCCAGGCGGAGGCCTCACCCAGAGGTTCCGCCTCCAGGCGGCAGGGCCGCCACTGGGCGGACCGCCCCCGGGTGATCAGTCCGGCGCGTTCCAGCACCTTCAGGTGCTTGGACACGGCGGGCAGGCTCATCGCGAACGGTTCGGCCAGCTCGGTGACTGTCGCCTCGCCGGACGCCAGCCGGGCGAGGATCGCCCGCCGGGTCGGATCGGCAAGGGCGGCAAAGACGGTACTGAGCGGGTCCGGTTCGTCTGCCACGGTATTAAACCACCTAGTTAATTAACCTCTTGGTTCACTATAGCCCGGCCGCACATCCTGTCAAGCGCTGTCCGCCCAGCCCTGTGGATGGCGGACCGGAGGAGTGGCCGTTGTAGTCTTGGCCGCGCACAGCGGGTCGAACAGCCCCGCCCGTTCGCAAGGGAAACGGCCCGCCCCATGGAACTCGCGTACATCCCCAGCCCGTCCCAGGGCGTCTGGCACATCGGTCCGATCCCGATCCGCGCCTACGCGCTGTGCATCCTCGCGGGCATCGCCGCTGCTCTGTGGCTGACCCGCCGCCGCTGGGTCAAGCTCGGCGGCAACCCGGACGACGTGCTGGACATCACCCTGTGGGCGGTGCCGTTCGGCATCGTCGGCGGCCGGCTGTACCACGTGATCACCGACCCCGAGCTCTACTTCAAGTCCGGTGAGCAGCCCATCCGGGCGCTGTACATCTGGGACGGCGGCCTGGGTATCTGGGGCGCGGTGGCGCTGGGCGCGGTCGGCGCCTGGATCGGCTGCCGCCGCAAGGGCGTTCCGCTCTCGGGCTTCGCGGACGCGCTGGCGCCGGGGCTGATCCTGGCGCAGGCCATCGGCCGCTGGGGCAACTACTTCAACCAGGAGCTCTACGGAGACCCGACGAAGATGCCCTGGGGTCTGCTGATCGACCCGGCGCACCGTCCGCCGGCGACCCCGAACCTGGCCACCTACCAGCCGACCTTCCTCTACGAGTCGCTGTGGGACATCGGCTGCGTGCTCCTGCTGCTGTGGGCCGACCGCCGCTGGAACATGCACTCGGCCAGGCTGTTCGCCCTGTACGCCGCCGCCTACACGGCCGGCCGCGGCTGGATCGAGGCGCTCCGCGACGACCACGCCAACCGGTTCCTGGGGCTCCGGCTCAACGACTGGACCTCGCTGATCGTGTTCCTGTGCGCGGTGGCCTTCCTGATCGCCACCCGGAACAAGCCCGCACCGGAGAATCCGATCGGCCGTTCCCGGATCACCGATCCCGACGCGGACGGCGCGCACGCCTCGCTCGGCGCCGACGAGGCATCCGGCGGCGATTCCGCCGACGGCTCCGGTGCGGACCAGGAGCCCGGGGACGACACGGGCAAGGCGGACGGCGCCGATCCGTCGGCCCGCTCCGGTGGCTCCGCTGCCGCTGCCGCCGCCGGTCCGGCGGACGACGGGGGTCAGGGCGGCCAGCAGGACGCGGAGATCAAGGCCTGAGGCCCGCGCCGCCTCGTCGGCGGCCCCTCAGTGGGCCGCCAGCAGGATCGCCCCGGCGAGCGCGAGGCCGGAGCCCGCGGCCTGTACCGGCCGCAGCCGCTCGCCGAGCAGGGTCCGGGCGCAGAGCGCGGTGACCACGGGGTAGAGCGAGGCCAGTACGGACGCGACCGCCATCGAGCCGGAGCGGCTGGCGAGCACGAACATGCCGTTGGCGGCCACATCGCCGAGGCCGACCGCCGCCAGTCCGGCGAAGACCCGGCCCCCGGCTCCGGTGAGCTCCGCCGGCCGGTAGGCCCCCGGCTCCCGGCGTGCGGCCCGCAGCAGCGCGCTTCCGCCGACGGCCAGGTTGCAGGCCCGCTGCACCAGCAGCGCGAGCAGCAGCCCGGAGACTCCGGTGCTCGCCTGCGCCATCAGCGCCATCACCCCGCCGAAGCCGAATGCCGCGACCAGGGTGAGCAGCACCGCCGTCCGCTGCACCGGCGCTCCGCGCAGCTGCGGGCCGCCCGCGAGCACCACCCCGACGGCGGCCACGGCTATGCCCGCCGCCTGGAGGGCCCCGGGGTGTTCGCCCAGGGCCAGGCCGACGCCGACCGGTACCGCGACGCCCACGGTGGCCAGCGGGGAGACCACTCCCATCGGGCCGAGGGCGAGCGCCCGGTAGAAGGCGATCATCGCGACCGGCCCGATCAGGCCCGCGCCGACGGCGTAGAGCAGCCGTGGCGAGCCGGTGTCGAAGCCGCCCGTGGCCGACACCGCGACCAGCAGTGCGAGCGCGGCCGCGGCCTGCGAGGCGACCACGACGACCAGGGCGGGCAGCCGACGGGTGAGCAGACCGCCGCCGAAGTCGGCGGCTCCCCACAGCAGGCTGGAGGACAGGGCGAAGAGAGCCGTCATGGGGGAGACCTCGCAGTACAGTGCGGTGGACCGTGGGTGCACTTCACTGTAGTTCATTCAGATGAACTAGTAGGTGCATTATATTGACCTCTATCCTCCAGGACCGCCCATGCCCGACCTCGACCTCGTAGCCCAGGCCCTCGCACGCAACGTGCGACGGTTCCGCGCGGACCGCGCACTGACCCTGGAGGCCCTGGCCGGCAGAGCCGGGGTCAGCCGGGGGATGCTCATCCAGATCGAACAGGCACGCACCAATCCCAGCGTCGGCACGGTCGTCCGGGTCGCCGACGCCCTGGGCGTGAGCATCGCCCGGCTGCTCGACTACGACCAGGGACCGCTGGTCCGGCTGGTCCCGCAGGAGGAGGCGGTCACCCTGTGGTCCACGCCGCAGGGCAGCTCGGCCGTCCTGCTCGCCGGGGTCGAGTCGCCGGGGCCGCTGGAGCTCTGGCACTGGACCCTGCGGCCCGGCGAGGGGCACGACTCCGACGCGCACCCGGCCGGGACGACCGAGATCGTCCGGGTGGACGCCGGCCGGATCGTGGTCGTCCTGGACGGGATCGAGCACCCGGTGCCCGAAGGCAGCACTGCCACCTACGACGCCGGTCGTCCGCACGGCTACCACAACCCGGGCACCGACGTCGCCCGGCTCACCATGGTGGTCTCGGTGCCGCTGCCGCCGGCCTGACGGCGCGCCGCGCCCCGCCGAAGGATCACACCTCCTGTCGGAGGCGGCCGGTAGCATCGCTGTGACAGGTCAGGGTAAGGAGGGGCCAAGGCGAGGGGGTGCCGCAGCACATGTCCACGACGGCCGCGCTGTCCGTGCTTTTCGCGGTGTTCGCGGCGGTGAGCAACGCCCTCGGCACTGTGCTCCAGCGGCGGGCCGCGCTGATCGTGCCGCAGTCCGACGGCTTCCGGCTCCGGCTGATGCTGGACCTGCTGCGCACACCGGTCTGGTTCGGCGGCATACTCGGGGTGATCTTCGCGGCCCTGTTCCAGGCGCTGGCCCTGGCCACCGGACCGCTCGCGGTGGTCCAGCCGATCTTCGTCCTGGAACTGCCGTTCGCCCTGCTGATCTCCGGGCTGGTGTTCGGCAAGCGGATGCCCAGCTGGGGCTGGCTGTCGGTGGCCGCCATCGTCGTCGGCCTGGGCACCGCACTGTTCGCCGCCGCGCCGCGCGGCGGTGACCTCCAGCCCTCGATGGCGCTGTGGTTGCTGGCGGTGACCAGTTGCGGAGGCGCCATGGTGCTGCTCGCCGTTGCCGCGCTGCGGCGTCCGGTGGGCTCGGCCCGCGCGGTCTGCCTGGGCACGGCCGCGGCGATCGGCTACGCGCTGACCGCCGCGCTGATGAAGTCCGCCACCGACACGCTCGACCACCAGGGCGTCGCGGCCTTCTTCGAGTCCTGGCAGACCTACGGCTTCGCGGTGGTCGGCGTCTGTGCGCTGTTCCTGCTGGAGAACGCCATGCAGGCCGGTCCCCTGGTCGCCTCGCAGCCCGCGCTCACCCTCGGTGACGCGCTGATCAGCCTGTCGCTGGGGGTCACCCTGTACAACGAGTCGGTGCGGACCGGCTGGTGGCTGATTCCGCAGATATTCGGCGCCGGCCTGGTGCTCCTGGGCGCGGTGGGACTGTCCCGGCTCGACGCCGTGCACCGCGACAGCGGTGCGGCCGGGGCCTCCGGGGCCGGCGGCGGGCAGCCGCCGGATTCCGGGCCCCCGGGTGCGTCGGGGATCTCCGAGGAGGTCAGCGGACCATGGTGACGGCCTGCTGGTAGAGCCCCTGCACCCCGCCGCCGAAGTAGACACTGTAGGAGACGTCCGGCGTGTAGCCGCCCTGCTCGAAGCCGCCGATCACACCGATCACCGTCCCGCTGCCGCGCTTGCCCGGGATCACCCACGGGCTGCCGCTGGTCCCGTCGGTGTAGTTGGCGCAGGTGATGCGCATCTGGGTCGGGCTGAACGAGGCGCTGTAGTTGCTGCAGGTGATCGGGGCGTTGCTGCTCTCCGGGTAGCCGGTCAGCGTGATCAGCTGCGACGGCGACTTGTTCACCGCCAGCGTGTTGCCGCCGACGACCTGCTGGATCTCCTTGCCGTGCAGTGACCCGAGCACGGCGAAGGCCACGTCGTAGTCCGGGTCGGTGTTGGCGGTCCAGTTCGGGTCCTCGACCGTGTGCAGCACCGGCCACGCGCCGTAGGGCTCGTGGCCGTCGCGGTAGCCCGGGATGAAGACGGTGTTCGCCGGGGAGCCGGTGAGGCAGTGCGCGGCGGAGATGATCACATCGCCGCCGGGGCTGTCGACCACGCTGGCGGTGCAGAAGTGCCCATTGCTGACACCCCCGGTGAACAGCGCGCCGATCCGCGCGGTGACCGGGGTCGCCGAAGCGGTCCACGACCTGCCCAGGCCCACCGGGTCGAGCGCCACCGCGGTGGCACTGCCGACCGACATGACCACCAGCCAGGCCAGGACAGCCAGTATCCATCGAGCCGGTGTGGCCCACGGGGTGGGCAGCTGGATGACCCTCACCCTGTGACTCTTGCCGCAGACCATGGGATCCGGCTGGGAGATCTGTGAGAAGACTTTGAATTTCCCGGGGGAGGTGGGGGCCAAGGGGTCCTCCAGCGGGGGCGGCGTCCGGGGACGGCACGTGTTCAGGCACGGTGGTAAGCAAGAACGGCAGGCAAGGCAAGAGGAGCGACAGCCAGGCACTTGCCGACGGAGGTACGGGCCGCGCCGCGAGCGCCAGCTGGTGTTCGCCATGGTGCCCTGTCGTTATCCCACGTCACAAGTGTCCTGGGGAAGAAAAATAGGACCAGGCGGGCGTACCCGCTGCGAACGGGACAGAAAAACCCGTCGGAGCCGGGTAAGAACACCCGCCTGGTCCACCCGGAGGGCCACCGCGGGTGCTACCAGCCCGACTCGGGGAACAGTTCGCGGACGGTGGGCAGCGCCGCCTCCAGCACCGTGCCGAACCACACCGAGAAGGGCTTCTCCGCCCGCAGCCGCGCCAGTTCGGCCGGGGTCACGAAGCGGACGTCCGCGACCTCCTCCGGATCCGGGTGCTGCGCGGTCTCGGCGAGACCGACGAACAGGTGGTTGTACTCCTTCTCCACCAGCCCGGTCGCCTCGTCCGGATGGTTGTAGGTCACCGTCCCCGCCTGCTGGAGCCGGACCGGGCCCGCGCCCAGTTCCTCCGCCGTGCGCCGGGCCGCGGCCACGAAGGGCGGCTCGCCGGGATAGGGATGCCCACAGCAGGTGTTCGACCAGACACCGGGGGAGTGGTACTTCCCCAGAGCCCGCTGCTGCAGCAGCATCCGGCCACCGGCATCGAACAGGAAGACAGAGAAGGCACGATGCAGCCGACCGGGACTCTGATGCGCGGACAGCTTCTCAGCCGTACCGATGGTGCGGCCCTCGGTGTCGACAAGTTCCAGCAGGATCTCGGGCGCGGTCAGAGTCGTCGGTTCGCTGGTCGGCATGAATGAGGACCTTTCGGCTCGCGGCTGCCGGGCTCGTAGCCGCCGGTCATATCGTTGCCACCAGTCTGCCGTAAGCGGGGCCTCCGCTTCAGCGAGACGCCCCCAAGAGGGTCCCGCGTCCCGCCCGACCTTCACATTCGCCTACGATCGCGGGTAGCTTGCACCGTTGCCTGACGCACTGACGCTTGAAGTACAGAGAGTGAGCACCCCATGATCGGCCTCGTTCTGGCCGCCGGAGCCGGCCGCCGTCTCCGCCCGTACACCGACACCCTCCCCAAGGCGCTGGTGCCGGTGGACGGCGACCGGACCATCCTCGACCTGACCCTCGGCAACTTCGCCGAGGTCGGCATGAAGGATGTCGCGATCGTGGTCGGTTACCGGGCCGAGGCCGTCTACCAGCGCAAGGCCGCGCTGGAGGCGCAGTACGGACTCACCCTCCACCTCGTGGACAACGACAAGGCCGAGGAGTGGAACAACGCCTACTCCCTGTGGTGCGCCCGTGAGCTCTTCAGCGAGGGCCTGCTGCTCGCCAACGGCGACACCGTGCACCCGGCCTCGGTGCAGCGGACCATGCTGGACGCCAACGCCCGGCTCACCGCCGAGGGCAGCGCCCCGGGCATCCTGCTCGCCCTGGACACGGTCAAGAAGCTCGCCGACGAGGAGATGAAGGTCATCGTCGACCCCGAGCTCGGGATGCGCCGGATCACCAAGCTGATGGAGCCCGCCGAGGCCACCGGCGAGTACATCGGCATCACCGTGATCAACCCCTCCGCCGCCGGTGACCTCGCCTCCGCGCTCCAGGCCACCTTCGAGCGCGACCCGCAGCTGTACTACGAGGACGGCTACCAGGAGATGGTGAACCGGGGGCAGCGCATCGACGTCCAGCCCATCGGCGAGGTCTCCTGGGTCGAGATCGACAACCACGACGACCTTGCCAAGGGACGGGAGATCGCGTGCCAGTACTGACCCGGCTGGTCCCCTCGCCGCTGGTGGTCGACATCAGGGCCGGAGCCCTGAACGACCTCGGGCTGGTCCTGGCCGACCAGCGGATCTCCGCCTCCGGCCGGATCGCCGTCGCCGTCAGCGGCGGCTCCGGGGCGGCGCTGCGCGAGCGGCTCGCCCCGCAGCTGCCTGGCGCCGAGTGGTACTCGGTCGCCGGCGGCTCCCTCGACGCGGCGGTGCTGCTGGCCGAGCAGATGCGCTCCGGCCACTACGACGCGGTGGTCGGCCTCGGCGGCGGCAAGATCATCGACGCCGCCAAGTACGCCGCCGCCCGCGTCGGCCTGCCCATGGTCGCGGTGGCCACCAACCTCGCCCACGACGGTCTCTGCTCCCCGGTCTCCACCCTGGACAACGACGCCGGACGCGGCTCCTACGGGGTGCCCAGCCCGATCGGCCTGATCGTCGACCTGGACGTGATCCGGCAGGCCCCGGAGCGCTTCGTCACCGCCGGGATCGGCGACGTGATCTCGAACATCTCCGCCTGCGCCGACTGGGAGCTCTCCAAGCGGGAGACCGGTGAACAGGTCGACGGCCTGGCCGTGGCCATGGCCCGCAGCGCCGGGGAACTGCTGCTGCGCCACCCCGGCACCATCGCCGACGACTCGCTGCTGGTCGCCCTCGCCGAGTCGCTGGTGCTGTCCGGCATCGCGATGAACATCGCGGGCAGCACCCGGCCCTCCAGCGGCGCCTGCCACGAGATCAACCACGCCATCGACATCCTCTACCCGACGCGCTCCGCCCAGCACGGCGAGCAGTGCGGCCTGGGCGCGGCCTTTGCCAGCTACCTGCGCGGGGACCTCGGTCTCAGCGGGCAGATGATCGAGGTGCTGCGCCGCCACGGGCTGCCGGTGACGGCGGACCAGATCGGTTTCAGCGACGAGGAGTTCGTCGCCGCCGTGCACTACGCTCCACAGACCCGCCCAGGACGGTTCACCGTCCTGGAGCACCTCGACCTCGACACCCCAGCCATCCGGGACGCGTACAACGACTATGTCAAACACGTCAGCTCCTGCTCCTGAACGATCCGGACAGCCCGGCCGCCCCGGCCGGTCCGGGGGCGGCAAGCCCACGCTCGCCGAGTTCCGCGCGGTCGCCCACCCCGAGGGCCTGCTCGACCGCCGCTCGGGCGAGCACTGGGCCGGGCGCATCTACATGCGCCGGATCTCCTCCCGCATCACCCGGCACCTGATCGACGCCCCGGTCAGCCCCAACCAGCTGACCTGGCTGATGATGCTCACCGGCATCCTCGGCGGCGCGGCTCTGCTGATCCCCGGGCTCACCGGGGCGATCCTCGCCGCCCTGCTCATCCAGGCGTACCTCGGCCTGGACTGCGTCGACGGCGAACTCGCCCGCTGGCGCAAGCAGACCTCCACCACCGGGGTCTACCTCGACCGGGTCGGCCACTACCTGTCCGAGGCCGCGCTGCTCACCGGCGGCGGGCTGCGTGCCGCCGACCTGTTCAAGCAGCACGGCGGCCCGGCCTGGATGTGGGCCTTCCTCGGCACCGTGTCCGCGCTCGGCGCGATCCTGATCAAGGCCGAGACCGACCTGGTCGACGTCGCCCGGATCCGGCGCGGCCTCGCCGCCGTCGAGGACACCGCCTCGGTGCCCCGAGCGGCCGGTGTCGCCCGGGCCCGCAAGCTCGCCGCCGCGCTCAAGTTCCACCGGCTCATCGGCGGCGTCGAGGCATCGCTGGTGCTGCTCGCGGCCGGTATCGCCGACAGCATCCACGGGGACCTGCTGTTCACCCGGATCGCGGTCGCGGCACTCGCCGCCATCGCCGTCCTGCAGACCGGTCTGCACCTGCTCAGCATCGTCCTCTCCAGCCGGCTCAGGTGACACCGGTGTCCGACGAACTGAGGCTCGGCGCGGTCGTCCTCACCATGGGCAACCGCCCGGCCGAGCTCACCGCGCTGCTCGACTCGGTGGCCGCCCAGCGCGGACCGGCGATCGAGGTCGTCGTGGTCGCCAACGGCGTCGATGTGCCGCCGCTGCCCGAGGGCGTGCGCGGGATCAGGACCGAGGAGAACCTCGGCATCCCCGGCGGGCGCAATGTCGGCATCGAGGCGTTCGGCCACGACGGCGCCGAGGTGGACGTGGTGCTCTTCCTCGACGACGACGGGCTGCTGCCACAGGACGACGACGCCGAGAAGCTGCGTGCGGCCTTCGCCGCCGACCCGCGCCTGGGCATCGTCAGCTTCCGCATCGCCGACCCGGACAGCGGGGAGACGCAGCGCCGCCACGTCCCCAGGCTGCGGGCCGCCGACCCGCTGCGCTCCTCCCGGGTCACCACCTTCCTCGGTGGGGCCAGCGCGGTCCGCAGCACCGTCTTCGCCCAGGCCGGGCAGCTCCCGGGGGAGTTCTTCTACGGCCATGAGGAGACCGATCTGGCCTGGCGGGCCCTGGACGCGGGCTGGGAGATCGAGTACCGGGCCGACATCCTGCTGCACCATCCCAAGACGGCACCCAGCAGGCATGCGGTCTACAACCGCAATATCGCCCGCAACCGGGTCTGGCTGGCCCGGCGCAACCTGCCCGCGCTGCTGGTTCCGGTGTACCTGGGTACCTGGATCCTGCTCACGCTCGCCCGGCGCCCCTCCGGTGAGGCGCTCCGCGCCTGGTTCGGCGGCTTCGCCGAGGGGTGGCGCACGCCCTGCGGCCCGCGCCGCCCGATGCGCTGGGGCACCGTCTGGCGGATGACCAGGCTGGGCCGACCGCCGGTGATCTGAGAGTCGGCGCCCGGGCCGGGTGTCGGCGCTGCCGCAAGCCTCACTCTCATGAGACGGTCGGAGGGTGAGCGACTACAGCGGCGGCGTCGACATCCGCCCGAGCCTCAGCGGCGCCGAACTCGCGGCGGAGCACGGCCTGTCCATCACCGGCAAGCGGCCCCCGCTCCCGGCGTACACCAGGCAGCTCTGGTCGCGACGGCACTTCATCGTGGCCTTCGCGACGGCCCGGCTCACCGCGATGTACACGGCGGCGCGGCTGGGTCAGATCTGGCAGGTGATGACACCCCTGCTCAATGCCGCCGTCTACTACCTGATCTTCGGCCTGCTGCTGGGCACCAACCGGGGCATCCCCAACTTCATCGCCTACCTGTGCACCGGCGTCTTCGTCTTCCAGTTCACCCAGTCCGCCGTCCTGGCGGGCACCCGGTCGATCGCCGACAACCTCGGGCTGATCCGGGCGCTGCACTTCCCCCGCGCCTGCCTGCCGATCGCCTTCACCGTGATCCAGCTCCAGCAGCTGATCTTCTCCATGGGCGTGCTCGCGGTGATCGTGCTGGCCACCGGTGAACCGCTCAGCTGGCGCTGGCTGCTGGTCTTCCCGGTGCTGCTGCTCCAGTCGGCCTTCAACGCCGGGCTGGCACTGTTCATGGCCCGGATCGGCGCCAAGACCACGGACATGGCCCAGCTCATGCCGTTCGTGCTGCGGACCTGGATGTACCTGTCCGGTGTCTTCTGGAGCGTCAGCAGCTTCACCACGCACGCGCCGGACTGGGTGTCGACCGTGCTGAACCTCAACCCGGCGCTGATCTTCAACGACCTCATGCGCTATGCGCTGATGATGTCCGTGCCCGCCTCACTGCTGCCGAGCCACGTCTGGCCGGTGGCGGTCGCCTGGTC
>Ga0302314_10021926_pt1 | contig 10499 bp, 6 predicted proteins | sample III_Palsa_N2_3_FD_200533 | JGI IMG/M metagenome (GOLD analysis project Ga0302314, IMG submission 200533) | Peat permafrost microbial communities from Stordalen Mire near Abisko, Sweden - III_Palsa_N2_3 | ecosystem: Environmental > Terrestrial > Soil > Palsa > Peat permafrost | place: Sweden... | reverse complement strand
TCGATGGGCCGCTTCTCGGTGGGGGTGTCGTGCGCGGGCAGCATGCGCATGGCGAAGAATGCCACCAGAGCGACCACCGGCAGGTTGATGTAAAAGATCCAAGACCAGCCCAGATTATCGCACAGGGTTCCGCCCAGGATCGGCCCGGCGATGGGGGCGACGACCGTGGTCATCGACCACAGGCCCATCGCCTGACCGCGTTGCTGTGGCGGGAAGATGCGCATCATCAGCGTCTGCGACATGGGCATGATCGGCCCGCCGCAGAGGCCCTGCATGACGCGGAACAGCACCAGGAAACCCAGGCTCGGGGCGATGCCGCACAGGGCCGAGCAGATGCCGAAGCCGATGATGCCGAAAATGAACACCCGCACCGCGCCGAAGCGGCCGGCCAGCCAGCCGGTGAGCGGCACCACGATGGCCTCGGCCACCGAATAGGAGGTGATGACCCAGGTGCCCTGGCTGGGCGAGACCGCCAGGCCGCCGGCGATGTTGGGCACCGAGACGGTGGCGATGGTCATGTCTAGCACGACCATGAAGTTGCCCAGGGCCAACAGCAGGCCCGTGAGCGCCAGCGCCCCGCCGGTCAGCGGCTTGGGTTCGGCGTTAGCGTAGGTGGAGGCCATGGGCTCTCTCCTAGAAACGGACGGAAGTCGCGCGAGACCGCCTCAGGCTCGTCATCCCGGATCCCCGAGGGGGGCGGTCGGGGGCGGCTAGGCCGCTGGCTCCGGGATGACGATGGCGAAAACGCGGGTCACGGCATTATTTGGACGTGTCGATGTCGACGTCCATGGACAGGCCCACGCGTAGCGGATGCTGGTTCAACTCATTCGGGTCCAGGGCGATGCGGACGGGCAGACGCTGCACCACCTTGATCCAGTTGCCGGTGGCGTTCTGGGCCGGGATGATGGCGAAGGCCGCGCCGGTGCCGCCGGAGACCCCGACCACGTGGCCGTGGAACTTCACGCCCTTGCCGTAGAGGTCGCTGGTCAGCACCACCGGCTGGCCGAGGTGCACATGGCGCAGCTGGCCTTCCTTGAAGTTGGCGTTGACGTAGGCGTCCTCCACCGGAACCACGGTCATCAGGTCTGCGCCGACGGGGACTCGCTGGCCGATCTCGATATTGTTCTTGGCAATGATGCCGTCGAAGGGGGCGTGGATCACGGTGCGGTCCAGATCGAGCTGAGCCTGGTCGACCTTGGCCTGGGCGGCGGCGACCATCGGGTTGTCGGAGACGCCGGCGCCGGTGATCATCGCGTCGACCACCTTCTGCTGACCCACGGCGGCGGTCACGTCGGCCTGGGCGGTGGCGACCGCGGCCTGGGCGGCGGCGACGGCCTGATGGGCCTGGTCATATTTGTCTTGGGCGGAGGTGAGCTCATCCCCCGAAACCGCGCCGGCGGGAGCCAGGGCTTGGCGGCGTCGCAGGTCGGTGGCGGCGCGAGCCTCATCGGACTTGGCGCTGGAGAGCTGCGCCATCGCCCTTTGCACGTCGGCGCCGCGCGCCGAGGTCATGGCGGTTTGCGCGTCGTTGTTGGCGAAGTCGCCCTGCACCTGGCGGGTGGTCTGATCCAGCGTCGCCTTGGCCGAGGCCAGCGCGATCTTGTAGTCGGACGGGTCGATGACCACCAGCACGTCGCCCTTCTTCACCGGCTTGGTGTCGGTGATGGGCGCGTCGATGATCGAACCGGCCACCTGAGGCGTGACCAGGGCCACGTCCGCGTTGATGTAGGCGTCGTCGGTGGCGACATGGTGCGAGGCGACCAGCAGCCAGTAGAGGAAGTAGACCACGGCCGCGAGCACGATCACCGCGCCCAGCAGGGTGAACAGTTGGCGGCGGCGGCCGGTTTCGGGCTTGGCGGCGGCGGTTTGGCCGGCAATGCCGGTATTTTCAGTGCGAGCGTCCATGGCGGTCATCCGAGCGGAAATGGTTTTGATCAGGAGGCGACGAACCCGCCGCCGAGGGCGCGGGTCAGGGCGATATCGAGGGTGAAGACGCGGGCCTGGGCGTCGGCGAAGGCCCGGCGCTGGGCGATCACTTCGTCCTCGGCGGTGAGCACGGAAACGTAGGAGGACAGGCCTCCCTTGTAGCGGAGCTGGGCGACGGAATAGGCCCCCTCGCCCGACTTCAGCGCCTCGCGGCGTTCCTCCAGCTGCTTGCTGGCGGATTGGACGCTGACGGCGGCGTCGGCGACGTCCTGCAGGGCGGACACCACGGTCTGGTTGTAGGCGTCGACGGCGGCGTCATAGTCGGCGCGGGCCCCGCGATAGCCGGCCCGCAGCTTCCCGCCCTCAAACAGGGGCAGGCTGATGGCAGGGCCGATCTGGCCGATCGCGCCATAGGGGGTGAACATATAGCTGATCGGGAAGGCCTGCTGGCCGATGTAGCCCGAGATGCTGATGTTAGGCATGAAGGCCGCCTTGGCGACGTCGATCCGCTTGGCGGCGGCCTCGGCGCGCAGCTTGGCGGCGACGATGTCCGGACGGCGGCCGAGCAGGTTGGCGGTCAGGTTGGCCGGCAGGCCAAACGGTTTGACCTGTTCCGGACCCGGCAAGACGATGGCAAGGCCGCGGTCGGGACCTTCGCCCAACAGGGCGGCGATGCGATGGCGGGCGATCAGAATCTGTTCGTCCAGGGCCTCCAGGTCGGCCTGGGAGGACGGGGTCTGAGCCTGGGCCTGTTTCAGCTCGGCCTGGGTGTCGAGACCGTTCTTCAGTCGGTCGGAGGTAAGCTGGCTGCTTTCCGTGCGGTTCTTCAGCGACTCGGCAGCCGCGCCGCGTTCGGCGGCCAGCCGAGCCAGATCGCCGTATGCCTGAGCGACAGCGGTCGATAGGGTCAGGCGCGACTGCGCTAAGTCGGCGCGAGCGGCGGCCCGATCCGATACCGAGGCGGCCAGGGCCGCACGGTTCTTGCCGAACAGATCGAGATCGTAGCTGGCGTCCAGGGTCGCGCGGGCGTTGGGATTATAGCCGTTGGGGAAGAGCGGGATGAAGGCGGCGGGAAAGCCCTGGGCGTGGCTGAGTTCGGTCTCGTTGAACTGGCCGTTGGCGGCAAGGGTCGGAAACAGCGACGACCGCGACTGCATCACCTGAGCGTCGGCGGTCTCCAGCCGCGCCTTGGCCTGGGCCAGGGTCGGGGAATTGGCGAGAGCCTCGTCGACCAGGCTCGACAGCTGGGCGTCGCCATAGGCGTCCCACCAGCGGTCGGCGACCCAATCGCCCGCGGGGGCGGCGAAGCTTTGCGCGGTCGCATAGCTGTCGGCCGGCTTTGCCACGGCCTTGGGCCCAAGCTTCGGCACCTCGGCGCAGGCGGCCAGGGTCAGGGCGCTGGCGGTGACGGCCAAGGCGGTTCGGAAGGCGGATGAGATACGCATGGCGGCTATTCCAAGTCTTTGCCTAAAGTTTTTGAAAAGCTGGCGGTCTGTCGCCGCGTTGGTGAGGACGGTCATAAAAATGACCGAACCGTACGGTTTTCTCTAATGGTCAAACCATCCGGCCTTGTCAACAAAAAAACCGTACGGTATGGTCAGAAAAATGGAAACCGCCCTAGAAACCCCGACCCTCGACCCGCCCGCCTCAGGCGCCTCGTCCCACGAAGCTCCCGCCGTCATGGGCAAGAGCGAACGTCGACGCCAGGCGATCCTTGTGGTGGCCCGCGAACTGTTCCAGGCCCAAGGCTACGCTGCGACGTCGATGTCGGAGATAGCGGCGCGACTGGGCGGTTCCAAGGGCACGCTCTATAACTATTTCCGTTCCAAGGAGGAGCTGTTCGCCGCCTTCATGCAGGACAACTGCCAGGTGGGCGCCGATGAGGTGTTTCAGAACCTGGGGCCGGCGGGCGAGGATTTGCGCCGGGCGCTGACCGAACTGGGCATGAACTTCATGACCTTTCTGCTGAAGCCGGAGACCATGGCGGTGCATCGGCTGGTCGTCGCCGAGGGCGAGCGATTCCCCGAACTTGGCCGCATCTTCTATGAAGCCGGCCCGAAGCGCGGCCAGGAGAGCCTGGTGAAATTCTTCGGACCGCTGATCGAGCAGGGCCGCATGCGGCCGGGCGATCCGCTGGAGGTCAGCCGCTGGTTCAAGGACATTCTGCTGGCCAACATCTACAACCGCAAACTCTGGGGCGTGATCGACACCCTGACCCCGGAAGAAACCCGCGCCCACGTGGACAAGGCCGTGGAGGTTTTTCTGGCGGCGTTTGGGTAGGGTCGCTTTTACGGGCCTCCCCGTTTTGACCCCTCGCCCCGATTGCGGGGAGAGGGTTCTGGGAGACGGACCTTCCTACCCCGTCGTCAGCACCAGGTCCGCGCTCTCCAGCCCGTCGGCTTCGGCGCGCACGCGAACTCTCCCCGCCTCCCCCCGCGCCTGCACCAGGCCCATGGCGAGGCCTTTGAAGGCGCCGCGGGTGTCGGTCTTGTCGGGCTCGTGGCTGGTTGGGTCCCCATTACCCATGCCAATCAGGTCGCCAGGGCCAAGCACCGTCAGCTGCACGGCGTTGGCGGCGTCGGGAACGGGGCGGCCATGGGCGTCGAGGATGGCGATGGTGACGACGGCCAGGTCGGCGTCATCGGCGGCCAGGCGGGTGCGATCGGCGGTGAGCGCGATCTTCGCGGCGTCCCCGGCGGTCTCGCGGCGCTCGCGCACGACCAGTTTGTCGCCGACATAGCCGTGGGCCTCGACGGCGCCCGGGGCGTAGGGGACGCTCCAGGCGAGATGTCCATCCTTGACCACGACCTGGACGCCCAGGCTCTTGCCGTTCAGGAACAGCTCAACCCGGTCGACATTGGCGTAGCACCAGACGTCGATCGCCTTCCCCTCATGCCCCGGCCAGGTCCAGTGCGGGAAGAGGTGCACCATCGGCGCCGGGTCCCACCAGGCCTTGTAGTAGTAGAACTCGTCCTTGGCGAAGCCGCAGCTATCCATCAGGCCGAAGTAGGAGGCGACACTGGGCCAGCGGTGGAAGGGCGTCGGCTCGCCGCGATAGTCGAAGCCGGTCCAGACGAAGCCGCCGGCCGAATAGGGCGCCGCGTCGCACACCGGCCACCACTGCTGCGCCGTCTGGGCCCAGGGCGGCGCCTCCACATCATAGGCGCTGGCGAACTGGCGGGCGGGATCGCGCACATAGACGCCGCGCGTGGTCACGGTGGAGCCGGTCTCGGTGAGGATGATCGGCTTGGTCGGGAATTTGGCATGGTAGGTCGCGGCCGCGGCGGGGCGATAGTTGAAGCCCATGACGTCGATGACATTGCTGGAGCCGGTGGGCGAGCCCCAGCCATAGTCCATCGCCTCGGTGATCGGCCGCGTGCCGTCCAGACGATAGACCGTCCGCTTCATGGTCTCGGCGATATGGCCGCCCGCCGCCGTCACCTGCTGCGGCTCCTCGTTGCCGATGCACCAAAGGAAGACGCTCGGCCGGTTGCGGTCGCGGCGGATCATGGTCTCCAGCTCACCCAGGGCCTCGGGGTCCGAGCCCATGCGCCGGGTCTCGTCCAGCACCAGCATGCCCAGCCGGTCGCAGGCGTCAAGCAGCGCCGGCGCCGGCGGATTGTGCGAGGTGCGATAGGCGTTGGAGCCCATCTGCTTCAGCCGCTCGATCCGCCAGGCCTGCAGCCGATCGGGAATGGCGACGCCGACGCCGGCATGGTCCTGGTGGTTGCAGGTCCCCTTGATCTTCACATGGTCGCCGTTGAGGAAGACCCCCTGGTCCGGATCGAATAGGATCGTCCGTATACCGAAGGTCGTGGAATAGCGGTCGAGCGTGACGCCGTCGGCGATAAGCTCCGTCTGCAGCCGATAGAGGCGCGGCGCCTCTATCGACCAAAGCTGGGCCTTGTCCAGCTTCATCGGCTGGCCGAGGGTTTCGGTGTGTCGCGCCCGGACCGACAAGGGCAGACGCGTCATGCCGACGGGCTTACCGTCGGGATCGAACACGGTTGAGACCACTGTGACGGTGTGAGCCTCGTCCGTCTGGTTGCCGACTTCGGTGTCGATCAGCAGGTTGGCGCCCGCGCCTTCGACCGTCGAGCGCACGAAGGTCCCCCATTGCGGCACATGTAGAGGGTCGGTCTTGACCAGCCAGACGTGGCGATAGACGCCGGCGCCTTCATAGAACCAGCCCTCGCCTTCGCTGGCGTCCACCCGCAGGGTCACCACGTTCAGGCCGCCGATGTTGGCGACGTCGGTGAAATCCACCCTGAAGGGCGCATAGCCCGAGGCGTTGCGGGTGAGCAGATAGCCGTTCACCCAGACCCGGCAATCGCGGAACACCCCCTCGAACTCGATCGACAGCCGCCGGCCCGCGTCGCCGGGCGGCAGGGTGAAGGTGTGGCGATACCAGCCGACGCTGGTGTCGGGATATTCGCGACCGAGCGGCTTGTAGCCATGACTGGCCCGCTCATCGTCCTTGTTCGGATCAAGATAGGCCGGCTGCACGAACGGCAGCTCGATCGCCCAGTCGTGCGGCAGGTCGACGGGCGCCCAGTCGGCGTCGTTGTAATAGGGCGTCACCGGCGCCTGCGGCCAGTTCCACGATCCCGCCTTGGCGAAGGATGACTGATCGACGCCGAAATCGAAGTCGCGTCCAGGGTCGCTGGCGTGGCCCAGATGAAACCGCCAGCCGAGGTCGAGGCGCAGGGTTTCGCGGGGAGACTTGGCGGTGGGCGTGGGCGCAACGCCGGGGGTCGAGGCGGCGGCCTGGGTCTGGCTGGTCGCCAGGGCCGCAAGGGTCAGGCCCGCGCTGGACGCGAGGATATGCCGGCGGCTGGGTTTGTTCATGGTGCGACTCTCCCCCTTTGGGCGGGGTGATAGCACAGGTGGGGATGCGATCGACCCCTTCGGGCGAGGTGTTCTTTGCGCGTGCGCGCCCATTGGTGTCTTGGGGGTGCGGCTCGGCATGACGTGGGATTTTAGAGCCCACAAATCACGTCATCCTGTCCCTCAGTCCATCAGCTTCTGGGTCAGATAGACATAGTGCCGCGCCCAGCGTCTGGCGTTCAGTTCGGGGTCCGCGTCGTTGGCGTGGCCGCCGAAGGTGTTCTCGTAATAGAGGAAGGGGTCGCCGAGGGCCTCCAGCGCGGCGGCGAACTTGCGCGGGTGGCCAGGATGCACCCGGTCATCCTCGGTGTTGGTGGTGATATAGGGCTCGGGATATTTCACGCCGGGCTTCAGCCGGGTGTAGGCGGAATATTTGGCGATGAAGGCGCGGTCCGCGGGCACGTCCGGATCGCCGTATTCCGCCATCCAGGAGGCGCCCGCCGAAAGGTGGTTGTAGCGCAGCATGTCGATCAGCGGGCTCTCGATCACCGCCGCATTGAACAGTTCGGGATGCTGGGTGATCGAGACGCTGGTCAGCACGCCGCCGTTGGAGCGGCCATAGATGCCGAGATGGCGCGGCGAGGTGATCTTGCGCGCGATCAGATCCCTGGCCACAGCCGCGAAGTCGTCAAAGGCGCGTTGGCGATGCTCGCGTAGGGCCGCCTCGTGCCAGGCTGGACCGAACTCCCCGCCGCCACGGATATTGGTCAGGACATAGGCCCCGCCCCGCTCGAGCCACAGCTTGCCGAGCTCAGGCCGGTAGGTGGGCGTCTCGGAAATCTGGAAACCGCCGTAGCCGAACATCTGCACCGGCGTCGAGCCGTCCAGCTTCATGGCCTTGGGCCGCACCAGGAAATAGGGAATGCGGGTCCCGTCGGTGGAGGTAGCGAACAGTTGCTCGACCACATCGTGCGAGGCGTCGAAGCGCGCTGGCATGCTTTTGATCTTGGTCACCTCTCCAGTCGCCGCGTCCACCGCCCACAGCGCCGTCGGCTCCAGGAAGCTTTCGCTGGCGACATAAGCGCGATCCGATCCGCGATCGGCGGCGCGGATGGTCAGGGCCGAACCCTTGGGCAGATCCAGCCGCGTGCGGGACCAGCCGTCCGGAGTGGGTGCGAACACCTCGAGGGCGCCGTTGACGTTGTCCAGCAGCTGGACCAGGACCCGGTCCTTGGTCACCCGCGCCGCGTCGATGGTCTGAGTCGCGGTCGGCTGCAGGATCAGCTCGGCGGCGCCGGTCTTGACGTCATAGGCGACCAGGGAGCCGGCGGCGAAGGCCGGATGATGGGCGTTGGCCGCCCAGGCCTCGTTGACGCCGAGGATGACCCGGTCGCCGATATTGCCGTGCAGGTCGACCTTTCTCGGCAGGTCCATGGGTGTGATCTTGCCGTCGGCGCCGAGCCGCAGATATTCGGTCTGAAAGGTATGGATGTTGTGGGCGATCAGGACCGCCGTCACCCGGCCGTCCGCGTCACGGAGCACGCGTGGAGACACCCCGACATCCGTCGGCGCGCCGCGATAGATTTCCACCGCCTGGTCGGGGCCTTGCCCCCGCTTGACCTGCTTCAGCACGAACGCATAGCCGGACTGGGTCAGGGCGCCGGGACCCCAGTCCCGCGCGACCAGCAGGGTGTCGGCGTCGAGCCAGGCCACGTCCTGCTTGCCGACGCTGAACTGAAATCCGCCGGGGACGAAGGCCTTGGCGCGGGTGTCGAACTCGCGGATTTCGACGGCGTCGCCGCCGCCGTTCGACAGATGTACCAGGCAGAGCCGCTCTTGCGGCGGAAGGCAGGCCGCGCCCTTCCAGATCCAGTTCTTGCCCTCGGCCTTCGACAGGGCGTCCAGGTCGATCAGGGTCTCCCACTGGGGATCGCTCGACGCATAGGAGGCGGGCGTCGTGCGCCGCCAGAGGCCCTTCACATGGGCAGCGTCCTGCCAGAGATTGTCGATCGTCTCGCCGAGGAAGCCGGGCTCGGGAATCCGGTCCTTGGCGGTCAGGATCGCCAGTTCCTCGCGCCGGAAAACCTCGTAGCGCGGATCGCCTTCCAGCCGCTGCGCCGAGCGCGCGTTCTCGGTCTTGACCCAGGCCAGCGCCCGGGCGCCGTGAATCTCCTCCAGCCAGGCGAAGGGGTCCGGCGCGTTTGGGTCGGTGGACGGCATGGTCGGCGCCTGGGCCATTGCTGCTCCGCTCGCGGCGCACGTCATCGCCAGGGCCGCCAAGAATTTTCGCATCACAACTCCTAAGGGGCTTGGACCCTGTTTGCGACAGCCCGGCTCGCGCCGATGGCTAGCGCCCTGCCGCCACAATGCGCCAAATTCCACCGCGATTTCCACCACGCGCGAACGGTTTTCGAGTTTTCGTGGCGAAGGCAACCAACCTTACGAGGTGAGCACATGCACAGCCACTGGCTCCGGAAACGAACCCGATGATGTTCCGCTCAGTGTGGAAAGCGGCCCTTTCGGTCGCAGTCAGTCAGCGCGGACTAAGCTGCATAAAAATCAAGCCGGGCAGCGCCACGACAAGACCGACATAGGCGGCCACGTTTGACCAGAAGGCGACTGGACTATCCACCCTGCTGATATGTCGCCACTTGGAAAATACGGTTTTCAGCTGGGCAGCCCGAAAAACCTGCCAGCATGAGAACACCCATACCGGAGAACCAACTATCAACAGGAACATACGATTTTTCCGATCGCGGGTCACTGAGAGCCCTGACCCCGCTCGGGCCATTGCCGTTTCGCAAAAGTGGAACATCTTCCAAACGCCCACAATCTAAACACGCATTGCCGGCAATCGCAAATAGCCGATCTTTGACGACGTCCGTCCCCTGCGACTGCCCGCTAAGGCGAGCGAAAAGACTTACGGTTCTACGGCGTCGTCAGACGGCTCGAAGCGCAGGATTCCGGCCAGGCGTGATTTGGCGCCGGGTCCCATATCGCTCTGATGATGGATGCCATCGGTCACCGGCACCTCGGCAAAATCAAACGGGCCGACCCCTTCGATGCAGGCCACATTAACGCCGAACTGGCGCGGGTTGGAGCGGCGCTGGTGGTGGGTGTAGATGCCGCAGACCGAGCAGAAATAGTGCTTCGCCGTCCCGGTGTTGAACCGATATTCCTTGAGCGCGTCCTCGCCCGAGAGGATCCGGATCCCGTCAAGCTCGGCGGCAACGGCGACCGCGCCACGCATCCCGCAAAACGAACAGTTGCATCGCAGCGCCGTGTTCAGCCCATCCGAAAGCCGCACCTCAAAGCGGACCGTTTTGCAATGACAAGCGGCCTGAAGGACGGGCTCATCGGCCATCTGTCGCATCCTCTGATTGCCGCTTCTCGACTGCCGTCCCGGAGACTGACCCGTACACGGACCTACTCCACCACGTCGCTGACCACATTGAACCCCGACAGGAAGACCGGGCCGAAGGCGTTGGTGAGGGGCACGTCGGTGGCGTCGCGGCCTCGTGCCATGAGGATCCGGCCGATGCGGGGAATATTGTTACGCGCGTCGAAAGTATACCACTGGCCGCCCAGGTAGGCCTCGAACCAGGCGCTGAAATCCATCGGCAGCAGCAGCGGCACGCCGATATCGCCCAGGTAGCCGGTGCAGTAGCGGGCCGGGATGTTCATGCAGCGGCAAAGGGCGACGGCCAGATGGGCGTAGTCGCGGCAAACGCCCTTGCGCTCCTCAT
>Ga0302314_10021925_pt1 | contig 10499 bp, 9 predicted proteins | sample III_Palsa_N2_3_FD_200533 | JGI IMG/M metagenome (GOLD analysis project Ga0302314, IMG submission 200533) | Peat permafrost microbial communities from Stordalen Mire near Abisko, Sweden - III_Palsa_N2_3 | ecosystem: Environmental > Terrestrial > Soil > Palsa > Peat permafrost | place: Sweden... | reverse complement strand
GCGGCGCATTCGGATAATCCCTGCGCAATGCCTTGATCAAGGGTTCGGCCGCATTCACCTCGCCGACCGAAACCGCATGTATCCACAGACTGCCACTAAACCCCGGCGCAGCAAAAAAACCGAAGCGCTCTGGCCAGCGCCGATGGTAAGGCCGCGAACGCACGCCACGCGCCAGCAATCGCAGCACCATCAGCGGCGTCACCAGATACATCGCGAGTGTGTAGAGATAGCGCAATGGCCGATCCTTGCAAACAACGCGGAAGTATAGCGAGAGCAGCTTTTGTAGGTCGGATCAAAGCGTGCCAGCTACAATGCCGACGATGCCCGGCATGCCTCGCCCCACCTTCACCCGTTCGCTGCTTGCGCCACGCCATTGGCCGGCGTGGTTGGGTGTGGGCGTAATCTGGCTGATTGCGCAGCTCCCGTATACCGCGTTGCTGTGGCTCGGTCGCCGACTCGGCGCGCTGGTGCTGATGACCCCCTCGGCTCGCCGGCACATCGCCGAAACCAACATTGCGCTATGCTTCCCCGAGCTCGACGACGCTGCGCGGACCGCCCTGGTCGACGCGAACCTGCGTGACATCGGCCTGATGCTGGTGGAATTTGCCCTGGGCTGGATGGGCAGCGATCGCAAGATGGCACGCATACCGACGACCATCGAAGGGTTGCAGCATCTGGAAACGGCACGCGAGCAAGGCAAGGGCGTCTTGCTGGTTGGCGGACACTTCTCGCATCTGGAACTGTGCGCACGACTGGTCTCGCAGCGTATCCGCATCTCCGGCATGTATCGGCGGATGGATTCGGCCGTATTCGAGTGGGCCATATTGCGCGCGCGACTGCACTACGCCACGGCGATGTTCGACAAGGACGACATTCGCGGTACGGTCAAACACCTGCGCAGCGGCGGCACGCTGTGGTACGCGCCGGATCAGGACATGCGCAGCAAGGACAGCGTGTTCGTGCCGTTCTTCGGTGTGCCGGCGGCCACCATCAGCGCCACCCATCATCTGGCGCGGATGTCCGGCGCGGTGGTGATCCCGTTCTTCCATCGCCGCCTGCCGGACGGCAAGGGCTACGCCCTGCGGCTGGGCGCACCGCTGGAAAATTTCCCCAGCGCCGACGTGCTGACCGACACCGCGCGCGTCAACGCCTGCATCGAGCAGATGGTACGCGAGGCACCGGAACAGTATCTGTGGGTGCACAAGCGCTTCAAGAGTCGGCCGGAAGGGGTGCCACCGCCGTACTGAGAGCCTGTTTGTGATCTCCCCGTGGCGCGGGCAACGGGGGGATCATAAACAGGCTCCAGGTGCGACAGATTGGCGACAGGAGACCACCGGAAAATCGTCCGCTGGCCACCAGCTTTTTGCGGCAATGACAACTACTCAAGCAGCACCGTCACGGAAGAGTGTGCAAGGCGCGGATCATTCTACGCCGCCATCTTCGACGCCGATTCCCATCTTCATGTACCACAATATCGCGCCCGCACCGCGCGATATCCGCGTATACCGCAGCCTGTACGTAAGCCCGCGCGCGTTCGCACGCCAGATGTGGTTGTTGCGACGGCTTGGCTATGTCGGATTGTCGATGACGGCGGCGGAGCCCTATCTGCGCGGCGAGCGACAAGGACGCGTCGCGGTCATCACCCTCGACGACGGCTATGCCGACAATCTCCAGGCCGCCATGCCCGTGCTGCAGCGACACGGCTTCAGCGCTACCTGCTATGTCGTAAGCGGCCAGATCGGGCAGTACAACAGCTGGGATGCGGATCGGCTAGGCGTTCGCAAGCCGCTGATGACGGTCGCGCAGCTGCGCGAGTGGCACGTCGGCGGGATGGAAATCGGCGCTCATACGCGCACCCATCCCCGGTTGACGCAGTGCGACGAAACGCAGCTACGCAACGAGATCCACGGCAGCAAGGCCGAGCTTGAGGATCTCCTCGCGGTGTCTGTGAACCAGTTCTGCTACCCCTACGGAGACCACAACGATCGTGTGGTTGCGTTGACCCGCGAGGCGGGCTTCAAGGCGGCAACGACCACTCATCGCGGTCGCGCCATTCCCGGCACCGACCCATGGAGGCTGCCGCGCATACAGGTCGCCAGGCATCACCTTTTGCCGCAGTTCGCGATAAAGGCTCTCTCTGCTTACGAGGACGGGCGTCGATGAAATTTCTGTTCGTCGGCACCAACCCGGAACACACCGGGGCGGCTACGCACTTCGTCGCGCTGGCGCAGGCCATGGCCGAGGCCGGACACGACGTTAGCGCCGTGGTGTATCCGGACGGCCTGATTGCGCAGGGGCTGGCGTCATCGAACGTGCGCCTGCACTACGCCAAGTTTCGCAATGCATTCGATCCACGCGGCTATCGCGCCGTGATTGCCGCCATCAGGCAGCAGCGACCGGACTGGCTCATCGGCAATTTCGGCAAGGAGTACTGGCCGCTGATAGCGTGCGGCCGACTGATGAAGGTGAAGGTCGCCCTGTTCCGGCACCGCACGCCGGCCATGAGCCGTTTCTCCGGCTATCTGCTGCCACGCCTTGCACAACGCTTCTTCGCCGTCTCGAAGTACGCTCGCCAGGCTTATCTCGACTGGGGAGTTCCCCCCCAGCTCGTACAGATTCTGTACAACCCGGTGGACATGGCCTTGTATCAGCCAAGCGCCACGCAGCGCACCGAAATCCGCGGCCGTCTGGGCCTCGATGACGACTCGATGGTGCTTGGCTATTTCGGGCGCATGAGTGACGGCAAGGGCATCTTCACCCTGCTCGAAGCCGCCAGCGCGGCCATGCGCAGCGAACCGAAGCTGCATTGCCTGTGGGTTGGCGATGGCCCTGACGCGGCACTGTTGCGCGAGCGCATCGCCGCCCAACCCGAAACAGCACACCGGCATCACTTCACCGGCTGGGTGCATGACGTGCACCCCTACTACAAAGCGATTTCCGTGCTGGCCTTCCCTTCCAAGCTGCCAGAGACCTTCGGTCGCGTTGCGGTTGAGGCGCAGGCGTGCGGAGTTCCCGTGCTGGGTAGCGATATCGGCGGCGTACCCGAGACATTGCAGGCGGACGTTACCGGCTTTCTGCTACCGCCCATCGATGTCGACGCCTGGCGCGACGCCATTCTGAAAATGGCCGACACCGATCGTCGCCAGAGCATGGGGACCGCTGCGCGCGAGTTCGTCGCACAGCATTTCAGCACCACCGTGATCGCCCAGGAGTTCTCGAATATCCTGAGCGACGATCAATGGCATGCCGCAGGTGCCTCTTCAAGCTCGGGTAAACCGCTGACCTGACGTCCCATGGCAAGGGGTTCAGAAAGAGCGCGGTGGGACGCATCCCGCCACGCAGGCGTGGGGATACATTTGTCGAGGCAAGCTCAAGTCGCTCTGATCGGAGTATTGCGCAGCCGCGTTCTTGGCAAGTTATTCTCAGCCTGCGCGAGAATGGTATTGTGCTAAACAACATCCAGACAGGGGAAGTCGATGAAATGTTCCAAGTACCCAGAGCGCGACGCAACAGGCGTCTGTGCATATAGCGGCAAGCCCTATTGCTCAGAAGAGCTTGTCGAAGCTCAGGGCCGGATGTATGCGAAGGACAATCTCAGCCAGGTCATGGCGGAGATGAAAGAGAAGTTTCAGAGCGCAAATCCTAACCCGATGGTGTTCATGAACGCAGGTGGCGCGGCGGTGGTTGCTGCGCCCGCATTACCGGTGGGGACCAAGAGCAAGGGCGTGGCGGTTGTGCTTGCCTGGCTATTGGGCGGTTTAGGTGCCCACAAGTTCTATCTCGGTCAGGCCGGCTGGGGCGTTCTTTACCTGCTCTTCTGCTGGACATTCATTCCCTCGTTCATTGCCTTCATTGAAGGTTTGAGCTACCGCTTCGCACTCTCGCCTTGGAGCCGGTGCGCCCAGGCCAGGAGTCTTTCCTTATCCGGGCCGTTTTCGCCGACCAACGTCTATGGCTCCTTTCTGATGCGGGCGACCTCTCAACCATCACAGAAAATGGCGACGAGCGGGTCAAGCACAAACTTCCGGAGCCAGTGCTGGACCTTTGCGTGAGTGATGGTCAACCGGTGGTCGTCACCGGAGGCCAAAGCGAAAGCTCCAGTTGGACACTACGCCAGTGGACGAATCGATCATGGTCTACGGTTACGGCGGTGCCGAGTGATGGAGACCAGCTGGTCGCTATCGACTGCACTGATGGCGCGCTGACGATATTGACCACGAATCGTCTCATTGCCATTGGCAAGAACGGAGTAATCCAAGCAGTGACCTTGTCTGGAAAGCTGCATCCAGGCGTGGTCAGCTCTGCATATGGCAGCTCCGATCAATTCTTTGTAGCCATCAACGCCGGCGAATGGGGAGGAGGCCTGCAGCGCATCAATAGGAAGACCGGCAAGATCGTCGTGGTCGAGCGGAACATCAGCGGAGCGCTGTGTGGTGGGCCGCTCAACTCAGCGTGCGATCCGGTTAACGGTATTGCCCCCGAACCGTGGAGACCCAACTGCCTCGCCGTTGCGATCGGCCTCGTGCACATGTTGACGCATGGAAGTGTAGTGGAGGTATGCGGCGATACGATCAGACCGCTTTACGCCAAGACATACACATCCAGCATGTGGGCGGGATTCGTGAACGGCCGCGCCCCACCCACCGAGACCGTCGCATTCTTTGGCTTGACCTCAAGTGGTGACTCACTGTGGGCCGCCGGTACGGATGGACTTTACAAAATCGACAAACATGGAGCGGCAACCGTCATCGCGCTCCCATCTTTCAGGACCGTTGGCGGCATCGACGTAAGCTTTGGCAACTCACAAGTGGTCCTCGTGATGACTAGCGCCAACGAGCGACACTCTGTTAGTGGCAGCGTACCAATGCTCGTACGTCGATAGGCCCGTCAGTTGCTGGGTGCATTCGATACCATGTGCGAAATGGGAATTCTCAGTTGAAGCCGTTGGCACAACTTGAGCCAAGGTAAACAGGGGAAATGTCATGAAGGCGTCGGGTTTGCTTTTAGGCGGGCTGATGTTGTTTGTTATCAACACGGCACAGAGTTTCGACTTGGAGAAAGGGGTGGTGGTTTGCGAATGCAGCGATTACGCCACCGCGCTTGCTGAGCTGAGGCCATTGGCGACACAAGGAAATGCCGAGGCGCAGTACAAGCTCGGCTTGATGTATGACCTTGGCCATGGTGTGCCGCAGGACTATGCCCAAGCGGTCTCTTGGTATCGCAAGTCTGCCGCACAGGGAAATGCGCGTGCCCAGGTTAACCTCGGTGTGATGTACAACCTTGGACGCGGCTTGCCACAGGACTATGCCCAAGCGGTAGCTTGGTATCGCAAGTCCGCCGCACAGGGGAATGCCACAGCACAGACAGACCTTGGCGCGATGTACGCCCATGGCCACGGCGTGCAATGGGACCAAGTTCAAGCAATCACCTGGTATCGCAAAGCTGCCGCACACGGGTTCGCGAGCGCGGAGACCGATCTCGGAATCTCGTACGCCACCGGCCTGGGAGTACCAAAAGACTATCCAACAGCCGTCATCTGGTTTCGCAGAGGGGCCGCACAAGGGGATGCCCAAGCGCAGAACAGTCTCGGAGTTTTGTATGAGAACGGACAGGGCCTAGAACAAGACTTTGCGGAAGCAGCGGCGTGGTACGGCAAAGCTGCAGAACAGGGGGATGTCGTCGCTGAGTACAACCTGGGGGGCTTGTACTACATTGGCCACGGGGTGAAGCAGGATTATGCTCAAGCGGCGGCGTGGTATGGCAAGGCCGCAGCACAGGGTTATGCCCAGGCTCAATTCAACCTTGGGTTTCTGTATGAGCACGGCCAAGGCGCAGCGCAGGACTATGCCCAAGCGGCGGCGTGGTACGGCAAGGCTTCTGCTCAAGGGGACGCCACTGCGCAATCCAATCTCGGATTCCTGTATACCCACGGGCGAGGTGTGCCGCAGGACTACACCCAAGGCATTGCGTGGTATCGCAAAGCCTTCGCACAGGGAAATGCGATAGCGGGAAACAACCTTGGAGTCTTGTATGCCCAAGGCCAAGGTGTACCGCAGGACTACGACCAGGCCATCGCATATTTCACCAAGGCTATCGCGCTCAAACCCGATGACGCCTTGAGTTACCGCGGCCGAGGTCAGGCTTATACGCACAAGGCCCTCTACGATCAGGCTATCGCCGACTACACCAAAGCGATTGCTCTCGACCCAGGTGACGCGCCCGCCTACAACAATCGTGCTTGGGTCTATCACGAGAAGGGTGAGGATGCCCAAGGCTTGCCAGATGCCGAGAAGGCCGTATCGCTAGCGCCGAGGGATGCCAATACCTTCGGCACAAGGGCGATGATCTTCGAAAAGCTTGGACAACGCGACAAGGCCATCTCTGACTACCGCACGAAGCTGAAGCTCGAACCGAACGACGATTACGCGAGGGATGGCCTGAAGCGCCTTGGCTCTGCACCGTAGCGCTCGTTAGATGTTGAGTCCATCCAACTAGGTTTCTTGGATCTAACTAGAGATGTCAACAAGTCGAAGGGCCGGCGAGCGACGCACCTCTCTGCTGCGGTAGTGCCGCTCAAATCAGGCGATCCAACAGATTACGCACAGATGACTTGTGCCAGCGCCCACCGCGTGGCGTGAGCATCCCTCGTTGGTTGAGCGCTTCAGCCACAGCACCGAGACTCGTTTTGCCTTCCGCAGCCAGAGCTTGGATAACAGGCTGCAGGTTCTTGGCATGACTGTCCGCCACGCTGCGTATGACTGCCACACTCGCAGCATTTCCCTTCGCGGCCCGCTTCAACGCCGCGGCCCCGTTGGGGTTCCCAAGACGCACACCACGGACCTTCGCCGCCGTTAGTGCCTCCACCGTGCGACGAGAGATCGCCTCGCGCTCCTGCTGAGCCACTAGGGCCATGATGCCCACCGTGAGGTCATTTGCGTCCGGCATATCGGCCGCCACAAACCGCACACCACTGTCCCTCAACGCGAGCAGGAAGGCGGCGTTGCGAGAGAGGCGATCAAGCTTCGCGATTACCAGCGTGGCCCCAGTGATCTTGGCAAGGTGTAATGCTTTGGCAAGCTCCGGCCTTGCGTTGACATTGCCGCTCTCGATCTCGGTGAAGGTCTCTACGACCTTTGCATGCCGTTGCTGCGAGTAGGCATCAATCGCGACGCGCTGGGCATCCAGCCCTAGCCCACTGACTCCTTGCTTCCGAGTGGACACCCGCAGGTAGCTGACGATCTTCATGGAGCGCCTTGAGGTACAAGATGACGTAACGTCCGTTAGGCTATCTTGTACCGTTGGCGTTTACCCGTCAATGGGATGCTATCGCGTATGGGTTGCTCACCAGGGGGCTGTACTTTGGCCCCGCATCGACACCGAATAGGAGCGCCTATGGGACTTTCCACCCAGGGGGGGGAACTTGGCCGTCGCCAGATAGTTAGAAGGGCGAACGGAAATTTCCGGTGAATATTTCCTGACCCGCTCGCCTTGTCGCACTAGATGATTTGCTCAAGGTGGACCATCCAACCATAGGCAATGCGAGCTGAGTAAGCGGCCCCTCTATCGCCACATCAGACATCCCGTCAAACTCAACCCCATGGAACGCATCCGGTCCATCAATCCAGAGCGAATAAAGTGGTGCTGCGACGACAGAGGCGTCACGCGGGCAGAACTCGCTGCGGATACCAACATTGCGCTGCCAACGCTTCAAGGGGTGCTCGACGGCACGGGAGGCGGCCTCACATTCGGACAGCTGCGGCGAGTCGCGGATTACTTCGGTCGCGGTGTTCTTTTCTTCTTGGACAGGGAGCCTGCCGACGCGAATGTCATTCACACGCCCCAGTTCCGGAGTTTGGCGAACCAGAAGGTCGAGCTGTCGCCGAAGCTCAAGACTCTCATTGAACGTGTGGAGCGCCAGCGCGAAGTGTTCCTGACCTTGCAGGAAGATCTGCAAGACGAAGTGCCAAGGTATGAGCGCCCAAAAATTCCTCGACGAAATGATCTTGCAGGAGCAGCAGCAGCAGTGCGCAAGTGGTTGGGCTTGGGTGCCGCCAACGACTTCACCTCTTATCGGAACGCCGTTCAAGCTAAAGGCATACTCGTCTTTAGAAGCAATGGCTATCACGGTAAGTGGCAGATACCCAAGGAAAGCCCGATCCTCGGCTTTGCCCTATTTGACCCTCGCTGCCCAGTCATAGTCGTCCGCAAAGAACGGTGGGAGACCCGACAGTCGTTTACGTTGATGCATGAGCTTGCCCACATCGTGCTCCACCAGACCAGCTCAATAGATGACGCTACTGACTTCCAGTCTCACGAGGGGCATGAGCAGGAAGCCAACATGTTCGCTGGGCACCTCTTGGTGCCGGAAGTATTCCTAAATCAAATCAATGACGATGAGCGACCGGCAGATGTGGCGGACTTCGACACATGGCTGCGACCTCAGTGGTTAAAGTGGACTGTAAGCACTGAGGTGATCTTGCGGCGGCTGCTCGACTCGGGACGCCTCCCGCAAGAGGACTACCTCAATTACCGGGCTTGGAGAGATCGACAGCCCGCTTCGGAAGAGGCGGGCGGCAGTCGGGCTTACCGTCACCGAGAGCCGATGCACATCTTCGGCGATGGTTACGTTCGTACTGTGCTCGACTCACTGAGCGGCCGGCGCATCACGCTCACCCGAGCGAGCGCCTACCTGGATGATCTCAAGATTGTCGACCTGCATAAGCTAGAGCGGTTCTATGCTGGTCTTTGATGCGTCCTCGATCATCTATGCCTGGGATAACTATCCGATTGAGATGTTTCCGACCTTGTGGGATTGGCTTGCTGCGGAGATCACGTCCGGGCGGTTAGCCATCCCTGAGGTCGCTTATGACGAGGTCGAACACAGGTCTCCCGAGTGCCATGCTTGGCTCCAGGACGCCGAGATCCCAGTCATCGATGTTGAAGAGGCCACTCTGTTGATGGCGGCTGCCATCAAGGAGTTGCTGGGAATACAGGGAGATGCGTATCACGCCGATGGGGTGGGCGAGAACGATCTACTTATCATTGCCTGTGCAAGCGTGCATGGGCACAGCTTGATCTCCGACGAGAGGAAGCAAGTCACGCTGCCGAACCTCATGAAGCGATTCAAGATTCCCGCGGTATGCAACCACGCGCACGTTCGAGTGGTGTGCTTGAACTTTTTGGCATTCATCAAGTCCTCCAATGTGGTGTTCTGAAGGCTTCCCGGCAGCAACATTGGGCGAAAGGCACTACAGGTCTACGACCCGCCTAGTACCTCCGCCGATACTGACCTCCGGCCATTCAACCTTACAGATCGCTTCGTAGAGCTTCCTGAGCGGCATCTCTTTCGTATAGACGGCGCGGCTGGTCCCCTTACCCTCGTGGCCAGTCAGCTCATCAACAAACACGTCGGAGACTTCGGCCGCGTACAGCTTCGTGGTCACGCCGTGTCGAAATGAGTGGTAGTCCAGTCCCGGCTCGTACACCCCAATCTTACGTCGATAAATCGTCCACCACTTTGAAAATGCGTGCCCGACCTTTTTGTCCGCCCCACCCGGTTTGAGCATCGGGAACAGACGATCTGTGGGGTTCGGAGCAATGCCCTCGACATACTCCAAGAAACCCAGAGTCAGGAGCACCGGATGGATTGGGACGCGACGCTTCGACTGGTCGTTCTTGACCTGCTTGACGCCCTCACTGTTGATGTCGCAATACCAAAGGTCGTCCTCGAAACGAACATCAGAGCGAATCAGCTGGGCGAACTCCTCCAAGCGGTTGCCGTGATACAGCCCAAGGAGGGGCAGCCAATACTTCTGATCCTTGATGATCAAGCTGCCGGGGACAGCCCTCTGTGTTTTGGTCTTGCATCCAGTCCACACGGGTGAGTTGAAAAGGGTGCGCAACTTGTCGCCCTCCCACATCCGGCGCTTGGTCTTGGCTCGTACCTTCTCAGGAAAGCTGAAGCCGTGCGCGGGGTTCTGCCCGACGTACTCGCCACGCTCGATGAGATACTTAAAAAGGCTCCCAAGAGCCGCAAAGTGACGCTTGAGCGTCTTGACGGCTAACCGAGATTCTTCGGCAGCTGCTTCCTGGACGATCTCTGCAAGAGCCATCCCCTTCCACCGCTTGGCCTTCCCATATTCAGCCGGGAGACCCCGAAGGAGATCAAGCGTACGGGCTAGCTCTGGGCGGCCATATGAGGCGACGGGCAAGTCCCCACAGACCTCTTCGAGGATTCGATAGGTGCCCTTGTTCTGCATCAACGTCTGACCTCGCCAGCCGTTGGTGACCGACATCTGATCAAGAAACCGAGGCAGAACATCTGACAACTTCGGCCCGGCTGCTACAGGAGCGAAGGGATTGCTGGCAGATAGACCTGGTTGCTCGGTCGTAACTTCTTCACCCACACCCTGGAGCAATCGCTTCTGAGCGACCTCCAACGAGTGAACGTCAGCCTTGAGCAAACCAATCGCAAGCTCACCACGCTGAGACTCGTTCAG
>Ga0302314_10021923_pt1 | contig 10500 bp, 10 predicted proteins | sample III_Palsa_N2_3_FD_200533 | JGI IMG/M metagenome (GOLD analysis project Ga0302314, IMG submission 200533) | Peat permafrost microbial communities from Stordalen Mire near Abisko, Sweden - III_Palsa_N2_3 | ecosystem: Environmental > Terrestrial > Soil > Palsa > Peat permafrost | place: Sweden... | reverse complement strand
GGCGAACGCGGCCAGACCGCCGAGCTTCTCCGCCAGCTCGGCCGCTTGCCGCCACTCGCCCACGCCCGCCGTTTCGATGCCCCTCCGCAGGTCCGACAGGGGCTTGAGCTCGTCGTGGTGATGCGCCGCGTGCAGTGTGAGGTGCAACAGCAAGGCAGGATGATCCGGCACACGGATCGATCGACCCCCGACGTTCTGCGCACCGGCGCCCTGCCACAGAGAATTCCACACCTCCTCCGCGGGCGCCTCCAAGCCGGGGAGCGTGCAGTGGAGGTCGACGTTCTCCGAGCCTCGCACAAACTCGCGTTGCGACGTGGACGTCGAGGACGCCATACGCGGATGATCCATCGAGGCCCACTTGTCCTGAAACCCGTGCTCCAGCAGCGCCGCGGTCGCCTGCGACCATTTCGACTCCGCAACCAGGAGATCGGAATCCCCGTAGCCTCGAACCTCGCCTGGATAGAGCCATTCACCGATCACAGGTCCCTTGACCAGGATGCAGTCCACCCCCGCATCGGCGAGCACCTCGGAGACCTCGGCCGTCAATTGATCGACCAGGAGGGTGTACGCGGCCACGCCGAGTAGCTGCGCCGACAGACCTTTGTTTGGCATTTCGCGATAGTAGCGCCGATGGTTGGCGAGCCTGGCCCGACTCAGCTCATCTGTACGGGCGTCCCCAGCGGGAGCGTGCGCGCCAGCCAATCGGCGACGCTGTCGGGCAGGTGGACGCAGCCGTTGCTCAAGTTGCGTCCGATGCTCGCCGGCTCGTCGGTGCCGTGCAGCGCGACCTGAGCGTCGCCTGTTCCGAATGTCTTGAGCACGTTGGAGTAAGCCGAGAGCCCGAACGCGTAGGTCCCGTACGGCCCCGTCGCCGGCACCATCTTCAGCTCCTCGATGACATAGAACAACCCGTGGGGGGTAGGCGTTGCCGGCTTACCGACCCCGACCGTCGTGTGCATGAGCACTCGACCTGCGCGCAGGGTGGTCAGCTCATGAGTGGCGGTGTCGACCACCACCCGATAGGGATCGAGCGTGAGCTGGACGCTCGAGGAGCGTATCCAGCCCGTCGAGTCGTTGGGCCTGACGGGAAGGTAGACGTCGAGCCAGCCGGGAATCGCGCGCTTGACGAGGAATACCTGGGTGATCCCGAACTGGTCGTGGATGGGGAATTGCCGCTCCGGGCGACGGGCCTCGAGCGAGCGGTACACCGCGACCGGGTGCGCGAGCGACCACGCCACCGCGCTCGTGCCGCGCGGGAGATGGCGATCGAGGTCGGCGGCCAGGGCGTCCGAGGCGAACGAGGCGAGCGCACTCGAGGCATTCCCCGACGAGAAGGAGACCGGGAGAACCGGGACCAGCCCTGAAGTCCGGTAGCGGTAGGTCCCCTCGCCGGAGGCCCGGTGAGAGCTGCCGCACCCGGCGGCGACCAGCGCGACGACCATCACCGCCATCGAGGCATACCGCCGCCGCCAGTCCATTACCCGTGGATGATGACAACATCGCAGCTGTGCGAGCCCCGGTCGATCATATCTTGGCCCCCCCTATGCCCCCCGGGCTCCCGTGGATCAACCCCGCGAGTCGTGAAATGGAAGCGCAGCAGGCGGGCAAGCCGGCCCTGATCGAGTTCTGGGACTTCTGCCGGGTGAACTCGATCCGCACCCTCCCCTACCTGTGCGCGTGGCACGAACGCTATGCATCGGCCGGCCTACGCGTGATCGGCGTGCATTCGGCCGGCTTCCCGCCCTCGGAGGATCCCGACGCGGTGCGGGCGGCGGTCGTGCGCCTGGGCATCCCCTACCCCGTCGTCGTCGACGTCGAGCGCGAGATCTGGGGCCTATACGACAACCTCGGATGGCCCGCCCGCTACCTGTGGAACGGCGAGGGCTGCCTGTTCGAGTACCACTACGGCGAGGGCGCATACGCCGACACCGAGCGCGCGATCCAGGAGCTGCTCGGGCTCGAGCGCGAACCCGTCGCGCCACTGCGCCCCGAGGATGCCCCGGACGCCGACGTGGCGCCGCAGAGCGAGGATGTCGCGGGTCCATACTCGGGCCCGTATGAGGCCGGGGGGGTGTGGGCGGTGCTCGACGGCCGCGGGACGGTGAGCGCCAACGGCCACGAGCTCGAGGTCACGCACCCCGGCTGCTATCCGCTGATCGAGCATCCCCGGCATACCGCCGGCGTGCTCGAGCTAGAGGTCGGCGCGGGAGTTACGTGCTGGGCGGTGTGCTTCACGCCCGGGGTTCAGTGAGCGCGACCTCGGGCTCGAAATCGCTGCGACCACGGTACCCAAGCAACCGCCGGAGTTCGGGCCCTCCTTCGTCGGCCAAGAGAACGCACGACCCTGGCCAGTACGGGCTCTCATTCGGCGCCTCCCCCGCGAACTGGCGGTCATACACCCAGCTTCCGGCGTTGATCATGCGCCCGCCGGCCGCCGTCCGCCAGTCCGCTTCGTCGTCGCCGGGGAACGGCCCGGCGCGATGGGTGTGCCCGAAGATCACGTGGGGCGCGTCCACCCCGAGGCCCGCGAGCACCTGCGCGGTCGCCCGCAGGCCGGCCCGGGACAGCGCCGGCATCGACACGTCGCTCTGGAGCGGTCCGATCCCGGCGCGGTTCAGACCCGCGACCACCGCCGGAAAGGCGCTCACCGCCGCGCGGCGCCGCAACGAGCGACGGCGGCCCTGGCCCGCCAGTGCCCGCCACGTCCGCGAGGAGGCCCGCTGCGAGCCGGCGATGTTGCCGCCCGCGGACTGCGCGACCGCGTGGATCCACGCGTAGAGCGGCGCGAGCGTCGCCTCGTAGTCCTCGGCGCGAGCCGGGCCGCACGGCGGCTCACCAACCACCCGGGCCATCGCGCCGGCGCCCAGCCGCTCGAACATGGGAATCGTCGTATGCCGTGCCGAGTAGTGGCCGTGCATCGCGTACACGTCCTCCCTCAGCCACACCCCCGGGTAGGCGGCGCGGACCGACGCCGGCTCCAGCCAGCGAGCGATGGTGGCGAGTGGCTCGCCGGCGCGCCAGTCGACGGCGGACTCGAGGCCGAGGGGCGGCGGGGGCTCGCGGCGCGCCCGGCGCTCGAGCCAGGCGTTCAAGAGGTGATGGTCGTGGTTACCGGGAACGATGACCACTTCACCGCCCGGGCCGACCGCCTCGCCGAGCGAGACGAGGAACTCTCGTCCCGTGGCCAGAGCCGAGCGCAGGGGACCATGTCGCAGCTCGAACAGGTCCCCGAGCAGGACCACGCGATCGACGTCCTCGAGCGCCGCGAGCAGCGGCGCGCGGAGCTCCGGGCGCCTCAACAGGTCGGTGCGCTGATGCGTACCGAGGTGCAGGTCCGAGATGACGAGGGTGCGCAGAGGCCCGGGGGCTCCCGGTCAGGAGGCTGCGGCGATCGCCTCGCGAATGGTCTTGGGAAGCATGAAGCGCACGTCCTCCCGAACCACCTCGAGCTCCTGGACGTCGTCCGTGCCGCGAGCGCGGAAGAAGTCGACCAGCCGCTGCACGAGCTCGTCGGGGGCGCTCGCGCCCGAGGTGATTCCCACCGTGCGCGCGTCGCCCAGCCACTCCTCGCGCACCTGGCCCTCGTGGTCGATCAGGTACGAGTCAGCGCCGCACTCGCGCGCCACCTCGACGAGGCGGTTCGAGTTCGACGAGTTGCTTGAGCCGATGACGAGCACCAGGTCACACTCGCGCGCGAGCTGCTTGACGGCGGCCTGACGATTGGTCGTCGCGTAACAGATGTCGTCGGTGCGCGGGCCGACGATCGCGGGAAAGCGCTCGCGTAGGCGGTTGATCACCGCGCGGGTCTCGTCCACCGAAAGGGTGGTCTGCGAGATGTAGGCGACCTTGCTCGGGTCTGGGACCTCGAGCGAATCGACGTCGCCCTCGTTCTCGATGAGCACGATGTTCTCGGGTACCTCCCCCATCGTCCCCTCGACCTCCTCGTGCCCGGCGTGGCCGATGAGGACGATCGTGTATCCCTCGGCGGCGAACTTCTTCGCTTCGACGTGGACCTTGGTAACCAGGGGGCAGGTCGCGTCGATCGTCGCCAGTCCCCGCTCGGTGGCGTTGGCGTGCACCGAGGGTGCGACCCCGTGGGCGGAGAAGACGACTGTCGCGCCCTCGGGCACCTCTGTCTCGGACTCCACGAACACCGCGCCGCGGTCGCGAAGTTGCTCGACGACATGCTTGTTATGGACGATCTCCTTGCGCACGTACACGGGCGCGCCGTACAGATCGAGCGCGCGCTCCACCGTTTGCACGGCGCGATCGACGCCGGCGCAGTAACCGCGCGGCGACGCCAGCAGGATCTTTTCGGGGACCGACGACATCACCGACAGTGTATGGCGCTCGCTGTCGAGCGACCGTCAGTGACCGGCGGCCGCCGCGCCCGCCAGCGCCCATACGTCGACGCGCTCCCCGCGCAGGGGATTGTCGACCTGGCCCTCGATCGCCATCCCGAGCTTCGTGGCCACCCGACGGGAGCGGACATTCCCGGGATGGATGATCGAGATGAGCTCGGGGAGCTCGAGCCGCGTGAACGCGTCCTCGCTGGCAGCCCGCGCGGCCTCGGTGGCCAGTCCGCGGCCCCACGCGACGGGGGCCAGGCGCCAGCCGATCTCGGGCCTCGCGGCGAGCTCAGGGAGGAAGGTCGGATAGGCGACCCCGACGAACCCGATCAGCTCGCCGCACAGGTCGCCTTCGCGTCCTTCGACGGCGAACCAGCCGAAGCCGTGCTCTTCCCAATGGCCGCGGGCGCGATCGAGGAACGCGGCGACGGCCTTCTCATCCACGGGGCGGTTGAGCATCCGCATGACCTCGGGATCGGAGTTGATCGCCGCCATCGGGGCTTCGTCCTCGGCGCACCAGGGGCGGAGGACGAGTCGGGGCGTGGTCAGCCCGGGCATGGTCATCGGCGGGCGATCATGTCACATATACTGTGAACCTGTGAAGAACATCACCGTTTCAGTCCCCGACGATGTCTACCGTGACGCGAGGATCCGAGCCGCAGAGCGCGGAACCTCGGTCAGCGCTCTCGTCGCCGACTATCTGCGCTCGCTCCCCGGGCGCGAGGCCGAGTTCTCGCGGCTCGAGGCCCAGCGCAGGGAAGTCATCGCCAACATCAAGCAGTTCCGCGGCGGCGACCGGCTCACGCGCGACGAGATCCACGACCGTGCGGTTCGTTGATACCAACGTTCTCCTCTACGCCGTCTCACCCGACCCCGAGGAAGCGGCTAAGGCCAAGCGCGCGAACGAGATCCTCGACGCCAGAGACGTAGCGCTCTCGGCGCAGGTCCTCCAAGAGTTCTACGTCCAGGCGACCCGAGCCAGCCGCGCGGATCCGCTCACCCATGCGGAGGCCGTCGCATTCGTCGAGACCCTGGTCGACTTCCCCATCGCGCCTGTCACGACGAGGCTTGTCGTCGCCGCGGTCGCGACATCCGAGCGCTTTCGCATCTCGTACTGGGACGCCGCGATTCTCGAGGCGTCTCGCTCGCTCGGCTGCGACGTCGTTCTTTCCGAGGATCTGAACGACGGCCAGGACTACGACGGGGTGCGGGTCGAGAGCCCCTTCCGCGATTGCTGACGCCTCGTCCGCCGCCGCACGACATCCGCCGTCAGCAAGGCCGCGAGCGTCACGCCGCTCAGCACGAACAGCAGCGCGTAATCGGCGAAGCCGCGGTAGCGAAAGCTGATCCTGGCGGTACCGGCGGGCACGCGAACGGCGACCAGCGCGGGCGCCACCATCTCCGTCTTGACCGGGCGGCCGTCGACGGTGGCCGTCCAGCCGGGATCGAACGAGGCGCTCAGGACCACCACCCCGGCTCGTCGCATCCGCACCGTCGCGGCCACGCTGCCCTGCACGAGATCGTCGCGCTCTGAGACCACGTCGCCCGTGGTCGAAGCCGGAGCCGCGGTGGGCAAGCGCCGCGCCGCGCCGCGTCCCGCGCCCCCGTAGGCGACCCGGAGGTAATCGCCGTCCTCCGCGAGCGCCGAGCGCAGAAGCGGAATGCTCCGCGACCCCACGTCGGTGCGGTCGGCCGTAAGCGAACCGACGATCCGTCCCGCGTGTACATATCCGCTCCCCGCGACGCTCCACAGGGCGTATGGGCCCGACCTCATGACCAGGCGGGCCCGAACGGGCGAGGCCCAGCCGGCGGGAAGGATGAGGTAGCGGACCCCGAACAGCGCATAGTCGCTCGGGTTGTCCTGGTCGAAGTAGTACTCAGGATCGGTCATCAGGGACGCCGTCCGCAGCGTGTATCCGACCTCGTCGACATCCCGGCTCTCCAGGTACTTGAAGACGGGGACGGCTCCGACGCGAAGATCGGCTCCCCAGTTCGACGGCATTCCCGCGTACACGCGACCGCCTTCCTCGCGGCCCACGACCGCCAGCAGCCGGTCGACTTCGGCGCCCTCAGAGGCCTGTGCGCGCCGTTGGTAATCGATGGCGGCAGCATTGTGGCTGGAGTATCTGTCCAGCTGGAGCCACGCCGGCGCGAGCACGAGCACCGCGGCCCCGAGAGCGACGGCGGCGTGGACCGGCCGGCGCCCTGCCGCGGGCAGGAGGCGGGCGAGGGCCGCCCAAGCCGCGCGCAGGCACGCGGCGGCCCCAACTCCCGCGAGCAGCAGCGCGGCGAGCTGGACGCCCATCATGAAGCGGCGAACGAACAGGTCGGCGTGACCGGGGACGATGTCGACCAAGGGGCCGAGAGCGGTCCGACCGAGGGACAGGAGGATGCACCCCACGAGCACTGCCACCAGTGCTCGACCGGTGTCGTCGCTCCGCCACCGGCGCAGGGCGAGCACGAGGCCGAGCGCTGCGAACACGCTCACGACCGGGAGGCGACCGGCATCGAGCAGGTCACCGGTACCCAGCCAGCCGAGCACCTTCAGGCCGTAGCCGTTGACCAGGGGAGTGCCTTGGAGGATCTCGTTGGTCCCGGCCCAGTTCCTCTGCGCGAGCACCGGCGCGATCACCCATGCGCAGGCCAGGAGCGATCCGGCGAGCACGACGGCGGAGCGACGCGCTGCCACCATGATCGGGCGGCGCGAGACTAGCGGCCACAGGAGCAGGGGCATGAGCGCCAGATAGCCGGTCTCGAAGTGCAGCGCGATGGTCAGCGAGACGAGCGCGACGGCGGGCAGGAAGCGGCGGCCGTCGCGGATCGCGCGCCAGCTCAACCCCCAGGCGAGCGGCAATGTGAAAGACGCCCACAGCTGCGTCCACACGCCGTACCCCACCCACAGGTATGCCTTCTGCTCATAGCCGATCCCGACGGCGCTGCTCAGGAAGGGCGACATCGCCGCGGACGCGGCGCCCGACCAGCGATCGGCACCGAGCAGCCTGGCGGCGAGATAGATGCTGAGCGGCCACAGCGAGAGCAGGAAGTAGAGGGTCCAGCGGAAGGCGACATAAGGGCCCACGGCGAGCCCGGCCAGCCCCGTGAGCATCGCCGGGAGGCTCTGGTAATGGAGGAACTGGGGCGAGCCAAGGCCGAGATACGGCCACCAGCTGGTCAGGGGGAGGTGACCCGCGCGGAACTGGAGCTCCGCGAAGCGGACCATCTGCTCGTGCACGGAGCTGTCATTGAGATACGCAACTGCGCGCGTCTCCGCCCTGAGGTTGACCAGGTTCCACGCGATCGGCGCGACCACGAGCAGCCAGTGCCCGCGCAGGAACCGCGGACGCGTCAGCAGCCGGCCCCGGTATCGCTACTCATCCCGTGCCCCCGGTGGGGTAGACGACCCCGTTGCGGCCCGTCCGCGTGCCCGTCGAGCCGCTGGGCGCACCCGTGCTCCCGGTGGTCGGGTAGACGACCCCGTTGCGGCCCGTCCGCGTGCCCGTCGAGCCGCTGGGCGCACCGGTGCTCCCGGTCCCGTAGACGATCCCGCTGCTGTTTCCCGTCCCGGTGCTCCCCGAGCCGCTTACCACCCCGCTGCTCCCCGAGCCGCTCACCACGCCACTGGCGCTGGTGACGGATTCCGGAGTGGCCGGAACGGTGGTGGTGTGGACGTGGACGGGGGCGGGCCGGTGGGGCCGAACCACTCCGCCGATGCCCGTGACGCCAGTCTCCCCGCTGGCGGCTGTGCTTCCGGAGCTGCCGGCCGGCTTCCCCGTGTTACCCCTCATCGGCGGTGGGTTGGCGCACGCACTGGCGCACAGCCAGTCCGAGACCCCGCCCGGGTCACTGACGACCTTGGATCCCGCGACGATCAGCGTCGCGTACCACACCCCGTACTCGTCCGTGAACTCGACCTGACAGGAGCGGCGCCCGTGACTGCCAGGCTGGCCGCACTGCTGGGACTGGACCGAGAAGGCATGGACGAACGATTCGATGCTCTTCGTCAGTGGCGAGACCGGCGCGTTCGCCGCGGCGTCGGCGGTGAGCCCGGTCGAGCCTCCGCAACCGCCGATCGCGACGGCGGCCGCCAGGCCGGCGCCCAAACACGATCCGCACGTGATGAATCCCCTCATTGCCCGAACGATGACTCTAGTCGTTTGCCGTGACCGTCTCGAGCAGTTCTGCGAACCTGAGCCGCGCGGCCTCGCGGCGCGTCGGTACGTGCTCGCTGGGAACGCCGTCGGCGGGAGCCTCATAGCCACGCAGCACCTGGCGCGCGACCGACGCCCGGTGGACCTCGTCGGGGCCGTCGTAGAAACGCGCGGCGCGCGCGTAGCGGTACATCGCCTCGAGGGGAAGATCGGTCGAGTACCCGAGCGCGCCGTGCGCCTGGAGCGCGCGATCGACGACGTCGTGGAGGACCTGCGCACCGTAGAACTTGATCAGGGCGATCTCCCTGCGGGCGGCGAGCACGCCCTCGGTGTCCATCTTCCAAGCCGCGTGCAGGGTCATGAGTCGGGCCGCCTGCATCTGGGCCGCGGAGTCGGCAATCCAGTTCTGGATCGTCTCCTTCTCGGCCAGCACCGATCCGTGCGCGTAGCGGTAGAGCGAGCGCTCGCAGAGCATGTCGAAGGCGCGCTGAGCGACCCCGAGCCAGCGCATGCAATGGTGGATCCGCCCGGGGTAGAGACGCTGCTGGGCGATCAGGAAACCGGCGCCCTGCGCGCCGAGAAGCGCGCCGGCGGGGACCCGAACGTCCTCGTAGAGGATCTCGGCATGGTTCCCGTAGCGCCCGAAGCTCTCCCACGGGTGCTCCATGGTGGCGACGTCGCGGACGATCCGCACGCCCGGCGCGTCGGCGTCGACGATGAACATCGACGCCCGCTGGTGGGGACGTGCGTCGGGATCGGTTACTGCCATGACAATGAGGAAGTCGGCGATCGAGCCATTGGTGGAGAACCACTTGTGTCCGTTGATCACCCAGTCGTCGCCGTCGCGGACGGCCGTGGTCCGTAGCAGGGTCGGATCCGAGCCCGCGCTCTCGGGCTCGGTCATGGAGAACGCGGACTTGAGGTCGCCCGCGAGCAACGGGTGCAGATAGCGGTCCTTCTGCTCCGGCGTTCCGGCAAGCGCCAGGATCTCGGAGTTACCCGAGTCGGGCGCCGCGTTGCCGAAGGCCAGAGGCGCGACCGGTGAGGAGCCGAGGATCTCGTGCATGAGCCCGAGCTTGACCTGACCGAAGCCCTGCCCGCCGAGCTCGGGGTCGAGGTGAGCCGCCCACAGGCCCGCGTCCTTGACCTGCTGCTGGAGCGGCACCATGGCCCGCTCAAGACCCTCCCAGCCGAGCTCCTCGAGCAGTGTCTCGAGCGGCCAGATCTCATCGCGGACCAAGCGTCGCATCCACGCGAGCTTCTCCTCGAAGGCGGGCTCGGTCGAGAAGTCCCACGCCATCGCCGCAAGCGTACACGGCGTTAACTGCTCTCGGGCGCGCACCCGGCTAATCTTGGGGGGCCCATCGCGCGTCCACATGGCCGGGGAGAACGCCATGGCCCAGGAACACCTAGACAGACTCACTTCCATCGACGCCTCTTTCCTCGCCCAGGAGGGGCCGGAGTCGCACATGCACATCGGCGGCGTGCTGCTCTTCGAGGGCCCGCCGCCCGAGTTCGCCGATCTGCTCGATCACATCCGCGGCCGCCTCCACCTGGTGCCCCGCTATCGGCAGAAGCTGGCCACGCCGCCGCTCGACACCGGGCGTCCGCTGTGGATCGACGATCCCAACTTTAACCTCGAGTACCACGTCCGACACGCGGCGCTGCCCCCGCCCGGCACCGAGGACTACCTGCTCCAGCTCGCAGCACGGATCGCCTCGCAGCAGCTCGATCGCGCCAAGCCGCTGTGGGAGTGCTGGCTGGTGGAGGGTATGTCCGACGACCGCTTCGCGCTGATCATGAAGACCCACCACTCGCTCGTCGACGGCATCTCGGGCGTCGACCTGGCGACCGTCCTCTTCGACCTTGCCCCCGATCCGCCGCCGCCCGACCAGCAGCTCGAACCGTGGCGCGCGGCCCCCGAGCCCTCACCGGCGGAGCTCGTGGTCGCGGGGGTGCGCGGGTTCGTCAATACGAGCGCCGAGATCGCCGCACGCACGATC
>Ga0302314_10021921_pt1 | contig 10501 bp, 6 predicted proteins | sample III_Palsa_N2_3_FD_200533 | JGI IMG/M metagenome (GOLD analysis project Ga0302314, IMG submission 200533) | Peat permafrost microbial communities from Stordalen Mire near Abisko, Sweden - III_Palsa_N2_3 | ecosystem: Environmental > Terrestrial > Soil > Palsa > Peat permafrost | place: Sweden... | reverse complement strand
GCCCGTACCCCACGCTCGGCGTCGAGCGGATCATCGCGCTCGACCCCGACGTGATCCTCGATACGTCGACGGCCGCGTCGCACGGAGCGGGTGGGAAGATCGGGATCGACGTGCCGGGATGGCGTGAGGTCGGCGCCGTGAAGCGGGGGCGCGTCGTGTCGCTCGCGGACGAGGCCGTGCTCCGGCCCGGCCCGCGGATCGACGCGGGGCTCCTCGCGATCGCGCGCGCGCTCCACCCGGACGCCGCGCTACCGTGACGGCGAGCCCGCGCCGAGCGCGGCTCGGTCTACACTAGAATACGTGGCCAAAGCGCGCATCGATCAGCTGCTCGTCGATCGAGGTCTCGCCGAGTCGCGCGCCAAGGCGCAAGCGCTCGTCATCGCCGGCAGCGTGTACATCGGCGAGCAGCGCATCGACAAGCCGGGCACCACCGTCCCCGACGACGCCGAGATCGACCTGCGCGGCGAGAAGATCCCGTACGTCTCGCGCGGCGGCGTGAAGCTCGCGGGGGCGCTCGACGGGTTCGCGATCGACCCGCGCGGCCTTCGTTGCCTCGACGTCGGCGCGTCGACCGGAGGGTTCACCGACTGCCTCCTTCAGCGCGGTGCCGTGCACGTGGTCGCCGTCGACGTGGGCTATGGGCAGCTCGCGCAGAAGCTCCGCGACGATTCGCGCGTCACGAACCTCGAGCGCACGAACGCGCGCACGCTCGTGCCCGACGCCATCGGCGGCGCGGTGGATCTCACGGTGGTCGACGCGTCGTTCATCGGCCTCGCGAAGCTCGCCGAAGGGCTCGCGCGATGCACGCGCGACGGGGGGACCCTGGTTGCGCTCGTGAAGCCGCAGTTCGAAGTGGGGCGCAAGGAGGCGTCACGCGGGAAGGGGGTCGTGCGCGACGAGACGGTTCGCGCGGGCGCCATCGCCGACGCGCGCGCGGCGCTCGAGACCGTGGGGTTTCACGTCGTGGCCGAGGCCGACTGCGTCATCACCGGGCCCAAGGGGAATCGCGAGGCGTTCGTGCACGCGCGTCGGGGCGCGTGAGTCGCGTGCGCCGTCAGTTCTGGCAGCAGTAGGCCGTTTGATTCACGGGGGTCACGCTCCCCGTCGACGCGCCGCCGTCGGCCACGCACGAGCCCTGCGACGTGACCGTCGTCTGCAACGAGCCCGAGGCGTACGACGACGACGCGGTCACCAGGTTCGGCTCGCAGGTGCCGTTCGCGGTGAGCGGGAGCGGGACGCCCGAGTCGTTGAACGGGTCGGGGGGGGGACACGCAGTCGCCGGGAACAGCGTCACGCTGCCCGAGCACGACGCGCCGTTCGGGCCGCCGCACGAGCAGCTGGTGCACGCGCGCGTGTCGGTGAAGCTCGTCGCCGTCGGCATCACCACGTTCGCGTGCGGATAGGCCGTGGGACACAGGACCGATCCGGCGACCACCTGAGTCAGGCAGATGCCGTGCGTCCCCGTCGGCGCATCCGCGACGCACGAGTTCCCCGCGGCGCACCCGCCGCCCGGACCATGCGTCGCGCCGCACGTGCGCGACAGCTTGCTGAAGCTCACGGGCGGGACCGTCGCGCCGCCGCCGCCGCTCGCGCATGTGCCGCCGGTCGCAGGGGGGACGCTCGCGGAGCAGGAGCTGGTGCCGTCGATCGTGATCGGATCGCCGAAGTCGTCGCAGGTCGCGCCGATCGTGTCGAGCGCGACGGTGCACGTGGCGCCACACGAGACAGCGGACGTGCCGCACGTCGTGCCGCTCGCCGTGCAGGAGCACGCCGTGCACGTCGCGGGGGAGAAGATGATCCCCTCGTACGTGTCGAGCGCCGTCGGGTACGAAGTCGGGCACCCGGTCGTGCGACCGTCGTCGTACAGCGCGTAGCCGCTCCACCCGTTCGACGCCGTCGGGACACACGTGTAGCCGGCGGTGCAGGCCGGATCGGCGCAGTCGGTCTTCCCGTTGCAGTCGTTGTCGATGCCGTCCAGGCAATCGGTCTCGATCGGCGCGCACGCATCGGGGCCATCCGAGGTGGGCACATCGGCCGCGGCTTCCTGCGCGTCGGCGATCTCCACGGGCGGCTCGGACGTCATCGCGTCTTGCGTGGGCGGGATGATGCTCGCGTCGCCGCCCACGTCGCCGAGCCCGGTCGAATACAGCGTGCAGGCGCCTACGGTGGCCAGCGCGACGCCTCCGATCGCCGCCGCCGCGACGATCGTCCGCGCGCCGCGGGAAGCACGTGGGCCCATCATCGACATCGTCGGCGATCGCGCGCGCCGTGGCAATTCCGCGGCACCGCGGTCACTGGCAGCAGATGGTCCCTGCGCCCGTGAGCGTGACGCCGCCGTTCGGCGTGGCCGACCCGGAGCCGCCGCACGCTTCGCCGGTGACCGTGGCCGAGTATTCGTAGCCGTGGAACGTGGGGTTGGCAGTGGTGCCGGGGCCGAGGTTGATGGCGTCGCACCCGTTGTCGGCCTTCACCGTCCCCGTCCCACCGTCGCCGCACGTGCCGTTCGGGTCGGTGAAAAGGGTGACCATTGGGTTGGCGCACTCCGCGGTCGGCCCGGTGCAGTTGCACGACGAGCAGCCACGGGTGTCGGTGAAGCCGGTGCCGACGTCGTGCACGTTCGTGAACCCGGTGGGGCACGCGGGCGCGCTGCCGCTCGGGGACTGGATGCACAGCGAGTAGCCCGCTTGCACCGCCGGGACGCACGCACCGCTATTGGCGCACCCCGCGCCGGCGGAGGTGGTCTCCGCGCAGACGTGGCCGTTCTCGGGGATGGGGGGCTTGGTCGTGTTCGCGCTCGCGGTGCACGCGCCCGGCGTGTAGGCGATAGGCGCGATCTTTTCCTTCGTGCTGCTGGTGGTCGGGTACCCGGCACCACCGATCGCCTGACACGAGCCGTTGCCTGCCGTGTCGGGGTCGGGCACCCCGGTGACCGTGCAGTTGCCGTTCTGGTCGCTCAGCGCGTATTCGAAGCTGCCGTTCTCGCACGATCCGGACGTCGTCACGTTGCACGCGCAGGTGCACATCGCGTTGGGGAAGGGCCCCTCGTACACGCTCGACCCCGCCGTGTATCCGCCGCCGCACGTCGTGGGCGGCGTAGCGCCGGACGCATACTCGACGACCGTCCAACCCGCCGGCACCACCTGATGCGTGCACGTCCACGACGCGGGGCCGCACGCCGGGTCGGCGCAGTCGATCAGGCCGTTGCAGTTGTCGTCGATGCCGTTGTTGCAGATCTCGACGTTGCTCGCGCACGTGTCGGTGCCGGTATCGATGGGCGGGCCGGCGTCGTCGCCTGCGTCGTTGCCGTTCGACGAGTCACCGGACCCGGTCGTCGCGTCGTCGCCGCTGCCGGTGTCGTCGCCGCCGTTCACCTTGCCGTCGCCGGTCTGCGTGAACGTCGCGTCGGTGGTCGGGCCGCCGTCGTCCCCCGCGCTCTCGAAGAGATCGCCGAGTCCACCGCTGTCCAGACTGCACCCGCACGCGAGGATCGACGCCCACGCGAGACCAACGAGACCAACGCGATTAGGGAAGCGCACGCCCTTACTTTGTACGGACATCACGCGCCGGGCAACACTAGGACCCAGATGTCATAGAAGGCATGCGCCCACACCGCCGCCGCGAACCCGCGTGTCACGAAGATGAGCGTGAGCACGAGGCCCAGCGTGAGGCGGAAAACGAAGGACGGGAGCGCGAACGGATCGCCGAACGCGCCCACGTAGTGCACGCCGCTGAACACCGCTGCCGACACCAGCGCCCACACGCTCGCGACGATGAACGCGCGCACCGTGAGCCTGCGCGGGGCGTTGGTCTCGACGGCGTACGGCTCGTGCGCGAAGAGGCGCACCAGCACCTTCGCGCCGAGACCGAAGAGCAGCACGCGGAACGCCAGCTCCTCGTAGAACCCCGCCCCGAGCGACATCACCAGGCCCACGAACGGGCCTTGCGACGCTTGCTGCGCGGCCGGGGTGGAACCGATGGCCGCGAAGAGGCGCCCGACCACGTACGACGCGCCGAGGCGCATGAGGAACGCGTAGACCACCCCTTCGATCGCGATCTGCACGAACTTCGACGGCCGGAACGCCTGCCCTCGGCCGATGATGCCGAAGACGAGCGTGAACACGACGCCGATCGACGCCGTGATCAGGAGATAGATGGCGCGGTTCCCTTCGGCCGCGCGGAGCATGGGGCCGGTGATCACGTCGGTCGCGTTCTGCACGCGGAGGAAGATGACCCCCGCGTGGTACGCGACGAAGATCGGCAACGTGAGCCCGAGGTCGACCCACGCGCCGGGCTTGGCGCGGAGGGCTCCGTCGGTCGTCATCGGCGCCGCGCTCATGGCGCCGCTCACGCGCTCGGGCGCAGGCGATACACGATCGCGACGACGACGATCACCCACAGCATCAGGTTGAGGACGAACGGCACGTCGCGAAGCATCTCCTGCGTCGGCGACTCCGCCTTCAGCCCGCGTCCGGCGCGACCCGAGACCAAGAAGAGGAAGCGCAGGATGCCGAACACGGTGCACGGGGCGGTGAGCCACAGGTAGTTCGAGTGGAAGAACTCGCGGGTCGTCGGGTCGAGCGTGTACGCGACGTACGTGACCGCGGTGGCGGCCCCGGTCGCGGCGAGCGCGATGTTGAGCGAGGTCGCCGTGTACGCCTCGAGCGCCTGGCGCTGCTTGCCCGCGTTGTCACCACCGGCCAGCTCGTAGCGACGCTTGCCGAAGCCGAGGAACAACGCGAGCAGCGCGGTGCACGCCAGCATGTACGCGCTGACGTGGATGTTCGTGGCGATGCCGCCGGCGACGACGCGGAGCACGAAGCCGAAGGCGATGAGCGCGACGTCGAGGAACGCGACCTGCTTCAACTTGAACGTGTAGGCGAGGTTCTCGACGAAGTAGACGAGCGCCACCAGGGCGAACATCGGCGAGAGCAGGTACGCCGTCCCCATCGAGAAGACGACGAGCCCCGCGGCCATCATCTTGGCGATCCCGACGGAGACTTCACCGCTCGCGATCGGACGCGAGCGCTTCACGGGGTGAACGCGATCGGCCTCGACGTCGGCCAGGTCGTTGATCGTGTAGACCGCGCCCGCGAGCAGGCAGAAGACGACCGTGGCGAAAAACGCCCGCCCCGTGACGATCAGGTTGAGCGCGGGGACGCCGTTGGGGCCGGTGACGAAGACGTCCTTGTGAAAGAACATCGGCGCCAGGACGAACAGGTTTTTCACCCATTGATGCGGGCGGATGGTCTTGATGAGGCCGCGAAGCACTTTGCCGGACCATTAGCCTGTTCGCGTGCGCCGTGCACGTTTCGGGAAGGGAACGCGCGCGGTCGGCAGGCAATTCCTTGACGGAGCCTCGCAGAGCCACGACAACGGGGGTCTCGTGAGGCAACGACCACGCCCGAAGCTCGCGATCGCCCTGACGGGAGCGCTCGCCGTGACCACATCGCTCGCGCCGCTCATGCCGGACGCGCATGCGGACGAAGGCGAGTCCTTCGCGAAGCTCGAGCAGCTGCGCGCGGATGCCGCCAGGACGACGGGGCCCGCGGCGTACGTGGCGCTTCGGCGCTTGTGGCGCGAATGGGATCAAGGCGACCCCGCGCGGGTCGAAGAGGCGATCCGCGAGATCGCGAGCGACGCGCGTGTCGCCGCGCCGGTGCGCACCTACGCGGGGTTGCTCGAGGCGTACGCACGAAGGCGGCGCGGGGACCTCGACGGCGCGCGATCGCGCGTGGCGGCGCTGGGGTACGTGCGGCGTTGGCTCGTCGTGGGGCCTTTCGACAACGAGGGGAAGGGCGGGTTCGATCGCGCGTTCGCGCCCGAAGAAGAGCGCGCTCAGCCGATCCTCGTCGCCCATGCCTACGAAGGAAAAGAGCGAACCGTGCACTGGCGCGTGGCGCCGAACGTCGCGAGCTTCGGATGGCTGGACATGGGCGCGCTCGTGCGTCCGAGCGAGAAGGTGTGCGCGTACGCCGAGACGTTCGTGCGCGACTCGCGCTCGCAGAAGCACGCCGTGGCGGCGCGCCCGATTTCGATCTGGGCCGGCAGCGCGGGGGCGACGCGCGTGTGGTGGAACGGCGCCGAGGTGATGAGCGACGACAAGTATAGGTCGCTCGATGCCGATCGCATGGCGACGACCGTGACGATGAACGGCGGATGGAACCGCATGCTCGTCAAAGTGTGCGCCGACGACGGTTCGCCGATGCTCTCGCTCCGCCTCGCGGGACCCGACGGCGCGCCCGACGCGAACATCGAGACCGACGACGATCCGATGCGTAGCTTGGACCCCGCGTTTCGCGCGGCGGCCGCGGCGAAGAAGCCGCCGGTCAAAGTGTCGCCGCCGGGAGCGGGTCACGTCGAAGGACCGTTGCAAGCGTTCGAGCGCGCGTCGAAGTCGGGCGACGCGGCGACGCTGGAGGCGTACGCGCGGTATCTCCTCTTCACGCAGGGGGACGATCCGAGCGAGCACATCGCGCGGCAACTGGCGACGAAGGCGGCCGAGAAGGCTCCGACCGTGGAGCGCCTGCTGCTCGTCGGCGAGCTGGCGGAGGGGCGCAATCAGCGGGCGTCGTGGATCGACAAAGCCGAGGCGCGGGTGAACGCGCAGACGCCGGCCGGCGAACGAATCGACGCGCTCCTGGCGCGAGCCGACCACGCGCGCGGTGGAGCGAATTGGCGCGACGCGATCCCGTTCTACGATCGCGTGCTCGCGATCGATCCGGACAACGTGGCGGCGACGCTGGCGCGTCACGATCTCTATTCCGAGGCGGGGCTTCACGAGACGGCGCTCGTGTTCTTGCGCCGCGCGCTCGATCGACGGCCGCGCAGCGTAGGGCTCGTTCGCGCGATGGTGGACGCGCTTCGCGGCGAGAATCGCACGACCGAAGCGGACGAGATGGAAGAGCGCTACTCGGCGCTTCGCTTCGACGACCCGGGCGTCACCCGGCGGATCGATCTGGCCATCGCGCGTCGCGATCCGGCGACCGCGGCGCGGTGGATCGATCGCTTGCTCTCGATGAACCCCGACGAATCGTCCGTCCTGCGGTATGCCGCGCGCGAGTATCTCGAGCTGGGCGACAGGCCGCACGCGGTCGCGATGTACAAGCGCGCGCTCGACCTCGCGCCCGAAGACACCGACACGATGAAGGAGCTCGCCGACGCGTACGGCGTGATGGGGCGCGGCGACGAGCAGGTACGCTTGCTCCGTCGCGTGCTCGAGCTCAAGCCGCAAGAGAAGGACGTCCGCGAGTACGTCGCGCACACCGAGCCGAGCAAGCCGCGACCCGACGAGAAGTACGCGCGCAAACCGGAGGAGTTCCTCGCGCAACGGAACGCGCCGGCCAGCGGACAGAATCGACGCACGCTCGTCGATCTCACCGTGAGCACCGTGTTCCCGAACGGGCTCGCGAGTCGCTTCCGGCAGATCGTGTTTCAACCGCTGACCGACTCGGCCGCGACCGAAGCGCGCGACTACGGCTTCGGGTTCGAGGCCGACACCGAGGCCGTGCAGCTGCGCGGCGCGCACGTGTATCGCACCGACGGGAAGATCGACGAAGCCATCGAGAGCGGCGAAGGGGCGGCGAACGATCCGGAGATCGCGACGTACACCAGCGCGCGCGCGTACTACGTGCGCTTCCCGCGACTGCACCCAGGGGACGTCGTCGAGCTCTTGTACCGCGTGGAGGACGTCGCGCCGCGGAACGCCTTCGCCGACTACTTCGGCGAGGTGACGACGATGCAATCGAGCGAGCCCGTCGCGCGCGCCGAGTACGTGCTCATCACCCCGAAGAGCCGCACGTTCTACTTCAACGAGCCGAACGTGCCCGGCATGACCGAGACGCGCGAAGACTCCGGCGACAGCCAGGTGTTCCACTTCGTCGCGCAGAACGTACCGGCGATCACGCCCGAGCCGCTGCAGCCGCCGTACAGCGAGATCCTCGGGCACGTGCACGTGTCGACCTACAAGTCGTGGGACGACATGGGGCGTTGGTACTGGGGGCTCGTGAAGGATCAGTTCGTCGCCGACGACGAAGTGCGAAGGCGCGTCGCCGAGGTCACCAAGGGCCTCAAGACGGACGACGAGAAGGTGCGCGCCGTCTACGACTACGTGGTCACCAAGACGCGCTACGTGGCGCTCGAGTTCGGGATCCACGGGTTCAAGCCGTACCGGTGCGCGCAGATTTTCGCGCGCGGGTTCGGCGACTGCAAAGACAAGGCGACGCTCATCGTCACGATGCTGAAGGAAGCCGGCATCAAGGCGACGATCGTGATCGTGCGCACGCAGAACCGCGGCGACTTCGACACCTATCCGGCGAGCCTCGCGCCGTTCGATCACGCCATCGCGTACGTGCCGTCGCTCGATCTTTACCTCGATGGAACGGCCGAATTCACCGGCTCGCGTGAGCTTCCGGCGATGGATCGGAACGCGCTCGCGCTCCAGGTGAACGAAGGGCACGCGAAGCTCGTGCACTTGCCCGATCCGCCGGCGAGCGACAGCGTCACCACGAAGAAGGTGGAAGCGACGATCGGCGGCGACGGCACGGCGACGATCGATTGGCGAACGGAAGTGTCGGGCGTGTCGGCGGGGTCGTGGCGCGCGCGGTACCACGCCGACTCGACGCGCAAGCAGCGCGTGCAAGAGGACCTCGGCGCGGAGTTCGCTGGGCTGGCGCTCGACAAGATCGACGCGAGCGATCTCGAGGACCTCGAGAAGAGCGTGAGCCTGCACGCGCACGGCAAGTCGGCGCAGTTCGCCCGCAAGGAAGGCGAGACGCTGAGCGTGCCGGTGGGGCCCGGCGAGCACATGGTGCGTGAGTTCGCGGCGCAGTCGTCGCGGAAGCTCGACGTGCGGCTCTACGCCCAGAGCACGACGGAGAACGATTGGACCGTGAAGCTCGCTCCGGGCGCACACGTGGCTAGCGCGCCCAAGCCGATCGAGCTGGCGAGCCCGTTCGGGAAGTTCGTGCTCACGGTCGAATCGACGGCGAGCTCCGTGCACGTGCGGTCGTCGCTGGCGATGACCACGTTGCGTATTCCGGTCGCTTCGTACGGGGCGTTGCGCGCGTGGTGCGAGCAGGTCGATCGCGCGCTGTCGCAGCGGCTGGTCATCGCGTCGCCCTCGGGCGCGACAAAAGGGTGATGCGAATGCGCGCGCGTGCTGTTTGGATCCTGGCGGCGGCGATCGCGGTGGGCGCGTGCGGCGGGTCGATGCGCGCGCACGAGGCGAACGCGCCGGAGAGCGCGACGTCGCTGCGCGATGCCGGCGAGGGCTCGAGCGACGGCGAAGTGATCGGGCAGTGGCTGCTCGCCGAGACGTTCGCGCCGGGCGGCACCGTTCCCGACGCGCAGCGCGCGCGGAAGAAGCTCGAGGCGGCGAAGCACACCGGCATGTGGGCCAGCCTCGCGCGCGCCGTGGACGACGAGGCGCACGGAGCGCCGCAGTCGGCGGCCGAGGCGTACGTCGATGCGATCGTCGCCGCGCGTTCGAGCGAGGTGCCGTTGACGGAGCTCGCCGCGTGGTACGCGATGCATCACCTGCTCGGCCTTCGCGGCGCGGTGAGCGAGCTGTATGCGCGTCACGAGGCCAAGCTCGGTCCGCTCGTCAGGGATCCAGGGCGCATCGGATGGCGCGCGGCGGCCGAGCTCGCGGAGTGGTCGATCGCGGAAGCCTTCGACAAGGCGCAGGCGACCGGCGACGCCTACGACGCGCTCGTGAAGAAGCGCTCGGGGTGCGCCTCGGGCGTGCAGCTCGCCGGCCCGTTCGGTCACGGCTCGGAGCTCGATCGACGGCGCGCCTTCGACGCCGAGAAACCGGGGCCGTGGCCGCCGTCGTGGAGCGCGGACCCGCTTCGTGGATCGATCCCGCACGTGCTCCACACCGAGCAGGCGAGATGCCTCGCGACGAGCGCGGAGCACACGGAAGACGGCGTCTTCTACGCGCAGTCGTTCTTCACGACGAAGAACGATCGCGAGCTGCTCATCGCGGTCTCGGGCGCGCTCGCCGTGTGGGTCGACGACACGAAGGTCCTCGAGCGTTCGCTCGACGACTGGGGTACGTGGCAGCGGTTCGGCGTCGCGGTTCACGTCGGCCCGGGACGCCACCGCATCGTGGCGCGGCTGCTCGGCGAATCGGCGACGGTTCGCTTGCTCCAGATCGACGGCTCGCCTGCCGACGTCGCGACCGACTCGGACACGCGCGCGCCGTACGGGATCTTGCCGCCGGAGATCCTGCGCGATCCGAACCCGATCGACGCCATCGTGAAGGCCGAGCATGGGTCGTCGCCGCTCGAGACGTGGCTGGCGTCGTATGCGGCGCACGTCGACGGAATGGACGACGTGGCGACCGTGCTCGTCGATCCGCTCGTCACCCCGGAGAACGCCGCGGGGGCCGCGCTCCAGGAGGCCGCGTTGTATGCGCAGCGCGATTCGGCTTCGCCGAACGAGATTCGCGCGCGCGCCGAGAAAGAGCTGGAGACGCGCGCGCTCAAGGCCGATCCAGGGC
>Ga0302314_10021920_pt1 | contig 10501 bp, 10 predicted proteins | sample III_Palsa_N2_3_FD_200533 | JGI IMG/M metagenome (GOLD analysis project Ga0302314, IMG submission 200533) | Peat permafrost microbial communities from Stordalen Mire near Abisko, Sweden - III_Palsa_N2_3 | ecosystem: Environmental > Terrestrial > Soil > Palsa > Peat permafrost | place: Sweden... | reverse complement strand
GGACGACCGCATCACGGGATTGCGGGCGGGCGGAGACGACTACCTCACCAAGCCCTATCACGTTGCGGAATTGCTCGCGCGGCTCGACGCGCTCGCCCGGCGCGGCGAGTCGGGCAACGCCGAGACGCACACCAAGCTCAAACTCGCCGACCTCGAGCTCGACCGCATGACGCGGCGGGTGATGCGCAACGGCAAGAAGATCGAGCTCACTGCGCGGGAGTTCCAGCTGCTCGAGTTCATGATGCGGCATAGCGGCCAGGTGGTCACCCGCACCATGCTCCTCGAGGGCGTGTGGGATTATCACTTCGATCCGCAGACCAACGTGATCGACGTGCACATCAGCCGGCTGCGCCAGGCCATCGACAAGGGTTTCGACAAGCCGCTGCTGCACACCGTGCGCGGCGCGGGCTACAGCCTGCGCGAAGACGAATAGTGGACGCCCAGCCGCGACGGGTCGCAGGCCCCGATCAGCGCTTCATCGGCATCCTCGATACTTCCCCGTTTCGCGTCGCCATCGTCTATTCCATCGTGTTCGCCTGCGGTGCGGCTCTCTTGCTCGGCATCGTCGACTTCGCGGTGTCGCGCGTGGTCGATCGGAGCAGCGACGATCTCATCGACGCCGAAGTGCAGGGGCTGCGCGAGCAGGTGCTCGTTCTGTCGCGCAGCGATTTCATCGAGCTCGTCGAGCAGCGCTCCCAGGACCAGGATGTGCGCGGCGCCGTCTATCTCATGGTGGATCCGCAACTGCGCCCGGTCGCCGGCAATGTTCCGGCGTGGCCCAAGTCGGAGTCCGATGACGGCAAGTGGATCCAGTTCAAGGCGGCGGTGCCGTTCGGCGAGGAGATGCGCGACCACGAGATGCGCGCGCGCCGGTTCAAGCTGCCCGGCGGCTACAACATGCTCGTGGGGCACGACGTGCAGGAGCGCCAGGATGTCAAGAATCTGATGATGCGCGGCCTCATCGCCGCGGTCGCGCTGACGCTGCTGCTCGGACTCGGCGGCGGTTTCTGGATGGGCCGGCGCATTCTCAGACAAGCCGGCGCCATCTCGGCGGTTGCGACGCAGATCATGCGCGGCGATCTGTCGCAGCGGTTGCCGGTGCGCGACGCGGACGATGAGATCAACACGCTCGCCCGCGAGATCAACACCATGCTCGACCGCATCGAGCAGCTCACCCTCGGCATGCGCACCGTTCTCGACAGCGCGGCCCACGATCTGCGCACCCCCCTCAACCGGCTGCAGGCGACCGCCGAGGGCGCCATGGGCCAGGTAACCGCCGGATCACCCGAGCGGCGCGTGCTCGAGCGAGTCACGAACGAGGTGGATCACATGCGTGCGACACTCGACGCGCTGCTGCGTATCGCGCTCGCCGAGACCGGTACCGTGGCGCGCGAGCCGGTCGATCTCTCCGAGTTGGTGGCGAGCATGGTCGAGCTGTACGCGCCGGTGAGCGAGGAGCGCGGCATTGCTCTGGAAAGCGCCGTGGCGAGCGGCGCGCAGGTGCAGGGAAGCCGGCAGCTGCTCGCGCAGGCGCTCGCGAATCTGCTCGACAATGCCATCAAGTTCACCCCCGACGGCGGCCATATCCGCGTGCTCCTCAAGTCACAATCGGCCGGGCCGCGATCGGCAGGACCGGAGGTCATCGTCGAGGACGACGGTCCGGGCATTCCGGCGGACAAGCGCGAGGTCGTGCTCGGCCGGCGCGTGCGTCTGGACGAGGCACGCAACGTGCCGGGGTCCGGGCTCGGCCTCTCCCTCGTGGCCGCGGTCACCAAGCTGCACGGTGCGCGCCTGACTCTGGACGATGCCGCGCCCGGCCTGCGCGTGTCGCTCCAGTTTTAGCCCCTCCGAGCGTCAAATTCCTGGCGCAAACCGGGTAACCGGCGGCGGCGCACGCCCGCGCGGGCGCGAGCCAGCGCTCGGCGAATTCGCAAGGCACTGAAAAATAAGGGTGCCCGAGTCTCGCGATCCCGTGGCACAGAACTTGCTCCACTCAGCCTGGCACTTACGCCGCACGAGGAATGCCATGGCCGATGACGCCGAAGAGACTCGACCCCCACCGCCGCAAAAATCGGGTGGTGGTCTTTTCATGAATGCCATCGTCGTTTTCGTGATGGCGCTGCTCGCGGTCATCGTGGGCGGCTTTGTCAACGCGAAACTGCATCCGCTTCCCGACCTCAAGATGAGCAAGGACGGGCTTATCACTGCCGTCGCGCCCGCGGCGGGCGCCTCCGCCGAGGGCGGTGAAGGCGGTGGCGCCAAGAGCGCCTTCTATTACGCCTTCGACCCGCCGATGGTGGTGAATTTCGAGGACGGCTCGGTGGTGAGGTTCCTGCAGATCAGCATGGAAGTGATGGCCCACGACCAGAAGTCGATCGACAGCGTGCAGAAGAACATGCCTTTGATCCGCAACAACTTGCTGCTCCTCATGAGCAACCGCAACTACCAATCCCTCATGTCGCGCGAGGGCAAGGACAAGCTGCGCGAGGAGGCGCTCGCCGAGATTCGCGACGTACAAAAGAAGCAGGGCGGCGGAGACGTCGACGACCTGCTGTTCACAAGTTTCGTGGTGCAGTGATGGCGACGGCCGATGCGCCGGCCGGCGCGAACGACATCTCCGCGGAAGAGGTGTCCGCCCTGCTGGAGAAGCAGGAACCGGAAGCGGTGCGGCCGTTCGACTTCTCGGCGCAACGTATCAACCGCACTCAGCTGCCGATGTTGCAGACCATTGCCAGAAGCTTCGCGCCCCGTGCCGCGGGCACTCTGTCGGGTCTCATCGGGCGGGACGCCGCGGTCGAGTTCACCTCGATCGAGTCGATCCGCGTGGCCGACCTGCAAGCCTCGCTCCCCACACCGGGGATCGTAGCGGCCGTGCGCCTCAAGCCGCTTGCCGGCCTTGCCTTCATCAGTGTTCAGCCGGGCTTGTTGGTTGCGCTGCTCGATGCGTTCTTCGGCGGATCGGGCCGGCCCGCTGCGGACATGCAGGCGGCCGTCTCGGCAGCGGCGCAACGCTTCCTCACGCTCTTGCTGAAGAGCTTTTCCCCGGATTTCACGGCCGCCTGGACGGTGGTATCTCCGTTGGAGCTCGAGCTCGCGAAGCTCGAGACCAATCCGCGGCTCGTGCCGCTCGGCTCGGCGCAGGACTCGGTGATCGTGGTCCGTTTCACCTGCGAGCTCGGCGCACGCAGCGGCACGATCGACTGGATGCTGCCCGATTCGCAGCTCACTCCCATCCGCGAGGCGCTTGCCTCCGACGGCGGGAAGGCGCCGGCGCGCAAGCAAGAAGCTTGGGGCCCGACACTGTCCGCGGCGCTGCACGAGGTCGAGATCGAGATCCATGCGGTGCTCGGCCAGGCCCGGCTCAGTTTGCGCGAGCTCGTGAGCCTCGCCCCGGGCGACATCATTCCCATCGAGACACCGCAGGACGTGACGCTGCTGGTCGGCGATGTACCGCTGCGGCATGGCCGGTTCGGCGTCTCGCAGGGGCGAAATGCATTGAAGATTCTTCCCGGAGGTTCTGCATGAGTGTTCCCGATCCCAAGGCGGCCCCTGTGGCACGCGCCCAGTTCAACGATCTCGGCCCGAAGGGCGCCGCGGCGGCCGGTCAGGAGATGAACCTGAACGTGATCCTTGACGTAGCGGTCACGCTCTCGCTCGAAGTGGGACGCGCGCGTATGTCGATACGCGAGCTGCTGCAACTCGCCCCGGGCGCGATCGTGGAGCTCGATCGAGCGGCTACCGAGCCGCTGGATGTGCTCGTGAATGGGGTCCGCATCGCGCGCGGCGAGGTGGTGGTGGTCAACGACAAGTTCGGCATCCGCCTCACCGACGTCGTCAGCGCGACCGAGCGGATGGAACAAGCCCGGTGAATGGCTTGGTTCAACCCGCCTCTCCGGTGTCGGCGGGTAGCGTCGCGCAGCTCGCTTTGAGCCTGGCGGCGATCATCGCTCTGATCCTGGCGGTGAGCTGGGTGCTGAAGCGGCTGAAGCTCGGCACGGTCCGCGGCCGGGGCGAAATCGCCGTCATCGATCAGCTCTCTCTCGGACCGCGCGAACGTATCGTGTTGGTGCGCGTCGGCGAGTCCCAAGTGCTGGTCGGCGTCAGCGCGGGTGGTCTGGTGGGGCTCACCCCCCTCGCCGCGCCCATCGCGATCAAGAGCCCGCCCGATTCGGCAGACTTCGCCGACCGTTTGCGCGAATTCATGAAACGCCCCGGACGCGGCCCGTGAGCGCGCGCATCCTGCGGGCGGGGCTCATAGCGCTGAGCCTCGCGTGTTTACCCGCGGCCGCGGCGCTCGCCGATCCGAGCCTGCCGGCGCTCGCCATCAAATCCGGCACGGACGGCGTGCAGACTTACTCGCTCACCTTCCAGGTCTTGATCCTGATGACGGTGTTGACACTGCTGCCCGCGATTCTGCTCGCGATGACGGCGTTCACCCGCATCATCATCGTGCTCTCGATCCTGCGCCAGGCGCTCGGCATGGCGACCACGCCGTCGAACCAGGTGCTCACGGGGCTCGCCCTCTTCCTCACGTTCTTCGTGATGAGCGCGACCCTGGACCAGTCCTACAGCAACGGAATCAAACCCTATATGGACGGTCAGCTCGCCGGCGACGTGGCCATCACCCGCACCGTCCAGCCGCTCAAGAAATTCATGCTCGCACAGGCGCGCGAGAACGATCTGCAGCTCTTCACGAAGCTTTCCGGCAAGGAACAGTTCGCGAACCCCGACGAGGTGCCTCTCAGCGTGCTCGTGCCGACGTTCCTTACCAGTGAACTGAAGACGGCGTTCGAGATCGGTTTCATGGTGTTCATTCCCTTCCTGGTGATCGACCTCGTGGTCGCGAGCGTGTTGATGTCGATGGGCATGATGATGCTTTCGCCCGTGCTCGTGTCGCTGCCCTTCAAGATCATGCTGTTCGTGGTGGTCGACGGCTGGACGCTGCTCATCGGCACCTTGGCAGGGAGCTTTCACCGATGACGCCCGAGACCGTCATGGACCTGGCGCACAGCACCCTCACGGTGACCGCGATGATTGCCGCGCCGCTCCTGCTCACCGCGCTCGTGACCGGTCTTCTCATCGGCATGTTGCAGGCCGCGACGCAGATCAACGAGGCGACCTTGAGCTTCATTCCGAAGCTCCTGGTCCTGGTGCTGGCGCTGTTCATCACCGGACCCTGGATTCTGCGGGTGCTCATCGATTTCACTCACAACCTCTACGCCGGCATTCCGGCCATGATCGGCTGAGCGCGCGATGCAGCCCGTCCTGGTCAACGTCTCCGACATTTCGCAGTGGGTGGCGCGTCTGTGGTGGCCGGTGCTGCGGGTCGGCGGCTTCGTCGCGAGCGCACCGGTGGCGAGCGAGGCCACGATTCCGGGCCCGGTGAAGATCGCGCTCTCGCTCGGACTCGCCTTCATCTTGGGACCGCTCGCGCCGGTACCGGCGAATCTCTCGGTCTTCTCCGGAGCGGGCATGCTCGCTGCCGTCCAAGAAGTCTTCATCGGTATCGCCATCGGGATGGTGATGCGGCTCGCTTTCGAGGCCCTGACTTTCGCCGGCCAAAGCATCTCCATGACCATGGGCCTCGGCTTCGCGAGCCTGGTGGATCCGGCGCACGGCGCCGAGACCCCGGTGCTCGGGCAGCTGTTCACGATATTCGGCACGCTCACCTATCTCGCGGTCAACGGGCATCTCGCTCTGATCGGCGCCCTCGCCGTGAGCTTCAGGACCCTGCCCATCGGCGGCCCGAACGTCGATCGAAACCTGCTCTGGTCGCTCGCGGTGTGGGGCGCGCGGGTGTTCGAGACGGGACTGCTGATCGCGCTGCCGGCCGTGATCGCTCTGGTGATCGTCAATCTCGCGATCGGCGTGGTCACACGCGCCGCACCTCAGCTCAATCTCTTCGGCATCGGCTTCACGATCACCTTGATCGCCGGTTTTCTCGTGCTCATCGTCGGCCTGGATGGGCTCATGGTGGGCATCTCGAGTCTCATCGATACAGCGCTCGCCGCAGCAGCGGATCTCGTGGCAGTCCATCCTGCAGGGGCGCGCTGATGGCCGAGGAAGCAGAACAGGGCGGCGAACGAACCGAAGAACCTTCCCAACGGCGCCTGCAGGAGGCGCGCGAGCACGGCCAGGTACCTCGTTCGCGAGAGCTCACGACCTTCGCCACGATGATCGGCGGCAGTGTCGCGCTGGTCATGACGGGATCGGCGCTCGGCGGCCGCATGAGCGAGATCATGCGCCGCTGCATGGCGGTCGATCCGCAGAGCCTCGACGACTCCCGTTCCATGTTTTCCGCGCTCGGCGGCGCGGCGACTCTCGCGCTTTCAGGCCTGCTGCCGATCTTCGGGACACTTGTAGTCCTGGTGCTGCTTGCCTCGGTCGCTCTCGGCGGATGGAACTTCGCGCCTGCTGCGCTCGTGCCGGACTTCAACCGCCTGAGCCCGCTCGAAGGCGTGAAGCGTCTCCTCGGTCTGCGCGGGCTCACCGAGCTCGGCAAGGCGTTGCTCAAATTCGCCGTCGTGGGCGGCGTGTGCGCCGGTGTGGTGGCGTGGTTGTTCGGCGACGTGCTCGCACTCGGGCGCATGGCGCCGCGCGCGGCCATCGGGCGCGGTACTGGGCTTCTCTCCTGGGCATTCGTGTGGCTGTGCTCTTCGCTCGCCCTGGTGGCGATCGTCGACGTGCCACTGCAGCTTTTTCAATTCAAGCGCACCTTGCGCATGACTCGCCAGGAGTTGCGCGACGAGCACAAGGAGCACGACGGCAGCCCGCAGACCAAGCAGCGCATCCGCCAGATGCAACAGGCGCAAGCGCGCCGTCGCATGATGCACAAGATACCGACCGCGGATGTCGTGATCGTCAACCCGACGCACTTCGCGGTGGCATTGAAGTACGAGCCGAAGAGCATGCGCGCGCCGCAGGTGGTCGCGAAGGGCGCCGACCTGGTCGCCCAGAACATCCGCCGCATCGCCGAGGAGCACCGCGTGCCGATCTTCGAATCGCCGCGGCTCGCGCGCGCTCTGTACAAATCCACCGACCTCAACCGCGAAATTCCCGCCGGCCTGTACATGGCGGTCGCGCAGGTTCTTTCCTATATCTTCCGGGTCCGTACCTTGAATCCCACCGCCGCGGCGCGCATGGCCCGGCCGGACCCGAAACTCGGCGATGAGTACGCCGACGTATGAACCGTCTAGCCGGCATCCTGGGAGAGTTCGCGCGCAACGGATTGGGCGTGCCGGTCCTCGTCATGGTGATCCTCGCCATGATGGTGCTGCCGCTGCCGGCGTTTCTGCTCGACGTGCTGTTCACGTTCAACATCTCGCTGTCGTTGATGGTGCTGCTTGCGGTGATTTACGTGCGCCGCGCGCTCGAGTTCGCGAGCTTCCCCACCGTGCTCCTCGGTGCAACGCTGCTGCGCCTCGGTCTCAACGTCGCCTCCACCCGCGTCGTGCTCATCAGGGGTCACACCGGCGCACACGCCGCCGGCCACGTGATCGCCGCCTTCGGTCAATTCGTGGTGGGCGGCAACTATGCCGTGGGCATGGTGGTGTTCACGGTGCTCGTGATCATCAACTTCGTCGTGATCACCAAGGGCGCGGGGCGAATCTCCGAGGTGAGCGCACGCTTTACCCTGGATGCGATGCCCGGCCGGCAGATGGCCATCGACGCCGACTTGAACGCCGGCATCATCACGCAGGCCGAGGCGATCGTGCGCCGCCAGGAGGTGCGCGAGGAGGCGGATTTCTACGGTGCGATGGACGGCGCGAGCAAATTCGTGCGCGGCGACGCAATCGCCGGCATCCTGATCGTGTTCATCAATCTGTTCGGCGGCATCCTAATCGGCGCCATGCAGCACGGCATGTCGCTGTCCGATGCGGGGCATACCTATGCGCTCCTGACCATCGGCGACGGATTGGTGGCGCAGATACCTGCGCTGCTCTTGTCCGTAGCCGTCGCCATCCTGGTGACGCGCGTATCGCGACCGCACGACATGAGCCAACAGATCATGAGCCAGGTGTTCGGCCATGCGCGCGCGCTCGGTGTCACAGCGGGCATTCTGACGTTGCTCGGCATCATTCCCGGCATGCCTAACTTCGTGTTCCTGGCCATGGCGGCCGCGTGCGCCGCCGGCGCTTTCGCCACCGCCAAGCGACGCGACGCCGAGAAGGCCGCCGCGGCGGCACCGCCCAAGCCCGCGCCGGCCGTGCCCAACGAGCAGCGCGAGCTCTCGTGGGACGACGTCGAAGCCGTGGACGCCGTGGGGCTCGAGGTGGGCTACCGCCTGATTCCCCTCGTCGACCGCGCCCAAGGCGGGGAGCTCATGGGCCGCATCAAGGGCGTGCGCAAGAAGCTGTCGGAGGAGATCGGCTTTCTGGTGCAGCCGGTGCATATCCGCGACAACCTCGAGCTCGGTCCCAACTCTTATCGCATCACCGTGCTCGGTGCACCGGTGGGCGAATCCGAGGTCTTCCCCGACCGCGAGCTCGCCATCAATCCCGGCCAGGTCTCGGGCACCCTCCCCGGATCCGCGACCAAGGACCCCGCGTTCGGCCTCGATGCGGTGTGGATCGACAAGACACGGCGCGACCAGGCGCAAGCGCAGGGCTACACGGTCGTCGACGCGGGCAGCGTCATTGCCACCCATTTGAGCCATTTACTGCAGTCGCATGCGCACGAGCTGCTCGGCCACGAGGAAGTGCAGCAGCTCTTGAACCGGCTCGGCAAGAGCGCGCCGAAGCTCGTCGAGGATCTGGTGCCGAAGATCCTGCCCATGAGCGTGGTCGTGAAGGTGATGCAGCTGCTGCTGCTCGAGCGCGTGCCCATCCGCAACGTGCGCACCATCTGCGAGACCCTCGCGGAGCTGGCACCGAAAACCCAGGATCCGGCGGTGCTGGTGGCGGCGGTGCGCGTCGCCTTGGGGCGCAGCATCGTGCAGAACATCGGCGGCCTGCGCGAAGAGCTGCCCGTCATCACGCTCGATCCCTCGCTCGAGCAAGTGCTGCAGGACTCGATGTCGGGCGGCGCGGATGCGCCGGGCTTCGAGCCGGGCCTCGCCGACAAGATCCAGCAGACGCTCATCGACCGAACACGCAAGCAAGAGGCCGCAGGCGAGCCCGCAGTGCTGTTGGTCGCGCCGAAGATCCGACCGTGGGTCGCCCGTCTGATGCGCTATGCGAGCCCGACGCTGTCGGTGCTTGCGTACAACGAAATTCCGGAGAGCCGTCGGATCCGCGTGGTCTCGGCGGTCGGACGCTGATGAATCGGACTCATGGAGGTCGATGTGAAGATTAAGCGTTACATGGCGCCCAGCATGCGGGCGGCCCTCGATCAGGTACGCACAGAGCAAGGGGAGGATGCAGTGATCCTGTCGAGCCGCCGCGTCAAGGACGGCATCGAGGTGATCGCCGCCGTCGATTACGACGAAGCGCTCATGGCGGGCGCCGCCCGGCAATACTCGATCTCGCTGGCCGCAGCCGCGCCGCCTGAGCCGCCGGCTCGTCCCGCGGCTCCGGCCCCGCGCGCGGCCCAGATGCCGCGCGCACCCCAAGCTCCGCGCGCACCCGAAGCTCCAAGCACTGCGCCGGCTCGTCCCGCGGCTTCCCCGCCGGTGCGCCCGACTGCACCGGCGCCCGCGGCGATCGTGCGGCCGCTGTCGGCCCCGCCGCCGGCGGCCGATGAGACCCGTCGCGGGTTCGCGAGCATGCAGCGCGAGATCAAGGATCTGCGCAGGCTGCTCGAGAGTGAGCTTGCGCACATCTCCTGGAACGACAAACGCCTGCGCGAGCCGTTGCGGGCGCGGGTGCTCGAGGATCTGTCGTCGATGGATATCGCGCCCGACGTCGCCGCGAGGCTTGCCACGCTCACGCCCAGGCGTACCAATCTGGGCGACGCGTCCAACATTCCGATGGCGCTGCTGCTCAAGCATCTGCCGGTGGTCGATAAGCTGAGCACGGTGAACCCGGGGGTATTCGCCCTGGTGGGCCCCACGGGCGCCGGAAAGACCACCACCATCGCCAAGCTCGCCGCGCGCTGGACCATGCGCTACGGCAGTCAGGACCTTGCGCTGGTGAGCACGGATGCCTATCGCATCGGCGCGCGCGAGCAGCTCATGACGTATGCGCGCATTCTCGGCGCCTCGGTGCACTCGGCCAACAGCGGCCAGGAGCTCGCCCGGGTCCTCGAGGGCCTGAAGTCGAAGAAGCTCGTATTGATCGACACCGCCGGCATGGGACCGCGCGATGTGCGTCTCAGCGAGCAGCTCGCGGCACTCGCGCAAGGCGCGACCGGTGCGCAGTTCCTGCTCGCGCTGCCCGCGCAGGGCGAGGGGCTCGCGCTCGAGGAGATCATCCGCGCGTTCGCGCAGGTCAAACCGACGGCCTGCATCATCACCAAGCTCGATGAGGCGGCGAGCCTCGGTGCGGTGATTTCGACGACGCTGCGTCACAAGCTCAAGATCGCCTATCTCTGCAATGGGCAACGGGTGCCGGAGGATGTGCAC
>Ga0302314_10021919_pt1 | contig 10502 bp, 6 predicted proteins | sample III_Palsa_N2_3_FD_200533 | JGI IMG/M metagenome (GOLD analysis project Ga0302314, IMG submission 200533) | Peat permafrost microbial communities from Stordalen Mire near Abisko, Sweden - III_Palsa_N2_3 | ecosystem: Environmental > Terrestrial > Soil > Palsa > Peat permafrost | place: Sweden... | reverse complement strand
GTGGGGTGGACACGACAGTCATGGAGTAGTAACGTGGAAGACAATATAGCCTTGCCTGTAGTAACGCGATTAGGAAGGCCAGATAAAGCGGATTCCCGCTGTGGTTCCTGTGGCCATAACCCTTTGTCTGCACATTGAATTTCGCCACGTCTCGCCGATCGTGGAATGAGGTGGCTGTCGCTCGACCCGGTATTCTCTTTGTTTTCAAAGCTCCGGGCGACGTCGCCTCGGTACGCAAGTTGGCTGACCTGCGCTGGCGCGGGTCTTTCCACGACAGGCTGCGATGGCAGCGTTTCGGCCCTTGCGGCCAAGTCCCGACGCCTGATCGTCGCCTCATGGCGCACGACGACGAGCACTTTCGCGTCCGCCCCGGCCGGGTCCGCGACAGCGGTCCCCGCCGTGGGGGCGTGCGGCCGCCGAGCTTCGTGGGCGACGTGCATCTCGCTATCCGCCGGGCGGGCGGCAACCCGCAGCGATTGGCCGGGACGGGGAAGAAGACCGGACGCTTCAACGCGCGCGGCCGAGGCGCCGGGGCGGCGGCGAAGCTGAAGGGGCGCGGTGCCTGGAGGCGGGACGGGATGGGCGTGAGGACGCGGTCGCGGCGGGTGATGGTCAAGGCCCGGGTGGTGAGGCTCAACCCGCAGCGCGGGGCCGCGCGGGGAAGCTCGTTCGTCAGCGCCAAGGCGGTGGACGCCCATCTGCGCTACCTCGAACGCGACGGGGTGACAAAGGATGGCGAGAAGGGTGTCGCCTATTCCGCCGAGCGGGACGTGGAGGACGGCCGCGCCTTCCTCGAAAGGGGACGCGAGGACCGCCATCAGTTCCGCTTCATCGTCTCGGCCGAAGACGGCGCGGAGCTGTCGGACCTTCGGACGACGACCCGAGACTTGATGAAACAGATGGAGGCCGACCTCGACACCCAGCTCGACTGGATCGCGGTCGATCACCACAACACCGGCCATCCCCACGCTCACATCATCCTCCGAGGCGTCACCGACGACGGCAAGACGCTCAACATCGCCGGCGACTACATCGCCCATGGAGTGCGGGAACGGGCCAGCGAGGTCTTCACCCTGGAGCTGGGAAGGCAGACCGAACAGGAGGTTTCACGCAGCCTTGAACGCGAAGTAGACGCCGATCGGTTCACGCGCCTGGATCGGATGCTGATCGCCGAGCAGGCGAACCGCAGCGAGTTCGCGGACCTCAGACCCGACAAGGACATGTTGGAGATCCTGCGCCAGAACCGAGCGCTGCTGATCCAGCGGGCGCGGAAGCTGGAGCGCCTGGGCCTGGCAAGCGAGGTCGAGTCTGGGCGCTGGGTCGTCTCACCGAAGGCCGAACCGACCCTGCGGGACCTCGGCGAACGCGGCGACGTTATCGAGACGATGCACCGGGTCCTGGCGCGCGAAGGACTGGCTGAGCGGCGCTCGATCTCGACCTACGCCATGCATCGCGGAGAGCTGACCGAGCGCATCGTCGGCCGCGTGCTCGATAAGGGTCTCGGCGGCGACGAGATGGGCGAGCGGGTCCGGCTCGTCCTCGATGGCGCGGACGGTCGCGTTCACCACATCGAGATGGACGCCGCCCGGGCCGAGGACGTGGGCCGGGGCATGATCGTCTCAGCCGATGGCGGCCCGTCCGGTCCCAGGGCCGCCGACCTCAACATCCAGGAGGTCGCCGGCGAGAGCGGCGTTTACCGGCCCTCGGCGCACCTCAAACGCGCCAGGGCCGCGGTGGAGCGCGCGGGCGGCGATCCCGAGGCCTTCGTCCGCTCGCACGTCCGCCGGCTGGAGGCGCTGCGCCGGGCGGGCCTCGTCGAGCGGGTCGACGAGGATCACTGGCGGCTCCCCAAAGACCTCCCTGAGCGCGGCCAGGGCTATGACCAGGCCCGTAGCGGGGCGAACATCCGCGTCGGCGTCCTCTCGCCGGTCGGCCTCGACCAGCAGATCGGTCACGAGGGGGCCACCTGGCTGGACCGCGAGCTCGTCTCGCGACAGCCGACCACGCTCGCCAACGAGGGCTTTGGCCTGGAAGCGCAGGCGGCGTTGGCCCGGCGCAAGCAATCCCTGGTCGACACGGGCTACGCCAAAGACCTTGGCGACGGGCGCCTAAGCACGTCCAAGGACCTAATCCAGCGCCTGGAGCGCGTTGAGGTTGAGCGCGCAGGCCAGGCCCTGGCCGCCGAACGTGGCCGGCAGTGGAAACCGGCTGTCCCGGGCGAACACGTCAGCGGCCAGCTCATGGGCTCGACACAGCTCGCCAGCGGCCGGTTCGCCATGATCGACGATGGTCTCGGGTTCAGCCTCGTCCCCTGGCGGCCCATCCTCGAACAGCACCTGGGCCGGCACATCTCCGGCGTCGCCATGCCCGGCGGCGGGGTCGATTGGTCGTTCGCGCGCAAGCTCGGGTTGGGGATTTAGCGGCGGCGCGCCTGTCGCCGGCAGCTCGCCGCCCAGGCGTCGAGGTCATCGACCGCATAGCGCACCCACTTGCCAAATCTGTGAAAGGCAGGGCCGGCGCCGAGCGAGCGATAGCATTCGAGGGTATGGGCCTCCAATGCGAGGTAACGGGCGGCTGCTGCCGTATCGACGAAACGGATCGGGCCGGCTTCCTTCACGAACCGGGCTCGCCGCGCGATGTCCGGGGCCGGCCAGCGGCGGTGCGGGTTGAGGTTATCGGCCATCGGCGGCCTCCTTCGCATTTGCGCTCGCCCGCCTGGTTCCAGGCGGGACGGCCCGGTTCGCGCCGCTGCGATGGCGGAACGGTCGGTAGTTACCGACCTTGGTTCGAGAGCCGTGGGCGCTGTCGTCAAATCCCTGGGGCTTCTCGCCCGACGGACTCCCGGCTTCCTTCTCGGCCGCGCGGCCGCCGATCAGGACTTGGCGCCGATGGGCCACGATATCGGCCGCCGCCCTTGTCGGATCATCCTCGGCGTGGACGTAGCGCATGAACATGGTGACCGTCTTGTGGGCTGTAAGCGCCATGCCGACCTTCACGGGAACACCGGAATTGGCGATGTCCGTCGCCGCGCGATGGCGAATGCCGTGGGTTCCGATGTGAGCGAGCCCGGCGCGGCTGAGGACGCGCCGCCAGCCGTCGGAGTAGGTGAACTTCGACATCGGCCGGTTGGGATCGAAAACGGAGGGGCAGACGAAGGGCGAATCCTCGAAGCGGGGGGCGGTTTCGAAGAGGCGCACCGCCTCGATGCTCGTCGGTTTGGACATACCTCCCGTCTTGCTGTCGGGCCATTCGACCCGACGCTTGTCCAGATCGACCCACGCCCATTGGAGTTCGAGAATCTCCGACATTCGGGCCGCGAACTCGAACTGGAGTCGGATGGCCAAGAGAATGAGCGGGTGCTCCAGGCCCTCGGTCTCAGCCTTGTTCAGGTAGGCGTACAGCCGCCTGAGTTCGGCGTCGGTGATCAGCCGGGTCCTCCCCCGTTCAGGAAACTTCGGGATATGTCGGCAAGGGTTCGACCCGTCCGGGCGGATGCCCCACACCTCGGCCATGTTGAACATCTTGCGGACGGTGCAGAGCACTCGGTTGGCGTTCACCGGGGTGCTGGCCATCTTGCTCATCAGGTTGGCGACGTCCGCGCGCGTGACCTCCAACGCTTTCAAGTTGCCGAGTTGGGGAATGATGTGCACCTTGCCATAACCACGATTGGACCTGACCGTGGAGGGCTTGTTCCGCGGTTCGGAATAGTCGGTGATGAAACGGTCGAAGAGCTCCTTCACGGTCGCAGCCCGGCGAGCCGCGCTCCTTTCGGCGCCGGGATCCTTGCCCCCACGGATATCGGCCAGCCAGTCCTTGGCGATCCTCCGGGCTTGCTCGACTGTGATTTCCCCGAAGCGGCCGATGGCCGGCTTGCGGCGTTGGCCATTGTTGGCAGCGTAGGCCAGCATAAACGTCTTACGCCCGGTCGGCGCGACCTTAAGCAAAAGCCCCGGTATCACCGTGTCGCGGAGTTCGTAGGCCTCGCTCTCGGCCTGAGCGGCGTCCACGATGGTCTTCGTCAGCTTGAGTTTGGGCATCCCTGACCTCCCGTGAGGCCGGATTCTGGGTGCAATATAGGTGCAGCGAGAGGTCCAGCCATGGCGTATTTCCGGATAGGGCAGGGGCACGAGATTAGGAGAAAACACCATATATATCAGCTATATATCGTGCTCTAGCGGCCATCCGGATAAACAAGGGATAGACCATATTTGACGGCTTAAAATCCGTTGGGGGAAACCCCGTGTCGGTTCGATCCCGACCGCCCGCACCATCCTGCTTCGCGCTTCGCGCTACGCAGGACTTAGGCAGTCCGCCAGGATCAGGCGGGAGCGAGGCTCCGGCGGCGGCGCAGGGCGGCGCCCAGGCCGGCGAAGCCGACCAGCGCCAGCGCCCAGGCGGCGGGTTCGGGCACAAAGGCGGCCGATCCGCTGCCGATGAAGCGCGTGTCGCCGCCCCCCAGATCGTAGCAGCTGAACGAGCCTTGGCACTCATACGAGACGCCGGCGACGATGGGGTTGTTCTCCGATGGAACGGTGAGGTTGTCGGCGAATACCAAGTGGAGATCCCCTTGATAGCCGGGCTGGAAATCGACGTAGAAGTCGCCGTTGCTCACCGAGCTGTCGGCGAGCGTGTAGGTGTAGCCCGGGAACGCGCCAAAGGGCTCGGTCGTAAGGCTGGCCGACGTCAGATAACCATACGTATCGAGCGTGAACTTGCCCGTAACCGGCGTGCCATCGGTGAAGGTGGCGTTGACCAGCCAGGTCGTATCGGCGCTGGCCGCCGCCGGCGCCCCCGCGAGGCCGAGGGCCATGCAGGCCGCCGCGATGGTCAGGGGCCATGACGCTTTCATGGTCCTTCTCCCGAATGTTCGAAAATCGGCGGCCTGAACGCACCGCCCGACGCACCGAAGCTTCGCCGGACGTTGTCCTCACGTCAAGATGAATGGGCGCGGCGGATTGGCGCAGCCGTCCTTACGCCTCGACTATGCGGCCAGGGCGCTTTCGCCATCGCTCCCTTACGCGGTCAGGCCTTAGCCTCCTCAAGTTCATGGGGCTGGGGCGTCCGCTCAAGCGGGGCCGGATCAATATCCTGGAGATTCAGCTCATGCGTGGCTTGCGCCGCGATCCGTGGCTGCGCCGCGCGCCCACGTCCGCTTCCGCTTCCTTGACCGCCGCCTGCGCGGTCGCGCTCATCATGGCCGCGGGCGTCGCCCGGTCGGAAGACGCTGCTTCCGCGACCCCCGGCGGTCCCCCGCAGTCCTCCGCGACCGTCAAGAAGGTTTTGCTGAGTAGTACGGCCATGCCCGCCGCTCCGGAGGCGCACGCCCAATTCGCCGGTGGTCCAAGCACCGTCGCCGAAATCGTGGTTACCGCCGAGCGACGCGCCTCCACGGTTCAGACCACCGCGGCAAGCCTCTCGGCGGTCACCGGCGTCGATTTGCAGTCTCGCGGCATCACCAGCATGGCCACGCTGGCTCAGGGCACGCCTGGCGTCTCGCTGAAGAGTGAAGGTCCCAGCCAGACCGAGATCGAGATGCGGGGCATGACCTCGAGCGGCGGCAACTCCGCGACCGTCGGCTTCTATCTCGATGACGTTCCACTGACCGGCCCGGCCAACGCCCAGAACGGCCACGTGGTGATCGATCCCGACCTATACGACCTTAGTCGCGTCGAGATTCTGCGCGGGCCTCAAGGAACGCTGTTCGGATCGGGGTCGATGGGCGGGACGGTCAGACTGATCACCAACCAGCCCGATCCGACCGGATATCACGCCTCGGCCGAGAGCGTGCTGTCGGGCACCGACGGTGGATCCTTCAATCACACCGACAATTTCATGGTCAATACTCCACTTGTGGAGGACAAGCTGGCTCTACGGATCGTCGGATCTGAGAACTATACGAGCGGCTGGATCGATCGGATCGTGTCCAATCCCTTCCCGCTGGTCAGCGACAACGGCAGTGTGCGCGGCGATGTGCAAGACGCCCCGATCGAGGCGCAGTACCCCGGCTCAAACGCCTATCAACTCTATGGGGTGCGTGCGAGTCTGCTTTGGCGGCCGACGCCGAACCTGTCGATTACCCCGTCATTCTTTTACGAGACCAGCAAGCAACAGGGTCCCAGCGCCTATGACAGCGTAAGCGCCACCGACAGCGCTCCCGGCGGAGGCATGGCTCACTACGAGGTCTTCGACATAGCCGAACCGCTCACCGACGAGATCAAGATCTACAGCCTCAATGTGAACTACGCGGCCCCGTGGGCCGACTTCACATCGAGCACCGCCTATTGGTCCCGGGTGTCGACTCAGACGGAAGAGGCCAGCGAAGCATTCAATAATCCGGACACGGGCGTTACGAATTTCGCTAACGGCGTGAACAGCAGCGGTGAAGGGTACTATGGCCCGAACGGGTCCGGACCGGAGTACGGCACCGAAACCGATCCTTCAAATCAGTTCAGCGAGGAGTTGCGATTGGCTTCGAAGGGTAGCGGAAAACTCAGCTGGGTCGCCGGCCTCTACTACAGTCACTTCCAATCTACGTGGACCTTCAACGGCACGACGCCAAATTTCTCTGCGTATACGGATCTCGGCTCGTTGCTGCCGGGAAACACACCATCGCCGGCAACCACGCCTAACTGGTTCGATGCGAACGAACCCACCAGCCTCTCGAACTACGCCGCCTACGGCAATGCGACCTATGCCCTGACCGACGCGTTCAAGGTTGCCGTCGGCGCCAGGGTGAATCTCTCCGATTATCGATTCTCGTCCTGCATCACCGGGTGGGGATCGGCGCTTGGAGAGGCTACGCCATCGTGCACCGGTCTCATCGGTCTGTCGAACACCAGCTTCAACCCGAAATTCACGCTATCCTACACATTCGGCCGCGACCTGATGGCGTACGCGACCGTGGCGAGCGGATTCCGGCCCGGCGGGGGCAACGCGCTCTATCCGACCACCGGCCTCGTCTGGGGGGCGGCTTTCGCCAAGATGAATTATACCAGCGGCAAGTTTCCCTCCACCTACGCGCCGGACTCTGTCTGGAGCTATGAGATCGGCGAGAAGGCCAGACTGCTCGATCGCCGCCTGACCATCAACGCCAGTATCTATTACGAGGATTGGAGCCACATCCAGCTGGAGGCGTATCCCGACGACTGGGCGCTGAACATCAACGGGAACCATGCGACTGTCTATGGAGGCGAGGTCGAAATCCGTGCAATTCTAGGGGCGGGATTTGATCTCCAGCTTTCAGGTGGTTACGTCCACGAGTCACTGGACGGGGGCCCCCACTGGGATATTCCCCCGCTCAACACGCTGCCGGACGTCGCGCCAGAGAGCGGGACCGCCGTTCTCAACTATTCCAGGCCGCTCAACGACTCCTTCACATTCACGGCCCACGTGGAGAATACCTATACCGGCCAGCGCTACTCCTTGGCTTTCCCGTATCCCAACAACGCGTATGGCCAGTATGTGACCATGGCTGCATATGATCTGACCAATGTCCGGGTGGGTGTTAAGTTTCGCGACGTTTGGACCGCTACGTTGTTTGTCGACAATGTGTTCAACAAGCACGCTCAACTGGAGAGCCTGTATACGGAGAATCTGGCCAGCGCCGCGTTCAACGCGATCGTCACCAACCAGCTGCTAACGGCGGGCATCGACATTACCTGCCGCTACTGAAGGAGCCGCGATTTGGCAGCCGTTGGACGCGGAGGCGGATGAGCGAAGTGGCGGCGCACTAGTGGAACGAGAGCTGCTCGAGGATGGGGGCGAGCGCGAGGGCGGGGAAGTAGGTGAGGCCACCGAGGATGACGATCACACCGGTCAGGAGGCCGCCGAAGAGCGCATTGTCAGTGGGCATCGTGCCGGCCGATGGCGCGCAGCGGGTCTTCATCGCCAGGGATCCGGCGAGCGCGAGAACCGGCACGATCACCGCGAACCGGCCCACCGCCATCGCCAGCGCCAGAGTCACACTATAGAAAGGCGTGTTTGCCGAGAGGCCAGCAAAGGCGCTTCCGTTGGTCGCCGCCGCCGAGGTGTAGGCGTAGAGAATCTCTGAGAGTCCGTGGGCCCCGGTCGCCTCGCGCGCGGCCAATCCCGCCGGCAGGATCGCCGCCAGCGCGGTGAACCCCAGCGTGACCGCCGGAGGCGCCAGCTGAGCCAGCAGCGCGAACTTCACCTCCCCGGTCTCGATCTTCTTGCCAAGATACTCTGGCGTCCGCCCGACCATCAGCCCGGCGACGAAGACGGCGAGAATGGCGAAGAGGAGGATGCTGAAGAGACCGGACCCCGGCGCGCCGACGATCACCTCGCCGATCTTCATGTTGGCCATCAGGACGAGGCCGCTGATCGGCATGTAGCTGTCATGCATGGAGTTGACGGCGCCGTCCGCCGACGCCGTCGAGGTTTCGGCGAACAGGCTCGAGCCGACTGGGCCGAAGCGGACCTCCTTGCCTTCCATATTGGCGCCGCTGACCCCCAGATGGGCGAGCACCGGGTTTCCGTGCGCCTCGGCCTGATAGATCAACGCCGCGCCGCCCAGGAACAGCGCCGCCATGACCCCCAGCAGCACCCAGCCCTGTTTTTGCGATCCGACCATCCGGCCGAAGGTGTTGGTCAGAGCCGCGCCGACCATGAGGACCAGAAGCATCTCGACGAAATTGGTCACGGCGTTGGGGTTCTCGAACGGATGGGCGGAGTTGGCGTTGAAGAAGCCGCCGCCGTCGCCGCTCAGCAGCTTGATCGCCTCCTGCGACGCGACCGGCCCGACAGCGATTGAGTGGGCCGCGCCCTCAACGCCCTTTGTGGCCACGTTCGGCCCCAGGGTCTGAGGAACGCCCAGCGCCGCCAGGAAGATCGCCGCCACGATGGAGATCGGCAGGAAGACGTAGAGCGTGGCGCGCGTGAGATCGACCCAGAAGCTGCCGATCGTCTCGGCGTTTGATCGCGCGAATCCGCGGATCAGCGCGACAGCGACCGCCACGCCGGCCGCGCCCGACAGGAAGGACGCGACGGTAATGCCGACCATCTGCGAGAGGTAGCTGAGCGTGCTTTCGCCGGCGTAGGACTGCCAACTCGTGTTCGTGACGAAGCTGACGGCCGTGTTGAACGCCAGGTCGGGCGCGACGGCCTTGAAGTGCTGAGGGTTCAACGGCAGCCATGCCTGAAGGCGCAATATCCCATAGAGCGCCAGCACGCCCAGAAGGTGGAAGCCGAGGAAACAGAGCGCATAGACGAACCAGCTCTGCTCGTCCCAGTCGTCGATGCCGCAAAGCCGGTAGAAGGCTCTCTCGAGCGGTCGGATCACGGGATGGAGCCAGGTTCGCTGGCCGGTGAAGACCCTGGCCATGTAGCCGCCGAGGGGGACGACCAGGACGCCCACGGCGATCATAAAGACGCCGATCTGAAGCCATCCTCCTAGGGTCACCGGTTTGTCTCGATAACGGGCGCTCCCGCGGTTCGCCCCAGCCGTGGGGGCGCTTGACGCATGGATAGCTCAACTTGCCCTAAGCGATAAACCTGCGATTTGGCCGTTGCTGATAGGCGTCTCGTAAGTCCTTCGAACCGGACCTGAGTATCGATAGCGCCGCAGAACATACGCCACAGATGATCGCCGACGGGACCCGTCGCCGGCGCGTGATGACGCTCATGGAGGGCGGCATGCGGCGCCGGGTCCCCACTGAGGGGTGCGGACTCTCGGCGCTCGGCGTCTTTACATCTCCCTTATGCCCTCACCGCGCAATCGCCATCGCCCCCTTACGGGGTCAGGCCCTAGCCTCCGCGGCGTTGAAAAAGGGTCGGCAATCCGCCCAGGCCGGACTTGATAAGATTCATGGAGAACGAGTTCATGCGCGCTTCGCGCCGCGATCCGTGGCTGCGCCGCGCGCCCACGTCTGTCGCCGCTTCCCTCACCGCCGCCTGCGCCGCGGCGCTGGTCATGGCCGCTGGCGTCGCCCGTTCGCAGACCACCTCCCAGGCCACGAGCCCCGCGTCGACTGCCGCGCCCGCCGCGCCAGCGAGCCCGGCGGGAAAGACGCCGCCGAAATTGAGCGAGAACGTCTTCGAGCGCTTCATTCAATATAGCGCGTGGGAGATTGGACAGCCGGGGCCACCCGCGGACGCCAGCGCGCCCTCCTCGCGACGCGACCCGCCCTTTCCGCCCCAACCCCAGACCACGCCGCCCATGTCGTTCACCGAATGGCCCTACGGCGCCACCACGGTCCTTGGCGCCAATCGGCCGGCCTCCGTCGATAGCCCGCTGATGGTGGCGATCGCGGACACGGACCTCGGCAAATGGATGGCCAAGGCGCACCTGCAACTCTACGGCTGGGTCGAGGCCGGCGGAAACATCAGCAGCAGCACGGTCAAGGGTGGCAATGCGCCGGGCGGCTATGATTACAACCCCAACACGGCTCAGCTCGACCAGGCCGTCGTGTATCTCGAGCGAACGCCCGACACCGTGCAGACGGACCATATCGACTGGGGCTTCAGACTTTCAACGATTTATGGCG
>Ga0302314_10021918_pt1 | contig 10502 bp, 10 predicted proteins | sample III_Palsa_N2_3_FD_200533 | JGI IMG/M metagenome (GOLD analysis project Ga0302314, IMG submission 200533) | Peat permafrost microbial communities from Stordalen Mire near Abisko, Sweden - III_Palsa_N2_3 | ecosystem: Environmental > Terrestrial > Soil > Palsa > Peat permafrost | place: Sweden... | reverse complement strand
TCGTTGCCGTCGGCGCGAATGCCCGCGATGCCGTAACCGGGACCGCGCGCGGCGAACGAGCGCTGCTCGCCGCCCGCATAACCCTGAAACGTCGAAATCGCCCACTGGTTGTTGACGACGTTCAAGATCACCGGCGCCTGATAGACCGAGGCAAATAGCAGGGCATGGTGAAAGTCCGCCTCGGCGCTCGAGCCTTCGCCGATCCAGCTCGCCGCGAGATGATCCTCGCCCTTGAGCGCGGCCGCCATCGCCCAGCCCACGGCCTGCGGAAATTGCGTCGCGAGATTGCCGGAAATCGAGAACAGATTGCCGGGCTTCGAGTGATACATCACCGGCAGCTGCCGGCCCTTGCACATGTCGCGTGTGTTGGAGAGCAACTGGCACATCATATCCACGAGCGCGGTGCCGCGGACGATGTGCAGCCCTTGGTTGCGGTACGACGGAAACAGCATGTCGCCCGGACGCAGCGCCATGCACGCGGCAACCGACACCGCCTCCTCGCCGAGCGAGCGCATGTAGAACGAGATCTTGCCGGCCCGCTGCGTGCGCTGCATGCGATCGTCGAGCAAGCGCGTGAGCACCATATGACGCAGGCCCACCTGTAAATCCTCGGCGTCGAGATGCGGGTGCCACGGACCCACGGCCTCGCCGTCGTCGTCGAGCACGCGCACGAGTTCCACGGCGAGCGGTTCCATGTCGCGCGCGCGGGCGTTGACCTCGGGCCGAGGGACCGCGCCGGCCGGAGACAGATGCACGTAGCTGAAATCGGGTTTTTGGCCCGGCCGTGCGGGTGGACTCGGCAGATGCAGGCGGGATTTCTTGTTCATGCGGATAACTTACCCTCGCCCTACCGCAGGGTTGTATTCATTGCAGATATACCCAATAATTCGGTACGTACATTCCGTTTTCTGGAAAATTGTGGAAAATACATCCCCCCAGTCCATTGATCGGCTCGATCTCCGTCTGCTCGACATTTTACAGCGGCACGGTGCGTTATCGGTGGCCGAGGTGGCGGCGCGCACCCGCATCTCCACCACCACGTGCTGGCGGCGCATTCAACAGCTCGAGCAGAGCGGGGTCATCAAAGCGCGCGTCGCACTGCTCGATCGCAACGCGTTGGGGCTCGACGTCACCATCTTCGCGCACGTCAAGCTCGCGACCACCGGGCGCGATGCGCTCGCCGAGTTCGAGGCGGCGATCCGCGATCGCGCCGAGGTGCTCGAGTGCTACACGCTCACCGGCGAGTGGGATTTCTTGCTCAAGATCGTCACCAAGAACGTCAAGGCCTACGAGGCCTTCTATCTCGATTATCTGTCGCGCATCCCGAGCGTGCGTTCGATCAACTCATCGGTTGCCGTGACCGTGATCAAGGAGTCGACTGCCCTGCCGCTCGGCACCTTCGAATCGGCGTCGACCGCCGTCAAGTGACCAGCAGCACCGTCGCGCCGATGGTGCGCCGGCTCGCCAGAGCACGATGCGCCTCGGCCGCCTCGGCAAGCGGCAGGCGCCGCCCGATGTGCGCGCGGATCGCGCCCGTCGCGAGCCGCGCGAACAAGTCCTCGGCGCGCATGCGCAGCTCCTCGCGGCTGCGGATGTAATCGAACAACATGGGCCGGCTGGCGTAGAGCGATCCGCCGCTCGCCAGATCCGCGATCTTGAAGTCGGTGATGGCACCCGAGGATTGGCCGAAGCTCACGAACATGCCGCGCGGCTTCAGCACCTTGAGCGAGCCCCGCCACGTGTCCTTGCCCACCGAGTCGTAGACGACATCACAGCCCTTGGGCGCGAGCTCGCGCACCGCGGGCTCGAAATCCCCGTGGGATTTGTCGAGAATATGAGAGTAGCCGTTCGCGAGCGCGATGCTCGTCTTCTCGGCTGAGCCGACGGTGCCGATGGCGATTGCACCGATCGATCGCAGCCACTGACCCAGGAGCAGTCCCACGCCCCCGGCGGCGGCGTGCACGAGCACCGTATCGCCCGCCTTGACCGGATAGCACGACGTGAGCAGGAATTGCGCCGTCAATCCCTTGAGCATGATCGAGGCGGCGACCTCGAAGTCGATCGCGTCCGGAAGCTTGACCAGCCGCTCTGCGGGCACGACGCGGCGCGTGCGATAGGCGCCGACTTGCATGACGTACGCGACGCGATCGCCGACCGCGAGATCCTTCACTCCGGGACCGACCGCATCGATCACGCCGGCCGCCTCGGCACCGGGAACCAGTGGCGTCGAAGGCCAAGGGTATGAGCCGCCGCGATAATAAGTGTCGATGAAGTTCACGCCGACCGCGCGCTGCGCGACCCGGACTTCACCTTGACCCGGCGGCGGAGTATCGAGCGCGGTCCACTCGAGCACCTCGGGGCCGCCCGCTGTGCGTGCCAGTACTGCCATGTCGGTCATGCACCCTCCTTCGAGCGCAAGCTCGCAGCGAAGCGCCGGATGCGCTCACACCCTTCGCGCAGGGAGCGCTCGTCCGTGGTGAAGCATAGGCGGATGAAACCGGCCGTACCCTTGCCGAAAGCACCGCCGTCGAGCACGGACACGCCGTGCAGGCGATACAGCTCCCGCATGAAATCGTAACCCGACAGACCGGTGCCGCGCACGTCGATGAGCATGAACATGCCGGCATCGGGCGGCGCGCAGAGAAGTCCCGGCGCCTGCGCCAGCGACGCGAGCACCAACGCGCAGCGCTCGCGGCAATAGTCGCGCATGCGCGACTCGGCTTCGGGCGCGATGCCGAGCGCGGTGAGCGCCGCCTCCTGTACGAAGCCGGGCAGGCCGTAGAGCATTGCGATCGCGAGCGCCTCGGCATGGCCGATCAGCGCCTTCGGGCCGATCATCCAACCGGCGCGCCAGCCGGGCATCGCGTGCGTCTTCGACAGGCTTCCCGCCGTGACCACTTGTTCGGGGAGACTCGCGGCAAGGCTCGGCACCCGGCCTCCGGAGGCGAGGCCCGCGTACACCTCGTCGACCACGATCCAGAGCGCATGCCCGCGCGCGAGTTCGCCGATAACGGCGAGATCCGCAGCACTCATGACGTGGCCGCTCGGATTGTTGGGCGTCGCAAAGAAAATCGCCCGGGAGCGGGGCGTGATCGCCGCCGCGAGCGCCGCGAGATCCGGGCGAAACGCCGACCCCGGCTGCACCGGCACACGCACCATGCGGGCCCCCGACGCCTCGATGGTGGCCGGATAGGTGGGATAGAGGGGCTCGAAGGCGAGCACCTCGTCGCCGGGACCCGCGAGGCACAGCGAGGCCGCGAACAAGGCACTCTGCGCCCCGGCAAGAAAAATGACATTGTCCGCGTCGACCGGCTGGCCGGTTCGGCGGGCATGCGCCTGCGCAATCGCCTCGCGCAGCGCCTCGCGGCCCGCGACCGGTGTGTAGTGCGTATCGCCGCCGCGCATACACTCGACGGCCCGGTCGATCACCGGCTGTGGGGTGTCGAGATCCGGATCGCCGACGCTGAGAATGATGACATCTTCGCCGCGTTGCTTCGCCACCGAGGCCGCGTAATGCGTTTTCCACGCATCGGCGCCATCGCCCGCAATGCGCTTCACGAGATCCGAGTACTGCATCCTCCAACCTTTTGCATGACCTTGGGATGACCCTGGGCGCGTTGCTTACTTTTCGTTGCGGCCCATGCCATCCTAGCGCGGTTTTTCACCGAACGTTCAACAAGAAGGTCGTCATGTCGCGCAGCATCGGTCGGTACGTGGTCGAGTTGCTCACCGCCAACGGAATTGACACGGTGTTCGGCATCCCGGGGGTTCACAACCTCGAGCTCTATCGAGGTCTCGCGGCCTCCGACATGCGCCACGTGCTCGTGCGTCACGAGCAAGGTGCGGGCTTCGCTGCCGACGGCTATGCGCGCCTCACCGGTCGCGCGGCGGCCGCGTTCACCATCTCGGGTCCGGGGCTCACCAACATCCTGACCGCCGCCGCGCAAGCCTATTCGGATTCCATCCCCATGCTGGTGGTGGCGACCACGCCCGTCCGCGCCTCGCTCGGCAAACAATGGGGCGTGCTGCACGAGCTGCCGGATCAGCGGGCGCTCGCCGCCGGCGTGTTCGGCGTCGCCCGCAGTGCGGCGACCGCCGAGGACGTGCGCGATCACCTGCGGGTGTGCCTCGGATCGCTGCGCACGGGCCGGCCGCGGCCGGCATATCTCGAGATCCCGCTCGACGTGCTATCCGAGACGACCGACCTTGCACCCGAGCGCTTTGCGGAGCCCGCACCGCTCCCGCAGGCGCCGCGCGGGCTCATCGCGACCGCAGCGACCTGGCTCGCGGAGGCGGCCCGGCCCGTGATCGTCGCGGGCGGCGGCGCGCGCGAGTCCCGCACGGAGCTGCGCGCGCTGGTGGAAACGCTCGGCTGTCCCTTGGTCACGACGGCGGCCGGCAAGGGTTTGCTGCCGCACGAGCATCCGGCCAATCTCGGCACCTCGTTGCATCACGCCGGCGTTCAGAAATTGGTGGCCGATGCGGACGTGGTGCTCGCGGTCGGCACCGAGCTCGGTGAGACCGACTTCTACTACGCGCTGAAGCTCGAGCTGCGCGGACGACTGATTCGCATCGACATCGATCCGCACAAGCTCTGCGACCACTACGCCGCGGAGCTGCCGATCTGGGCCGACGCGCAGGCGAGTCTCGGGGCGCTGCTCGAGGCGCTGCCGTCGCACATTCGTCCGACGTCTGCCGCCGCGGGTCGGGTGGCCGGCCTGCGGGCCGAGATCGAGGGCGCGCTCGATGCGAAAGCACGCGGCTGGCAGCGCGCGCTCGAGGCCATCCGCACCGGCCTGCCGAGCGATGCCGCGGTGTTCACCGACATGACGCAAATCGCCTATTTCGGCAATTACGCCTTCCCGGTAGAGGCCCCGCGGTGCTGGTTTCACCCCTCGGGCTACGGCACCTTGGGCTACGCATTGCCGGCCGCCATCGGCGCCAAGATCGGAAGCCCCGCGCGTGCCATCGCGGCGCTCGCGGGAGACTTCGGCCTGCAGTTCACACTGGGCGAGCTCATGACGGCGGTCGAGGCCAATCTGAGCCTGCCGGTGATCGTGTGGAACAACTCGGCGCTGGGTCAGATCCGCGACGACATGATCGGCGCGGGGATCCCTCCCACCGATGTGGTCGCGCGCAACCCGGACTTTTTGGCGCTGGCGCGGGCCTGCGGCGCGGGGGCAGTGCGCGCGAGCAGTGCGTCCCTGTTGACCGAGGCGGTGCGCGGCGCGCTGCACGCCTCGGGGCCGACGTTGATCGAAGTGCCCGCCGGCGACTTTGGCTAATGCCCGTTCGCGCGGCCGAAGTCGAACAGGTCGAATAGATCCCCGAGCGCCGGCGGGTTGACGGGCACATACGGGTGGCCGTCGGTCATGAGCGGATTCGGGAAGTTGTCCCGGCTACGATGCGTGACCGGCGGCAAGCTCCAATTACGCTCGATGAATTTCAGGATCGACACGTGATCGCCGTAGTCATGCGAGATGTGCCCCGCCTTCACGTACGCAGACACCACGATGAGCGGCACGCGCGTGACGTCGCCGAAGAAGTCGAGCGGCTGCACGTAGCCCGAGTCGTAGTAGCCGCCGCCCTCATCGAAGGTGATGAAGATGGCCGTGTCCTTCGCATAGGGCGAGGCTTGCACTTGATCCACGATCTTCTTCACGAAGGCCTCGAAGAGCGGCAGTTTCGAGGACGCCGGATGGCCGTCGATGTAGCCGCTCGGCTTGACGATGGAGACCGCGGGCAGCGTGCGCTTCGCGATGTCGGAATACAGGTTCACCGAGTCCTGGATGTGCTTCGCCACCTGGTCCGGGTGCGCCATGATCGCGGTGTCGTTGCCGAAGTAGCCCGGGTTGTAATTGTTCAGCAGATAATAGTGTCCCGGCTCACAGCGCGGATCGATCGGGTGCGCGAGCGAGGCGAGGTAGGCGCAGATACGTCGCGAACACGTGATCGAAGCTGCGATTCTCGCCGATGATCACGATGACGTGCTTGATCGGTGTGACGGTGTCCTTGTCGCGACTTTCCGCCGCGCTCGCGAGCGTCGCGCCGAGCGATGGCTGCCCGAGTGCGAGCGCGCACAAGCCAAGACGCAGCGCGCCTGCGAGATGGTTGAAATGCATGAGTTCCCCTAAAACATCATGTCGCGGGCAGCACACGGATCGTGCCCATCATCCCGCCGTCTTCGTGCTCCAGCAGGTGGCAGTGATACACGAACGTGCCGACCGTGTCGGGATCGCGGAAATCCATCCGCAGCCGCACGCTCGGATACTCGAGCGCGCGACCGTTGTAATAAGGGACGTTGACCGTATCGCGCAGGAACGGCTCGTTCACCGGCGCACCCGACCAGCCGACCAGAAGAAAATGCAGCTGATGAATGTGGAAGGCATGCAGCTCGGTGGAGCGATTCTCGATGATCCAGTCTTCGACGTCGCCCTGGCGGACCACGATGTTCGGCTCCGGCGAGGCCGGATCGAACGGCTTCGGCGTCTCCCCATCGAGGGTCAGATAGAAGTCGGTGGCACTGTTGGGATCGGCAGGATTCGAAAGCTTTTCCGAGAAATACAGCTTGCGCACGCGCACCGGCGCAACATCCCCGAGCCAGGGCAGCCCCGGCGGCGGCAGTGGCTCGTGCTCGCTCGGCAAGCTCGAGGCCGCCGGCCTCGCATCCGGGGAGCTGACGATCGCAGCCAGTGCGCGATTCGGGTCGTTCTCGCCGCCCTGACCCGTATCGACGGTGCGGGTGACCAACAGCGCGGGCACGCCCGCGGGCGGCGCGGTGACGATGAACTCCGCGCGCGCGCCGGGCGGCAGCCCGATGTGGTCCCGCCATTCGATGGCGTTGTCCGCGTTGCCATTGGTGTTCAGAGGCACGCCGTCGATCGCGACGATGCCGAGCTTCTGGGCGGAGTGCTGAAAGAGCACGGCGAGATTCAAATAGGTGATGCCGCAAGCGTTCACCACACGCCAGAGCTGGCGCTCGCCGGGCCGCAGCTCGAGCGTGGCCGGCGGATAGTCGGGATACGGCACGGGGATGTAATTGATCGATAGATCCTTCGCGGGCTTGCCGAAGCCGGTGCCGTTGTTGGCCGAGTCGCCGTCGCGATCGATGAGATTCTTCGGCACCACCGGCTCGCTCTTCGAGGGCGGCGCGTCGGGATTCAGCAGATTCTGATCGCGAATCACGAACACCCGCTGCGCCATCCCGGCAAGTGCGGGATTGGCGCGCTCGATGCCCTCGATGATGAGGGCCCCGGAAGCGCCGCCGAGCACTTGCGCCGTGGTGAAGCCGTGTATGTGCGGGTGATACCAGTAAAGGCCCGGCGGCTCGTGCGCCGGAATTCTGAATCGATATTCGAAGGGCGGCGCGCCTGCCGCGATCGAGGTCTTGAGGACCTCGTCCTCGTGGCAGACCGGGGGCACGGTCAAGCCATGAAAATGCAGATTCGTCGCCGTGAGCGACATCGAGGCGCTCGTGCAGGGATCCCGCGCCGCCACGGACCGGGCGGTGCCATGCACATGCGTGGGCCCCCCGGCCCCCGCCGCGGCGGGCGCACCGAGATCGGCGAGCTCGTTCTTGAGCTTGAGGACGAGGAGTTCGCCCGGCCGCATGCGCAACGTCGGCGATTGCTCGCCCGTTGCCGTCACATAGCAGTAGCGGATGGAGCCATCGGCCTCGCGCTGATTGCGCACGCTGAGCTCGAGCGACAGCAGCCCGTCGCGCGAGCGCAATTCCGCGGGATCAGACAGCAAGCTCCCGGCAGGCGGCCGCACGCAGGGATCGGACGCGCCCTGTGCTGTCGCCCCGCACTGACCCGGCATCATCACCCAGACCGCACAGCCCACCCATAACCACCGTCGCGCCGCGTCGAACATCAAGCCAGGCTAGAGGGCCGGTATGACTGATCTGTGACAATGCGCGCCGTCGCGCACGAGCGCCGTGCGCCTTCAGCAGCCGAGCGCGCCGCGCAGAGCGTCGATGTGACGAGCCGTGACCGCGAGCATCGCGCGGCATTCCTCGGCGCGCAGTCCGAGGCGCGCGAACGGCTTGATCTGGCTGCCCTCGATAATGCGCGCGCCGCCGGGACGCGCGGCGGCGGCAAGCACCAACCCGGCGATGAGGATGTCTGTCTGGTCCGCGACTTTCGAGATATAGCCATAGTCCTGTTGCTGCTCGACGGCTGCGGCCATGGCGTCCGGGAATCCCCAGTTCTCCAGCACCGCCCGCCCAATGGCGGGATGCCAGCCATCGATCAGCTCGATCAGCGAGCGCTCGTAGCGCGCTTTGCCGGGATCGCTCGCCGCGCGCACCATGATATACAGCCGGCCGATGCCGTGGAGCAACCCCGTCAGAAACGCCTCGTCGGCGTTCACGCTGGTGCGTCGAGCAATCAGCTGACAGAGCGTGGCCGCGCTGATGCTCTCCTCCCAGAGCTCCTTCAACTCATCGCCCACCGACTTCAGGAGCGGGGCCATGCGCATCTGCTGCACGGCGAACGCCATCGCCGAGCTTTGCACCAGGCGCGTCCCGAGGCGTGCGACCGCGGTTCGCAAGTCGCTCACCGGCTTGCCCGACTGATTGAAAATGACAGAATTCGCCGTTTGCAGCAGGCGCGCCGCGAGCCGCGGCTCGGTGCCGACGATCCGCACCGTCTGGGCGATATGGTTCTCCGGATTGGCGAGCGCTCGACGAATGCGGACCACGACATCGGGAAAACAAGGCAGATTGACTTTGCCTTCGGACATCTCCTTGGACAGCCCCTGGAGAAACTCGAGCGCGCCCGCCCGCTCCGCCGGCGTGACGGTGCGCACGTCATGACGGGCCGCCGTCCTGGTCGCGCTCAGCGAGGGTTGCTCATTCGACATATCAACTCGAGTCGCCGGCATCGCCCCGGATACCGCGCATAAGTTTAGGGTAATCCCCGAGGGTTACGGCGGCTGCGACCGAATCTTGACGGATCTTGGCCTGCGCGGCGCCGGAGATTCCGACGGGGATCGCATTTTTGACCGAAAGGGCGGTCTTTCTCTGCCATTCGGCTTGCGGGCATGATGCACGGATGCCCGAGCTGCCGGATATCACCGCCTACCTCGCCGCACTCGAATCGCGCATCGTGGGGAAGCCGTTGCTCGGGGTGCGCCTCGCGAGCCCCTTTCTTTTGCGCACGGCCCAGCCTCCGCTCGCGCTGGCGAGTGGCCGCCGCGTGCGGGAGCTCAAGCGGATCGGTAAACGCATCGCCATCGGCCTCGAGGGCGATCTGTGGCTGGTGCTGCATCTGATGATTGCAGGGCGGCTGCACTGGCGACCGCCCGGTGCCAAGCTGGGCGGCCGCAATGCGCTCGCCGCGTTCGACTTCGACGACGGCTCCCTGGTGCTCACCGAGGCGGGCACCAAGCGCCGTGCATCTTTGCACGTGGCCGAGGGACGCGACGGATTGGAGGCGCTCGATCCCGGCGGGATCGACGTGCTGTCGAGCAGCTTCGACGCATTCAAAGCAGCGCTCGTGGAGGAGAATCGCACGCTCAAGCGGGCGCTCACTGACCCGCGCATCCTGAGCGGGATCGGCAACGCCTATTCGGACGAGATCCTGCACGCCGCCCGACTCTCCCCGCTCGCGCTGACTCGCAAGCTCGATGAAGACGAATGGGCGCGGCTCTATGCGGCCACGCTGGATACGTTGCGGCAATGGACCGTGCGCTTGGTCGGCGAGACCGCGAGCGGATTCCCCGAGAAAGTCACCGCCTTTCGCAAGGAGATGGCGGTGCACGGCCGCTATGGCAGGCCGTGTCCGCGCTGCCAAGATCCGGTACAGCGCATCCGCTACGCCGACAACGAGACGAATTACTGTGCGCGTTGCCAGACCGGCGGGAAGCTGCTCGCCGATCGCGGACTGTCGCGACTGCTCGGTGCGGACTGGCCGCGCACGCTCGATGAGCTCGAGGCGCTGAAGCGGCGTTGAGCCGGACCCGCTACGGTGCACAGCGCGGCACGTTCGGGCTTGGTATCATTGCAGCCCGCACCAAGAAGACCAACTCCGGGGGGATGCATGCTCGAATTATCGATTCGCCTTTGCGCGGCGGCCGCGTTGCTCGCTGCGTTGCCCGCGATGGCTGCCGAGCGAATCAGCGTCGTCGAAAGGCCGCTGAATGAGACCACGCTTCATCGCAGCGGGGACCGCGATCTGGTGGGCGACCAGTTGGTGTTCGCCAACAAAGTGTACGACGCGGCCAACAAGGTCGAGATAGGTTCCGATCAGGGCTATTGCGTACGCACTGTCGCCGGCAAGAGCTGGGAGTGCTTCTGGACGCTGGTTCTGAAAGCGGGCCAAATCACTGTAGAAGGGCCGTTCATGGACAGCGGCGATTCGCTGTTCGCCGTGACCGGCGGGACCGGCAAATATGCGGGCGCGAGAGGGAGCATGAAGCTGCACCCACGCGATGCGACACCGACGGGCTACGATTTCGACTACGACTTGCTCTGATGGCATTCACCGACCAGGATTCAT